>Ga0209210_1001039_pt1 | contig 25028 bp, 35 predicted proteins | sample RifGroA1_FD_183991 | JGI IMG/M metagenome (GOLD analysis project Ga0209210, IMG submission 183991) | Contaminated groundwater microbial communities from Rifle, Colorado, USA - Rifle Groundwater A1 (SPAdes) (version 2) | ecosystem: Environmental > Aquatic > Deep subsurface > Groundwater >...
CTCATCAACAAGCCTCGCTATTGAGTTTTGCCTTATTTCTTTCTCGGCACCAATCGGGCCGTAGTCATAAATTGTTTTTAGTGCGTCTAAAATTTTTTCTTCTTTCGGCTTTGAGTATTCGACCTTTAGCTCTTCTATGGTTTTTAGTTTTGGTATTTCAATTTGTGTTGCCATTTCTTACCTCCGCAAAAATATCTGCGTATGATTCGCGAATTATTGGCTTGCCACCCAAGCCAAGCTGCCCGAGAATTTTTAGCACATCACTCTCGGATTTTCCTTCAATTTCAACAAAATTCTTTCTGCTTTCACCCGGAATTTTCCAAACCGCATCCAGAAAAACGTCGCAATCTGGACTTTTGAAATTGTAAATTTTTCTTTCCTTTGCATAACTTGAATAAAGTGCAAAACCCAAGGCGGCAAGCAGCTCTTCCAGAGTTGCATTGGACCTTTGGCCAAGGGAAATTTCAAGCTCTACTTCTCTCCTCTCGTTTAGCTTTTGTCCGTTATTTTGCCCTTTGTATGTCAAGAGTGTCCACCTGCTTCCAAAGTAAAGCCGGCCGCACTTGTTTATTGTTAATTCCTCTTGCCGAATTCTGAGAAACTCGCCGACTTGCATTTGTGGTGATTTGTAAACAAAATTTTCTTCTTTGTAAATATTACCGCTGGAAAAATCCTTTGGCAATTTATTTTTTAGCAGCTTCAGCTCAAAATCTTCAAGCGCGATTTTTGCTTCAATCTCAAGCTGTGGCTTCTGCAAAAGCGTTTGTAGCATTGTGGCAACCTCCATTGAGTAAATCTTTCATAATAACTTCCGCTCTTTTTTCTATTGCTTTTTTAATTGCGGCTTTTTCATCGGCTATTTGCGGCTGCGAAAACAACGGTACGCGAATAATTTTGTAGCCTTGTTCCGTGTATGCTTTTGCTAGCGCTTCATGTACTGCCTTTGCAGTCTGCTCGTTTTCGTAGCGGATTCCGTTTGCGCTCCACTTTGGCACTCTGTCAAGTAGATAGATGCGGCTGAACTGATGGCTGGCAACATAAGAATTCACTCCGTTTGGCACCTTTAATCCGTAAAGCCCGCAGTAAGCTATTTGTTCAATTCCGCCGCTCCTGTCAAAAAATACCGGCGTCTGATGCGGATTTATTCGCGAATCAAGCTCGATTTGCACATGAAGAATCCTTTGCTGTAAATCCTGAATGCAATCCTTGTCCGCAGGATTCCAAATTCCTCGTGCCTGCATTTGCTTGATTGCCAGCTCCGCTGCCTCAGGCACGACTTGGTAGCCTTGGCCAGCAAGCGCATTTATCAGGGATGTCTTCCCGCAGTTTGGCCCGCCAGTTATTATAGCTCTCATGTTGGTCCAATATATTAAAGTGTTGTATAAAATATAGCTATTTCTGTAAAAAAAGTAGTATTAGTGTTGTATTTGGGCTGCGCTGGGCGGATTGTTTAAAATAGCCTCAATTGTCTTTGCTAAAAACTCCGGGAATGTGCTTTTGTAAAGCGTCTGTTTTGTGGTTGGATACTGTAACGTGCTGGCCAAAACAACGATAGTGTCGTATTCGGGTTTTTGTGCAAGGTATTCTTCGGCCACAGGGGCAAGCCTCTCCCGCACAGCATCTGAAAACCTGCCTTCCCTTGAAACAGCAAGAAGGCCATCAGACTTCCCGAAAAATAAAGTATTGGCAAAGTACTCGCTATGCCTTATTTCTGTTGCAAGCCCTTCGACAAGTTGTTTTTTACTTTTCCCGTCCACGACAAATTCCAAGGCCAACAGATCGCTGTTGTATGGCCTCGCAGGGTAGCCCCCGCCCGCTATCCCGATTCCAATGGCCCAAGTCCTGCCGCCAAACTGAAAAAGTCCAGCAGAAACATAATGCATATGGCCTTTTCTTGTCCTATGCCAGTCAGAGTCGTCCGCAATTTCCGCGCTTGGCTGCATATCTTCCGGAAAAATTATCTCTTCGTGTTTGTTTCTTTGCGCCAGAACTTGATGGGTTTTTTCGATTAATTGTCTGACAGTTAGGCCTGCACTTTCGCTAACTTTTTGTATCGTTTCTTGATTTACCATGTTATTACACCAAGTTTACGTAATCGCTAAATTGTTGTTGTAATGCTTTTTGTCGCACCCATTCAAACGGCAAGGTTTGTGGTAAATGTTCGCAGTCTAGAGATAGCAAAACCCTTGCTAAATGCGCGCACAGATCGTTGCCTAATGGCACTTGCTTGCCGTAATAATATTTTGTGCTGCATGAAGAAGAAACCACGAGTGGCAGAGTAGATTTTTCTGGGCGTGGTGGGGAGCGTAAATTTATTTTTAAGCTACGGAAATCTTCCAAATTGAATGCATAAATTATGTGCACTAAAAAATGCAAATTAGGGGCTGCTCTGCTATAGTGTTCGTAAATAAAATTTGTTGTTTCTGCCGATAAGATGGGCTTTTGCGAATTGTAATTCGTCTGATGCATGCGACATAACTGCATTGCATCATCCCTGCCGCCCAAAATAGCATTTGCAAAAGCGTCGTCATTCCATTTGTCCAAGTCGCCTTCTAATTTTTCCTGCAGCGCTAAACCAATTTGGCCAAATTCCAAAGATTTGCTTTTTCTTAGCTTGGCGATTTCAATTTCAACATTATCGCGCGATTTTCGCGCGTTTGGACCCAAATTTGAAACTAAAAAATCGACGAGGCTTGCAGAAGGAATGCGCTTAATTGCAGCTTCGCTTGACGTTGTCCTTTGCACAAGGGATTGAATTGGCATACCAATTAATAGTGTTGCAATGCATAAATGAATTTCAGTAACGTTTTTATGCTTAGTGTTGTATGTTCTGCCATGCTGAGCCAGGAAATTACAAAGAAAATTGAAGAATTTGTTTATGCCATGCCCAGAACAATTCAGGATATTGCGCTGCTGCTGAAGGTAAACTGGAGGACTGCTGACGCTTACGTTGAGCGAATTTCAAAAGAACAAGGCACTCTTGGAGTTAAAACATTCCGTGGAGGGACAAAAGGCGCGCTGAAAATAGTTTTTTGGCGGAATACGGAGAGGCCTGCGGCTTCAGAAGCACAGGAACAGCTTCTGAAAAAAATTGAGGCGGGGAGAAAAAAAGAGGACTTCTCACCAATGGATATTTATCAATTCGTTGATAAAAAGAAACGGCGCGCATTTTCCGAATTAACTGATGCCGAAGAAGAAACACGCGACAAAAACATAATCCCGTTGCTCAGGCAGGCCAGCAGTGAAGTTTACATCTTCTCGGGCAACCTTTCTCTGGCAAATCTTGTGCACGGAAAAATCTCTGTGCTGGATGTTCTGGAAGAACTGGCAAGGCGAAACGTTAACATCAAAATACTAACGCGCGTGGACGTTGCAGGAATTGAAAATATTAAAAAAGTTTTGGCGATTAATAATCATGTCGGCCGCGATGCTGTTGAAATCAAGTACGCAGAACAGCCATTGCGCGCGATAGTTGTTGATAACAAAGTCGCAAGACTGCGCGAGGTGAAATCGCCGGAAAAATATCGGGCGGGAGAATTAAAAGGCAGGACGTATATTTATTACGAGATTTACGAAGATGACTGGGTTTCTTGGCTGCAAAAAGTTTTCTGGCACTTCTTCAGGCCAGCTGTTGATGCGAGAAAGAGGATTGAAGATTTGAGGACAATTGAAAAGCTTAAATAGCATTTCTGAAAAATAAAACCATGGCGACTGAATTAATGACTAATTTGGATTTAACGGCGCTGATTTTATTTCTGGCAGGCTGGACCCTGCTTGTGTATAGGGATTACGTTGACAAAACCAACAGCGCAGACCCGCTCGCAATATTTTTCTTCATGATTGGCTCACTTGTTTTGGCAGCAATTCAGTATTTGAAAAGCCTGCCAGTATTTATCCTGCTCGGAGTCATCATTGCAATTCTATCAATCATCCATTGGTTTTACATACCAAATAGGACAGCAAAATTGAAAAAAGAAATTGTCCGTGCCGAAAGAAAATTATTGCGAAGGTAATTTCCGCGCAACCAAGTTATAATATAATTTTTCAATTTTATCTATTGATTTATCCAGCGAATGCTCTTCAGCAGTCCTTCTTGCATTAGGACTGAATTTTTCTTTTCTCAGCGCAAAAACTTTGGACAGGCAGTCTGCAAGCCCGCGCACATCGCCTGGCGCAGCTATGAAGCCATTTTCGCCATGCCTTACAATCCGCGGGACTGCCCTTGCATTAACGCCAATAACTGGAACTCCGCAAGCCATAGCCTCAAGGACGACAAGCCCTTCTGTTTCCATTGTTGAGGCTGTAATAAAAACATCTGCTGAATTGTAGGCTTTCAGAAGTTCTTCCATGCTTATTCTGCCTGTAAATTCTGCATCAATACCTAAATCAACTGCAAGTTTTTTTAATATTTCAAGATCTGGGCCATCGCCGACTATTTTTAATTTTGCTGTGTGCTTTTCTGAAAATAATTTAAATGCATTTAGCGCAACATCTATATTTTTCTCATAACTTATTCTACCGACATGCAGTACTTGAAATTCTTTATGCTGAATTGGCGCGTGCTTGAATTCAGCAGTATCAACACCATTTGAAATAACAACAACATTCCTGAGCCTTTGCGCTTCAATTTCTTTTTTTGTGCTCTCTGATGGCGCGATAACTGCACTGCTTCTTCTGTAATAGCGTCGCGTGTATGTCCATGTGGCATGCTTGGCAACTCTGTTTTTTTCTATGTTTGGCAGTGGTATGTGCCCAAGAATATCTGGAAGAGTAGTGTGATATGTATTCACTATTGGAATGCGCAGGAGTTTTCCAAAAAGTATTGCAACCACGCCTATTGGCCCTGGTGTATGTATGTGAATTATTTCCGGCCGGAACCTGCAAAGCGCAAAAAACATTTTGAATACTCTTGGAAGAGCAAAATCAAAATCAGGATATAATTCAATGCCCATGCGCGGAAAATAAACCATAGAAATATCATTGCTGAGCTGTGGCTTGGAACTGTCTTTTGGCCTGCGCGTAAAAATCATTACCTTGTGCCCGCGTTCTGCCAGCATCTTTGAAGAATTGCAGATAGAAGTTACAACTCCGTTTACATTCGGAAGAAAAGTATCAGAGAAGTAAGCGATTCTCATTAAATCATGTTTGTTTCTTCTTCCTCTTTTCCTGTTATTGTTGCGAAGAAGCGCTTCATTTCTCTTTGGATGGAGTCAGAATCTGCTTTTAATTTTTCGCACGATAAAAGCAGTCTTTCCCTGTCTTTAACTATATCTTCAATCATATCGTAAGGCTTTGTTGCTCTCTGAAAATCTGCGATGCCAACAGATCCATACATTGAATTACTCATTTCTTTCGCAATCCTCTTCAAAAGGTTGCCAATCCAGAAGTTTGTAGCTTCTTTTACTTCAGAACGGATTATTTTATCCTTAATTGCAGAACGCATTATTGAGACAACCCTTGCTTTTGGGAAAGGCAGTACCTCTCCTTCTGCAGTTACTTCTACTGGCTCTGGGGCCTGCTCTGCCACTGGTTCTGCTAGCTCTTCTTCTGCCTGCTGTTCGGGCTGCATTTCTTGATTTTCTACTGGTATTTCATCTGCCATAAATATCACATCACTACTGAGCGGGGAAGCTTTTTAAGACTTGCTGAGAGGGAAATCGGCTTGCATTGCCACTGAAATTTGGCTTATGGAGTTTATAAATAGGTTAAAAATAAGACCAGAAATGTATTTAAGCTATGCCGAATAAGCAGATTTATGCGGGGTTGTCAGAGCAGTTATGTACTCGCCTGCAGCAGCTTTTCTTTCTTTTGAAAAGAAAGAAACGCTCCTGGGAATCTAAAGAAAGAAACGGTGCAGTCTTCGACTGCACAAACGAACTCAGATTTCCGAAGCAGTTAGCGAGTTAGAAGGGTGCAACTCCCTTACCCCGCTCCATAATTAAAGAAAAATGACACTGAAATTGTTTAATACGCTAGGAAGAAAAAAGCAAGCGTTCAAGCCCATCAAAGATAAATTTGTCGGCTTGTATACCTGCGGCCCCACAGTTTATTGGTATGCGCACATAGGCAATTTGCGCTCATATGTGTTTGCAGATATTCTAAAAAGAATATTAATCTATAATGGCTACAAAGTAAAACAAGTGATGAACATAACAGATGTAGGCCATCTGACATCAGATGCAGATACCGGCGAAGACAAGATGGAGAAAGCCGCGACAAGGGAGCACAAATCTGCATGGGAGGTAGCAAAATTTTATGAAAAAAAGTTCTTCGAAGATACCGCAAGATTAAACATAATCAATCCAGATATAATTTGCAGGGCAACAGATCACATCAAAGAGCAAATTGATTTGATTAAGACGCTAGAAAAGAAACAGTACACTTATATTGCAGCTGATGGCGTTTATTTTGATACATCGAAGCTAAAAAATTATGGCACGCTCGCAAAGCTCGATATCAAAGGTCTGAAAGCTGGCGCAAGAATCGAAATCGCTGAGGGCAAGAAGAATGTGACTGATTTTGCATTGTGGAAATTCTCTCCGGAAGGCAAGAAGCGCGATATGGAGTGGGACTCGCCGTGGGGAAAAGGCTTCCCTGGCTGGCACATAGAATGTTCTGCAATGTCAATGAAATATCTCGGAGAGCATTTTGATATTCACACGGGCGGAATAGATCACGTACCAATTCATCATACGAATGAAATCGCACAGTCCGAAGCCGCAACTGGAAAGAAATTTGTTAATTATTGGTTGCATGGCGCATTTTTGCAGCTGAAAGAAGGGCGCATGGGAAAATCAGAAGGCAATATCATACTAATAGATAATTTAGAACAAGAAGGATTTGATCCGCTAGCTTATAGATATCTTGTTCTAACTGCACATTATCGTTCATCTTTGGTATTTTCAAAAGAAGGTTTGGTATCCGCTCAAACTGCGCTCAACAGATTGCGCGAATTTGTCAAAAGACTCAGAATTGTCCGCGGAGATGTCAGCAATAAAAGTTTTTCAAAATTAATTATCAAAATTAAAGGCAAATTTGCAAAAGTTATTGATGATGATTTGAATTTGCCACGGGCGCTAGCAGTCATAGCCGAGTTCGAGCACGAAACAAATAGATTGCTGGATAAAAATAAAATAGGAATGCTTCAAGCAAAACAAGCCATGGGTTTGATATTGGACTTTGATAGAGTTCTAGGTCTGAACTTGGCTGAAGTAAAAGAAGAAAAGTTGCCAACCGAACTTATGAAATTAATAAAAGAACGCGAGCAGGCAAGAAAAACCAAAGATTGGGCAAGGTCAGATGAGATAAGAGCTGAGCTTAAGGCAAAAGGGATTGTTCTTGAAGACAGGCCAGATGGCACCACTGGCTGGAAAATGGTTAATTAAAGTAGAACCTCTATATATACTAATACATTGAAAGTATATAAGGCTTTGCATCAAAAGCTAATTAAACCACTGAAATACTACTTAATCATGGCTGGACAACATGCTTCTATGGCAGGCATCTGCGTTTATTGTAGTATGCTGGCAACAGAAACATGCAGTCTCTGCGGTGCAAATGTCTGCGGAGCGCATTTTAATAAAGAAGCAGGGGTTTGTAGGGCTTGCCTGCTGGGAAAAAGAATAAAATGAATCGGATAGTCATATTATCATTCGCAGTAATCGCAGTAGTCCTTGCAATCTTTGCAGTGCTTATTTCAGTACCGCAGAAACAGGTACCTTGCCAGCCGAATGATGGCTTGTGCCCTTCCCAATGTTCTGCTGAAACAGATTCAGACTGCCCGCGGACAAGGACAGCTAACCTCGGATCAGTAAAACATTGTCTGAATGATGCAGATTGCATTGCTGTAAAGCCAATCTGCGGAAACCTGGACTGCGGGTTCAATGATGGGCAGTGCAAGTCCAACAAGTACTGTGCAACTGCAATTGGAAAAGATTATTCTGCTGCATGGACTGGCGCGATTGTGAAGTGCCTTGATCCTGTTGTTGCGAACTGCGAATCCTTAACTAATTATAAGGTGGCCTGCGCATCAGGTACTTGCATAACTCTTGGGCGGGCCAGCACTTAGGTTTTTAAAGTACTATTAAGTCTTGTTTTCATGGCATTAGCAGAAAAAGACATCAAGGAAATAGAAGAGCTGTTTGAGAAATTAGGCAGCATGACTCTGGAGGAACAGAGGGCAAAAGCACCTGAAATGCTGAAGAAATTAAGCCCGGAGCAGATAGAATTCATAAAACAACAGCAGGGTGGCGGGCAGTGCCCGTTCTGCGGAATAGCAAAAGGTGAAATACCTGCAAAAAAAGTCTATGAGGATTCTAATTTTATAGCTGTCCTGGATATTAATCCTGGCAATCCAGGGCATGTTATTTTCCTGCCAAAAGAGCACATCGCAGTCCTTCCGCAGTTGTCTGATGACTTGACTGCAAAAGCTTTTGTTCTCGTTAAAAAATTATCAGGAGCTGTGTTTGATGCAACAAATGCACAGGGCGTAAATATTCTCCAGAACAACGGCGCAGTGGCAGGCCAGACAGTCCCACACTTACACATTCACATAATTCCACGGTTCGATGATGATAAAGTTCGCATTGAATGGGATCCGCTGAAACTTACAGAAGAGCAGTTCGAGGAAATGCAGAAAAGAATTTCCGAAAAAACAAAAGATTTTGGGAAAAAAGTTTATGATGTGTCTGGCAACTTAGTTGAGGAAAAGGAAAACAAAAAAGAAGAAAAAAAGCCAGAAAAGAAAGAAGATGCGCCTAGAATCCGAAGGCGAAGAGCCTGATTACTAATAAAAACATCAAATCGCCGAGCCAAACAGCGCTTACCAATCCCAAAAAAAAGGCGGGCACATACGGCAGGCCTTCCTTCACAGTAATATTTTTTAATTTTCCAATATTTTCAAGCTCAATTAGTTTTAGAATATCTTTTTTTTCTATTCCAGTCCTGTTTGGCACATAATACACGCCTTCAATATTTATTTCATCTGTAACCCAATCACCCTCGACTAACTTTTTCGGAGAAATCGTTTTGAACATACAGGCTTCTTCAATTGATTTTAAACTAATAAGCATAAGAGCCAGCAAAAATATAATTCCAAGCACAAATGCAGTTAGTTTATCGAAAAAAAATGCAATTGGAATTGCTATGAGCGCGGCGATTAATGAGTATTGGATGTATTTTTTCTGCAGATATTTTTTTGCAGAGTTAAGAAACTTATTGAAATGCCTTACTGCAAGATAGATGCTTCCGAAAAATCCCAGCAGTCCACCAAAAATCAAGGAGTTTGTCCAGAAAGTCAGCAAGAATGGCCAATTTATTAGCAGAGGCATCAGATTGTTTGGAAACGTTGCCAGAAGTGCGCCGAGCCCGATGAGCATCTTCGCATCTCCGCCGCCCCATACGCCCAACTGGAATAATAATTCAGATACTCCGTAAAGAATGGCAACAGCGATTAATGAATGTGCAAAAGGCCAGATGGAATTTGCCTGGAGCGAAATGATAGCGTGGCCTGCCAGCCCGAAGAAAACCATCAGGTAATTAGTCCAGTCAGGCACCCACCTGTCTTTTATATCAAAAATCGAGCCTGAAAGCGTGCCTAAAAGCGCTATCGACAGGAAAATAAGCTCGGAGTCCATGTGTTTTTTAGAAACTGCTGGAATTAAAAGCTTTCAGAACTTTTTTAAATCTTGTCTTTGGGCTTTATGTATGGTAGTAGTTGAAGTAAGCCTCAGTTCACTGTTTTTCTTCATGCTAGGGTTTTTTACAGCAGTTGCGATTATAATTGCGCTGATGGTTGTATGGGTAATCTTCCCGAAGATTTCAGAGGCAAGGAAGTTTTTCGATTTTTGGCTAAAAGTCAAGAACAAACAGCCCGAAGAGACAAAATAATGGCGTCTGAGTTGAATTTACCCAAGCATATTGGCATAATCTGCGATGGCAACAGAAGATTTGCACGCACAATCGACCAGGAAGTTGCAAAAGGCCACGAATACGGTGCAGATAAGATAGAAGATGTTCTGGACTGGTGTATGGAACTCGGAGTAAAAACATTAACTCTTTGGCTTTTTTCAACAGAAAATTTTGGCAGGGCTGCCGAAGAGCTTGATGTGCTTTTCAGGATTGCAGAAAAGACAGCATATAAGTTTGCAGATGATAAAAGAACGCACGAGAGCAGAATAAAATTAAATATTGTCGGTGACGTCGAAAAATTTCCAGAATATGTAAAAAAAGCATTAGATTATGCAGTTGAAAAAACAAAAACATACGGAAATTTCTGCCTGAATGTTGCAGTTGGCTATGGTGGCAAGCATGAAATAGTTTCTGCAACTAAAAAAATAGCAGAGATGGTAAAAGCAGGCCTGCTTTCCCCGAACGACATAACGCCTGAGCGTCTGGAAGACCAGATGTTTTCTTCCGCAGTGCCTAATGTTGACTTAGTCATACGAACATCCGGCGAGCAGCGCACCTCGGGCTTCCTGATGTGGAAGTCTGATTATGCAGAATATTATTTCTGCGAAAAATTGTGGCCTCAGTTTGAAAAAGAGGATTTGATTCGGGCGATTGTAGATTATTCTGAAAGAAAGAGACGGTTTGGAAAGTGATTTTATTAACTAATAGTTCTTTAATAATCCATGGCAAGCACACGAACATACGTAATAAACATCTTCTGTAAGAAGTGCAGAACTCATTTGTACAAATACCGAAAAGAGGGCGAAGGTCATTTGATGAAGTGCTACAAAAGCAACATAATCGAAGACAACACAAAAATCCCGATGACTTGCCAGACCTGTGGCGCAGTATTCGCGCGAGAGGGACTTGTGCATGGTAGGCCAGCTAACAAAATAATCCAAGGCAAGGTGTATGTGAAGGGCTAGAAATTGTTTTTGCTCAGCTCAAAAATATCCAGCGAGCCTACCCCAGAGCCGCCAATGATTGCGATGCGTGGCATGCGAAAGCGCAGTTTTCGGTGTTTAAATTGTTTCGCATAGCAAACCGTTTAGAATATTTACCTTTACAAATTATGGGCAAAACAAAATATTTGAATAATTAGTAAGGCAATTTAGCAGTTCACAAGGGAAGGGCTTAGGCAATAGTTTGGGAAATAGAAAGTTTTATAAACTAGTAAGTAGTGAAAATATTGAAAATGGCAAATAGAAAATTAATCCAATTATTTCTGAAAGAAATTATGTATGCGCAGAAAGTAGATGGTACTTTTTTGCCAGCATATAAACAATCATTAACTGGTTTTGGCCATAAAGCCCGCGAAACTTTAGATATTTTTTTCAAGCAAGACGGTGAACTGGTTGGCTCAAGCACATTAGCTTGCATTCAGCTTCAAACTGTGATTCCCAAAGGAACTCGATTGGCAACGCGCGAAGATTTAGCACATATTAAGATGCATGAACCTGAGTTTTTGCAAGACGAATACTTCGATGTTGGCGTAGCCCTGCATTCTGCGCTGGGACCAAATGAATATCTTGCAACGATATTAGCAGAGCAATTGAAATTGCATAGAATTTCATTAGGCGGGGGAAAATTTATTCCATTTGATGCACTATCGTTAGTTGAAGACGAAAAAGCGGAACACGGCTTGGTATTAAATCTGAGGCCCGAAAATTTGGCAGGCATAATTGATTTGGAGTCACATAACTGGGATTATGCAGGCTCGCGAGGGCTGGCCAGGGCCTATTTAGGCCTGGACTCCGACTGGAGCTCTAACGGCGAGTACTTGGCGGAGTCAGGCGGTGGCGGCAGGGTAGTCAGCGTAAGCGCCAAAGGTGTGGCGCGAGATATTGAAGCACGTTTGGCGTAGCTCGCTGCAGAAAAAGCGAAAAAAAGAAGCGGAACTTGAAGCGCGTTTTGAAAAAGCAAAAGCTGTTTTGGAAGGTAAATAAATACATATCATCAGCGAAAATAAAGTTTTAGACGTTAAATATCAATTTAAATAAATATTGTTGTGATGATCGTAATCTATTAGAGTTACGCACTTTTTGTTTTCATCTATCGAATAAGTCAGAACAAAAGATTTCCCGATGTGAACGCGCCTTTTGTTTTGCATCGGCGCATGCAATGGCTTGCCCGACTGAGGATTTTCCAGTATGTCATTTATCTTTCTTTGCAGAATTTCAAATTGTGCTTTGTCCTTTTTGGCAAGTTTGGCAAAGACAGAATCTAAGTGTGGCAGATGGTAGAGCGCGTACATTGCTATGCCACATAGCGTTTCTTAAAATCCGCAAAAGTTCCGACTTTTATAGGCTTTTGTTTTTCTAGCTTCTTCAACTTCTCAATATATTCCGGCCTAAGTTCGGGCTCCAAAATTTCTTCTTCATACTCTTGTGTTACAATTTCTATCGCTTCGGATTTGTCCCGCAGGCCGTATTTAGCCTTAACTATGTTTAATATTCGGTTCGCGTGGTCAGATACATTTACTATTGCTTGCACCATTCTTATCACATTAATATCATATTAACATCGCGTATATAAGGCTTACGGTTGCCCGCCCCGCAAGTTAGCCAACATTCTCAAAACTTATTCAGCATCCCCAATTCCATCTGTGCTCACAGTAAACACAGCCTCGCCCTCTGGCAGGTGCGGCGAATCAATCAGCCTTGCAATTCGCTTGTTCGCTTTTGATTTTCTCAAATACATGCGGTATGTTGCCGCGTGGCCTACGATGTGCCCGCCTATGGCTTGTGTTGGATTGCCGAAAAAGATTGCGGGGTTGGCCATCACTTGGTTGGTTATGTAAACCGCGAGATTGAACTTGTCCGAAAGCTGCTGCAACAGGTGCAGGTGCTTATTCAGCTTCTGTTGCCTGTCTGCCAGCGTGCCGCGCCCGGAATATTCTGAGCGGAACAGCGAAGTCAGCGAATCAATTATGATTAATTTTATTGGCAGGCCATCCTTCTGTATCAGCTCCGAGACTTTTTCTGCAAGAAGCATCTGGTGGTCAGATGAGTACGCGCGCGCGACGTGAATATTTTTCAAAAGTTCATCTGGATTAAGACCCTTTGCCTCGGCAATCTGGCGGATTCTCTCTGGCCTGAACGTTCCCTCCGTGTCTATGAAAACAACGTGCCCGTTCAGCCCGCCCTGTTCCACTGGCAGCTGCGCATTAACTGCTAACTGAAATCCTAATTGTGATTTTCCACTTCCGAATTCGCCAAAGCCTTCTGTGAGTGCACCGGTTTCAACTCCGCCGCCAAGCAGGCGATTTAATTCCGCAGAGCCAGTCGTGATTCTCCCAGTGTTCTGGCGGATTTTGAAAACTTCTTCGCCGGTTTTGAATCCCATATCTAATGCTGCCCTCGCAGCAGCAATTGCTTTCATCGCGGTTTGCTTTGTAATTTCTGCAATGTCTGCAAGATTGCCCGGGTTTGCCACAGCAACAGACATCACATCATTGATGCCCGCCTCAATAAGTTTCTCAACTGTCTTTGCGCCGATGCCGGGCAGGTCTTCCAGCTTCTCGATTTTCTTGCCGGGCTTTGCTTCTTCTATTGGACTGCCTTCTTCGTCCAAAACTTCAGTTTCGTCTTCTTTTTTCTTTCGAGCCATGAAACTTCAAGTTTGAAATAGAATAAAAAGATTTGTGTGTTTGTGTGAGTATATCAAACACAGCCACACACAAAAGCTTAAATAGTTTTCTTGCGTTTAATTAGCATGGTATTACCAAACGCGCCAACAATGGATGCACACGAACTAAAGTATGTTGCCTTAGGCCCGGGCGGTGAACGTGTTTGGATGGATGACGTTGGTGCTAAGGGGGCGATCAAAGTTTTGTGGCGCCGCGTACCATATGTTGGCGCGTATCCGGGCGATCCCCGGGATGGCAAGCCAACCACTATGCTCTCATTAAAAATTGACGAAACCAAAGAACCGAATTACGCAGTTATTATTCCAGACTACAATTCTCGTGGGCAGGCTTATGTCATGGCAACTACAATGCGCGGAATACTTGACATTTTGCCAGAAGAATTTAAGCAACTAGATGCTGTGGTTGCGGAAAGTATGGTAAAAGCATTTCAAGAATCTGGTTTAGGCGAAATGTTTAGACCGCTTTCTCTGCCAAATAAAATTAGCGCAGAGGAGTTGACAAGAATTAGAAAAATAGCAGCAGAGAAAGTGAAGAATTGGATGCCAAAATACGCAGATAGCGGCAGTAGTTACGGCTTGCCAGATAAAAATAATTAATTTGCTTTTAATAATTCTTTAGCAATCACTCTTGGATCCGGATTAACATTCACTTGATTAGCAATCATCTCAGTCCTGTCGTATTCTTCATTGCGGTTTACCCTGCCGGAAACCTCTATTGTTTTGCCCAATAAAAATGAATCTACGCGCTCCTGCAATCTTTCCGGCCCGTCCTTCACTAAAATCTCTTGTGCTTCGGTAGCAGTCAGGCCAATAAGTTGCTCTGCCCTATCCCTAAATGCAACGCACCTTAACGTTTCAGTTGTGTCGTCCAGCACGAAATTCAGAATCATGGCCTGCTGTTGCGTGACTGACTTATGTGTTGCGCAGGTCGCGCCCGCAGCGTCAATTATAACTTTCTTTCCGCACTGCGGGCAGACCGGGTAAAATCTCGGAGGGAATGCCTGCACTACTGTTCCGAGGACTGATGCAGAGTCATTCGGCTGGAGCTCAGCAATTTTTTTCTTCGCGAAATTCATCTGGCTTGTAAATGTTTTTGTTGCTACAGATTCTATAACTATATTTTTTGGATCAAGCATGAGAGAACTTTTCTGCCCGAGGTGGAGTTCCTTGTCGCCCCGCTGGTTTTGCTTCACGTAAGCGTCTTTTATTTTTACTATTGTTCCTTCTTTCAGCCGGCCTTCGGTAATCCATGAAGCTCTCTGGTCCCAAATTACTGTGCGGATTTGTTCCGTTTCATCTGCGATTATCATTGAAGCTACTTGCTTCGGCAGGCCATCCTTGCCTGTGAAGGTTGTCGGGCTGAATGCGCGAATGACTTTTCCATGGGTTTCAACGGATTTCATGCCGACAAGAATTTCCTTGATTTTGATTGCACCGGATCGCACATCCTTGAACAGCTGGACTCCCAATTCAGATGCAATTATGTAAGCAGCGCCTTCCTCAGATACCAAGCCTTCCAAGGCCTGCATCTTTGCATGGATTAAGTTCTGGATTTCGGCAGCAGGAGTGCTTGTTTCAGATTCAATTCTGGCAATTACGTCCTTGATGGGTATTTGGAGCATGCTTGTTCATAAGTCAAATTGAATAAAAAGATTTGTATCGCGAAACATATGTTTCGCAGGACATCCGCTGAACTTATTTGGTAATATGTTTATGCCAGACCAAAAGCCTTAAGATTGGCTTTAATCGCAGTCGGATCGGACTGTAACCCAATTGACATGTTTGCCTATCTTCGCAAGCTCGATAGTGCTAAACTACGCCGAATTGTTGTAATTGGCTTTTAATTGCAGTCGGATCTTCACCACCATGCCAGCTATACCTTGGCCTGACCTTAATTGGATAGATTTTTTCCAATTTATCGTCTAAAATAATCGCAGTCCCCTGTTCGGCAGGCAGGTCGTCAATGTATTTCTGAATATTGAATGCAAGGTAAGTCGAAGCAATGTTATTCAAAGCTTCAATATCTATTTTGGATGTAACCCTATGTGATAAAACAATATCTGCTTGAGTCATTACATCTGTGTGGATTTTTCCGGGCTGCTGTGTCGCCAGAACAAGAGAGATGCCTGGTTGCCTGCCCTCGCGTAAAATCTGAATCAATGCATCTGACGCTAAAGTTTTTCCAGTTATCGGAAGGAATTCGTGCGCCTCGTCAATCATCATCCAAACCAGCGGATTTTCCTCGCCAACAGTTGCAGACTGCCCGCCGAAAGCAAATCCGCCGCTAGAAATTAATTTTACTTCTTCTGCTTTCCTTGCAGACATCCTCTGCTCAAGAATCTTTTTGGAAATCAGGCCGATTGCAAGCGCCTTCAATCTGTCTCCGTTTTCCATCTGAGCGTAAGCTGACAAGTCAACTATCGCAGTTACACCGCCTTTTGTCAAATCAGTAGGCTTGGTTCCTTCTGCCTTGAACAATCCCCATGTTTTTGCAATTACAAACCTGTTTTTTAATAATTGTTTTTCTCTTTTTTCAGCTTCCTTGTCTATTTCCGCGAGATTAACCAACTCATCAATCTCAAACTGCTCAAGATTCTCCCTTGCTTTCGCAACAATCCTTGCCAGTAATATTCCGGCATCTGACATTGGGTCAATTCCAAAGATTTCAGCCCAGTCCTCGCCTGAAAGCTGGCTTGGCTCAACTGAGAAGGGGAAATCTACTGGCATGCCTTTGTTCTGGTAGTCTTCAAACAGGCCAAATGGGACAAAAACAACTGGCCTGAGGCCTTTTGGAATTAAACCCCATTCCCGTAGTTCTTTGTCGTCCTTGTAGTTAGGATATTTCATTGTCCAGAAAATACCCATTGTGTCAAAAATAATAAATGAAAGGTTCTTGCTGATGTCTTCGGGCAGGTCCGCAAGCCCTTCCGCGATGACACCGATTGTGTATGACTTTCCGGAACCTCTTTTGCCAGAAATCAAAACAATATGCGGGCCAGAGACATCAAGATAAACCGGATTGGAAAGGGCTTGTATGTTTTCCATCTGCACATAGTGCTTGCCAAGGAAGATTGTGCCTGCTAAGCCTAAGCGTTCTTTTTCCTTGGGAGACCTGCCTGCTATTATTTCGTATACCATTCTATCAGCGACCGCAGTTAGATTTAAACGCTGGAATAAAAGCCTTTTCAAGTGGTAGACAGTTTGGCTACCAGTACAAAAATCTTTTAAACGCCAACACAGTGTTGTGTGTATGGCTGCTAGAATTACTACAACAACTGTGAGGATAACAAAAGCAGTTAAGCAGCAGCTTGACGAGGCATTTGACCCTAAGAAATGGACATACTCCGAAGCGCTCAAGAACCTGCTGGCCAGCCACAAGCAAAAGTGGAACTGGTTCGAGTTTTATGTAGCAGTCGTTGTTACGCTTGTGCTTATTTTTGAGCTGGCTTTGTAGCGGTAGATAGTTAGTTTATCAGCATTCCTATAAAGTTTATAAATCAAATAAGTGGTTTCTAAGTGTGCCGACGTCTCCTAACCCGGTATGGAGCTCGTCTCGAATCAAAGCAAGACAACGAGTGCTCGCAAGGGCTTCCAGGTTCAAATCCTGGCGTCGGCGCTCATGTAAATTCAATCCTGTCGGCAAGTAGCATAGTTCTTTCCCCATTAAAGCGCGCTTGTGGCATTTCTGCCCGCTTGCCAGATATTCGCACATCCGCCATGGCTTTTACAGCAGCTATTACTTTTTTAGTCAAGCCGCTAATGTCTTGCCCAAGGACTTTTCCATCTTTGGCTGGTAAGCTGCAAACCATGATGCAGTAGCCCTGATAGGTGCTGCCCAGTGAAATCAGGTAAAATCCATCTTTGTCATTCACGTGCGCGTCAGTCCAGTTTCCAATTTTGCCAGATGTGCAAATTTCCGCGCCTAACGCAACGGCGTATTTGTTCCAGATATTAATTTCTTCGTACATGCAATACTAACTAAAGAATGTTTTTTAAGGCTAATTGATATTGTTATTTATTATTATGAATCAGGATTTGAAAGTTGAAATAGAGCGAGCGCATAAAGACGCTTGCACGAGAGTGCAGGACACTTACAAAGACCCGGCAACCGGCGCAGACGTATTTACAGAAATATTTTTATTGAAGCAGGGCTATTGCTGCGAGAATAATTGCAGGCATTGTCCTTACGAGGCAAACGAAAATAAATAATATGATAACATACTTCCCGGCAGATGAAATTAAAAGTAAATTAACGCAGATTGTTCGGCATTTGGATTTTAACCACGTTGATTTAAACAGGTTGGCAACTTTTAGAAGCACTGGCTCAAAGTCAAGGGCCATCGCACGCTGTTATGCCCTTTCAAAAATCTGGCAGCAGACACTTGGAACAAAGGCGCATTACATAATCGAAGTCATTTCTGAAAGGTTTGACAAACTGCCAGAAGAGGATAAGGAAAAGGTTTTGATTCACGAATTGTTGCACATTCCAAAGACTTTCGGAGGCGGATTTAGGCAGCATGATTATGTCTGTAATAAGAACGTTGAAGTATTGCATAGGAAGCTCAAAACACAATTCTTATAAACATGCAGATAAATTGTGTTTTGATTAAAATGGCCACAAATCAAAAAACATTTGCTTTAATAGCCGTACTTGTAGTAATCGCCTCTTTTGGTGCAAGCTACATCACAGGCAATGCAACTGCATCAACAACTGATTTTTCAGTAACAAGTGTTTCAGTTCCGCCAGCCCGCTCAGACAGCCCAATAGAAGCAACAGCACTCATGCATAATGCAGGCACAGTAAGCGCGAGCTTCATCTTATATCAATACGATATACTTGGCTCGCAGGGCAGTGTTGTTTTCGGAACAAATGAAATGGCTACCTTGTTTGCAGGGCAGGATACAAAGATAGCACTCCCTAAAATAGGAGGCCTGCCTGCAGGAAAATATAATGTGCGCATAACTTTAGATTATAACGAAAGATTTGATGAATTGGACGAAACTAATAATATTTTCGTATCTGAAGCGTTCGTAGTGACGTGATTTTCCTTTCAAAACTTTTTTATACTCATTTTTCCATACAAATCCATGGCCGCGAAACTTAATTCAAATTTAGCAGTAGTGCTTATAGCTGTAGCAATAGTTGCAGGCTCGTTTGTGACATCGCAGACTGGCTTTGCAACAGCAAGCCCGTTTGATTTTGCAGTTGCAGGTGTGGACATGCCTGCGCTCATAACTGCTAATACAGAATCAACATTCACGGCAACTTTGGAGAATTTAGGAAAGACAAGCGCAACAGCAGTAATATATAGCTATGAAGTTCTGAACCCATCTGGAAACCGGCTATATTATGGCGAAGACAGGGTAGACTTGCTTGCAAATTCCAGAGTAACAATTCCGATGAAGACTGATGAATTGGGCAATGGAGTATTTACTTTCAGAATAAATATAGATACTGTGAATAATTTTGCAGAATCTGATGAAACAAATAATGGTTATGAATTGCAATTCACAGTTCCCTATGGAGTATGATGGAAAAACAAGGTAAAACAGTATTAGCGGTAGCCGTCCTTGTGGTATTTGCTTCTTTAGTAGCGCCTTATGCTTCTTCAACAGGCTTTGCAGTTGCCATGAGCTGTACCGGCATTCCAATCCTGCAGTTAAGCAAAGATCCTGTGCTGGCAGGCCAGTCCATAATTGCAAGAGTCAGCGGATTAAAGAACTGCGAGGGAAAGGAAATTTTGATAAAAGAAAATGATGGCATGTGCAACGGCCCTGTTTTAACTTCATTTACGTGCAGAAATTCAGTTTGCGACAGCGCAGCATCTTTGACTATGTGGACTGCAAAAGATTATCTCATCAGCGCCTGTATTGACAAGGATGGCGATGGCTATTATATGAATTCAAATGAGCGGACAATCAACAGCCTCAGAGTGCTGTCCCTGCCAGATTTGTCGGCAGATAGTTTAGTTTTCCCGGAAAAAATATATGCGAACGACCCAATTGTCGCAAAAGCGGATATTTCAAACAAAGGTGTAGTGACTGTAACAAGGTTTACATACAGTTTTGAGATTTTTAGAGAGAACTGGCCAGCTGCAGTTTACTCGCATACTAACAAAGCGCAGCAGTTGTCTGCCACAGTGCTGAAGGAAGTTCTGGAACCCGGAGAAGAAAAAACCTTGCAGATGCCTGCTATCAGCCTAGGAAAAGGGATTTACAGGGCAAAGTTCAGCCTGGACTTTGACAACAAATTCGCAGAGCCAGATGAGATGAATAACATTTATGAGACAAAGTTCATAGTTAATTAATAGCTAGTAGAATAGTTTAGCACTATCGAGCAAAGCGAAGATAGTGCAACATGTCAACTGGGTTACAGTTGAATGGGTAATATTATTGAAACAAGGTTTACAGTTAATTAATTTTTTAGTTATTTTTGTTTATTGTATTTCTGTTAATCTTACGCCAAGAAACTTTTCAAACTTCCTTGCCAGTGCCAAATCCAGCCGTTTTCCCTGCTCTGCTGCATGAATTACAGCGATTTTCTCATTCATTTTGCTTGCCAGCTCTCCCTGCTTCATGCCTGTTTTTTGCCTTGCAAGGGAAATAATTTTTCCGAAATCTGCAACAACAAGCTCTTCACTGCTAGGTGTTTTCTTTTCTATTTCAATCTGCGGAATCATCTGTGCAATCATTGAAATTTTTGATTTTTTCTCTAGCGGTGCTTCCAGAATTTTCCCTGCAGATGAACAGCTCTGGCAGACCTGCAGGATAACGCGGTCTATGCTAGCCTTAATAGTTGCAGGAGCTGAACCACATATTTCACAATCTTTCATAGATTAGAGTTATAAACGTAAAAATATAAACCTTGCCTATTGGCTGTCAATGCGGGTCAGAGCCGGCCAGCAATCAGGAAATGGGAAAAAAATCCAGATTTTGCGTAAGATGCGGAAAAGAGAACTCCGCGCTAGTTGAAGGCACATGCATTGATTGCAAGTCTCAGGACATTGAAGTAAAAGTTCCGAAGAGCATGGTTTTGAATAAATGCAGGTATTGCGGCGCAGTCAACTTTGAAGGCCTGTGGATAAAAGCAGAACAGCCCGATGAATTCTACTTTGAAAATATGCTGATAAAGAAAGTAAAACTGCCTGAAAATGCAGAGTTGCAGGACATCAAAATTGACAAGCTGATGAATGGATTCGGAAGTATTACTGTTAATTATACATTATCAGACCACTTATTCAGCAGAGATTTTGATATTACTTACGATATCAGAAAAATACCCTGCGATTTCTGTTCTATGAAAAAAAGACAGCATTACGAGGCTGTGGTTCAGGTAAGGACGCCGGATATGGCTGAGCGGGCGAAAATTCTGGCACTTGTTGAGCCTTACAAAGCGCACCTTCTGAAAATTGACGAGACGCCTACCGGGCCAGACATCTTTTTCTTTTCAAAAGAGGCGGCGCGGCATCTGGCTGCAGAGCTGAGAGCAAAATTCAAGCTGAAAACAAAAGAAACTGGCCAGGCATACAGCTGGGATAGCCTTAAAAATCGTCCAAAATACAAGTTAACAATAGCTATGAGGAAAAGAGAGGATGAATGATTTCAAGCGAAGGGTAAATCCTGAAACACCACAGCAGGAAATACAAAGAGTTCGGCTGCCCCGCGGAAAAGAAGTTCTTGGAATAGTTGAAACAAGGCTGGGTTTTGGAAAATCAAGAATTAAATGCGCAGATGGCAAGACAAGAATCTGCAGGGTTCCCGGCGCATTAAAAAGGGCTTTGTGGGTAAGGCCAGACAATATTGTTTTAGTTAAGCCGTGGGAATTTGAAGGCGATGCAAAAGGAGATATAATTTACAAATATACAGATAACCAAGCCCGCTGGCTCAAGGAAAAAGGGCATCTGAAGGCCTTGTTTGAGCAGAAAGAGTTCTAACAATTATGTTTTTAAATGCAAATCCAATGTTCCGTGCATGGGATTAGGAAATCCAGACTTAGAAAGGCGAATTAAGGCAGGCGAAACGCTGTCGCGAGAGGAAGCGCTAGAGATTTGGGATGATGTGCGGTGCGGAATTAGAAAACAGTTTCCGCATAATTCGCATAATAGCACTAGTTTCTTAGCAGACCCCAAACACAGAGAATATATTGGCGAAGCTTTTGTCCTCGGATTTAGATTTAACGAACTAATAGCTGAGTTCAATAATTGGCAGTGTCCGCGCCAAACTGATTTCGCAGACGCAAAATTAGATGGGATGCTAAACATATATTACGAAAGTTCGCCATATGCGTTGTTTGTTTACATCGGGATGATAAATCCGAAAAATCCAAATTATGATGCTGTATTTGACAAAACACCATGGCTTGCGGTAGAAAAATTGCCAAATAGTTATTGGGATAATGAGGAAAACCGAATAAACGCCACAAAATGGTTGGTTAAAACTCTCAGGCACATGGGTAAAAAAGTTGAAGACATAGTGTCTAATGACTTTAAATTAAATTTTCTTCATGAACTGGTGGATCGTAGTGGTTCGGCATATGCTGCATTAGTCGAAGCAGGCTACGACGTGGACCCAACACAGATGCATCAAGTGCCGAAGGCATATTGGGGCAAGCAAAACCGAATTAAATTTACAACTGCCCGTGCAAAAGAAATTGGAAGATTGCCTGGCAGAGCTGACTTGCCAGAATGGATGCTTGCAAAGGCCGGCGGCGTAAATGCAGCGTTAAAAGAGGCAGGCTTATTAATATCGGAAGCAAAAAGTGAATAAAATGCAATTCGAAGAAGAAATCCTGATTCCGAAGGCAAGGGTCAAAGTCGTCCTATCTATGAATACCTTGCTTGAAAAGGAAAACGCTAAAATCGAGGCTGTTGGAAACCTAATTAAAATAGTGTCAGATGACGCTTTGATTTTGGCAATTGCTAAAAATATAGTTGAAGCAGTCGGACGCGGGTTTGAGCCCGGCGTTGCAAAGCTTTTGTTCAAGGACGACTTTGCCTTCGAGCAGCTGTCCATCGCAGATTACGGCTACAAAAAGCCAAACCATCTGAAAAGAATCAAGGGCGTTGTTATCGGAGAAAATGGCAAGGCAAAAAACATCATAGAAAAGCGCACAAACACACGGTTAGCGATATATGGCAAGACTGTTTCAATCATAGGAAAGCATGATGCAGTCCAGAAAGCAAGGCATGCTGTCGAGATGCTTTTAACGGGAAGAAGGCATGCCACTGCTTACCGGTTTTTGGAGAAGGTTAAAGAGTTTAAGGGCGCGGAATAAATGCACAGTGGCGACGTATGCCGATTTTTAAAATGAAAGGTTTATAAAAGGCCATATTATTTGTGATTAAAATGGAAAAATCTGATTACGCAGGATCCGGCGGTTTAGCCGCAGTGGTTAGCAGCATTTCACTTGGCGTGGCTGGGTTGCGGCAATTATTAGACCACGAATTAGCCAGAAATGCCGTAAGAGAGGTATATTTATCAAGAGCGCCAGAGGTAAATTTAACTACAATTCGAGAGGCAAACGAGTTGGCAGATTTAGTTCCGGGTAGTTATGCGCTAGGATTTTTTATTGCTGCTTCGGTTTTAGGCGTGATTGGCTACGTATTGCTGAGATATGCGGTTAACTCTATATGCAGTACGCCATCTGCAATTTCACAACCTCCTAGCGGGGTTGCAAAGGGGCCAGATGACACAAACGATGCGCATTTAAGGCCTCTCGGACGATAAGAGCCATAATTGCCAGCAGTCAAAGCAGCGGCGGGTTCGTTGGATAGTATTTTATAAGTTGTTTTTGCTAACATAGTCGCAGCATACCGATTTCCAAGCGAAAGGGTTTTAAATACGAACTATAAAGTCATATTCCAATGGTTGATAAGCCGATTGTTAAAAATGGCGAAAATGGCGACCTCAGAGCCATCTCTCCTGCTGAATTTTTCGAAAAAAACCGGCATTTGCTCGGTTTCGACAATCCGATAAAAGCCCTCTTAACAAGTGTAAAAGAAGCTGTTGATAATTCTCTAGATGCCTGCGAGGGCCACAAGATACTGCCAGATGTGTATATTCAGATACAAAAAATCAACGAAACAAGATATAAGATGATTGTTGAAGATAACGGGCCGGGAATCTCAAAAGAACACGTCTCAAAAGCCTTCGGCAAGTTGTTGTATGGTTCAAAATTCCAGACATTCGGAGGCAAGCAGGGCAGGGGACAGCAGGGCATCGGTATTTCCGCTTCCATAATGTATGGCCAGCTTACAACTGGCAGGCCTGCCAGAATAATTTCCAAGACAAAAGGCATGAAACAGGCCTTGGTTTTAGAATTAAAAATTGATATCAAAACAAATGAGCCCCAGATTGTTTCAGAAACTTATATTGACTGGAAAAATGAGCACGGAACGAGGGTTGAAATCGAATTAGAAGCAAAATATATGGAAAAAAAAGCGTCTGTTGTTGAATATGTCAAGCAGACAGCTGTTGTTAATCCTCACGCAAAAATCATTTTTGTAGATCCAGAAGGGCAGAAGACTATTTTCGAAAGGGTTGTCGACAAGCTTCCGAAAGAGCCGGAATTTATCAAGCCTCATCCGTACGGCGTCGAGCTCGGAGTCCTGCTGAGAATGCTGAAGGAAACTTCAACAAGAGCATTAAATTCATTCCTGACGACAGAATTTGACAAAGTAGGCGCAACCTCTGCTGAGGAAATTTTGAAAACCTGCGGGCTTGACCCAAAGATAATGCCAAAACTGCTTTCAGTAGAGCAGGCAGACAAATTAATCAAGGCAATGCACGGGTGCAAGATAATGTCGCCGACAACAACCTGCCTGTCGCCAATAGAAGATGCAAACCTGAAAAAAGCACTGGAAGCAGAATATGATTTGGAATTTGCATTTGCAGTCACAAGACCGCCATCGGTTTACAGGGGAAATCCATTTTTGATAGAAGTTGCAATCGGTTACGGCGGAGAATTGACTGCAGACCAGCCAGTTAGATTAATAAGGTTTGCAAACCGCGTTCCGCTTTTATATCAGCAGGGCGCATGCGCTCTGACAAAAGCAATAACTTCTGTTGATTGGAAAAATTATGGCCTGCAGCAATCTGGCCAGAATGTGCCAAACGGGCCAGCCATCATTCTCGTGCACATGGCGTCAGTCTGGGCACCATTTACTTCAGAATCTAAAGAAGCAGTTGCACATTATCCCGAAATTATTAAAGAGGCAAAGCTTGCACTGCAAGAGGCAGGCAGGCAACTGCAACTGTACGTCGGCAAGAAACAGAAGAAACAGCTTGCGGTAAGAAAGGCAGATATGTTCAGGCTCTACAGCATCGAACTGTCTGAGGCGCTGTCTGCCCTGACTGGAAAGGCCAAAGAGCCAATCCATAAGCAATTAAACAAGCTCACTGAAGAAATGCTCAAGCTCGGCGCAATCGAAGAA
>Ga0209210_1001041_pt1 | contig 24986 bp, 25 predicted proteins | sample RifGroA1_FD_183991 | JGI IMG/M metagenome (GOLD analysis project Ga0209210, IMG submission 183991) | Contaminated groundwater microbial communities from Rifle, Colorado, USA - Rifle Groundwater A1 (SPAdes) (version 2) | ecosystem: Environmental > Aquatic > Deep subsurface > Groundwater >...
TCCCTCATAGCAGACTTCAGTGGAATCTCGTATTCCATTTTGAATAGAGTCAACCCAAACAGAACCGTGAATGCTGAAAAAACTAGGCGTCGGTTTGCCACCGCCACCGGGGGGAGGTGGGAGCGGATTGCCACCGGAAGAGCTAGTCGTAAAGCTTTGAGTAGTACCCCAGCTGGTCTCTGAAGTATTGGTGGCTTTAGCTGAAAAATAGTAAGTTGTTCCCTGCGTCAGTCCGGTAACATTTTTAGAGAAGGCGGCGACACCTTGGGGCTGTGAAGGAGAAGTAGGAGCCGAACTAAAGGTCCAGTTGCCCGGAGTCTGTCCTCCATTGGAGGTTCCCCAATAGACTGTAACCGTGGGATTTATCCCTCCTGTTGACGTAACATTTCCATTGAGAGTGGCGGTTGTAGTTGTTTTATTGGTAGCCGCACTGGTGGTAATCGTGAGAGCAGTTGTGTTGCAGGTGGAGCTGTAAGTTTTTGCTCCGTTACAGCAAGCATATTGATTAGGCGTGTCCCAAAATGTTATTGGATTATTGGGAACGGGAGGATAACTGCATGTTCCGGCGGATATATTACAGATGTCCGTGGTGCACGCATTGCTATCCAAACAATCATTGTCATTTGTGCATCCCGTGACAACAGGAGCAGTGGTGGGGGTGGGAGTGGGGGTTGGGGTGGGAGTTGGGGTAGGAGTGTTGGTGGGAATGGGGGCAATGGTATAATTACAGCAGTATCCTGCATTTCCCGCTTCAGTCGCGCTTGTCGAACAGCTTCTGCTTAAATATTCAGGGGCCATATACGGGCCTGGACGAGGTTGACACATACCGTTTGCCTGAGTGACAGGACATGATCCCTCATATACAAAAGGACCTACTCCGGCAAAACAGTAATCAGTGCAAGAAGCAGTTACAGTTTTTCCTGGGGAGCTGTAGAAATTTGCCATAAAATCGCAAACGCCTTTTCCACTTGAATAACCTAAAATATTTGGAGGGTTGTTGGTGTTGCAACTACCTTGATCAAGAAAGCCTGCTGAGCAATCAAAAGTGTAAGCTGCAAATGATTTGTTAACAAAACTAAAACCGAAAAAAAATCCGGTTAAAATTAGATAGACAACGATGTGAGCAGTAAACCGCTGCATAAATTATTTTAATATAATTACTTTTCCTTCAGAAGTAGTGGCCAGATTGAAAGTTTTCCAATTTGGACCTATTCCTGATATCTGCACCTGACTATTGCTTATTGACTCTTTGTTGGTTGAAGCAATTTCAACAATCGGTTGACCCTTCGTAACATCAATAGGTTCATCGATGTATTTGTTGTTTCCGAAGACGTCTTTTTCAACGATAATTATAGGATTGGATCCGGCTGTGGAAATCCATACATAAATATCTTTTCCTTCAGAATCAATCATGTGTATGGAAAAGGTAGATTGTTTGCCCTCCTTACCAATTTGTCCCTTCAGTTTTCCGTCAAAAGGGGAAATGATAATATCTCCTTTTTGTAGTCCATTGATTCTAATAGTTTCAAGAACTTGCTGCTCATTATTGGGAACTAGAGTCACTTTTTTTGCAAGAAGAGTTGGAGTGCGATCAAACATGATAGGAAGAACAATAGTAAGAGTTTTACTTTCCTCCTGCCATATTGGAGGAGCAGCTTTTTCAGCCTCAGGTAGAATCATTTGAATCAAGTTATTTGAGTCAATCATCTGTTGTTCTGTGAGAGCAGGGTCGAAGGTGGAGGAGATTTCTATTTTCTGAGGAGTAGGATTGTTAACTTCATAAGCTGCTTTTATTCCTACTCCTACTCCTGCTGCTGCCAACCCGGCAAGAATAATTTTTGCAGCCGTGCCTCCTAAGAATCTGCGTATGGGACTTTTTAGTTTGCCTGTTTTTGTAGGGATATCTACAGAGGTATGTCCGGCTGTCTTATTTAGAATATCCCTGAATACATCTCTTTGAGATGGTCTGGCCGGTGTGGTTCCCCGCATTTCTTTGACACCCAATTTCTCCCCTTTCATATTGGCTTCGCTCATTCTATACCAATTCTTGCAAAGTTGCTATAAGCTTGTCAAGGCTTTTACTTCTTTCCCAATCCTTCGTCGTGAGGACCAATTGTAAGCAATAAAGCGCTGCCATTTATTAGTTGATACGTAAATCTGTAATGATTGGTAAGTCTTCCTTCAAATATTTCAGTACCACTCATTTTTCTTGCCCGAAGAGATGGATGACGGGGATTAGTTAAAAGAAGAGAAAGTTTTATGTCGAATCTTTTTTGTAAGGAGAAAGGAAGCTTTTTGAATTGCTTCTTAAATTTTTTGGTGAAAACAGGAATTACGAGTTGAGCCATTTTATCGCTTCTTTTGCAGTATTGAATTTTATGCCTTTTCCCGCTTGAATTTCTTTCAAGGCTTTTTTGTCCGACCATTCCCACCACTCATCCGAGCCGTAGGATGGCTCTTTTTCATAAAGTTTTGTTTTAATTACTTTAATCTCGTCGGTAAGAGCGTTAAGACGCACAAAAATTTCCTCTATTGTTTTTGGAGAAACCATTACTGCTTGATTCATAATTGTATTCTAGCAAGTTTAGGAGAGAAATCAAGGACTAAGTTGGGGTTGGGGGGCAGGGGTGGGAGTGGGACCGGCCGGCGTTGGTTGTAATTCTCTGCCACAAATTTGTCAAGCTACATCAGAAGCTGATGCAGCTTTTGGCAGTTGAATAATCAGAACTTTCTTTGGGAATGGAACAGGTAAAGATACTGTTGATTGATTTTGGAGGAGTGCCGATTATAGTCATACCGTAACCCTTTTTACCATCAGATGTTGTTTGGAAATTTTCGCAGAAAACAGATTCGGAAACATTTCTACAATTGGGATCTGAAAGAATAAAGGGGGTGGAGAAATATGAAGAAAGAAGGGAATTGGCCAGCGCTGCGGAGGCGGCAGGCTGCGGCAGATTTTTAAGATTTATAGAAATACTGGAGGAATTGGGGTTACTGCTGTTTTTATCAAAGCGAAAAAAAGCAGCAGGACTGGCGTTTTGAGAGAAGAAAGAAGTGACAAACCAATTTGGATTTTGCGCATATTGATTGATGGTAATTCCCTGATTTGTTTCGAAATTTACAGGCAAGAGGCCTGGTTTGAGGGTGGATTTGATGTACTGAGTAAGCAAGGTTTTGGCTTTCTCCGTGTCATACTGGAAGGTAGTGGGGGTAAAATTCGCAGGAGACGGAGCTGTCTTTTCGCCGGAGCCTCGCAAGACCTGGTCTTGCGAAGCTAATTTGGCCGGTTGTCTGGGGGAGTCACCAGTCGGAGCCTCCCTTCGGGGTAGCCAGCCGAGCTGTTTGGGAAATACCTCGGAGACTGAGAGAATATTAAAATAATTAAGGGTTCCGAACAATAACAAAAGAACAACTGTTACAAAAACAATTTCAAACAGTCCTACTTCCAAAAGCGCCAAGGCATGCAGCTTATTCTTGGGAGGAGTAGGCAAATTTTCTTCCATAGGTTTATGGTAGGAGATTAGGCAAAAAGAGTCAAGCTAAATGATTAACCGGGAAGATTTTTCCAGCAATAATAGCCGGGCGGTCATTTTTTGTATCCAAATGTCCTTCAACAATTATCACGGAATCTTTAATTAGTAAATCCTTATACTGATCAAATGTTCTAGGAAAAACAACGCATTCTATAGACAGGCCTTTTTCATTTGCAATTAATAAGAAAGCCATTTCACTATTATTTTTTTTCGTGAAAATTCTCCTTAAAGATTCTACTATGCCTCCAATTTTTACTTTGGCGCCCTCCTTTTCCTCCGTCAAGTGTTCTAATTCATGCGATACCATGCTTTTGACATGTACCAGATTATCAAGCTGAGGATGTGAAGTCAGATAAAATCCAAGAAATTCCTTTTCAAAAGCTAATTTTTCATTGGTGGAAAAGTCATTAATTTTATTTTCCGATGTTTTGTGCTCCATTTTTATTTCTTCGGTTTCGCCGAAAAGACTCGTCTGGCCTTCCTTTTTTTGTTTTATTTTCCGATGCGCTTTTTCCACAATTTCAGGATATGACATCAGGAGACTGGCTCTATTATCAAAAGCATCCATAGCGCCTGCTTTAATCAAACTTTCAATTGTCTTTTTATTTACAGGACCAAGGTCAACTCTTAAGCAAAAATCCTCAAAGGATTTAAATTTTCCCTGAATTCGTGCGTCAAATATGCTTTTTATGGCTGCTGTGCCAACATTTTTAATAGCTGTCAAGCCAAACCTTATGTTTATCTTATTTTCAATCGAAAAATCGCTTTGTGATTTGTTAATGTCCGGAGGGAGTATAGCGACTTTTAAGCGCTTGCATTCGGCAACCGCTTGGGCAATTTTTTCATTTTTAACAGGACCTGTTGTGCCTCGGGATTCCGCAGTTAAGAGAGCTGTCATAAATTCAACAGGATAATGAGCTTTGAGATAAGCTGTCCTGAAAGCAATCGTTGCGTAACCTGCAGCATGAGCCTTGTTGAAGCCGTATCCTGCAAAAGGCTCGAATAAAATCCAGAATTCTTCTGCTTTTTTTCTAAGCATACCGTTATTAACGCATCCCTCTACAAATTTATCATGCTGTTTTTTCATTTCAGATGCGATTTTTTTACCAATCGCTTTTCTAAGCTTATCTGCCTCAAGCCATGAGTATCCGGCTACTTTTATGGCAGTTAAAAGCACATCGTCTTGGAAGGTTATTACTCCGTAGGATTCTTTCAAAATATCAGAAAGGCGGGGGTCGGGATATTTTATGAGAGATGGGTTATGTTTTCTTCTGATAAATTCCGGAATATTCGCCATGGGACCCGGTCTATACAAAGCAACCATAGCTTGCAAATCAAAGATGGTTGTCGGTTTTAGATCCTTAATGTATCTGCGCATTCCCGAAGATTCAAGCTGAAAAATTCCCGTTGTTTCTCCTGAAGCGAGTAAATCGTATGTTTCCTTATCTTCGTACGATAATACCGACAGGTCGATATCTTTTTGCTGATTATCTTTAATAAAACGAAGAGACTCCTGAATAATGGTTAGATTTCTAAGACCCAAAAAGTCAATTTTTAACAACCCGACCCCATCTTCTCCGACTGTATACATATCGTATTGGGTTATAATTTTTTCCCCATTTGTTTCTTTTTGAAGAGGCGTATATTCGGTTAAGGGTTTATCCGCAATGACAACTCCCGCAGCATGCATGGATGCATGTCTCGCAACTCCTTCCAGCTTTTTTGCCAGATCAAGAAGCTTTTTAGTTTCGGGTTCGGATTGATATGCTATTTTCAACTCAGGACTTTGATCCAAAGCTCTTTCCAAAGTCATTGCATGTCCTTGCCAACCGGGAGGAATCATTTTCGAAATTCTATCGGGACCGGAATAAGGCATACCCAGAGCGCGTCCTGTATCTCTGACTGATCCTCTGGCTTCCATAGTTCCAAAAGTAATTATCTGCGCAACTTTGTCCCGGCCGTATTTTTGCGTTACATATCCAATAACTTCATCCCGCCTGTTGTCTGCAAAATCCAAATCTATATCGGGCGGTGATGGACGCATTGGGTTGAGAAACCTTTCAAATGGCAGCTTGAAAAATAAAGGATCTACGTCGGATATCCCTAAGGCATATGAAACAATTGATCCCGCATTCGAACCTCTTCCGGGTCCAACAGTTATGTCGCGAGCTTTAGCCCAGTTTACGAAATCAGCAACAATTAAAATGTATGTTTCATATCCCTTTTTAAGGATAACTGAAAGTTCATAATCCGCTCTCTCTTTGATAGCTGGCGTAACATTTCCGTATCTTCTCTTTAAACCTTCCTTGACTTGTTCCTGAATGTACTCTGCGGAAGTTCTGGAGTTCGGAACGGAAAACACCGGCATAATCCATTTCCCCAAAATTATTTCGACATTGCACATGTCGGCAATTTTTACAGTATTTTCAATTGCTTCAGGTGTCTGTATAAAAAGCCCCTTCATTTCTTCCTGAGATTTTATATAAAAATCCGGAGAAGAAATCATAGAAAGTTTTCTATTTTTTGTATCTATAGTGTTTTGCGTCTGAATACAGAGGAGAATTTCCTGCGCCTCCGCATCGGCAGCGCTAACGTAATGATTGTCATTGGTTGCTACCAAAGGTATTCCTAATTTTTTTGATAAACTAATTAATTTTTCATTCAATGGATCTTGATCCTTGACATCAATATGTCTTTGGAGTTCCAGATAGAAATTATCTTTTCCAAATATTTCAGACAAAGTTTGCGCTCTTTTTCTGGCAGTTTCTTCTTGATTTTGCAATAAGGGTTCTGAGACAAATCCGTTTACGCATGCGCTTAGGCAAATTAATCCCCCATGGTATTCTTTCAAAAGATCCATGTCCGTTCGGGGTCTGTAATAATATCCTTCAAGATTGGATATTGATATAATTTTCATTAAATTCTTATAACCCGTGTTGTTTTTTGCCAAGAGAATTAGATGATTTGAATCTGTGTCTACTCCGGCTTCCTTGTCGTGACGAGACCGTCGACTGACATATATTTCGCAGCCAATAATTGGTTTTATTCCCTCTTCAAGACATGTTTTGTAAAACTTTATTGTCCCATACATATTCCCGTGGTCTGTTATGGCAAGAGCTTTCATCCCCAATTCCTTTGCGCGAAGTACCATATCTTTTATTTTGGAAAGTCCGTCCAAAAGAGAGAATTCGCTGTGATTGTGAAGGTGTACGAAGTCTGCCATATCGGTATTAAGTATAAAGTATTACGTATTAAGTATAAAGGACTATTTCAATTTTTTCTCTAGAGCAGTTTTTATTTGATTGCTGTCTGCTGTTGGGAAATGTTGTTTTACTTTTCCGATTAAAAATCCAATAACCTGGACTTTTCCGCTTTTATAATCATTAATTGCTTTTTGGTTTTCCTTGATTACTTTGTCTGTAATTTCTTGTAATTTATTTTCATCAATATCATCTGTTTTTTTGAAATTTACAATATTTTTAACTAATTCTGCAGGCAATATATTATTCATATCTATTTTCTTATTAATGACAGTATTAGCAATTTGCTTTGGGTTTATTTTGAAAGTTTTCCCAACTTTTACAGCTTCTTCAAAATAATCAGTCATTTCTTTTTCCCGAGTTAAAATTTCCGCATCATATTTTGACAAATTATATTCCTTAATAAGTCTTGCAAGTTTTGCATCCGGTAATTCCGGCATTTGATCCGCCAGCTGGCGGATTTGATTCTGGGTGAAACGGATCGGAGGGATATCCGGTTCAGGAAAATAACGGTAATCATTTGCTTCCTCCTTGATTCGCTGAGAAACTGTTTTTTGCTTATCTTCATCCCAACCGCGAGTCTCCTGAACAGGCGTTTTATTCTCGCTTAAAATTTCAGTTTGTCTTCTAATTTCATATTCGATCGCTTTTTCTGCAAAACGGAAAGAATTAATATTTTTCACTTCAACTTTATATTTAGGTAAGTTGTTAATGGTTAATAGTTCATTGTTCATAGTTATTTCGCGAAGCGAAATGTTCGGTTCCAGTCTCATGTTGCCTTTTTCCATGTCCGCATCCGAAACATCAAGATAGCGCACAATTTGCTGAAGTTTCTTTAGATATTCAATAACTTCTTTTGCGTTCTCAAAATCCGGTTCTGTAACAATTTCGACCAGAGGAACTCCTGATCTATTAAAATCAATTAATGAGTTTTCGCCTTGATGGGTCAGTTTGGCGGTATCCTCTTCCATGTGCACTCGGGTTATCCCAATTTTTTTTCCGTTTGAAAGCGTAATAAAACCTTTCAGGCAAAATGGCTGATCGTATTGGCTAATCTGATAACCTTTTGGAAGATCAGGATAAAAATAATTTTTTCTGTCAAATTTTGAAAAATTGGCAATTTTGCAATTTAGCGCCAGACCTATCATCACGCACCAATCAATTGCTTTTCCGTTTGGTACGGGTAATGCGCCCGGTGAACCAAGACAAACAGGGCAGGTATGAGTATTTGGTTTTTGTCCAAAATAATCCGCGGAACACGAGCAGAACATTTTAGATTTTGTTTTTAGTTCCACATGGACTTCAAGACCGATAACGGGTTCATAGTTAATTGTTAATGGTTCATTGTTCATAGTGCGGGTTTTTGTTTACGCCACTGCGTTGCTTGTTCGTAAGCGTATCCAATTTGAAATAATTTAACTTCTGAGAGTTGCGGTCCAAGAATTTGCATTCCCACAGGTAATCCATCAATAAATCCAATTGGCAGCGATAGTCCCGGAATCCCCGCTAAATTAGCGGTAACAGTTAAGACGTCAGACATATACATTTTTATTGGGTCGTTAATTTTCTCTCCCAATTTCCAGGGAAGAGTTGGACATACCGGCGAAATTAGGGCATCTACTTTTTGAAATGCGTCATTAAAATCTTTTATTATCAAAGTCCGAACAGCCATTGCTTTTTTATAATATGCATCATAATAACCTGATGAAAGAGTAAATGTTCCGAGCATGATTCTTCTTTTTGCTTCATCTCCAAAATACGATCTATCATTTCCATAACGAATACCGTCGTAACGGGCAAGGTTGGACGATACTTCAGATGGTTGGATAATGTAATAAGCGGCAATTCCGTATTCCGTGTAGGGAAGTGAAATTTCAATTATTTCCGCTCCTAAGTTTGCAAACGTTTTTACTGTTTCCTCAAATTTTTCTTTGGCTTCATTATCCAAATCTGAAGTAACGAATTCTTTTGGAATTCCTATTTTTAATCCCTTAATTCCTTTGTTTAAATCCTTTGTGAAATCTTCGACTGGGTTAGGAAGCGTTGTGGCGTCCATTTTGTCTTGACCGGCGGTGACATTGAAGAATAAAGCGGAATCTTCAACGGTTTTCGTGAAGTGTCCGATTGAATCCAAAGAGGATGCCATGGCGATTATCCCATAACGGCTTACTCTTCCGTAAGTTGGTTTCAGTCCGACGACATTATTAAAACTTGCGGGTAGTCTTATGGATCCGCCTGTGTCAGTACCGGTAGAGGCAATGCACATGTCAGACGCTACGGATACAGCAGAACCGCTCGAAGATCCGCCCGGCACATATTCTTTATCCCACGGATTTTTGGTTGGGCCAAAATCCGAATTCTCACCGCTTGATCCATGTGCCCACGCGTCGCAATTTGTTTTGCCAATTATTATCGCTCCCGCATCTTTTATTTTTTTTACAACTGCCGCGTCATATTGGGGAATGTAATCTTTCAAAACGTTCGATGCCGCAGTGGTCTTAATTCCCTTGGTTGAAAACAAATCTTTTAGAGCAATCGGAATTCCCAAAAGCGACTTAGCTTCCAAGACCTGGTCTTGCGAAGCTAAGTCGTCCGCTTTCCTGGCAGAATCCAAGGCTTCTTTTTCGGTTACGGTAATAAATGCGTTTAAATCTTTGTTGTGCTTTTTTATTTGCTCAAGACAAGCTTTCGTCAACTCAACAGACGAAAACTTTTTCGATTTCAATCCGCCCTTCGCTTCCTTAATTGTTAATTCGTTCAATTTCATAATTTATCATTAATCCTTAATCATTCCGTAAGTATCGCTTTCACCTTAAACAATCCATTGTGCTGGTTTTTGACATTAGATAACGCTTCATCTTGGGTAAGTGATGGCGTTGGTTCGTCTTCCCGCATGACATTTTCTAGTCCGGTCACCTGGGAGGTTGTTTCAACATTTTTTGTATCAACTTCTTTTAATTTGTCAACGTAGGTTAAAATATCCGAGAGCTGTTTCTCAAACTTTTTTTCTTCCTCTGGTTTTAGCGTGAGGTTTGCTAATTTAGCGACATGAGGAACATTAATCTTCATTAAATCATTATAGCTCAACGTTGAGTCTGTTGGCAATTGTTTTGCGCGCTTGCATTTCTATCGAATTGTCAAGAGGGGAGAGGTCAATGGGGGAGCCATACTTCTTTTCTAGAGCTACTTTGATTAATAAATCTGCGAATTCCGGGTTTTTGGGGAGAATTGGGCCATGGAAATATGTTCCAAAACTATTTTTATAAATTGCGCCTTCCGTACCGTCTTCCCCATTATTTCCAAAACCTTTCAGGATCTTCCCTAAAGGTTTCACGTTTTTTCCTAGATAAGTTCTTCCTCCGTGATTCTCAAATCCTACCAAGGTGTAGCTATGATTACACCTGGAAGGTGAATAGCTATTGACACCCTGGAATTCTATTGCAACATTACCTATTAATCGGGAAACATTCAATCCTGGGTTTCCGGTGTAGAGATCGAAGATGTTTAAGCCAGGAATAATTGTTCTTTCGGCCTCTTTATAATATCTCCCTAAAAGCTGATATGCTCCGCAGATATACAGTCCGGGAATCCCATCTTCAATTCTGTTCTGTAGAGCATTTCTTTTTTTCATTAAATCTTCAGACACAATTTTCTGTTGCTTATCCTGTGCTCCTCCCATGAAAAGAAGATCGCATTGTGCAAGCTGATTGAGATTAAAATGAAGATCAAGTTTTAAAACTTCAACACCTATCCCTCTCCATTCACAGCGTTTTTGTAAGACGATAATATTTCCGCGGTCCCCATAAGTTGACATTAACTCTGGATAAAGCCAGCCAATTGTTAATTTGTATTTTGTATTATGTATCATGTATTAAGTATAAAATTATAGAATACTTTTCCCTGTTAAAATTTTCCTAACCTCTAACATTGCCGAATAGGTCGGTAGAATATACAAGGTTTCGTTTTTCAATGTTTTTTCAAGAGCAACATTTGTAGCTTCGGCTAAGTTTTTTTTTGTTTGAAAATTTTTAAATTCAGCGTATTTAAGCCTTAAGCCTAAATCAAAAGCCCTATCTCCGGTAACAGTTATATTTTTAAATTGAGAAGAAAAATCTTCAAAATCTACATCCCAAATCCACGAGACATCGCGTCCATCAGGAATTCTATCGTTTAGAACTAATAATAAATTATTAGCGTTAAGATTGGCAATTGTTTTTAGAGATTCATTAAAACTTGCCGGATTTTTTGAAAGAAATATCTGCACTTTTTTGTCATTAATTTTTAAAATTTCTTGTCTTCCAAATGCAGGTTTAAAAACCCTTAAAGATTGTTCAATTGCTCTATTGCTGACATTGTTAAGTTTTGCAAGCAAAACCGCAGCATTTGTGTTGTATTCATTGTAAGTTCCCGATAAGGGATAAAAAGGAGATTGAGTAAATGTTTTTTTCGGATGTTCAAAGCCGCAGTTTTTACAAATCCAGTCCCCAAGATGAGAAAAATAAATAGAATTATAAATTAATCTTTCACCGCAATTCGGACAATAATTTGAGTCGGACGCATGCTGATTTTTCTCTGTTTTATTAGCAGGATTAATCCCAAAGTATAAAACGTTTGATTTTGATTTTTCTCCTAGAAATGCAACTTGCGGATCATCTGCATTTAAGATAAGGGTGGTCTTTGAAAGGAGATGTCGAATGGCATCTTCCCATTTTTTTGCAATAGTGTTTACTTCGCCATAGCGGTCTAATTGATCGCGGAATAGATTTAAAATGATGATAAAATCAGGATTATTTATTTCATGTAAAATAAGTGGGAGAGTATTTTCATCAATCTCAAAAATAGCATAATCATAGTTTAATTTACATACTACAGTGCTATGTAGCACTAAAGAGGAAGCAATGCCATTAAGAAGATTTGCCCCTGCCGCATTTTGAAAAACCCGCCAATGGGCGGGCAGGCTTTTTTTATCGTATTCAAGAATAGTTCTGATGAGTTTTGCTGTTGTTGTTTTCCCATTTGTTCCGGCGATTAAAATTATTTTAACTTTTGAATTTCTTAGAACATCTCTGATGAAATTTTTATTTATTGATAAGGCAATGTGTCCCGGCCACGTCGACCCATTACCCAAGTTAAAGAATTTGCTCACAAGAACAATCGATCTCCCAAGCAGAATGAGAAAGAAATTAAACATTGTTTATATTATATCGTAAATACCTACCGGAAATTAGCCTTCGTGGGGACATATGTGCCATTATTAATTAATCTTAACCCCGCTTTTATTTTGATATAATCTTTTTCGCTAAGGGGAACGTAGCGAGAATCTGCTTCAGAAGGAATAAAATTTACTTTTAGAGACCTTGGTTCTGGCATGTCGGATGGAAGATCTCCTACGATAAGTTCATGCTTAACTGCTTCCCCTTCATCGTTGAAGTAATATATATTGCTGAAAAGGTATCCTGAACCATTAGCTCCTATTGCTTTTTCAGGCATTGCCCCATAGGGGGTTGTGCAAATAGGCCTACTGTCATTGCTGTATGTGAATGCAGTAAAAAAATAAATTGGATAAACAAAATTTGCTGGTACATCTATGATAAATTCATTATTTAAATCTTTGGTTTTTTCGTTTAAGTATGTTCCGATTTGAATTGCGTTTTGATCATTTGCCTTTTCTCTAAATGATAATATTTTAAACTTTCTTTTTTTAACGCTTAAGATATTTTTTAATTCTTCAACGATGGATTTTTTCTTACTCTTTTCCATTGCAGAATTTAATTCGAAGATCGTGTGCCGTAATCTTTTTTCCATAGCCTATATTGTACCAACCTACATTTGTCAATTCAACTAGGCCCAATTATTCAATTGTTATATTTTTGTTTCTACATTGAGCGGAGAATTTTAATTCTTTCTTCGATTGGAGGGTGTGTGTTAAAAAGATTCGTGAACCAATGTTTGGAATTAGATTGGAGTTTGAATGGATTGGAAATATATAGGTGAGCGGTGGCATTGTTAGCTGCTTCCAAAGGCTCTTTGTCTTGGGAAATTTTTTCCAAAGCGGAAGCTAATCCTTCAGGATAACGGGTTAACAGTGCTCCTGACGCATCGGCCAGAAATTCTCTCTTGCGGGAAACCGCTAATTGTATTATTGTTGCAATAATTGGGGATAATATTGCCAAGACAATGCCAATAAGTAAAAATATTCCTTGAGCATTACCCCTGTCATCTCTTCTTCTTCCACCCCCATACCACAGGCTTCTCATGAAGAAGTCTGCAAGGAGAGCTACCAAACCTACCAGAATTACAACCACCGCCATAAGTCGGATATCGTAATTTCGTACGTGGGAAAGCTCGTGAGCAATAACGCCCTCAAGTTCAACTTTATTTAATCTTCCTAAAATTCCTGTTGTTACGCAAATAACAGAATGTTTAGGATCACGTCCGGTGGCAAATGCATTAATCGCGGAATCATTAATAATGTAGACTTTGGGCATTGGAACACCGGCGCCAATACACAAATTTTCAACAGTTCTAAAAAGAGTAGGATTGTCTTTTTTCTGAATTTGCTTTGCGCCGGACATTCCTAAAATCATGCTGTCAGAATAATAATAACTTGCAAAAGCCATCATTCCCGAGATAATCAGCCCAATTCCCGCATACGATAATCCATAGCCTGAAGCCTTACCATAGACAAAGACAATGGTTGTTATAAAAATAACAAAAAGAAAAATTATCAGCCAAGTTTTATTTTTGTTGGCGGATATCTGAGAATAAATATTCATGATCCTTTAGAATTTCACCTCTACGTTTTTTCTTTCAGCGCCAGCTGCTTCAAAGAATTCTTCCTGTTTAAATCCGAACAGGTTGCCAATTACCGAACCCGGAAAATTAACTAAGGTTGAATTATAACCGCTAACATTGGTATTAAAGAATTGTCTTGCGTAGGCAATTTTTGCCTCAATATCTGATAATTCTTCCTGCAATGCTAGAAAATTTTTGCTTGCTTTCAAATCAGGGTAAGCCTCTGAGATTCCGATTAGACTCTTTAAAGCGCTGGACAACATATTGTCAGAAACTGCTTTTTCATGCGTTGAGCTTGCGTTCATTAAGGAAGAACGAGCTTTAGTTACATTTTCAAGCAACTCTTTTTCATGTTTGGCGTAACCTTTAACTGTACTAATTAAATTTGGTACTAAATCAACTCTTCTTTTTAGCTGAACGTCAATTCCGCTGAAAGCTTCTTTGATTCTGACTTTTCCCGTTGCCAAAGCGTTATAAGTGGACCAAACAAAAAGAACTATCAATACGATTGCTATTATTAAAATTAATGTTGGAGACATATATTTTTCACCCCGCCTTCAGCCATTCTGCAAATTCAGAATAGCTCAACGTATTTATTATATCATTTTTTGTTGCCCAACCGCGTCTTGCCATTGCTACACCGTATTTCATAAGCATCATTTGATCAACAGCGTGGCTGTCTGTATCAATTACGAGCTTAACGCCATTTTTAACAGATTCTCTAATTAGAGAATCAGGCAAATCTAGCCTATTCGGCCAGCTGTTAATTTCCAATGCTTTATTATTTTTTTTACAGAAATCAAAAATTTGATCAAAGTCCAATTCGTATCCCGAACGCTCATTAAGCATTCTGCCTGTTGGGTGAGCCAAGATTTTGGCTTTTGGATGGTTAAGGCCGGCAAGAACTCTCTTGGTCATTTCTTTCTTGCTCATACCAAATGAACTATGAATTGACACAATTGCCCCATCCAGAAGCTCCAGTGATTTATTATCAATAGCTAGTTTACCTGAGACTAAAATGTCTATTTCGAGTAATTTAAGTATTCGAACATCTTTAATGTTCGATATAATTTGTTCAATTTTCTCATTTCTTCTTGCAATTAAAGAATATATTTGATCGTTTGTGTGTCTGGAAACGCTTGGGTTATGTTCGGAAAATCCGATATATTCATAATTCAATTTGTGAGCAAATTCAACCATTTCCGTAATTGAGTTGTATCCAAGGTCATGGCTTGGCTGAATCGCGAAGTTTGAGTGAATATGTAAATCTCCTTTTATGTCCGAGAGCTCGATTAATTTTGGAAGTTTGTGGGAAATCGCAAGTTTAATTTCGCCTTTATCTTCTCTCATCTCCGGAGGAATCCATTCCATTCCCAATGCATTGTAAAACTTTTCTTCCGTATCATATCTCTTAAGCGCTTCATTTTTATTCAGGTTTTTAATTCCACGTTCGGACAAAGAAAGGTTTTGTTTTAAGGCATATTCACGTAAGCGCACATTATGATCCTTACTGCCCGTAAAGTGCTGCAGAAGCGCGCCAAAACCCGCTACAGATTGCGTCATAAGATCGATTTGCTTTCCGCCGGAGGTTAAAATCGAGGCTGTTGAAGGACCTTTTTCTATAACTCGATCTTTGTATGGATAAGCGACAAAGTGTTCGATGACCTTATTAGGTTTATCTGTAGCTACGGCAATATCAATATCTCCAACTGTTGGCATCATCCGTCTCAAGCTTCCTAAAGGAACTGCCTTCTTTACGGCTGAAGATTGTCCTAGATACGCCAGTATTTTTTCTGCAATTTCTGAGGCATACGAGAGAATCATTCTGGTGGTTTTTCCTTTGCCCTGCTTGTATTCCAAAAGAACCCTAAGAATATCTTGTTCTGATTTTTCTCCGAAAGTCGGAATTTTGGCGATTTCGTGATTTTTAGCCTTAATTATCAAGCCTTCAATAGCAGTTTGAGGATTGTTCAATGACAATTCTTTAGCTAATTTATATGCTTTTTTGGGCCCAATTGAAGGAATCTTGATTAAAACAAAAACGGATTCTGGAATACCCTTGAAAACTAAGTTAAAGTGAGCGACTGAACCTGTCCTAAATAGCTCTTCCAACCTTGATCTTATAGTCGCGCCTATGCCTGCAAGAACATCTAATTTACCTTCTTTATATAAATCTTTAAGCTCAAAGGTTGTCGAAGCTATTGTTTCTGAAGCTTTTTGGTAAGCGATAATCTGAAAATAAAATTTTTTACCATCTTTAATTGAGTATGCTGCGGCAACGTTCTTGAAAAGCTGAGCTATTTCCTGATTGGTCATAAAGTCATTCTAGTTTATTGTTGTACGGAATTCAATTATTTGTTAAAATAGGTGAGTAAGCGGGGGTGGTAGCTCAGTTGGCTAGAGCGCTTCCCTGTCACGGAAGAGGTCGCGGGTCCGAGTCCCGTTCACCCCGCAAACTGCTAAATAACTTGATCTATTGTTTTTTAAATAAACTCGTCGTATAATACCAACCACAAACAAACTGCCTCAAAAAATAATAGCCTTATGGCAAAAAAAATTAAGAAGGCAAAGAAAAATTCTCCAAAAATAAAAACACAAAACGGATATATAAGCCGTATTAAAATTACAGAATCATATACAAGTCTTATTTTGGGAGCCATAGTTGTTTTGATTGTTGGAATTTTATTTGTAACTTTTGCAAAAGGAAATAAAAATTTACAGACTAGCTCCATCAAAGACATTTCAGAAATAGAAAACCAGAATTCAAAGACATCGTCAACTTATACGGTAAAATTGGGAGATGATCTATGGACTATTTCCGAAAATATTTATAAAGACGGTTTCAAATGGGTTGAAATAGCAAAAATAAACAATTTGGAAAACCCCGGATTAATTTATGCAGGAAATAAATTAGTTTTACCAACAATAATTCAAGAAAAACAAGCTACAATAAATGCACAAACATCTCCTAAAGCAACCGATAAATCAATACAAAATAATTCAATCACAGGAAATGAGCACATCGTAGTAAGAGGCGACAATTTATGGAATATTGCCGTTAGGGCATATGGCGATGGATTTAAATGGCCGGAAATTGCCAAAGCAAATAATTTACTAAATCCGAGCATTATTCATTCAGGGAATATTTTTAAAATCCCGCGATAGTATATTTGTGATAAAATATTGTTATCGCGGGGTTAGTACACCGGTAGTATGCTACCTTCCCAAGGTAGAGAAGCGGGTTCAATTCCCGTACCCCGCTCAACTATTCCCCATTGACGACCAATTCATTCTTTTGATAAAATAAATCGTGCACACTAAGTACATCTTTGTTTCCGGTGGTGTAATATCGGGTATTGGCAAAGGCACAACTGCAGCCTCTATAGGACTCCTTCTCCAAGCAGCAGGATACAAAGTCGCTCCAATGAAATTTGAAAACTATCTAAACCTTGATGCCGGAACAATTAACCCTATCGAACATGGAGATCCATTTCTTTGCGAAGACGGAACAGAGGGAGACATGGATATTGGCACATATGAAAAATATTTGGGTACCGATATGGGCAAAGATAACTTTGTTACCATGGGAAGAATTTATCAGACGGTTATAGATCGGGAGAGAAGATTTGAGTATGACGGAGAAGATGTGGAAGCGATACCTCACATAACCGATGAGATTACTTCGAGGATCTATAAGGTAGCAAAAGCAAATAAGTCGGATGTTGTCCTAATTGAATTGGGAGGAACAGCCGGAGAATATCAAAACGTTTTCTACTATGAAGCTTCCCGAATAATGACTTTAAAAAATCCGGGAGACGTTCTGCATGTTCATGTTACTTATGTTCCAACACCTTTTCACCTTGGGGAGCCCAAGACTAAGCCGGCGCAACTTTCGGTTCGAACGCTTAATTCAATGGGAATTCAACCGGACTTTGTAATAGCCAGATCGGAAAAGTATTTGGACCAAAGAAGAATAGATAGATTTGCTTTGTTTTGCAACATGCATCCCGAAGACATTATTTCCAATCCGGATTTGCCCTCGGCATATGAAATTCCTTTCTTGCTTCATGAACAAGGTCTGGAGAAAAAAATAATGAAAAAACTAGGTATGCCTGTAAAATCCCCCAAATTAACAGAATGGAAAAATCTTATTGAGAGTATTAAATGCAAAAAAGAAAGACAAATAAAAGTAGCAATTATAGGAAAGTATTTCGGCACAGGAGATTACCAATTGAGAGATTCTTATGCTGCGCTCTTTGATGCTATGGACCATGCAGGCTGGGTATCCAAAGTAGATATAAAAACAACATGGATTGATGCGGAAAAAGTAGAATCAGCCATCACTAAAGCTAAGGCGGACAGGAAAGATTGCGATGAAGCATTGAAGGAATTTTTTGGAAAATCACAAGGGATTATTGTGCCGATCGGCTGGGGGGAAAGAGGATCCGAGGGCATGATTGCGGCTGCAAGCTTCGCGAGAAAAAATAAGGTTCCCTATCTTGGGCTTTGTTATGGAATGCAGCTTGCTGTAATAGCGTTTGCCAGAGACGTTCTAGGGTTTAAAGATGCAAATACAACTGAGAATAACCCAAAAACAAAACAACCGGTTATTCATTTAATTCCCAGCCAAAAAGAGTTAATGAAAAGAAGAGCATATGGCGGAACAATGAGGCTTGGCGGATGGGAAGCGAAAGTTAAAGAAGGGACCCGTGCATATGCGCTTTATGATAGATATAATGATTTTATCAATAAAGCAAAAGGCTTAACTTCGGAAAGACATAGGCATAGATATGAATTTAATGATAAATACGCTAAGGATTTTGAAAAAGCCGGGCTGGTCATCTCTGCCAGATCAGTCGTTGAGAATTTGGTTGAGATTATCGAATTGCCAAAAGACCAACACCCTTTCTATTTGGGGACGCAAGGTCATCCCGAGTATAAAAGCCGTCCGCTTAATCCGCACCCAATCTTCCTGGGCTTCATAGAAGCTTGTAAAAAGCAAGGCTAATCTGATATAATACTTGAATGATAAAAAATATTAATTTTATTGTTGGAGACATTGTTCGGGTACATGAAAGAATTAAAGAAGGCGACCCTTCGGCGGGCTCAGGGCAAATCAAATCCAGAATCCAGGTTTTTGAAGGTACTGTTTTAGCATTCAAAGGAAGAGGAGAAAATAAAAGCTTTACGGTAATGAAAATAGTTGGAGATATCGGAGTTGAAAAAATATTTCCTATCAAGTCTCCAAACGTCGAAAAAGTCGTAGTTAAAGGACATTCAAAAAAGAAAATCAGACGCGCAAAGCTTTATTACATGAGATTGCCCAAGCCCGCATAACAAGTGAGAATTGCTAATCCTACTGCCAAATTAGGAGAAAACAAGGCCTGCGAATACCTCAATAAGCTGGGTTTCAAAATCTTAGAACGGAATTTCAGAAAAGGTTACGGCGAAATTGATGTTGTCGCGATTGAAAAAACAAAAGATGGAGAAGTTTTAGCTTTTATTGAAGTTAAAACGCGCACTTCTAGCCTGTTTGGGTCGCCACTGGAGTCAATTACTCCTTGGAAATTAAGATTTTTAATTAGAACAGCGCAGTATTATAAAATGACTCACCCCAAACTCCCCGAAAGTTTACGGATAGATGCAGTAGCAGTGATACTAAACGGAAATAGAGCGGAAAATATCGAACTCTCTCGTAACATTAGTGGTTTTTAAGCTTAATCTTGCATTCCCTGAAGAATAGTATTAGTATTGGACTAGAATGGTAGAGAAACGATCGGATTCACCCGTGGAAACGTTTACGACAAGGACGATAACAGCCGTCATAGGAGATACTGTCGTTGCCACTTTTCAGCATCTTGTATTAGAAAGGGACTGGAGAATATATCTTAAGTCTGACGATCCGGTAGAAGAGGAAAAAAGAAAAGCTGTCAGGCAAGCATTATCAGATGAATTGGCAAGATTTAATTCTGGAACAGAGTCTTTCATAAAAGAACATAAGAGAATGGGCTGCGAGGTGGAAGTTGCGGTCGGTGATGCCAGCCTTTTTCCTCATAAATAGATTGCCAATTGAAGCTTAAGATATTTTTAAGCTCTTGATTTGGTCGCGGATCATGGCGGCGCGTTCGAAATTTAAATCTTGGGCGGCGATTTTCATTTCTTTTCTTAATTTTTTAATTAAATCTTCTTTTTCGTCAGGAAGCAAGACTTCTTTTTTGGCAAGATCAAGAGAGGGGGTAATTTCTTCATCAACTAATTTTTCTCTAATTTGTTTTTGAATTCCGATTGGTTTTTTATGATATTTTTTATTATATTTAAGTTGAATATTCCTCCGTCTTTCAACTTCGTCAATCGCCTCACTCATCGACTTAGTTATATTGTCTGCATACATTATTACCTCTGCCTCAACGTGCCTTGCGGCTCTACCCATTGTCTGGATAAGTGACGTACTGCTTCGTAAGAAACCTTCTTTGTCAGCGTCCAAAATCGCAACGAGGGATACTTCCGGTAAGTCCAGCCCTTCTCTTAACAAATTAATTCCAACCAGCACATCGTATTCACCTCCACGTAGTCTATCCAAAATATCCTGTCTTTCCAGAGTTTGAATGTCCGAATGAAGATAGGCAACCTTGATGTTTTGTTCTTCTAAATATGCTGATAATTCTTCCGCCATTCTTTTTGTTAAAGTTGTAACTAAAATTCTTTGTTTTTTGGCAACTCTTTTATTTATTTCATCAATTAAATCAATGATCTGTCCTTTTGTCGGCTTAATAATTACTTTCGGATCAACTAAGTTTGTCGGACGGATAAGTTGCTCAACAACGAAGGATTCACCTTCCAGGTGTGCCGCAGGCGCAATCCCACCTGGAAGGTGGGAATAACCAGCCAAAGATAATTCATATTCATCCGGAGTTGCGCTGACATAAGCAATTTGGCTAACTCTTTGCATAAATTCTGCAAATTTTAAAGGACGGTTGTCTAAAGCAGACGGAAGACGAAATCCATAGTCTATTAATGTATTCTTTCTTGATTGGTCGCCATTATACATTCCCCTTATTTGCGGTAAAGTGATATGGGATTCATCAACAATAGTCAAAAAATCTTTTGATGCGTGATTAAAATAATCTAATAATGTGTAAGGCGCTTGGCCTGACGCTCTGCCGTCAAAATACCTTGAATAATTTTCAATTCCATTGACATATCCAACTTCTTTGATCATTTCCAGATCAAAATTCGTTCGTTGCTCCAGTCGATGCGCTTCCAAGTTCTTGTCAATACTTTTTAAGGACTCCACTTGCTTTTTCATATCCGCTCTAATCATAGGGAAGATATCATTGTATGTTTGCGGATCAGTCATGTAATGTTTGGCAGGATAAATAACTGTGCTTTTTAAAATAGAAGATGTATCACCGGTCAAAGGACTGAATTCGGAAAGTTTATAAAGTTTATTATTTCTAATCTCAATTCTAATTCCCGTATCCTTGTATGCAGGAAAAAGGTCAATTGTTTCACCTCTGACCCTGAAGCTTCCTCTCTCGAAAGTATATTCATTGCGTTCATACTGAAGATCGGTTAAGCGGACCATTATAGATTTTAAGTCAGTTTGCATCCCCGGTTTTAACTCCAGAACAAATTTCCCATATTCGACAGGGGAGCCCAAATTATAAATGCAGGAGACCGAAGCAACCACAATTACATCTTTTCTGGTTAATAAATTAGTAGTTGCGGAAAGACGCAATTTATCAATTTCCTCATTGACTTCTGCTTCTTTTTCAATGTAAGTGTCGCTTTGCGGAATATATGCCTCGGGCTGGTAATAATCATAGTAGGAAACAAAATAAGAAACGGCATTTCGTGGAAAAAAGTCCCTGAATTCCTGATATAGTTGAGCAGCCAAAGTTTTATTATGCGAAATAACTAAAGTTGGCCTCTGAATTTTCTCAATCACATTGGCCATGGTGAAAGTTTTTCCGCTCCCTGTAACGCCCAAAAGAACCTGATGCTTAACATCCTTTTCGATGTTGCTAACTAGTTTTTTGATTGCCTGCGGCTGATCTCCGGTCGGCTTAAAATCCGATACTAATTTAAATTTCATAAGAGGTATATTTTAGCACAGTTGAAAAAAGAAGCTAAATTACAGGGCCCTCACTAACATTCCCAAAGTCAAAGCCTGTATTCTGTCGACAAAGCTGGGAGGTGTATAAGCATGATATGTTTGAGATCTGGCAATTGATATGGCTGACGGTTTTCGTCCGATTGACTTGATAAGATTTTCTGCTTTTCGTAGATGTTTAAAAACTACATCGAAAGTCTGGTCTATCGGATCATCTGTGCACCACAATGCATCCAAATCTATATCTAAAATTAAAGGACCGTGATATTGAGACATGTCCTCAACGAATTGCGCTAGGGAAATATCAGTTGGCTTCGGACTACTGCGGGATTTCCATCTAACTGATCCCTCAGTATCCTCAATAGTCTCAGGAAAATCTACAGGTATTCCATTCTTTATATCTCCATAAGCTTTTACAGAATCTCTCGGATCAAGCCAATAAATACAGCTAACTTTCCTTTCGTGAATAGCAATGGGTATAAATTCCCCACATCCTACCCAACGCCTCGAATAATCCGTGTACGATCTAATTTTTTAAACCAGGGCACATCATCCAAGCTTTTGGCATGTGCAAGGGTTGGCGCGGTTGCAATCATATCATCGTGCTTGTCGATATGGACGAGTACTGCCGGAGAATTTTCAATCTCGCTCCATAATCCGAGGACTTCATTATGGGAATCAACTATTGTTGCTGGTATTGATTTAATTAGCAGTCTTTTTTCTTCGGTATGAACTCCTCTTTCAAAAATATGATCCAGCTGGATACCCTTATTGCCTTCACTCATATCTCTGTTTACTTTGCACAATCAGATTTCCAAACCAAATTAACTTCATGCCTAAGGAGCGAATTGACCAAATTCCGCTTTAAGGGAGAAATAACATCTTTTGCTTTATTGATCTCATCTTTTACGAAAATGTGAACCTGCTTAGCCTTACTGCCAATGGTAAGCATGACAAAATTTGGTTCTGCCTCGAGGATTGTTTTGTCTAGCTTGGAATACTCTCCATGCTCTATTTTTTCTCCATGAAACAGTTCTTTTCTAAAGACGATTCCAAGCCAAGATTCGCATTTTTCTACTGACATAGAATAAATTCTATCATATTCAGAAATATAGCTCAACATTTGGAGGATCTGCGAGATGATATGCTTTGACCTCTTGACAAAATACTCGAATATTTCGTATAAAATAATAGTAGATATAAAAATATATGCCGGGAGTAATTTATAAAAAAGAAAGAGAAGTTTTAGAATACCTTGCTCAATTTCAAAGACAATTCGGATATTCTCCGACGCTTAAAGAAATTGCTACGGCTACGGGCCATAGGAGCAATTCCACGGTTCATTCATTGATTAAATCTTTGGTTGACAAAGGGTATATTCAAAAAGTGGACGGAAATAATCGGGTACTTAAGATTGTGGATCAAAAAGTAACTTTTTCCTTATTGGGAAGTACGGCATCCATTGAACTTCCTCTGATGGGCTATATAGCGGCAGGTAAACCCCTGGAGCCCCACAGCGATCCTAACGCTACATTTCACGTATCCGCATCAATGATCTCAGGTAAAAAAACCGCTTATGTTTTGCAGGTAAAAGGCAATTCCATGATCGATGATGGAATTTTTGACGGAGATTTTGTGGTTATAGAAAAAGCGGATACTGCGGTCAATGGCGACATTGTGGTTGCTCTGGTTGATAACAATATGGCTACTCTGAAAAAATTTTTTAATGAAAATGGAAAAGTTGTCCTAAAGCCTGCGAACGCGGAAATGGCGCCAATTTACCCAAACACGTTAACAATTCAAGGAAAAGCAGTTGGAATTGTGAGGAAATTTCAATAAACTTTGACTAATCACTCAAACCTTCTTTTTTAAATGTTTCTTGAATTTCCCCATATGATGTTTTTTCTTCCTTATTCTTGATATTTCGGGAAACATATTTATGCTTTATAAGTTCAGTTAATATTGGGAGAATGGAAATGAAAACAATTCCCATTACCACATATTCAAAATTATTTTTTATAAGAGGTATTTGTCCAAAGAAATAGCCTGCAAATGTCAAACTGGTTACCCAAATAAATCCGCCAACAATGTTGTATGAGAGAAATATTCCGTAATGCATCTTACCTACGCCGGCGACAAAAGGAGCAAATGTCCGCACGACAGGAATAAAGCGGGCAAGAATAATTGTTTTTCCGCCATGCTTTCTGAAGAACTCATTTGTTTTTTCAAGATATGCCTTATTGAATATACGTGAGTTTTCCTGTGTAAAAACGCGCGCGCCCAAATGATGACCAACCCAATAATTAACCGTGTCCCCCAGAATAGCAGCAATTAATAGTGTGAAATACGTAATTACGATATTTAAATAACTTCCTCCGGCAAGAGTTCCTACGGCGAAAATGAGCGAATCTCCCGGCAAAAAAGGCGTAATAACAAGGCCTGTTTCTGCAAATATGATTAAAAATAAAATAATATAGGTAAAAGGACCAAATAGGTTAATTATGTCTGCTAAAGACTTATCGATATGGAGAAGGGAATTAATTATTTCCATTAAAAAATTATAACACAAATGCACGGGTTTGGTATAATAACGTGATGATAGGCAAGCTTTTTATAGTCGCAACCCCTATTGGAAACTTGCAAGACATAACCTTGCGGGCAATCAAAGTTTTGCAAACAGTCGATGTAATTGCGTGTGAAGATACGCGTAAAACAGGTTTACTTTTGCAAAATTTACAAAATCTAGCTTTGCAAGGAGTAGCTTCACAAGGAGAGACCTTGCAAAAAAACACATTTAAACCCAAATTGGTTTCTTATTATGAGCAAAATGAATTACAAAGAATTCCTGAAGTAATTGCAGCCATAAAAGACGGATTAAGCATTGCTTTGGTTTCCGATGCAGGAACTCCGACTATTTCCGATCCCGGATTTAAACTGGTCCGTGAATGCATCAGGGAAGGGATTAAAGTAGAATCGCTTCCCGGAGCATCATCGGTAATTACCGCCCTTACTGTTTCAGGGCTTCCGACAGATAAATTTTTATTCGTAGGCTATCCGCCGAAAAAACCCGGACACAGAAAAAACTTTTTTCAGTCTCTTACTACAGCGCTACATAGTATTAAAGTGACGATTATATTATTCGAAGCTCCGCATAAACTTATTCGGACTTTAGAAGAATTGAATGAAGAATTTGGAAACGTAGATATTGTTATTTGCCGTGAATTGACTAAAATTTATGAAGAAATAAGACGAGAAAAGATTTCAAAATCGCTGGAACATTTTTCC
>Ga0209210_1001042_pt1 | contig 24960 bp, 36 predicted proteins | sample RifGroA1_FD_183991 | JGI IMG/M metagenome (GOLD analysis project Ga0209210, IMG submission 183991) | Contaminated groundwater microbial communities from Rifle, Colorado, USA - Rifle Groundwater A1 (SPAdes) (version 2) | ecosystem: Environmental > Aquatic > Deep subsurface > Groundwater >...
TAATTGCGAAACAATGCCAGCGAAGATAATGAGAGAGATGCCATTACCTATACCAAATTCTGTTATGAGCTCACCAAGCCACATTAGAAGCACGGAACCGGCTACTATTACGGCAATATCTACCAGAAGTATATTGAAAGATACTGCGGGTAAAATATTCTGCCCTTGAAGTAATTTGATAAATGCGTAACTTTGTATAATAGCCAAAGGCACAGTTAAGAATCTTGAATATTGAGCAAATCGATGACGACCAGCCTCTCCCTCTTCTTGGTAAAGTGCTTTGAGTTTAGGCACCATAACAGTTAGAAGTTGCATGATGATAGAAGCAGTAATATATGGACCGACACCAAGCATTACTATAGATAGATTGGAGAGACCACCTCCAGAAAAAATATTCAAAAGATTTAAAAATTCACTGCTGGCAAAAAGACTTTGAAGGCGAGAAGTGTCAATACCTGGAATAGGAATGATGGCAAATAAACGGGAGATAGCTAAAATTCCAAGAGCAAAAAATATTCTCCTACGAAGCAACGCATCACCGAAAATAAGTTTCAGTTTATCTATAATTTTAGACATTTGTATTTAACTTTTTGCAGTAGCCCTATTAGCTTTCTTCTTGGCTAATAAAGTTTTCAGATCAACACCACGAGCCTTCGGTTTGAAAGATTTAAGTGAAGACTTTCCGCGACCACGAAGTTTTGGAATACGTTTTATAAAATCTCTTAATTCTGGTCTCTTCTTACGACCGGCTCGCGCGTTCTGTCCCTTTGTACCGCGACCAGATGTTTTACCGCGCGTACCACCACGCCCTACCTGACGAGTTTTCTTATTTTTTGTCTTTCTTTTTAGCGTGTGAAATTGCATATCTGTAATAATTATATCAAGAAATTACTTGTTATCCCTAATCTTAGTAGTTTCAAGTTGCTTCAATGCTTTTATAGCAACATAGGCATTGTTAGCATTATTTTTACTCCTCGAGAGAAGCTTGGCACCTATCTCTCTTAGACCTGCGAGCTCTAACACTGTTCGTACAGAACTGCCGGCAAGTATTCCTTTACCACGAACCGGTCTGATCTGAACCCAAGAAGCCGCATATTTAGCTTCTATATCATGTGGTATAGACATATTTTTAGTCGTATTGACTGTAATCATATTCTTTTTGGCATCACGGAAAGCTTTTTCTATAGCTAGCGGTGTATCTGAAGCTTTACCTTGGCCTACTCCGACCATACCTTTTCTATTTCCTGCCACTAGACAGATAGAGAAACTGAAACGTCTACCTCCAGCCATGACTCGAGTAACACGTCTAAGACTGACTATCTTCTGATCAAACTCCGGTTTAGTGCGTGTATCACGACGAGGCGACCTGCGTGATTGTCTCTTTCCTCTATCTCCTCTAATATCTCTAACTTTTGGAGCATCTGGAATAATGACAGAAGTATCTGGAGTAGTAGTCTCAACAAGATTAATGGTATCTGTATCGTTCATATTTAAAAGATTAGTCCGGCTTTACGCGCACTTTCAGCCAGAGTTAGAATTTTACCAGTATAAATGTATCCACCACGATCAAAGACAACTTTACTGATCTTTTTAGCTAGAGCTTTCTTGGCAATATCTGCTCCTACCTTGTCAGCATCTAGACCTGACGCAGAAGCAAGAGTTACAGCCATATCATCATCAATAAGTTGAGCATAGATAGCTGTATTTGATTTGAAAACACAAAGACGAGGACGAGAGGCTGTGCCACAAATCTTTACCCTGATCTTTTTACGTTTCCTGTCTCGCGCTGTTTGTTTTTGAAGAGTTATCATTTTATTTACAGTGATTTATCAGACTATACTGACTTCTTACCTTGCTTACGTCTAATAACCTCGTTATCATAGCGCATACCTTTACCTTTGTAAGGTTCCGGTTTTTTAAGTGAACGCAATCGGGCAGAAAATTGACCAACCTGTTCTTTATCTCGACCAGAAATAGTAATTACATTTTTCTCTGCAGTCACCTTTAGATCATTCGGTATGAGAACCTCCACCGGATGAGAAAATCCGAGAGAAAGAACAATCTTATCTAGTTTTACTTCAGACTTGAATCCAATACCTTCAAGAATAAGTTTCTTCTCAAAAACTTTATTGACACCAGAAATCATATTAGATATATGAGATGCATATGTACCCCAGAGAGCTCGAGTCTCAATATTTTCCTTCGTAGGATGAAGTGTTACTTCATTGCCGTTAATTTTAACTTCAATATTCTTATGAAGCACACGAGATAATTCTCCTAGAGGACCTTTTACAAATACTGAACCGCCAGAGACTTTTAACTCTGTTTTTTCTGGAAGTGTGATAACTTTTTTTCCTATTCTTGACATAGATTTACCAAATACTAAATAGAGCCTCTCCACCAACTTTTTGTTTCTTAGCTTCCCTACCTGACATAATCCCCGAAGGAGTAGAGATGATGAGCGCGCCGTAACCATTTTTTATAGCGCGAATTTCATAAGATTTCTTGTACACTCTCTTTGATGGTTTAGAAATGCGTTCTACTCCTTTTATTTTCGGCACACGGTTTTCCATAAAAAGGTCGATGGATAATACTTTCTTTTTCTCACCAGAACGACTATTCGGTCGAGTAGGTTTTTCAGTCTTTATTTCGCTACCTTTTATAAAACCTTCTTTCTTTAAAACCTCTGCAATAGAGTGATTTAACTTTGAATATGGTACGGAAACTCTGTCATGTCCAGCATTACCGGCATTCTTGATCTGTATAATCATGTTTGAAATTGTGTCCATATTTGATTACCAAGAAGACTTTTTTACGCCCGGAATTTTGCCTTCATTAGCAAGTTCCCTGAAACAGATACGACAGAGATCGAAATCACGCATATAACCACGCTTGCGACCACAACGGAAACAGCGAAAAGTGGCCCTAGTAGAAAACTTGGGTTTCTTCTTAGATCGTGCAATAACTGATGTTTTTGCCATATGAAATAAAAATGGCTCTAAAGCCGTTTGGGCAGTTTAGCATAGAGATTCTTCAAATTCAACCTATCAGTGGGCGGGATAGAGTTGGTCTACTTCTTAAACGGAAAACCGAGATGAGTCAAGAAAGTGACGACCTCGCTCTTGGATTTAGCAGTGGTAACTATGGTAATAGAGAAACCGAAGACATCTTTGAGTTCTTCATCGGCTGTTTCAGGAAAGATAGTATGTTCTTTAATACCTAAAGTATAATTACCCATTTCATCGGCAGAATCTGGAGAAATACCGCGAAAGTCTTTAGTACGTGGCATAGCAATATGAACCAGTCTCTCTAAAAAGTCATGCATGCGCTTACCACGCAGAGTAACTTGGTAACCCACAGTGTCTCCTTGCCGAGATTTGAAACTGGCAATAGATATTTTGGCTCCGCGCGGTGCCGCTTTCTGCCCTGTAATACGCGCCAAACGATCTTCGACGACCTTGAACTTATTTTTATCCTTAAATGAACCGACGCCAGCAGAGACTACCACTTTTAAAATCCTTGGACTTTGCATAGGATTTTTATAACCCGGAAGAATTTTTGATTTTTCTTTAAGCGTTTGCATATTCTTACTTTTTACTATCTGCTACTACTTTTTTAACATTTGAAACATGAATAGGAAAATTCTTTTCTATTATTGTTCCTTTGCCTTCGCGTTTAGTAGAACGTTCATGCACTTTCTTGGCATTAACACCTTCTACCAAAACTTCATCATGGCGAGGAAAAGCACGGATAATCTTGCCAGTCTTACCCTTATCTTTACCTGATAATACTATGACATTGTCTCCTTTTTTTACATGCATAAATTTATTTATAGTAAAATTGTTGAACTATACGACCTCTGGAGCTAGAGAAATTATTTTTTGGAAACCCATCTCTCCTATTTCTCTAGGTACAGGACCGAAAACACGTCCAGCAATTGGTTCTTTCTTGGTATTATCCAATATGACTACTGCATTTTCATCGAAACGTACATAAGTACCATCTTTGCGACGAAATGGTGCTCTCTGGCGCACAACTACACCGTATAAAATATCTTTCTTTTTTACCTGCTTTCTAGGTTCAGCTTTCTGTACTGACAGTACCACAAGTTCTCCGATAGAAGCTGTGCGTTTCTTGGAACTTCCCAAAATCTTGAAGACACGGCCAAGTTTAGCTCCAGAATTGTCTGCTATTTGAACTATAGATTGTGGTTGAACCATGATAGCAATTTAGATTACTATGAAATGCTTATCTTTCGAAATAGGTCTGGATTCCACTATATCCACCTTTTCACCTACAGACTTAGTGTTACCCAGATCATGAGCTTTAAACTTTTTGCGTCTTTTTATAAATTTTCCATATTTTATATGTTTCTCATAACGCTCGACCGAGACGACAATAGTGTCTTTCATCTTATTGGAAACTACTGTGCCGGAAAGGATTTTTGGTTTTGTTATTTTTTCCTTATTCATAATTCTTTATTCCTTATTCCGATTTAATTCGGTCATAATACGAGCAATATCTTTTCTCATACTAAGATTTTCCTTAACATTACGCACCTTTGAACCAGTAGTTCCAAATCTAAGATTACGAATCATTTCTCGCTTTTCTTCAAGTGCTTTAATCAAATCTTTTTTCGGCTTTCCACTGTAATCTGTTTTTTTCATTATTGTAAGCTATTGGTTATCTTGCCACCACCTTAGTCTTGACTGGCAGTTTGGTACCAGCCTTACGAAGCGCTTCTCGAGCTACTGATTCAGTCGTGCCATCTACTTCAAAAATAATTCTCCCTGCAAGTACAGGAGCTACATAGCCCTGCAGATCTCCCTTACCTTTACCAAGCTTTACTTCTGCCGGTTTAGAAGTATAAGGCATATCTGGAAAAATACGAACCCAGAATCGTCCTGTCTTACCCACAGCACGAGACATGACCTTTCTAGCAGATTCAATCTGATTAGAGCGAATACGGGCATGACCAAGCGCTTTCAAGCCATAAGAACCGAAAGCTACGGTAATTCCGCGCGTAGCCACACCAACTTTAAGAGGATTCTTCCTCATGGTATGCCACTTTCTGTATTTAACTTTCTTAGGAAATAGCATAAAAATTATTTATGTTTGTCGGCAAAAATATCACCTTTGTATATCCATACTTTAACTCCAATAGTACCGTAAGGCATCACGGCTTTGGTAGAAGCATAATCTACATCAGCACGCAGAGTCTGAAGAGGAATACGGCCAAGCTTGCGGTCTTCTGTACGACTCATGGTAGCACCGCCAAGGCGACCGGCGAGAAATATACGTACTCCCAAGACATCTCTATTGGCCATCACTTTCTCAAGCATCTGTTTCATCAATCGTCTGAAAGGTAAACGTTTCTCGAGTCCTTCTACTATCATTTGCGAGACTATAGCCGCATTTGATTCTGCTGACTTAACTTCTTTAATATCAAGCTTAACATCTACCTTCTCTTCGAGTAATTTATTTTTCAAAAGAAGCATCTGTATCTCTTTTCGTAAAGCTTCCGCCCCATTACCCTGTCTACCAATAATCATGCCTGGACGAGAAGAGCTTATAATGACTCTTAGAGCTTTCTCACTTCTCTCTATCTCTATATCAGCTATAAAAAATCCTTTTAATTTCTTTTCCAAATATTGGCGTATTAAAATATCTCCGCGTAATGCGTATTTATATTTACCTTTAGGAGAAAACCAGCGTGACTTCCAATCACGGAGAATTCCTAAACGATGTGAATATGGATGTACGGTGTGAGTCATAAATTAGCTTTTAGCTGTCAGCTGTTTGTTTTTAGCTTTAGATTCCCCCAAGACAATACTTACATGACTAGTGCGCTTCTTGATAGGATTGGACGAGCCACGAGAACGAGGTCTCCTACGAAAAAGGGTTGGGCCAGAGTCTACTTTTATTTCTTTTACAATGAGATTTTCTTTAGGTACTGACCCTGCATTAGCTAAAGCTGAAGCTAATAGTTTCTGAAGCGGTAATGCTGAACGCTTAGGAATAAAAGATAACATTGTAAGGGCTTCGGCTATATTTTTACCACGCACAATATCAGCTACCAAACGCACTTTGCGCGGAGATTGTCTGTAATTTTTTAATACTGCTTTTGCTTCATTCATTATCTTTATTCTTATTTCTTGGTTTCAGTTGCTCCCTTAACAGCTTTAGCTGCAGCAATCTCGGCTTCTTTCTGACCTTGCTCAAGTTCTTTTTGCATCTTACCGCCGTGTTTGACAAATTTACGCGTCAATGAAAATTCACCAAGACGATGTCCAACCATATCCTCGGTGATAAATACATCTATGTGATCTTTACCGTTATGGACCCCGAAAGTAAAACCTACCATCTCCGGGGCAATCTGACATGCTCTTGCCCACGTCTTAATAACTCCTGTTGTTATAGGATTCTTACCCTCTAATTTCTTAAGAATTCGAGGGTCAACATATGGACCTTTTATAGCAGATCTGGTCATGGTAAAACAAAAAGCGTCTAGCGCTTGTAGAGAAATATAGTATATAAATCAAGGCTTAAAGTCAAATTATGGTCACTTAAACATAATATGATCATATCAAAATCCCCTCTTGCGAGGGGGTTTTGAATCACGTAGATATTACCTAGCTAATAATATCCGAGATTAACCGTGATTTTTACCGCTCATTTCATTACGTAGTCGTTCAATAAAGCGAGATGCCGCCTCCTGTCCACCGAGACCGAAAGAGAGGCCTATAGCAAGAGAGACCGCGATAACGACACCAGTAAAGAGAGTCTGACTGAAGACTGCAGCAATACCAAGATGAGAGAGTGCTACAAGAATAGCAAAGACCCAAATAGACCATCTAGCAATAGCACCAACAAAATGTGATGACCCTATACCAGCAGTTTTTGCTGCCGTGACAACCACACGTCCAGTGACATCACCAATAACACCAGCTACAAGAAGAACCAGAACTGCAGCGAGTACTCTAGGAAGATAACCTAGTACTACATCCTGAAGGAAGAAATTAACCTGTGAAAGACCTAGGACATCTAGAGCTGCTACCAAAAAAATCACTATAACAAACCACTTTACTAAACCTCCAATGAACGCCCCGGAGTCAAGTTCAATACCTCCACGACGTACAAAAGTTTCGAATCCAGATCGACGAAGGGCATCATCGATTTTAAGAGACTTAAACACTTGCCAAATTGCTCGGCCAAAAAGTACGCCGACCAACCATCCAAGAGTAAGGATGATGATAGCAATAACAAGATTCGGGACGAAATTGACTATTCCCACCCAAAGATTCTGGAAAGATAGAGTCAATACCTCTCCCCATGTATTTAATAACATATGTTCTTAGCTGAATACTTGTGCAGATGCACTTAGCTTCTAATCATTACCACTCTTAAAAGGGGTATGTGTTACATTATACACCTATAAAATAAGGCGAATACATACTATCTATACAGGTGTGGATAATATTAAGACTATTACAACCATTAAATTCCTAATTTATTGATAATTTTTTTGTGTTTATAATCCAAGATGTCCCTTATAAGCTTGTCGTATAGACTTAGACGATATTGGAAATCAGTGGTTTCGAAAGCAGCGTAACGCAATTCCTTACCCACTTCAGCTTCTATCAATGAGATAATGGACAGTAATTTAGCCTGACTTAGATGATCCCCTACTACCAAAATATCGATGCGTGAATCGCGTTCGTGTAAAAACAGTCCAGAAATTAATATAAGCTTTATATTGCCAGCGCGAGAAATTTTCCTTATTATCTCTTTTTCTGTAATAGGAGTGACATCTATAAGGAAATTCTCAATAGCCGGTAAATACGAGTAAGAAGCGTCCAGTATAAACCCCTTAGAACGTCGTCTAATAAGACCCGCTCTGGCAAGTATCCTGACTTCTCTACGAGCTATATTTTGCTTCTCTTTAGCACGACTAGCGACTTGAGTAGTAGTAAAGATTACATTCGGATTAAAGACAAATAAGCGTATAATCTTGATTTTGGCTCCTCCGCCAAAGATGTAGGAAACCGATCTCATTCGCCTATTCTACTTACTTAAGTGTCACTTTGCCACCTGCTTCTTCTATTTGTTTTTTAAGCGCTTGTGCCTCCTCTTTCTTCATATCTGACTTAAGCATTGACGGTGCGGCATCCACTAGATCCTTGGATTCTTTGAGACCCAGACCAAGAACTTCTTTAACTACTTTAATGATGGCAATTTTATTTGTACCACTGTCAGTTAATTCGACATTTGCTGTTGATTTCTCTTCTTCAACAGGACCAGCAGTTGCAGGACCAGCAGTAGCTACGACAGTAGCAGAGACTCCGAACTTATCTTCAAAAACTTTTACCAACTCATTGAGTTCAAGTACAGACATAGTCTCGATCTCTTCTACAATTTTTTTGAATTTGGCAGGAATTTCCTTGTCCATCTTAGCTTCAGTGACGGGTTTTTTCTCATCCCTCTTTTCTTCTTTTGAAACAGGAATAGGAGCAACAGGAGCTTCAGCTTTAGAAATCTCTGGAGTAGAAGGGGTAATTTCTTCTACTTTTTCTTCCTTTTTTGTATCTTCCATTTTATTAATTTTTTAATTTAGCAATTTCTCCCAGAGCGACAGCTACGCGCTGTATGGGAGAGTTTATAATGTTGACAAATTTGCCACGAAGTACATCAAGTCCGGGAATAAGAGCGATCTCTTCCATTGCTAGCTTGTCCATATACTTGCCATCAAATATTCCACCGAGAATCTTGAGAGATTCTGGAAATTTCTTCTGAAAAGCATAAACCTCACGAGCTGGTGCGACTAGATCTTCTCCCCAAGCAAGTGCTAATTCTCCTTCGAGTTCTGGTTTTGTACCAGTAATCTTCTGAATATCGAGCACTCGGTTGGTTAAAGTCTTTTTAGCCACCATGTACGAAATACTTTCACCTTTCAAGGCGCGACGCATTTCGGTGGCTTTGACCACACCTAATCCGCGAAAATTGACAAAGACTAGAGATTTAGCATCTTTAAACGTCTTTTTTAATTTATTGACAATTTCTTCCTTTTTGGCACGATTTATAGCCATTTGGATTAACTTGTAGCTTTTAACTACTAGCTGTTAACTTTTAATACGCACGTAAATAAGGTAAAGAGAATTTGATCTCGATGAGTCTTCTGGCCTAGAACCTAGTCTCTAGCACCTGCTCATTGTCTTTGACCTTATGAGGGATACTCTACAGATATACAAAAATAAAGTCAATTAAAATTCATTAAATAAAAATAGTAATATCTTGTTATAAATTTATACGGAAAATCTAGAAATAACAGAAGTAATTTTAAAAATCTAACTTTCTTTGAGCTTTACCTCTTTCCTACTTTCCTACGACTAACAACAAATTTGTTTGAATATTTTTTGGCTCGGCGGGACTTCTGACCCTTGCCAGTTGGTTTGCCATATATAGAAATAGCGCGTCTGCGACCACGACCTTGCCTGCCTTCACCTCCTCCGTGCGGATGATCCACAGGGTTCTGCGCAGTACCGCGTACTGTAGGACGAATACCGAGCCAACGGTTTCTACCTGCTTTACCCAAATTTAGCAAACGATTTTCATTATTTGAAACTTCTCCTACAGAAGCCCAAGCATTGGCTGGAATTTTTCGCACTTCGCTTGAAGGCATTTTCAAATCCACATATCCACCTTCTTTGGCTAAAACTTCTGCATAGTCACCACCGGAGCGAGCTACTTTGGCCCCGCCATTATTTTTAAGTTCTACATTGTAAACAAAAGTCCCTACGATCATATTTCCTAAAGGTAGACGATTACCGGGTACAAGCGGAGCATTTTCAGATGCTACATAGGTATCACCAACTCGCGCGCTATTGTGTAGAAGCACATATCTTTTCTCTCCATCTTTATAAACTACAAGACCGATAAATCCAGAACGATTTGGATCGTATTCCACAGTCTTTACCGTAAACGGAATGTTGTGTTTGTTATATGAAAAATCAACATCACGGAAAAGACGTTTATGTCCGCCTCCTTTGTGCCGAGTAGTAATACGACCCCTGTTGTTGCGACCAACACCGCGTTTAAAACCACTAGTTAATGATTTCTCTGGAGAATTTGTTGTAACAATGTTACGGAAATTTATACCAGTCATGTTGCGACACGATTTTGTTGTAGGCTTATACTTTTTCATTAAATTAATTCAATCTTATCTCCTTTCTTAAGATACACATAAGCTTTTTTACCACCACTCTTCACACCTTTTTTACCGCGGACAAAGACTTGTTTAGAAGGAATAGTTACAACATTAACTTTCTCAGGAGTAACTTTATAAGCATCGCGAACAGAAGCACTTATTGATTTCTTTGTAGCATTTTCTGCCACCTCAAATACATAAACGTTGAACTTATCTGCTCCAACAGCCGCCTTCTCGGTGATACGAGGTCGCAAGAGAACATTTTTTGGTTTTAAGTTGAGATTGGGCATAGATTAGCTTTTAGTTACCAGCTTTTTGCTTATCGTTTTAGATGAAAGTTTAGGAAATGATCCGAGAGAAACTTTTGGATTTTCAATGATCAGATACTTGTATTCAAGAAGTGCTAAAGGATTCAAGTTTCTAGCCTCTAGAGTTTCTATATTGCCTAAATTATCGAAAGCGCGTTCGACTTCTTTGTTCTTACTAGAGAAGGCAATAACCACTGCATTGTTTTTCTTTGAGAAAATATCTTCAAATCCTTTTATCTTTCCGAGAGAATTTAAGACCTTCACTGCTTCCTTAGTTTTAGGCTTAGCAAGCAAAACTGAATCAATGAAAAGTATTTCTCCATCGCGCAGTTTCCTAGAAAGAATAGTGTATAGAGCTTTGGCTCTCATCTTTTTTGAGACCTTGCGATCGAAGTTCTTGTCATTTCTCGGACCGCCAGTAACACCTCCACCCACCCAGATAGGAGAACGGATGGAACCGTGTCTAGCACGACCTGTACCCTTCTGTTGCCATGGCTTCTTACCACCGCCCCTTACTTCACCCCTGTCTTTGGTGTGTGCCACTGGTTTTCTCTTGGCTGAAAGTAGTGAATCCGCAACTTGTTTGACTAAGTCAGCATTCCAATTCACACCAAATATACTATCAGGCAATGTTATTGTTCCAACCTCCTTTCCTTCTATACTGTATATTGATGTTTCCATATGTTTTAGAATTATGAATTACGAATAATTAATTATGATTTATTCGTTATTCTTGATTCATCATTCTTTATTCCACTTCTGATTTCCACTACACTGCCTCGTCTGCCAGGGATAGCTCCTTGGATAAAAATCTCTCGAGTTTCAGGTAAAATCTTTATAACCTTGAGATTTTTTACAGTTACTCTATCTCCACCCATACGACCGGCCATGCGCATACCTTTGACCACGCGACCACCGGCCCGACCACCTCCACCAATGGAACCCGCCTCACGTTCAGAATGTTTTTGTCCATGTGAACGACGACCTCCTTTGAACTTATGTCTCTTTACCACGCCTTGAAAACCCTTGCCTTTAGACTTGCCAGAAACATTTACCATTTCACCCTCTTCCAATTCCAAGGTCGAACCTTGAGAATCTGAATCTAAGGTTCGACCTTTGGTACCTTCAGCCATAACTATGGTCACTGGAAATACTTCTCCGCTTTCATCGAAGATCTGGCTCATCTCTATTTTCTTAGCAAGAATTTTTTTCATTTAGGTTTATCTAGACTAACTTCACATCAATATTTACTCCGCTAGGCAAACTTAAGTTTGTTAGAGATTCGATAATCTTGGGTGTGGGATTTACAATATCAATCAATCTTTTATGTATTCTCATCTCAAACTGTTCTCGGGCGTTTTTATAGACAAAAGCGGCGCGATTCACAGTATATTTCTTAATCTCTGTCGGAAGCGGTATCGGACCGAGAACTTCGGCATCATAACGAAGCGCTGTGTCAATAATCTGCTTCACAGATAAATCAAGAATCTTAGACTCGTAAGCTCTGACTCGAATACGCAAACGCGAAGTTATTTCTCCGGTCTTTGATTCCGTCTTTGTACTCTCGGATTTCGCTTTATGGCGAACCTTATGAGTCGCTGGTGATGCGGCTTTTTTCGGTTTTAGAGGTGCTTTAGGCACTTTATTTTACTTTATAACTTTAGTGACAACTCCGGCGCCTACAGTCTTACCACCCTCACGGATAGCGAAGCGCTGTTCTTGTTCAAGAGCAACGGGAGCAACAAGCTTAACTGTAAAGGTTGCAGTATCGCCAGGCATTACCATCTCTACACCTTCGGCCAAAGTAACTTCTCCAGTTACATCAGTTGTGCGGATGTAGAACTGTGGTTTGTAACCAGTAAAGAATGGAGTATGACGACCACCTTCTTCTTTCTTCAGAATGTAAACCTCGGCAGTGAAATCAGTATGAGGTGTTACAGAACCCGGCTTAGCGAGCACCTGACCTCGGTGAAGATCTTCCTTCTTAACACCGCGCAAGAGAATGCCGGCATTATCTCCAGCAATACCTTCCTGAAGAGATTTGTTGAACATCTCAATACCAGTAACTGTAGTCTTGGAAGTATCCTTGATACCGATTATTTCTATTTCCTCTCCCACCTTCACCTTACCTCTTTCAATACGGCCGGTTACCACTGTACCGCGACCTTCTATAGAGAAGATATCTTCAATAGGCATGAGGAAAGGCTTGTCAGTCTCACGAACAGGAATTGGGAAATAAGTGTCGAGAGCGTCTGTAAGTGCCAAGATTTGCTTTGACCATTCATCATCAACTCCAGAAGCTTCAAGAGCTTTAAGAGCTGAACCTTGAATGATGGGAGCATTAGCGCCGTCGTAATCATATTTCTTCAAGAGGTCGCGAACTTCCTCTTCTACAAGAGCGATAAGTTCCTTATCAGGAACCATGTCACACTTGTTTAGAAATACTATGATCTTAGGCACACCTACTTGCTTGGCAAGAAGAATGTGTTCACGAGTCTGTGGCATCACGCCGTCTGTAGCGGCAACTACAAGGATAGCACCGTCCATTTGAGCGGCACCAGTAATCATGTTCTTAATGTAGTCTGCGTGACCGGGAGCATCCACGTGTGCGTAATGACGCGCATCAGTTGCATATTCTGAATGAGAAAGGGCAATAGTAATACCTCTTGCCTTCTCTTCTGGAGAGTTGTCGATCTGGTCGACATTCTTGACTGTCGCTTGCTTACCCGCGCGGTGAAGCACATTCAAAATAGCGGCTGTCAGAGTAGTTTTGCCATGGTCAACGTGTCCGATAGTACCTACGTTGATGTGTGGCTTGGAACGATCAAATTCTACTGCCATAATAATTTTTATAATTAAGATTAAATAGTATAGAACGCATCATAAGCCACTTAACTAGACCTCTTATTGAGAGAATCTCAAAGATCAAGAAAACGGCTAACGCGTAAGGGCTATAGTATACAAACCCTATATAAATGTAAAGGGCAGGCTCAAAAGCCTGCCCTTTCAACCTTGACGAGTTAGGTGTTACCACCCGATTCCGCCAGGTTTGAAGTCCCCGCGCAAGTACTTGATGGTCAGCACAAGCGCCAAGAGCGGAACAGCGAAGGACGCAAACACGATGAGCTCGACAAGACCGTTACCGCCAGCGACCCATGGAAGCAGACCTGTTGTGGAAAGCCACTGTTGCACAGCGAATACTGACGTCCCACACACGAGAATCATGAGCATGAAGAGGCGAAATAGTGTCATTGTCTGAACCTCCGTAGCCAAAACCGCAACTATTCATCTTTTTGCATTATACCATATTAAACAGATAAAAGTCAAGCTTTTGAGCTTGATTTACCAAAAACCATTATTTTAAGCTATTTTATAGTGTTGACACTCGGTGTCAACATTTATGAAAATGGCGCCGTCCGTCCGTGAGGACGAGACGGCGCCGATGGCTCCACTAACCTGATTTTGGTCGTCGAGAAGATGGGACATCTTCGTCTCTGATTCCGAGAGCCATCTTGTTCCACTTGTCGTTGGAAGGAGACAGATTGAGAAGAGTAACCCCCTTGCTGGTTTTCTCCTTCTGCTTCTTACCACGAGAAGTTACCCATAGAACAATGAACGCCGAGACGGCCGCCAAGATTGGTACCACGATGTAAACCATAACTCACCCTCCAATCAGTTCACTTATCCTCTTTATTTATAACCCAATTATGGAAAATTGGAAATTACTTTCCGCCCATTCTTGCTTCTATGATTCCTTGTGCCACACTGGTCGGTACGATAGCGTAGTGATCGAATTCCATAGTAGAAGAGCCACGACCTTCGGTCATACTTCGAAGTGAAGTGACATATCCAAACATTTCAGAGAGAGGTACTTTGGCGCGCACCACCTTGAGCTCACCGCGATCTTCCATCGATTCGATTTGACCACGTTTACCCGAGAGATTGCCAGTAATATCGCCCATAAACTTCTCCGGTACCACCACTTCCACTTTCATAATAGGTTCGAGAAGCACTGGCTTAGACCTTTTAGCAGCTTCTTGGAAGGCTTGCGAGGCGGCAATTTTGTATGCAATTTCAGAAGAGTCCACATCGTGGTAAGAACCATAGTTAAGCTCGCAAGAGATATCCACCATTTTGTAACCAGCCACAATTCCCCTGTCCATAGCTTCTTTGATACCTTTCTCAACCGCTGGTATAAATTCTTGTGGAATAACACCTCCTTTAATAGCATCAACAAATTCGAACCCGGGTTCGCGGTGCGCATTCTTCGGCACTTTCTCCTCTGGGTCGTATTTCGGTAGAGGTTTAATTTTAATCTTGACGTGCCCGTACTGACCCTTACCTCCAGTTTGTTTGATATATTTATTTTCCACTTCAGCTTCGCCCGTAATAGTTTCTTTGTATGCCACTTGTGGCTTGCCAACATTAGCCTCGACAGCAAACTCGCGCTTCATACGATCTACGATAATCTCGAGATGCAGTTCACCCATACCCATGATAACCGTCTCACCAGTTTCTTGGTCTGATTTAATTTTGAAAGTTGGGTCTTCATCGGAGAGACGTTTGAGAGCCATGCCCATTTTCTCTTGGTCTGCTTTAGTTTTCGGTTCAATACGAAGAGAGATAACTGGTTCTGGGAAAGTAATTTGGTCTAGGATAATTGGATTGTCCTCGTCAGAGAAAGTGTGCGAGGTTTTAGCATTCTTGAGACCGACAGCGGCGGCAATCTCTCCGGAAAAAACTTTTTTAACCTCTTCACGATCATTGGCTTGCAGACGCACTATACGACCGAGGCGTTCTTTCTCGCCAGTAGTTGAGTTATATAAATATGTACCAGATTCAATTGTCCCAGAATAAACTCTGAAAAATGTCAGCTGTCCGACAAAGGGATCGGATTGCAGTTTGAAAGCCAATGCCGCGAATGGTTCGGCATCAGATGCATGTCTTTCTATCTCTTCTCCGGTGCGAGGATCAATGCCTTTAATAGCAGGAATGTCGAGAGGTGATGGTAAATAATCTACGACAGCATCGAGTACCAGTTGCACTCCTTTATTTTTGAGAGCCGAGCCGGCATAGACTGGGAAAATCCTGTTGGCAATGACTGCTTTGCGAAGTGCCACTTTGAGAGTCTCGAGAGAAATTTCTTTGCCCTCAAGATAATCATTTATCAGAGCATCGTCACTTTCTGCAATTTTCTCCACCAATTCGGCGCGAAATTTGGTGGCATCAACGCGCAGATTGTCAGGAATCTCTTTTTCTACAACCAAGTTACCCATATTACCCTCGAAGTAATACGCTTTCATCTTCAAAAGATCTACAACACCTTCATGCTTGCCTTCCTCCCCTATAGGAATTTGCATACGAACAGCTTTTTTAGAAAGTCTATCTAAAATAGATTTGTAGGAACGTTCGAAAGAAGCACCAGTACGGTCAAGTTTGTTTATAAAACAAACACGTGGCACAAGTGCCTCTTCGGCGTAACGCCAGTTAGTCTCACTTTGAGGTTCTACACCAGCTACGCCGTCGAAAACAACTACTGCACCATCAAGAACGCGAAGTGATCTCTTCACTTCTACAGTAAAATCAATGTGTCCTGGAGTATCGATGATATTGAAACGATATTTATCCGGATCTAAGGTTCGACCTTGGGAATCGGTACTTAAGGTCGAACCTTTGTATGTTGGCTTCCAAAAACAAGTGATAGCGGCGGCGGTAATAGTAATACCACGCTCACGCTCCTGTTCCATCCAATCAGTAGTCGTATCTCCCTCATGCACTTCACCAATATCATGTTGTGATCCCGTATAAAAGAGAACTCTCTCAGAAGTAGTAGTTTTACCAGCATCAATATGCGCAATGATTCCAAAATTTCTAACTCGTTCTAAAGGATAATCTCTATTCATCTTAAGAATTGTAAATTAGGAATTGCAATTTTAAAAATTTACCAAGCAAAATGTGCAAATGCCTTATTAGCTTCAGCCATCTTGTGAGTATTTTCTCGTTTACGGACTGCTTCACCCTCGTTATTGGAAGCGGCCATAATCTCTTCTGCTAATTTCTCTGACATCGACTTACCTTTTTTAGTGCGAGCGGCTTCAATAATCCATTTCATTGATAAAAACTGACGGCGCTCCGGACGAACCTCGCGGGGAATCTGATAATTAGCTCCACCGACTCGTCTAGAACGCACTTCCATAGTAGGACCAGTATTTTTCAATGCCATTTCAAATATTTCCATAGGATCAGCTTTGGATTTCTCTTTTATCATGGCAAAAGATTCATGGACAATTTTAGCAGCAGTATTTTTCTTACCGCGTTCCATGCAATAGTTGATAAACTTCGCTACTTTCTCAGAATCATAGACAAGGTCTGGATTTATCTTCGGCTTGGCTTTAAGTTTGCGTCTCATTGTTCTTGCTACTTACCACCCTTTGGTTTCTTAACACCATACTGACTGCGTGTCTGTTTTCTGTTTTCAACGCCGGTAGCATCGAGCACACCACGCACTATGGTATAGCGAAGACCGACATCCTTTACACGACCACCTCGCAGAAGAACTACCGAGTGTTCTTGGAGATTGTGACCAATACCAGGAATATAAGCTGTCACTTCCATACCATTAGTGAGACGGACTCTAGCAATTTTTCTAATAGCGGAATTTGGTTTCTTGGGAGTTTTAGTTGTAACCTTAGTAGCCACTCCACGCTTGAAAGGAGAATTGAAAAATACTGGACGGTTCTTGATGGTATTAAATCCGCGCGTCAAAGCAATCGCCTTGGTCTTTTTGGCGACATTTTTCCTTTTGCGCTTAACTAATTGATTTATCGTACTCATTTTAACAAAAACCTGCCTGCCAGTAGGCAGGACATCTCCCGAAAGAGAAATATACTGTACTAAACACTAGCTCAAATTGCAAATCCGGTAATTAAACGAAAAAGAAGTAGAATAACTGGGAAGATAAACTGCCACAGAAAAAAGATAAAAAAAATCACTAAGATAAGACCGTATTTCTCAAAGAATGTCCTCATTTCAAGCATCTTGTTCGGAAAAACGGCAAAAAGAATCTTGGAACCATCAAGTGGCGGAATAGGGATAAGATTGAATATGGCAAGCAGTATATTGATGAAGACTATAAGCGACACGATCTGGATGAAAGCCGGATTACTGACCAATCCAATACGCAAAATTAGGCCAAATATAATGGCTACGGTGATATTGGAAGCCGGTCCGGCTACTGCCACAGTAGCTTCCGACCAGCGTCCAGGCTTTAAATTGTATGGGTTATATGGAACAGGCCTTGCCCAACCGAAGATAAATCCACCAAACATATAAGAGACAAGAGGTACTAGGAAAGAACCTACAAAATCTAAGTGCTTAACTGGGTTAAGTGTCAGTCGGCCTTGATATCTGGCGGTCTGGTCACCAAGCATAGATGCGGAATAGCCATGAGAGACTTCGTGTATCACTACCGACATGATAAGAATGGCAATTTGAAATATAAACTCCATGATGTTAGTATAGCGCAACTATGGCGAAGGTATGCCCAGTATCAAAAAAAGGTTCAAGAGTTGGAGGCGGATATTCCAACAGGACTCGTGCTACCCAATTTAACCCAACAGGATTTATCCGCAAGTACCCAAATCTCCAAAAAAAGCGTATTTACATACCAGAATTGAAGAAAACTATAACTCTTACTCTTTCAACCAAAGCTATCAAGACTATAAACAAACGTGGTGCGTATAGCGTTCTCAAAAAAGCTGGGGTGATTTAGACAGCTTCTAGATTATAGCTATTAGTAAAACTTGTTTAGACCAGGAATGGGTAGTTATTGATTTTCTGATGAAATAAGAATAGATTAAGTGGTGGAAAGAGAGGGTTTAATGGAACTTAGATTTGATGGATCATTAGTGCGTGTCTTTCGTCCTGTTTTCGACCCAGGTAGCTTGTTGCTATCTTGGGATCGAAACATCTGCCTCACGGGCAATTCGGTAATCAGGATCCACGAGCCAGTCACACGTCGTTACAATTACAAAGACAAGGTCGCTATCCCTCTCGACATCGAAGGAAAAGAACTTGTCATCTTGTTTGAAGAATTGCCAGAGAACAGTAGAGAGAAGGTGAAAAGACTGTTCCCAAGCCATCCACTCCTCACAACGACTCGATAGTAGCCCGCCCTGACTTATGACGAAGCCTGTCACTAGCGTCAGTGACGGGCTTTCGTTTTATTTCAGTTTAAGAATTTTGCCATCCGTTTCAAATTTAATAGTGCCTAAGTCCGCAGTACTAACAACTTTAGCATCAATTTTTTCTAAAATATCTAAGACTTCTTGATGCGGATGACCATAGGAGTTGTCGCGACCTGCAGAAATAACGACATATTCCGGTGAAACTGTTTTAGCATATGTAAGTGAAGTAGATGTGCGCGAGCCGTGATGACCAGCTTTTAAAACATCGGAACTAAGAGGTAACGAATCCAGATTGAGTAAAATATTTTCCACTTGCATAGGAGAATCGCCAGTCAGTAAAAAAGATTTACTACCATACGTTAGTTTCGCCACTACAGAAGCTTTATTAGTTTCCCAGTTGGAAACATCTTGGTTTGGGAAAAGGATTTGAAGCTTCGCCCCATCGCCGAAATTTACTATTATCCCCCGCCTTGCCAAAATGGTCGGGATATTTTTCTCCTTTAATCTTTTATCCAACTCATCATCTATATCACTATCTGACTCAACACCCGGCTCTAAGAAAGCACCAACTTTGTATCGCTCAACCACTGCAGGAAGACCGCCTATATGATCAAAGTCCGGATGAGTACCTATGACGATATCCAACCTCGTGTCTCCAAACGGCAAAATTCTGCCAAGTTCACTCAATATGCTTCTGTTTCTGCCTCCATCTATAAGTACGCGACCATGCTGTGGCGAGTCGACAAGTATCGCATCGCCTTGTCCCACATCTATAAAGTACACTGTGAGAATATCACTTGAACGTTTCTGATATAGAGTAACCCAGACAACAATGTTTGAAGCAACGAGGATGGTAATAAGAAGTTCTTTCCACCATTTCTTTAGAGAAACCATAGATATAGTATAATCTAGGCATGGATAAACAATTCGAGGAACAAAAGTTCAACATCCCAACGTTAAAAGGTATTTCTGTAAAAACAATTGAAGAACATTTGAAACTCTATTCTGGTTATGTAAAGAATAGCAATACTATACTTACCAAAATTGATGAATATGCCAAAGACGCAGAGGCAAACGCTTATGCATTAGGAGAAATTCAGCGCCGATTTTCATTTGAATTCAACGGTATGCGCAATCATGAAATATATTTTTCACATTTCGAGAAAGGTTCGTTGACACTCGGTGTCAACAGTGAGTTCAAAAAATCGATTGAAGGAGAATGGGGTAATTTTGATAAGTGGCTGAATAGATTTAAATCTATTGCTCTCACGCGCGGTATTGGTTGGGCAATATTAGGCTACGACAAATCATCAAAAAGACTATTAAATTACTGGGTGGATGAGCAACATCTGGGTCAATTAAACAATGTCACTCCGATTCTCGCTTTAGACATGTGGGAGCACTCTTTTGTCACTGACTACCAACCAAGTGGAAAGAAAAATTATATTGAAGATTTCTTCATAAATTTGAACTGGCAGACTGTGGAACAGAACTTCTCCAGTGCTTTATAAAAATAACCATAAAAAGATAAATCAGAACAATTAACCAAACAGAAACAGAGGGTACAGAGATAGAAGCGAAAGATAGATTACCTAACACACTAGAAACACCTAGAATCCAATTTAGAAGTAGGTAAGCAATATAGGTAAAGGGTAGAGCCAGAACAGAGTTCAAGTAAGCAATAATTGTCGCAATAAAACCTATAAACATAGTATAAGGAATGAGTAACAGTATAAGTATGTTGGCTAGTAGAGAGACTAAAGAGAAATCCCCTACGGAATACACCAGAAGCGGTAAAACGGTCAATTGCGTGGCTATAGTAGTAGAAACTGTAGTTCGCAAACCCCATTTTTCTGGAACTACTTTCAAATATTTTTCTACAATAGGCACGACGTAAATCAAAGCAAGAGTAGCCAGAAAAGAAAGTTGAAACGAAGGGTCAAAAACTAGAATTTTCGGATTATGAAGAAGCATGATAAAACCAGCTATCAAAAGAGCGCGAGGGGCAGAGTAGTTACGACCAAACATCTTGGCTACGATGACAGTCAGAACCATAAGTGAAGCACGTACTATGGTGGCTTCAGCTCCAGTCATAAGGACAAATAAAATAATACCGATGATGGAAGCTCCTGATGCTACTTGAGGGCCACCGAAATTAGATAAATGTGGCGAAAGACGAACTAATAAGAAAATATTTTCAAAAAACTTACGCATGAATTCAGCAATGATAGTCACATTGTAGCCAGAAAGCACCACAATATGGATTACCCCAGCACGCCTAAATTCTTCAAGAATACTTTTTGGCATAGCGTCTTTACCTGATACTAATAGACCGGAAAGTAAGCTGGCATAAGGTTCCACCAGAATTTCTTTGGTTTTTGAAACAAAACTTTGTTTTATTTTGAAGAGAAAGTTTTTTATAGGATTACCATGCCCATTTGAAACAATTTCTACTTTAGTAAAACTCAAAATGTGATGAATACCATCTTTAGAAAGATACTTTTCGTAGTCGAAAGGTCTTCCACCGTCTCCACTCTCAATAATTCCCGGTTTTTCTAATTTGCCTTCAACACTAACTCGATCACCATAGGAAACATCGCTGTATAAATCAGTATTTACTAAAACTTTCTCTCCATTATCTGAAAGTAAGATAAAACGAGTGCTGTTGTCTCTCTGCTCCGGCTCACTTATCACAATACCTATAGAATCCGGTGTAATGGGTTCATGAAAATCTTTTATAGAATAACGCAAAGCGCCGAATCCAAATGAAAACAAGACCAGAGAGATAAACAAAACCTCTTTCTCTACATGTCTTTTGTGAATTTTCTCAGCAAGAAACAAAACCATACCTAGGAAGATGACAAAAACACTCAAGATTGGAGATAAGAAAATAAAAGATGACACAAGAATACCGAAAGCAAAACTAAATATAAAAACAAAAACACATTTAGAAAATAAGTTTATAGCCGTTTTTTGGACCATTGTATAAATCTATCGGTACGTTGTCTGCAAAACTGGTAGCAATCATATCTGCACGCTCGTTCCAGCTATGTCCCGAATGTCCAGCAACATATTTCCACTCTACTTCCTTTCCAGAACTTGCTTCTAAGAGCTTAAGCCAGAGATCTTTATTTAAAACTGGCTTTTTACCTGCAGTACGCCAATTTTTCTTCTGCCATCCTTCAATCCATTCTGTCATCCCTTTTGTGACATATTCGGAGTCAGCGTAGAGAACAACTTTCAGCTTATTAATTCCAGCTTTTAATTTAGATAAAAATTCTAGAGCATTGATAGCGGCACTGAGTTCCATACGATTATTGGTGGTATGTTCCTCCCTATTACCAAGTTCTATCACCTGATCATTGTTAAATATAACCACTCCCCATCCTCCTGGTCCGGGATTACCCCGTGATGAACCGTCTGTATAGATTGTTATCATACCTGCATTATATCAACTATCCGCAAACGAAGTTCGGGTCGGTTGCGGAAATAAGACTTTTCTAGGTGAGCGAAAAGGTTGATATATAAGCCGGGAGTTAGGGGAAAAGAATATGATTCCGGACTTGAGAAAAAAGAGATGGCTTTTACCTCTCTATCTCCTTCATTGAATATGACTTCTAAATGATTACTCTCTTTGCCGAACTGTTTTACTGATTTTATTTCTACTTTTAATATCTTGAAAATTGGTTTCTCATTACCCATTCCAAACGGAGCAAATTGAGAAATCGTACTCCATAAATTCTCTCCAATATCTGAAAGTTTCAAGGATACCGAGTGTCCGCCAGCCGGTGGACACTCGGTGTTTACTAGTAGAAATTTAAGAGCTTGAGAAAGTTTTTCTTCAAGATTTGTAAGACTCTCAAGGGTGACAGAAAAACCACCTGCTCCAGCATGCCCACCAAATTCTATAAAAGAATCCGCCACAGATTCCATAAGAGTATAGAGATTATATCCATTATATGAACGACAAGATCCTTTAAGAACGCCATCTCCGTCTCTGCCCCAAACAAAAACTGGTTTCAAATGCTCTTCCACTAATGAATTGGCCACCAAACCCAAAATAGCCGGACGCCACTCTGGATTACCTATCACGACAACATCCCCAATATTTTCTCTTTTAATCAAATGAGCTTTGGCATCTTTCACAATACTTGCCACCACACCCTTACGTTCATTATTTATTTTCTCCAAATGGAGAGCCAGTATTTCTGCCTCACTCGGATCAGTAGTCGAAAGTAATTTAAAAGCATCTTCGGGCACACCCATACGTGAAGCAGCGTTAATGCGCGGAGTAATCATGAAGGTAATGTCGTCCTCACAGACGTTTCGGCGGTCAAAATTAAGTTTTTTTGAAAGCGCTGAAAGTCCCGGTCGCGGAGATTTGCGAAAAACATCAAGTCCAAAGTGTGAAAAAATTCTATTTTCTCCGACAAGCGGCACCATGTCAGAAAGCGTGGCAATACCAACCATATCTAAAGACCATTTCTCCATGCCGAGCTTAATACCGAAAGATTCTTTAGCAAGAATTGCTTGCACCAGCTTAAACACTACTGCTGAACCGCAAAGTTCTTTAAAAGGATAGGTGGAATCTTCAAGATTTGGATTTACTATCGCATAGGCATCTGGTAAAACTTTCGGTGGTGCATGATGGTCAGTAATAATGACATCAATACCTTTTTCATTAGCAAATGCCACTTCATCTAGATCCGCAACCCCGCAGTCAACAGTAATAATAAGTTTGGACCCACGATTACTACACTCATCTATTGCATCCAGATTGAGGCCGAAACCTTCGTCATGCCGGTGAGGAATATAAAATGAGATGTTTTCATACCCTGCTCGCCTGAAGAAATCAGAGAGCACCACTGCTCCCGGTATACCATCGGCATCATAATCAGAGAAAACCACAATGTGTTCATTATCTTTAATAGCCTTTATCACCCTGTCGCTAGCTTTAGACATATCAGGTAAAAGCAGAGGATTATGTAGTTTGTTGTAATCTGGACTTAAAAAGGCTTCTCTCTCCTCTGGCACGATACCACGTTCTTTAAGTAGAGTTTCAAACAATTCTGGGAAGTGCATTGAGTTATTATACAAGATGTAGAGCTTATATTAAGATAAGATTATGCAAAACAGCAATACAGAAGGAGTAATTATCTTGATAGTGCTTATAGCTATAGTATTTTTCTTGCCTAAAGGATCCTCCGACTCTACAAGTAATTTCTTCTCTGGAAATAAAAATTCAAATTCCAGTCAAAGCAATACAGGCGGTACGGTAAAACCTGATTCACTATATGCAAAAAATATCTCCATCAGTACTGGCAATGCATCTTATGCCAAACAGTCTTATGAAGAATACATAACTATAAATAACAGAGGCAGAGAAAATATAGATATTACTAACTGGCAACTCAGAAATGGTAAAGACCAGCGAGCTTATGATCTCAACGGTTCTTTACGATACTTCGCTGCAGATATAGCAATCATTCCTAAAGCTACTCTTTTTATATCACCTACTGGCTTTAATAATTTTCAGAATGTAGTGCTGAAACCGGGCGAGAAAGCTATCATTACAACTGGAAATATTGGATCACAACTGCCATATAAGATTGTCAGTTTCAAAGAAAATATTTGTAGTGGTTATATAGAAAACTTGCCTGAATACAAATTTACCCCCGCTCTTACTCACAATTGCCCCAGACCAGCCAATGAAATCGGAGTGACTTCACTTGATACAGAATGCCGAAAATTCATAGAGAAAATGTCATCCTGCCATACACCAAAGTTTGATACTCGGGATTCAGAAGGAAATATCTGTAGTAATTGTGTCGATGGTAAATTGCTATCCAGTTCATGCGTAGCTTTTATTAAAAACCATTTCAATTACAACTCTTGCATTGCTAACCACGTCAATGATCCTAATTTCTCAAGTAAAACATGGCGAATATTTCTTAATAAAGGTTGGGAAATGTGGGCCAAAGAATACGAGATTATAAAACTTTTTGACCAATTAGGTCGTCTAGTAATAGAGAAAGCTTATTAACATGACTGATTCTAATTGTATCTTTTGTAAAATAGTTAGAGGAGAAATTCCAGCATATAAAGTATATGAAGATGATGATTTTTTGGCATTTTTAGACATCAATCCACGATCACCCGGCCACACACAAATAATTCCAAGAAAACATTTCAGATGGGTCTGGGACATTCCCGTCGCTACTGAAGCTAAGGCGGGCGAACCAAATATCGGAGAACTTTTTGA
>Ga0209210_1001043_pt1 | contig 24953 bp, 35 predicted proteins | sample RifGroA1_FD_183991 | JGI IMG/M metagenome (GOLD analysis project Ga0209210, IMG submission 183991) | Contaminated groundwater microbial communities from Rifle, Colorado, USA - Rifle Groundwater A1 (SPAdes) (version 2) | ecosystem: Environmental > Aquatic > Deep subsurface > Groundwater >...
ACTTTTAAAAGATTTTTACAAATGTACTGTCTTACATTATTTGATTTGCCGTATAATTGATTGTAACTAATCCCAATTCCTTCATCATCATTGTATAACATGCACAATGGAACATTAACACCACTTTTAATAAGTTCCGAAGAAATTACTAAAAATGAACCGTCAATTTTTGTATATGGAATCATTATAAATTCGAAGTCGGTAATCTTCGAATTTATCTTATTCATTTCTTCAATTGATAATTGTGACTTCGCCTGATTTTTATTCAAATGACTATCTGGTCCGTCTGTAAATGCCAACTTTTCATAGTCAACATGAACAGTCGGGTTCCAGGATTCGTCCCACATTTTTCTATCGGCAAATGACATTATATATCTATGTATATTTTGTTCGTCGGTAAATTGTGCAAGTGTTTCAATTGCTTGTAATCCTTCTTTAGGCATAAAACTATCAGTTTCGCCCTGAATAATATAATCAACAACTCCACAATATCGGTAATTGACGTCTCTCCTATAATCAGTATGAAAATATAATGTAGGTGAATGAGGCAGAATATTAATTTGAATATTATTTGCAACCAATGAAATTCGACCAATTTGCAACAAAAACTTCTCTTTAATACCATTCATAGAAATTAATTCCGTATTAACCATTTCTAAATGTTCAGAAAGATTCAACATAAAATCAAAATAAATGTTTTCTGTATTTTTAATCATTTTAATCACATTTAGTAATCCAGATATATAGTCAGAAAACATTTCAATTTCATACCACATTACATGGACACCAATAACATACCTTTTATTTAATTGTATCATAAGTTTGTTGTTATTAAATTAGAATAAGTTTTTCTTTTTAAGATGCTGCTAATTGTATATTGACTTATACCAGTTCGTTCACTAATTTGTTTTATGCTCATTGGTAAATTTTTACTATTTAACGTACTTCTTAATTGTATTACTTCATTTACTTGCTTTGATGTGATATTTTTTCTGCTAGCCAATGACATTTTCTTTCTACTTTCAATCGATTTAGTCTTACCTTTATTAATACTAACAAATAAAGGCAATAGCCTCCGTTTATCGTTAATTGCTAAATTTACCTGCTTGCCTGTACTGATTTCAATATACGGTACCTTAATATTTGTTTGCTTAATTCCAGTTTTTACACCGACATAATTACCACTTAACCACTCCTTGCTACCACTATGTAATCGAATCACATCACCTGTTATTTTATGTTTGCACATAATATACCCTTTCATTTTTTTCAATGTTGTGCGTGAGTGGATACTACCATACCGCACTCCAACTAATTCTCCATTTACATATCTAGGGTCATTTGCATTAATTTGAAACGTATTTCCATTGGCGTCCTTAACTGCAATTTTATTTTTTAGTTTTTCTATTATTTTTTGTTTGTTTGGATTATTTGAGTACGTATCTCCACCAGTTCCACCCTTACTTATATTATAACCAATGCTATGGTCAGTTGAATTTAATTTTTTAATCCAAAAAATCTCTCGAATATTTAATTTTTTATTTGTTGAACATTCTTCAAGAATTTCACGTGTAAAGTTAGATAATCCATATTTATCAATTGCCCATGATATAATCTTACCTGAACCAAAATAGTTATATTCGGTTGGTTTGGTTGTTTTTCCTACATAAATTTTACCGTTTATCAGATTTGTTGTTTTGTAAATTACTCCATAAATTTTCATTTTTTCCTCCTTTAATATGATTAATAAGAACAAAACTAACCCAATCGTTCATTTTAATGAAGTTTTTATCACAATATTCCTTTAATAATGAATGTGCCTCAATAGTAATTTTTAAACTTTTGTAATTGTTTGCCATATTAATAAATATAAGAAAAATAAAAAAAAATACTAAAATATACTAAAAATTATGATAAAATTGTTGAATCACGTCTGTAATCGGTATGAAAAAACATTTCTCCGTTACTGAAATTCCAGAAAATGGGCTGCTGGCAACTTTGCTTAAACGGCCCATCTCGGCAAGAAATTTATTTACAATATCATCTTTTAAAATTTTGGAGGTATCTATTTGTTCTAGGTGTTCGTTAGTATTTAGATAAAAATCGAACATAACATTTTCTTTATTATCGATAGTTTCTAACATATTTATTAATCCGTTAATATAATCGGTAAACATTTCAATTTCATAGAACATAACATGGGTGCCAATGCAATATTTTTTATTTAATGTCGGTTTCATATATTTCTATTTTTTATATCGAAAAATGTAATAATCTACATCAGGGTTATGCCCTTCATTTATTGTAGTAAAAGATTCTTTAATAATTTTTTTGTCTAACAAACCAATTTTTCCTAAATGCCACACCGATAAAAAATGATGTGAAATTAATTTCCACGATGGACATTCGTTAGGTCGAGTATATTCATTTAGATGTAAATATAAGCAAGAAAATTTTCGCATATTTTCCATATTAGAAGCAAATATATGGTCAATTATTTCTATGTTATTTGGCCAATTGTAGCCTGGTATATTTTGTGGGTTGCTTATATGAAATTGTTCTTGGTTAAATAATGATAAATCAATATTCCGCTGATAGCATAAATCTAATCTAGCAGAAATGATTAAATCATATTTTGTATCGGTTGCACAGGAATATTCGTGACACATCTGAAATACATTTAAAAATCCATACCATCTAGAATAATGACCTTGTATTCTAGGATTTGATTGTTCATGTCTAAAATGGTCTGGTAGGTTAAATGCTCTTTGTGGAACAACTTTTATTTGCTTTGGAGCATAACATTTAGTATATGTTGCTTCAAGTTCTGGTTCCCATGAAAATATAAAATAATCTATATCAGCATTTTTTAGATGTGAGTGTGTCGATGAAGCATGTTTTATTATTTGAGATTTTACATTGGTGTTGTCTAAACAATTACTATTCCTACCAACCGTGCCTCCTATTAGACCATTCATTAGATATGCTATTTTCATATGCAGTTTGTCTGTTTAAAATGTTTGTGAATTTGAAGTACCACACTACTTGACCTAAACACTACTTTTTTCATATAAATATTTCCAAGTTTTTTCCATCCAATACGGAACTGATTTTTCTTTATTTGGTAATCCATTAAAGTGCATTATCCAACCAACTTTTGTATGTAACATATCATCTCCAAGTATTTCTTTCTTGGGCATACAAGTCATATTGAATTGGTATGGCAACATTGTCCTTTTAACTTTATGTCGATGCAACATAAAATTTAATATAGTTTGGTCCGACCCAATTCCGTATGTCTTTACAATATGTTTAATGAGTTCCGCATTATTAAAATACAAAGTTCTCATTTCTTTAAAAAATTCTTTGTGATTTCTATTGACAATCTGAAGCCCGGCGTTCCCATATTCCCAAAATCCAAACCATTCATTGTGAAATAGTTCTCGTCTGTAGTGTTCCATGCCACGTAAAATCCAATCATATGAACCATCGTCATGAACCAATGTATATTCGTTATGTGTCAATTCAAATATATTTGGACAATCTGGGTGGACAAGTGTATCGGAATCAGCTATTAAAATTTGGTTATATTCGATATTGTTTGCTTCCAACAAATCAAATAAATAATATCTCTGCCAAATAACATTCATTACATCAACATCAACAATTGGTTCTTCTAGTAAAAATAATTCTGCCGAATGTTTTTTACAGAAATGTTTCCATGAATTAATCGATAATTCATATTCAGGGTTTAATTTTCCGAACTTCGGAACAGCGACCATAAAAACTACGTTCGTCTTCATATGTATAAATGTTTGGTTATCTCCCAAGTTTGTTTCATAATATGTGACCGCTGGTCCTTTGGTATTCCGTTAAATATGCAGACATATCCGTACTTAATAAAAAACGGAGTTCTATCTTCATAATTCGTACCATCAAGTTGCCAATTATAATGGAACATATCTTTTCTATGCATATGAGTCAGCTTAAAGGCAACAGGTAAAGTTTTATTTATATCAATTTTTTGTATCTGTAACCAATAATTAAATGGTGTTTGTTCCGTACCTTTATTTACAATTTTATCTTGTAACTCAACAAGCACATCGACATTATCGTAATAAAGTTTTTTAAACGATTCAAAAAAAGATTTGTGGGTTTCATTAAAAATAATAAACCCTGAATTTACATAGTGTTCTTGATTAAATTCAAAATCATTAAAAAACTTTTTGTATCCAATTATACTATCGTGTATCCATCGCATATTGTCTGTATCAACCCATGCGGTAAATTTATTTTCGGTTAAGTCAAAAAAGTTAGGACATTGTGGCATTGCATAACAGGTACTATCGACTAAACATACTTGGTTATAGTTGATATTTTTTCTTTTGAGTTCGTCAAATACAAAAATTGCTTTTTGCCAATTAACTCGAAATCTTTTCATATCAGCCTCAATTGGAGTATCAAATTCAACAAAATAACAGTTATATTTTTTGCAAAAATACTTCCACGTATTTTTTGAGTATTCAAAATAATCAAAGTTGCCATACTTTTCAGACAATTCTAGATTTTTAATTCCTACCCAATAAATAACATTCTTTTTATCCATATTTTATAATATACAAAAAAATAATTAAATTCTGTACTCATTTTTCTGATAATGTTCCTAAATGCATGATATCCAATTATTTTTTGTGTATCTTTTAGAGTCACTTGTATTTAGATACTGACTAACTCCTGTCATGCTATTTCGGTACAGACATATCCACATACCGACATTACCACTATTTAAAATAACGTGTGAACATTTACTAAAAATTTGTGTAGTAGCCAAAAACATTTGTGCGGTAGTTACTTTTTTTCCTTGTGGTACATAAAATTGTACCGATCGGGCATTACTTGGTACCGTACGCAGCTCTTCAAAAAATATAATATCTGGATATTTTTTATGCATATAAGTACAAAACTCAGTTTCGTCGCATCGTATTATAATAGCATGATTAGGGAATTGATTTTTTAATACTTGTATTTTTTCTTCTATATCTGTATAAGTAGGAATACCAGTTTCCGTCTTTTTATCGGTGCCGCGGTAGCATACCGCTATTGTATTATTAACATCAATTTTATATTTTTGTATTAAATATTCCTCAAACTTTTTAACATCATCAGAAACAGAAAAATATTTTTTTATGAATTTTCCTACATCCAGAAAATTAATCATGGAATAATTGCTGAACTGATCCTCTACTACATCAGTACTGAATGTAACGGGTATAGTCGGTGGTTCTGCAATGTCAATAGTATTAAAAAACATTTGTGATATATCTCCGGGTTGGTCTTTATACATCGACCATTGACGTGATGAATCGACGACTGGAAAGGTTAAATACTCATTATAGTAATTAATAATTTTGCGCAATCTTATGGTGCAGCAACTAAAAAATCCAGAACTATGAGTAATAATTAATTTTTTATTAGCATCTACATATGCTCTATGTGGTTGATCTACATTGTGTCTATTCATGAATTATTTTTATTTTTCCTCCAAAGTCCACAAGACCGGTTCCTGCAGGAGGATACATTTTATAATGTTGGCCTACTTCTGTTATATCATATTTAATATTTTCAGGTATTTTATTCCAAAAAGCAATCATTGCAGGAGTAAGGTGTATATCGTCATACACAATATACCCGTTATAATTATTATCTCGCAAATAACAATATACTTCCCATTCAAACTCCCCAGTATGGGCAGTATCTAAAAAAATCCAATTGGCCCGCAGTAAAAATGTTTGTTCATTTAATGTAAAAATATTTCCAATTACTCGAGTCACATTAGGAGGAAGTGTTGCTGTGAATACATCACGTATATCATATGTTCTAATGGAATTTGTAAGGTTATCAGATAATGCCACGCAACTGGTACCGGAGTGTGTTCCTAATTCTACAATAAATCCATTATGAGTTTGTTTAGATAAATACGCTAACAATTTATAGTGTTCGTTCCCAGCCGGGGCGTTTATTGCAATTTTATGACAAGGCCTAGATATAAATTTAATTAAATGTGATAAATCTTGTTTTTTTATTTCGGTGTAATTTATGTTCATGATTTAATTTATTGATGATAATAGGCAAAAAATAATCCTCTGCTAATATGTATTTTTGGGCAACTTTAAAATTCTCTTTTACATATGGTAATAATTCTTTATATTTTGATTCGCTTAATCCGTTTAATATTTCTCCTACTTCGTCAACCGTATTAAAAAGTATCATACCTCTTACATCAAAATATTTTCCAATACTTGGCATGCCATAATATATAGGTACTGTACCGGTCATTATTGGGTTGATTATTTTTTCAGTAAAATAAAAATTGCGTGATTCATTTTCCATGGCTATATGAAACATATACTCTTTCAGCCCTGTACTTATGGCGCTTATAGGGTTATATCCCATTCCCATTACATCAATTTGACTCCCAAATTTTTTAATAAGGTCGTGACGAATTAGATGACCTAGAACTTTTTTTTTTCCTGATGTGATTATAGATACACACTTCGATTTTTTGTGTTCTGTTGTTCGGTTCTCTGATTCAATCCAACAACCTCCGTACGGATAAAACACAAAATTTTCTCCGCGAGCTAATAGCGTTTCGTCAAAAGTCAATACGTAGTCATATAAACGATTATTTTTTGATATCCAATTATAATTATGTGGCTGCTTACATGGAGGTTCAATGAGCCATGCAACCTTTCGTAAATGGCTTGGGTTTGGTGACTGGATAAAAAAATCTGTGTAAAATACCAAATCTTCTGAATTAGATACATTCCAATCCCATTCAAACTCGTACTTTGATGTAGTCAGCGGAGGAGGAAATAAATGGCCGGCTGGTGTGTCTCGGTACATTATGGTATTACCACTAACCTGGCAAGTAGTAAGACTCTTATCTAATAATTTTAGTTTTAATTTACTCATGCTTTGTGTTTCCTAAAATTTCGTTATATGATTTTGATAAATTGAAATAATTTATGCTATATGTTAAATTACTATATCCAGCGCGCTGTTCTGTCAGACATGGATATACTCCAAATGTTTTGCCCCGGGATTGAACATGCTTTATTATAGACACATCAATATTAAGTCGATTATTATTTGTGTGAGTCCAATTATTCGGATTGTCCCAATCTACATGGTTAAATATATCTAAAAAAATATCGTACGCAGACGAATTTATTATATAAGAGTGAGTTGTTTTACAATATGTTAATTTAGCTAAATTAGAATCAACTAAATAATTTTTAGAGGTGTCAGTACTGAGGTTGCCACCTAAATATAAAATATCATATTCAACATCATGGACCTTTAATTGTTCAACCGCTTTGTCTAAAACCTGAGAAAAATTATCGCATGTAACAGTAAAATCGTCTTCTAGAATTAAAACATTATTAAACTTATTTTGTTTTGCCAATCGAATTACTTCATAATGGGAACGAGTACATCCTGCGATTCCAGGAGATAATGCGATTCCCGGAAATCTTTCGACTTCATTTTCTATCCCAAGTTTTTTAAATTCTTCTGAACAGTATGCCCAGCGATCAATTCTAGAATCTAGATTTATGCAATATATTTTATCAAAGTATTTTTTGTTCATTACCAATATAATTGTGTATATTATCACTACATATTCCATAACAATTAGATAATTCTAATTTAGAGTAATTAACTGTTTCTGGTAGTACCGCTATTGACATAGGTGTAAGTTGTTTACCTGGATAAGTCCATAAATATCCGTTTGATACTAATGAAACATCGTCTTCTTGATGCCAAAAATATTTAACATCACTTTCCATGCTACTGATATATGATACCGCTTTGATATTTTTGCAGTGAATCCACAATTTATCCTTTCTAGATATTAACCACATACCTGGTACTTTATATTGTGGGTTATCATGTCCTAAATAAAGAATGTTATCTTTAAACCAAACATCTACTTCTACATCAAACCCATTGTATATTGCTAAATCAATATATGTTGGTTTATTTTCCATGAATTTATTTCTACCAATTATGTTACCTCTATGTGATATGAGTTTCATGATTTGTATGCCCGAATATAACTTATTAAATTGTTTCTTATACCTATAACATCAATTACTCGGAAGGTTTGGGTGTCTGCACTTAATACCATTTCACAAATAATAGAGTTGGGTGTTTCGTGTATCTCATTAATTATGATAGATATAGTGTTAATATTATTGAATATCGATTTAAAAATTTTGAGAGTTGATTCTTTGTTCATTGCACTATTATCCCAATCATCTAAATGACAATCGTCGGTCAATATAGTCTGAATGGAATTTATGTCTTTGTTACAAAACAAACGCAAATATTCTAATACTAATTCTTCATTTGTCATTTCCACCATTCCTCCTTTTTAGTAAAGTCCCAGTGGGATTCTTTTTTTTGAATTTTGTTAAACCTTGGTACTAATATATGTTCCCGTATCCAATTTGATATAAAGTTCGAACTCAATTCACTAATTCTAATTAACAGATGATATTTTTTTGGTAACTTCATATACAATTGAAAAGCCATCATGAGTCCCATTAATTCTTTTTTTGTTATTTGTGGCATATTTAATTGAGAACTTGTTCTGTATAAGTCTTCGTGGTTTTTATCAGAAAAATCAATTAACCCCATATCCTCACATAGTTTTCTTAATGCGCAACCGCGGTAGGGGTGGAAGAAAGTTACTGTTGCACTTGATGGATTAACTTTTTTATTTAACATAATTGTCTTCATGATATCCTGTCTTGTTTCGGTTGGCAGTCCTATGATATTGAAAGACGAACATCTAATTTTATATTTATGTGCAAGTGCAAAGACTTTTTCGACATGAGAATCTTTATAATTTCTTTTGAGAATATTTTTACGAATATGGGTACTTCCTGATTCAATGCCACAACAAATATTTCGTAATCCGGCATCAACCGCACATGACAAAGACATTTCGTCCACCAGTGTCGGTTGAATATTAATTGAAAATGGTAGTCCCACCCGAGTCTTATATTCAGTTAAAAACATTTGCATTATCTTATGGTCATGTAGTGGAAAGATATCGTCGACAAACATAAAGAAATTTATATTGTATTTTTCTTTAAAATCAACCAATTCATTTACCAATAATACTGGGTCTTTCTTTCTATAATATTGTTTGGCTGATGCATTTGCAGATGTATGGAATGCATTATTTGCACAATAGCTGCACTGAAAAACGCATCCTCTTGTCCATATAACGGTGGCCATGTTATACATCTTACCGCCCAGTGGACGAAGAAAATGTCTTTGATCAAATATACTTAAATCAGGTGGCAGTCCTTTTTCAATATTGGGCAGAGTCACTTTATTTTTATGAATTATCTTATTAGTATGATAGTCGGCGTCCTTAACCCAGAAATTGTCTATTTTGTATATCTTGTGCCATCCATCTGTGCCATGTTTATCATATACATTTGCTAATTTGACTAACTGAAGTTCTGTTTCTCCTCTTGCCAAAATGTCTATAGATGGTTCTTGTATTATTTCCTCAGGTGTTAATGTTGCAAGTGGGCCACCACATATAATAGGAATATTCGGATAATTTTTTTTGCAAACGGCCATTAATTCCATACCAAAGTCATGGTTTGGGTCGACTGTTGATACACCTATCATATTAGGTTGATATTGTTTTATTTCATTAACAAGTGATTCAAAAACATTAATATCTTTCTCAACTAATCCAAGAGCGTCAAAATTTGGATTAGATACTTGTAAATTTTTTTCGCGCAGTGCATCGTCTGATGCTAAATTACCACATTTAACAAACGTGGTATCAAATAATCTAAAATCATGTCCACTGTTCTTGAGGTATGCCGATAAATATCCTAACCCAAGAGGTGCGCGAGCGACCATCACTTTATTTGGATACACCATTAAAAATTTCATTTCTTTCTATCTAAATAATATTTTAAATCCTCGGGTGTTCCTAGCCCCCACATTTGATTTATACCAAATGTTTTAATTTTCTTGTTATCTTGTATTGCTTCGTTGTACACTGGGCACACATAATACTCTCCGTTGACCCTAATGTTTTTTCTAATCATTTGTTCTGCATATTTAACATAATCAGAACCTTTAGACCAATAATATACACCGGCGGTTGCCGTTGTTGATATTGGATTCTTTTCGGCTACTTCTATGACATAACCACGTTCGTCTACTTTAGCAAAAGACCATTTTGGGTGTGACGACTCAAATACTACAATTCCAGCGTCTAACTTTTGTTCTTGCATTTTATACATAAACTTATTACTATCCCACTCAATAAACTGGTCTGAGTTTGCAATGATTAATGGTACATCATTGTCAATAAATTCTTTCGCCAACAAAGTTGTACAAGCAGCTCCATCTGTTAGTTTATCAACCTCCACTATCTTGCTACTTGGAGCTATTAAATTTAACATAGAATCTAAATTATATTTGGCTCGATGCTCTTTCAAAACAACAAATATATAATTTGCATCTATATTCAAATTATCAACAACCACCTGTATCATTGGTTTTCCTTCGACTTCTATCAAAGGTTTTGGAAATGTATAACCAGCCTGCTGGAATCTACTTCCTGCTCCTGACATCGGGATTAAAATATTTAATTTCCCTCCCTGCCATTTTGGTATTATTATGCTGCTTCTATTTTTTAGTGTATCATATATCTTTTCCTCTGTTACATCTAATGGTGAACTGACTCTCAATACACATGCACTGCTTCTAGAAGCTGCTAATAAACCAACCGGAGAATCCTCTACTATCAAAGTTTCTTCTGGTAATTTCTTCATTATGCTCATACCCTTCCAGTACATTTCTGGATGTGGTTTGCTATTATTTACATCTTCGTTAGATAATATTAAATCTAAAAATTCAATGATACCAATCTTTGATAACATTGTAAGCACTGAGCGTCTTATGGAGTTAGAACATACGGCTATTTCATACCCGTCATTTTTTAGTTTTGTAAATAATTCAATTAATTTATCATTTTGGTGTAACGCACTTATTGATTTGAGAGTCAATACCTGCTTTCTTTTCCAAATCTGTTGGTAAAATTTTGTTGGTAGTTTTTTATTTATTGTGAGCTTCTCCAATTTCTCATGGGTTTTAAGCCCATCGTATGATGCGTGATGTTCGACTTCTGATATAATATAATCGGTGCTTACTTCGGCTAATGCTTTATTCAAACATTCATAGTGAATATGTTTTGCGTCCACCAACACGCCATCTAAATCAAATATAACAAGTTTAATCATATTATTTTCTATCCAGTATATGTTTAGTAATATATTCAGTTTTAAAAATCATTGGGTTAGATTGCTTTCTATCTTCGCCGGCAATCGTATTTTTTGTTATATCAATTCCAATTTGATTAAGGCACATACCCCAAATTCTTTCTGATGTGCACATTCCTTCTTTATTCGTTGGTAATATATTTTGTAGGCCTTTGGTGTGTAATTCGGTTAAAATTTTTCTTCTCGCAATAAATGTTATACCCATCAACCCAACAAATTCTTCCATGAATTTAAACGTAGTTTTACTCTCTAATTCAAATTTTGCTTTATATTTCATCTGTTGATTATGCCATCCGCGGCCTGCTTGTAATAGTGATTTATCAACTCGAAAATACATAAATGAAGTAAAATCATTTTCTTTAAAGCATTCTAAACTCTTATGAATTTCCATTGAATCATGTAATACAAAATAATGCTCTTCATCAGGAAATGTATGATATGCAAACCAAACAGCAGAGTCTATAAAATTTTTATTTTCTTCGGCAAATAATATAGTATTGTCAAAATTATACAATTCCTTCATATAACTTTGGTCTTCTGAACAGGAGTCTAAAACTAAAATTTTATCTGCCATGTGGTATTTTCTTATTTGTTTGACACAGGCTACCACTCTAGATTGCGCAGTGTATTTACAGGGTATAACAAACATTACACGATGCCCTCAGATTTTTAAATATATTATAAATGTTAATTGCAATATTTTCGGGTCTATACAAATCAATAAATTTATGCTTTGCGTATAATACCATTGTTTTTTGTAAATTATCAAAATTACATAAAACATAATCAATCTTTTCTTCTAAATCACTGAAATCATGCTTGCATGTAATATATGTTTTGCCATCTTCATACCACATTGGCTCACTATCAATATAACTCATATCTGGTTTAATAAGAATGCTACCGAACATAGTTGCTTCAATATCCCTCGGTGCCATTTCTCCATACCCAAAAGGGGCAAGTATTATTTTACTTTGTGACATTTTATTATAGTATTCTTGTTGTGATAATTTAACGCCGTTTTCTAATTTTGTAACTTTACATTTCAATTTATTTACAATGTTCACGCACGGTGTTCTGAATTTATCATACGCCTTAGATTGATGTAATCCGTGTTCATATACCGGTGTCAATGTTGGATAACTAAATAATGCACTTACATCATAAGTTTTTGGAATATTATTATACCAAGTCGGATTGACAGTCGATAACCAATTCGTTCCTGATAATTTTATTCTGTCCGAATATTTGTTGAATTCTTCACATACATAATTTCCTTCTCCCCAATAATATCGCCCATTCACCCATTTTTGTTTATACAATGACCGGTCCTTTAACATTGTGTTTTTTAATAACAGCAATGCATTTGATTCTTTAAAGACATCATATGAACCAATTAATGTGGTTGCATCTTGTCCGTCGAATAACATATAATCGCCGGCTATTCCAGATAGAAATTTTAACCCATCTTCAATTGATTGTTGTAATGAAACTTTTTTATTAAGGTAACTCGCTTGCCCTATCCATGCAAAATCATATGTATCTCCGGTAACAAATTCAATACCAACATCGCTTAATATATTCTTTGCTTGAATGTACGGTCGAAAGGTAGTTTCGTTACGATGCTTTTCTAATTCATATATTTTTACCTTGATCATATCGTACTATAAAACTGGTTTTGCGATTCCTGTTTCTTAATATCCTTGACATGGTATAAACAATACTCTTCTTCCAACGGTAATGTAGCATACTTATCAAAACCACTTAATACTTCATGCACCTTACCAACCCATTTTATTTTTGGATCGTTGCGCGTGATTCTGGTTTGAAGATCTGGAAAATTAATTATTGGTGTGTAATATGTTACTTTAACTTTTGCCATAATATTAATACTTATATTGAAGTCCTGTATTGTATCGTTTTTTTAAATTTTCCTCCCATGTAATAAATTGTAAATTTGAAATATCACCGATTATTTCAGCAGGAATTTTCTTTTGCCATCCTTCAAATTTTTCAATTTTATGGTCTAAGTGATACGCGTTAGGTGTACCTGCATTACCACGATTATCATAGTTAGGAAGTAAATGAATTGGTTGTCGCTCTGTTATTAAGTCGACTGAACAACAATATAGTTTAAATTGGTCTTGTTTTTTAATATATTCATTATACGATAAATTATGTTCTTCTAAAAACTTTTTAATTCTAATGTTATTTGCCCCAGTTTTACTAAAGGCGGATTGTTCGCTTATCCGTTTTTTATATTTTTGTGCTTCTTCATATCCAAATATTTCTTCATATGTTTTATTTTTATATGGATGAGAACATTGATTACAATTTTTATTGGCTTTTAATGCTCTGTTTGTGGCATATTTATTTTTATAGTGTATTATACGATTACAGCAAGGGCACGTGCGTTCAAGTATGTCAGGGACAAGTGGTTTCTCAGGTTCAATTATATCAGGTGACGCACATTTTTTACATATTACATTTTCTTTGTTGGCATCTAGCCACGCATAAAACCCACGATATTTAATAATTGAATTACATTTTAGACAAATTCTTGTAAACCCGTTCATTTATTCTCCTTTAGCATTTCCTTATTTTGCTCTATCCACTGCTTCATCAACTTTTCAATTAATTTTGACTGGTTGCACATTCCTAGCGTTTCAATTAAAAGTTTAAAATTAGCAATAACATCTACGTCAATGTATAAAGTAATGCATTTTTTGCTCATATTTAGTAATATTTAGTTCTCAATAATAAATATAGTAAAAATAAAAATAAGTGGTAAAAAATTGAAAATATTTTCTTTAGACGGAGGTTTCACTAATAATTAATCCATTGGTTTTCAACATTTTATACTTTTCTGACTCTGTATCTATAATTTCAGTATTTTTAAATATATCGCTTTCAAAATGTGAAATTCTCCAATTCCATTTTTTAATATGATCGTTTGTAATTCCGATAACAATGTTTATACGAGGAATTAAAAAAACGTCAATTTCTGGGTTTAATGTGATGATTTGTGGTAAATTTTCAATAATTTGTGTACCAACATATTCATCCGCGTCTAAAAACACTATGAAGTCTGCCTTACAGTTATTTTTTAATGTATTCTTGAAATTTGCAAAATCTTTATTGAGAGAAGCCTGAATAAATTTAATTTTATTTTGTTCTGCTAACTCTAAACAAAATTTTGTAACGTCACTCGAACCATTGTCCAAATCCTGCAGAATTACCACCTCATCTGTGTGATTTTTGAATAGTAAAATTGTCTTGACAAGTGTTTGGAGTTCAATATACTCATTGCAGCAAGTAATTCCGTATGAGATTTTCATAATGATTTAAAAGTTAATTCGTGTGGATGAATATTACTTAATGTATAATATCCATTTTCGAAATTCGGATCTCTAAAAAATCGTACATATATTGGTAAATCCGCAACATCTATTTCAATCACACTATAATTTTGGTCTTTTGGATTCAATTGTTTCATTCTATCAAGCAACGATTTTAGAGCAGCTTGTGAATTATACAAATAAATCCTGTCAGGGTGGGTTGATAATTTATTATATGATTTCGGTGTTAAACCTTGTTTTTTTATTTTTTCTATTTTACTGGTTAAAGTAACATGAAATAATTTTTTAGGTAATTTAGATTTATCAATTTCAATATCATATTTTGCTTCGAATCCAATGCGGAACGGAACACCTATATCAGCAGCGGAAAACAATATACTTTCTTTATATTTTATTGATTTTGTCGGTGTTTTAATATAAGATGGAAACCATCCTAAATTATTAGTGGTTACCAATAAATTCTTAATCTCGCCGATTGTTTCAGTACCACTACATATAATATCAAATCTATTATCTTTCCAGTATGGGTAAGTTTTATATTTTCTGGAGAGTACATTATTCGTTGACTGCAGCGATGCAGTGCTTATTAAGCCCTCATACAAAGCAAGTTCTTTCATTAACCATGGCTCGTTATTTATCAATGCTTTTAATAAAAATCGGTCTTCTTCAAACATATTCATTTTTTATTTTCTTGTTGTTTTTGAAATTCCTTTGACACATCTTGAGTTCCAGGTGTTTTTGATTGTAACATATCAAATTCCTTTTTTGATATGCCTTGATCACTTTTCTTTCTGCCTTCTTTCCATTCGTAATTTACAAGTTTAATACTTGACAATTTAAGTGGGTCGATTGTACGATATGAATTGGCAAACTCGTTATTTATCAATGGTTTGATAGTTGCCCCATAAAAGTACTTTTCTGTAACTTTAAAATCAAAACGAGTGTAAGGTTTTCCGCGGTATGATTCTTCCAACGGCATTTTTTGAACGGTATGTTTTATTAGTCTATTTTCAATAATATAAGGATTGATGGATTTTAAATCTAATACGTGAATTAATTGTTCACGACCAAACGATTTAACATCAATTAATAAATAAAATTTAGGTTCAGAACCTTTCTCCGTTCTATATTGACAATATAACAGTGAGCCTCTCAAAGCATTGCGCCATGATGGTATTGGAATTAAATCTAAAAAATTTGTGCGATGTGCTTCGAGATAATCCATATTAATCAGTTATTTTTTTAAGTTTTGGTAATGTAATTTTCGGTGGTTCATTACTTCCCACTTTCATTAATTTTGGTAAAGTAAGTTTTTGCATTTGTGGCTTACCTGCAATATAACTATCAACTAATTCTTTAAATTTGGTATTCATTGCATCCAAACTAAAATTAGTTTTAATGTGGTGTGATGACCCCCTTGATTTTTCAAGGTGTGTTTTGTAGTTTTCAAAAACATCTATCATCATACTACCTGCCATATTATAATCGACGGTAAACCATTGAGTTTCTTTATTTATTACTCCGTCCCACTGCGCCGATTTGTGTACCGGTGTTAATTTTCCTGGCAGAAGTATTGTAAATTTAGGATCTAGAAAATCTAAATGTCCAGACCAATTACTCGCCAATATTGGTTTACCTGTACGACAAAATTCCGCCAATGGCCTTCCGAACCCCTCACCCTTCGTAAAGGTTACCATTGCTTTTACTTTTGGATGATTGTATAATCCATTCATTTCTTCGTCGGTCAAATCACCGTGAAGTAGATATATGTTTGGTAAATCACCAGTAACCGATCGGGCTATCATTGAAATTTTGTCGAGTATTTCCGCTTCGTCTATTTTACTGAACGTTGCACCTGATGTTTTAAGTATAAGGGCAGGTGGGTTTGTTTTATTTTTAAATACTTCAAGAAATATTTTAACTGCCATTCCGATATCTTTACGATCGCAGCCGATATCACCTTTAAGCCAATGGCCGCAGACTAAAAATGCAAATTGTTCTTTGACATTTTTTAATTCTTCATTTATTGTAGGTGGAATTTCTTCAATTTTTTTATACAAATTAATATCTACGCCTTCAAATAATACGTCAATAGGTCTTTCAATTTTTAATTCACCAAGTGGTTGATTGGTATTTTTATCTACCTTATTGTATTTGGTATTCATAAATACATCGCGGGCAAACTTACTTGGTACAATGTTATGATGCATTATATTAAGGCCTGATATCCACGATGGGTCTGCAGCGGTTGTCTCTATGCCGGCAGTGCAGAATATATTTAGGTCGCCGATTGGCGTTGCTTCAGATGGAACTGAACATTGAAAAAATATTGCGGGTTTTTCTGGTAGTTGGTTTCCAAAAAGCAACCGACTAATAATGTCATCGTCTTTTCCTTGACATAATACATTCATTGGGCATGCTCCCCATTTAGTACTAATGATTTTAATATCATACGTATCATCATACCCCTTTATAAAGGCGCGAACTAAATCTCTAAAATGACTTCCATAACCAGATCTAGTGGCTACAGGTCCTTGTAATACCGCAATCAGTTTTTTCATATTATATTTTTTATTACTTGAATTTTAAAATCTTCATAACTATTAATTTTTGAATCTTGGACACGAATAAATTTACAATGCAAAATATTTTCAATTTCATGTTGTCTACGAACATCACGTGATTTCAACTTTCCATTTTTATCAAAATGAGCCTTTTCATCATATTCTATAACTAAATTAAGTTCTGGTACATAATAGTCTAAAAAATAACCGTGTATTTTAAACTCACCTCGATTTTCTGCAAATAACCCGTTCCAGCCAAACTCTTTATTTAATTGTCTAAAATAGTGGCATGCAGTTGCATTATAAAATGTAGGTGATAGGTATCTTTGTTTTATTGCATTAATTCGTTTTAAATAGCGAGTATGGTCTGATATGTTAAGTGATTTTCCTCGTTTAAATATACTTGCACACTCTGGGCTGCAACATTGCTTATTTATATTATATTTTTGTGCATAAAATTCATTATCGCAATTTGCACATTTTTTATTTACTCCAGTTTTCTTTTTATTATGAATAACCTTTCCTCTACACGAGTTTGAACAGAATCTTTTTTTACTGTGGGATTTGTTACTGGCAACAACCATAAATTCATTACCACAGTACTCACACTTTTTAGCTTTTCTTACCGATATAATTATTCCTTTTCGATTTGGAAATTTTCGAGAACACTTATCACTACAAAACCATTTCTTTCCTTTTATGATATAATGATCTAAGTTGATTTGTGTTTTGTATATTTTGTTATCACACCCATCGCGACAGCATACCAACTCAATTCTAGGTTTCTTGTGGCCTATTTCTGCACATTTTTGACAACAATAGTGTGCCTTTGTGTATGAATTTGATCTATAGAATTTAGTGTCACACGTTTTACATATATGAAATTTACCAGTTCTAAATTTTATTTGATTTGATGTACCAACGCATTTCCTAGAACAATATTTTCTGTTTTTATTTTTTGTTTTGAATACATTACCACATAACCCACAAACCTTCTCAATCGGTTCTTTTCTTCTCATAATATCTCCTTAAATTCTTTTTTCTTATTTTTTCTTTATTTCGTTCATAATACTCACGTGACCATCGGATTTGTGCTTCTTTCCGTTCTTGTTCAGTGTTGTATTTACTCTTCCTTCCTGCCATATATAAGTATAATGAAACTAATAAAAAACTAATAAAATATAAAGAATTTATCAACAAATACCTTCCCAGCCGATCGAGTTGCCAATGCAGAAATTATTAAAAAGAGTGGCTTACTTTGATTTTTCATAAATTATTTTGTTGAAATTTTATTTGAATGTTCATGAAGAGGGTCTATTAATGGGTCAGGTCCATGATAAATTCCAATTGGTCTTGAATTTAAAATATTATTGCAATTGATAAGCATTTCCACTATCTTTCTTTTTGGAAGCTTCATATACATTTTAACTTTCTGTTTGTGGGTCTGTTCTATGATTTGTACCATATTAATAGTTTAATACGCAATATACTGGTTTAACAATCATTTTTGGTGTTTGTATGCTTTCATCACTATAATCTAAATTACCAAAATCAATACTTACCTCCTGTCCGACATGAATTTTCCAATCTTCAATAACGGTACCACATGGGTCAAGTGACTGAATACTAAAACTAAAAAGAATTTTTTGTTCCTTTTTATCTTTAATAGATTCAAGTAATGCAAATAAACATTGTGAAGTTGACGGTGCAATTGGGTCGACAAATACCAATTGAATTGGTTCCCATTTACCGTTTGTAAATTTTGGCTTATTTACTTTGATAAAAGCATATTCTGGAAAATTAAATTCTATAGGAAATTTAACCAAGTATCTATGATTATATTTCGGTTCAAATTGTGTAAATTTCATCTTATTCAATTTTTTTAAGTTTGGGTAATGTAAGGGGCACTGCCACTGGTTTTGGTTTTTTAATTGAAGCGTCAACTAATTTAACATTTTTAAATTTGTCTTTGTAATTGACCGGTATTAATGAAAATGGTTTTCTTGGTTTCCATTTTTCAAAAAGTGTATCAATTGCATCAATGTAATTTTTACCGAGATCTTTTTCATTCATCATTACATTACTATCCAATAAATAATTACGACCTTCCATTCCACATTTTTTGCGCTGCTCACTCGTCATATTATAAAAATGATGTAATGCAGGGGCAACATCTTCATAGTTGACGGTATCGTCGAAAATATATGGAGTTGGAATTGAGCCCTTCAATGAACGACTTGCCGGCCATATCGGATATACCCAGCTACCATATTTGTTCCATACTCCGTCGGCAAAATGAGTATTATGCAGCGAACCTATTTTAATATAATCGTCGGCGGTAAGATACTTGCCATTTTTACTGAATCCACATTGATCTTGAAGTCCGCCGGTTACATTTACTATGATCGGAGTGCCATTCATCAACGATTCACACGTGGTCAATCCAAACCCTTCATTACTTGCAATGTTGATAGTAACATCGGCAACATTATATAAGTAACGCAATTCTTTTGTTGTTAATTGTCGATCGGAAATATACACTGAATAATCGGGGCATACTGCATTACAAACTGCAACGAGGTCAGTACCATTGGAATCTGCGGCTTGTGTATGTAAGTATAGCAAACATCGCTTTGATTGTTCCGGCGAAAGTTCATCACAAAATTTCTTATAACCAAGTACAATGTCCGGTATATTTTTTCTTCGGATATTTCGATTATTTAGAAGGACAACAAAATTAAATTTATCACCAACTAAATTCTTTTTAAATTCATTATATTCCGATTTGTCATCATCTGTGCCGATTAGTGGATAGTTGTATTTGGTGTTAATTCCATGTGGTACATACTTAACCTGCCAGGGTTCATAATCAGGAAGCATGCGTTTATTAATACCATATGTTTGTTTTGATATTGCCATTAATAGATCACATGAGCGATAGAATGGTTCGTTCCATTTTGGATCTGGTGGGCAGTCCCATATATTCAAATATGCAATCGGGCAAAATTGTCTAATTTCATGTTCTATAGAATACAGCCACCCGAAAAATCTTGGGTCGGTAAAATGTAGTATTAAATCAGGATGTTCTCTATTTATCAATTCGCGAAGTAAATCTGGATTACCATATCCGTCTGAAGGATATAGTTTTACATCGGCATTGGTAATACCAAGTTCCTTGTTTATGTCTTGTGAGAGATCAAAGATTTTTCCCCTTTCCGGATGCTTAATGGCCGCGGCCACTTGGCACCACTTGTAATGATGTGCAGTCGCTAAAATCATTTCTTTTGATTGAGTTGCTATGCCAGATGAAACTCTTTTTATCGACAGTCATCGCTGATTAGCAGGATTTTTTTCCGCCAATCTTGATGACTGTCATTTGTATTAGATGAATTTGAATTCATTGTTTAATTTATTATTGATTTGTAACTTATTCTCTTAATTACTTCTCCCATACCAAACTCCCACTTAATTCAGAATGTATAAACTTCTTAATTCGACCACTAATCATGTATCCATGCGTTTCACAGAAATTCTTATACTTCTGCAATAGAGTTTTATTGATTTGGATTGAAGTAGTTTTACTTTCTTTTGGTTTCATATTATACTATAGTATTCTATACATTAATAAGTATAAGCAAATTAAGAAAACACTATGAAAAAGTGAAAATATTTTTCAACAATAATCATTCCAATATAACCACAGGCTTTCCTAACTTTTTAAATCTTTTTATTATATGTTCGTTTGCCTTGGAGTCTGTTGCATCCTTGCTTATCAAGACTATTCCACAATCTGAATATCGTGCGATTAAATCATTACGGTGAAACATTTGGGTTGGATGAAATATCTTTCCATAATACGCCTCGGGCATTGCAGAATATAAATTATAGTTTTCAAACGCCGGCCCATATTCTTTATACTTACAACCAAACTCAATTGCATACTTCTTAACAAGTTTTTCTGCTCCGTTCTTTTGACCGCCTGATATAATGGTTAGTTCCGAGCCAAATTTTTGTTTAAGGTTCCAAACTAAATCTTTGATTTTTTGTTTATTTTGCCATTCTCTGGAGCCGACAAGGGCAATGTTGGGCATATTTTTTAATTTCGTATTCTGTTCTTCTTTGGACATTTGTCTTCTTTGTGTAAAAATATACAATACTTACAATTCTTCGAACCTTTTCCTGACCGTGCTTCATATTGCTTTTGCATATTATAAGTGCCATCTGGATTGAAGCATTCTTTAATAAATGTGTCGACTTGTTCAGATACTCTTTTTACCGTGACGCGACCACTTGCCGGTTTAAGTTGAGTGACCCGTTTGACGGGGTATGCACTTTCTTCTGGTACTTTCCGTTTTACAATAAAGTATTCGACTTCGACATCATTAATATCTACGCCAATTTGTTCGGCAAAATATTTTTTATAAATGATAAGTTGTGATATTTTAGTTTTATCTTTCTTTTGATATTTGTTCCATCCTGCTGTCGATGTTTTTATATCGATAATAATGTATTTGTTTTGTATTATGTCTCGCAAAATAACATCGACAAACCCATTCATATGAACGAAATTATTTACAGAGGATGCCTGTCTGTAAATTGGCATTTCAATTGCAATTAATTCAGTTTCCTTTGTATTGAAATAAGTTGTGCGTCTTCGTCGAATGAAATCTAAAATGGCAATTCCGTCACGAAGATGTTCGGTCATTTGTTCTTGGTCGGTAAATATTTCTCCGCCATTGGCTTCCATGATTTTATTATATTCACTTGCCATATTACTTTTAAGCATACCGGTTAAATCCATCCTGTCTGCATCGCCCGGGGATTTTTCGTATAAACAATGAAGGTAATCTTGTAATGTTTCGTGCATTGCAGTTCCGAACAATAACGATATATTAGGAGATACTTCTTTTATTTTATCAATATATTTAAGCTTCCAATTCAACGGACAACTCATATATAAAGAAAATTGTGAGTACGAGATTGTTTTGTGATGTGGTTGGGGCTCCTGCACTGTAAATTTTAGTGCTCCCTTTATAAACGATTTATTTTTTTTCATGACACTCTAAACATACAAAAATATAATTGAATTAACAACTCGTTTTATTTCTGTAGAATTTTGTCTACATGATGCCTTTATTCGAAACCTAGATATGTTAAAATATTTACATGCTTCTGCCATAGAAATAAACTCTAATACTATCATACTGTCAGGTAATATTGCTGCTACTCGTTTTCCTCTGCCATTATTAGACATTTTACCATTCTTTCTTCGAGTTTCTATACGTTTAGATATTGTAACAATAGAATTCTTTTTTCCGAAATTATGATGTTGTTTACCCTTGCGACCATAGAGCCTAGATTTTTCTTCTTTAGACATAGTAGAATATCGTTCATTGGCCATAACTCTGTTTAATTCTGACGGTCTTCCGAAAATTGTAGATCGTTCAATTGTAGTTAAACTTTCGTAAAATTTCTGCCGAGTTTTCTTTGCCTTTACCACTATGTCTATTATATTTGGATGATTTGATAGAGTATCGCCACCGTCTCCACCTGAAGCAATATTGTAACCAATAATTGGATTTTGTGAATTTAACTCATAAATCCAAAATTTTTCTCTGATATCCAATTCTTGTACAGAATTACATTCTTCGATAATTTCCTTAACAAAATTTTCTTTACCATATTTTTTAATAGCATGAGTTAAATGAGTTCCTGACCCTAAATATTTAACAAGTCTATTACCTGTTCGTGTTGTTTGCCCAATATAAATTTTACCATTTATTTTGTTTGTAGTTTTGTAAATAACCATGGTGGCTCCTAATTGAAACAGAGCAAGGGCGTGGAACCAACACACTACCATTGGAGGTAATTATATTGCACCCTTGCCTGTTATTTGATAAAAGATAATTCATTATGTAGTGTTTAAGTTCCACTAATAATTATATAGAACTCAAAAAATAATGATGTTTTAATGAAAAATATTCCCAAAAAGGAGCGCGATACTCGGAGTATCTTCCTTAATCTTATCTATGTATTTTAATTTCCAACTAAGTGGGCAAGTTTGAAATAAGGAAAATTGAGAATAAGAAATGGTCTTATGCTCAGGTTTCTTTTCACTGATTGTAAATTGTAATGCTCCTTTTACAAATCCAGATTTCATTTAACGTATTTATCAGTGACAAGCATATTATAAAGTCCTTTGACATCTTTACAAATTTCTTTTTTATTTTGATCATATGCTTTGAGGTATTTTTTTACCTCAAATACTTCTTCACCAAAAGCATATCCGCGTTCATATAAAAACCAATTCACCCACTCGGCGCCTTCTGGTGTTAGAATATGTACCCATAGTTTTTCATTTACCGATTCTAAACTAAATATAATTTGGTCGATATCAATACCTATATTGTGCAATTCCATTACTTTACAATGAAAGTCCTTGGTTTTTTCGAGTAGGTCTTTAAATTCTTGGTAAGTCATAAATATCAGTATCTAGGTTGGTTTGGTATTTTACATCATTTTGTCCGTACGGTAATGCTGCTGGAGTTTTTTTAAATTCAAATATACATTGCAATTCTTCGAATGGCATATCACTGATTATTTTTAATGCTCCGTCTCGCCATATTGTTTCGTCGGTTATTATTCCGTCGGTTAGTACATCTCCGGTGACAATTCTTACATCACAAAATTTCATTTTCCCCACACTTTTCGTTTGACGATCTGTGCTATAATGCTATAAATTGATAGGTCGACATAAGTGTCATTTATTGTTTCGTCTTTTAATGTATTCTCTTTATTTAAAAGAACCAATTGTTTTATCCGCGCGACTTTATCAGCCATTCTAAACCAAATGCCCGTCAAACTTATTCTTACATCTTCGTTTTTTTGTAAGTCAGAACCAAGTGATATATTTGATGCCCCGTATGATAACATTTTTTTGCACCATAGTTCATATTGTGCGTTCATGATATCTTTAAACATTTGTGTGGTTTGTGGATATTCATGTTCGGCAGTATCAATTGCTAATGACACTGGTTTGGTAGGTGTGTCGTTTGGATGTTTAAGGGTTGGGCTGTCTTGTATTAATTCTTTTTTCATTTCTTGCAAGTCTTTATTAAGTTTATTTTTAGTTATACAACCAGTTGGACCGAGTCGGTCGAATTTTTCTTCCATTGGAAGTTGCATGCCCAGTTGTTTAAGTATTTCATTCCAATCAGTTGGCGGTGGTCCATATACTACATTCATAGGGTCTTGATGTGGGATTGGTCCACATACTATTTTAGCCGGGTCTGTTTCCATTTTTGTTTGTGAGTATTTTTTACCATACCCAAATTGTCCTGGACCGATCAGTTCATTCATATTTTGTAAGTGCTGTAATTTCTTTTTCAGTTTTGCCGTAAAGTTTTACAATGTCTCGGAGTTTTTCTTTGTCTACAGAAATATACAAATTAATATACTCACAGGCAATTCGTTTTGAAATATAAAAGTGATTGGCAATAAGTTTAACCAATTCAGGATTATATTTATCACCCTTCGTTGCTTTTATAAACTTACAGAAAGGTAACTTACTTTTCGGTAACAAATCTAAATACAATTTATACACCTGCTCCGATGTCAGTTGTCCTATTGTGTATCGTTGTAAATCATTA
>Ga0209210_1001050_pt1 | contig 24839 bp, 22 predicted proteins | sample RifGroA1_FD_183991 | JGI IMG/M metagenome (GOLD analysis project Ga0209210, IMG submission 183991) | Contaminated groundwater microbial communities from Rifle, Colorado, USA - Rifle Groundwater A1 (SPAdes) (version 2) | ecosystem: Environmental > Aquatic > Deep subsurface > Groundwater >...
ACATCCACTTTGCTCCAAGCAAAGTGGCTCTGCAATGAAGTTATCGCACGTTGTGCAATTTCCTATACATAATCTGGTGAGAGCTACCCATGAACAACCAGATTGTCCCCGACAGCTGGTTCTACTATGAAATTCTGAACAAGGCGTACATATCCCACCGCAGTAAGGAGCTGTTGAATTTGGCAGTCCTTCGACCTTAGAAAAAACAATTTCGGAAAGACCTCCTATAGTTATAACACTAGGGAGATTGAATAGTTCATCAAAAACAATATCCCTATTAGCAAAAGAATCTCCCTTGAATAAAGTGTATTTCTCTTGTTCAAAATACATACCAAAAGAAGAATCCTGTTCTGTGGATACAGATTTTAATTGCGCCCTTCGTAAGTTTTGGGTAATCTCTTTGGAAACCGATTCTAACTGCTGATTCCTGTAAAAAGTTACGCTAACAGGAAAGGCAAGAGAAAATAAAATGATAGAAATTCCAACTACCAATAGTATTTCTATGAGTGTAAACCCCTTATTCATTTTATTTTATCTTAGCTTCAAAGATCCGCTGAATTGATATATCGGAAGAATTATAGAAAGAGATATAAAAGCCACAAACAAACCAACGAATATAAGCAAAACAGGCTCGAGCACGCCAACCAGAGTTTTTAAGCTGGAATTAACCTCCTTTTGGTAAAATTTTGCCAAATAACGGAAGCTGTTCTCTAATGAGCCTGATTTTTCTCCCACCGAAACCATTTGGGCAAAAACGACAGGAAATGTTTTTTTAAAGGTTTTTAGAGATTGGCTTATTCTCCCGCCCTTCTCAACTTCTAATTTCAGCAAAAGTATATCCCGTCTAAATACCTCATTTGTAACTGTTTTTGATATTATTTCTAAAGATTCCAGTGTAGGCACGCCGCTTTTTAAAAGAGTGTAAAAACTTTGGGCAAAGCGTGACAGGATAATGTTTTTTGTGATAGGCCCGAAAACCGGCAAAGAGATAACAAATCTATCAAAATAATATCTAAAGAAAAGAGTGCGCCTTAAAAATTTTATTGCAAAAACTAATAATATTATCCCTCCAATCAAAACAAACCAATACTTTTGCGTAAAAGTAACACTGGCAATCAAGATCCTGGTTGAGAGAGGAAGCTTAACGTCTAAGATCGTGAAAATATTTAAGAGTTTTGGCAATATGAAAATAGTGACCGACATCGCAAGGGCTATGGCTAAAATAACCACGATAATCGGATATGCCATTGCTCCTTTAACTTTCTTTTTTATATCGTAATCGGCTTGAATTTGACCAGCAAGGTATTGAAGATTGTCTTCAAGGGTACCGCTCTCTTCTCCGATCCGAATAATACTTTGATAGAATGGACTAAAAACATTTGGGTGCCTGGAAAGCCCTTTGTTCAAACTTTCACCAGACAGAATTCGTCTTAAAATATCTTCCAAGGCCTTTTTAAGGGATTTCGACCTTACTTCATCTTTCAAAACATCTATCGCTTCTGAAACCAAAAAGCCTCCTTTAATCATTAAGTATAAATGCTGGACTAAAAATACTTTTTCTTTTGTTGAGTCGGTAAACATATAATTAAAAATTACTCTTTAATGGCTCTTAAAACTTCTTCTAGAGTAGTTGTTCCCTCTTCGACTTTTTTAAGCCCGTCCTCGATCATCGTAACCATACCCAATTCTTGTGCTTTTTTCTTAATCTGTACCGCATTGGCTCTTTGCATAACTAGTTCTTTGATTGGATCGGTCATCTCTAATAGCTCATAAATTCCTACTCTGCCTAAATATCCTGTTTTCTGACACAAAGAGCATCCCCTTCCGCTGAATATTCTTATCTCTTTTTTACTCTTAAACAACTTATCAACAAGATCCTGCGAAAGCATATTCATTACGTTTGGTACGGCAACCTCTATACTTTCTATACATCTAGGGCATATTTTCCGCACTAATCGCTGGGAAACAACCAGATTTACGGTCGAGGTCACTAAAAATGGCTCAATACCCATATCAATTAATCTAACGAAAACCGTAGCCGTATCTGTCGCGTGAAAAGTAGACAATACCAAATGGCCAGTCATGGCAGCATTGATGGCTAACTGGGAAGTCTCTGGATCTCTTATTTCTCCTACCATAATAACATTTGGATCTTGTCTTATGATCGCTCTTAATCCATCTAGAAAAGTAAGATTTGTCTTTGGATTGACCTGAATCTGATTGATTCCTTCGACGTCGTATTCTACCGGGTCTTCAATGGTACATATATTAATATCCCTTGTGTTAAGTATTTTTAGAATTCCATAAAGGGTAGTTGTTTTGCCAGATCCCGTGGGACCAGTAGCCAAAATCATACCCCAAGGTTTTTTCATATTACGTTTAAGAATTTCTAGGTCTTCTGATCGAAAACCCAAATCTTCCAACTCAAATTTTCTGGATCTTTCAGTTAATAATCTCATTACAATCTTCTCTCCCTCCTCTATTGGTACAACAGAAACCCTAACATCAACCTTTCCGCCTGTTGCCTGAAAAAGGAAGTGTCCATCTTGAGCTGTTTGATGCTCGTCCGTTCGTAGCTTAGATAAAATTTTAATCCTGGCAATTAAAAAATCATGTATTTCTTTCGGGAAAGTCAGAACATCATGCAACACCCCGTCTATTCTGTATCTTAGAACCGTTTTTGAACCATATGGCTCTAAATGAATATCTGAGGCTCGATTATCATAGCCATAATTTAGGACAAATTCGACTATTTTAATAATAGGAAGAGATTGAGGAGCCTTAGACTCGGTTTTTTGAAATTCCTCCAGTCTTTTCCCTATTATATCTTCAAACTCTTCCCTAATTTCTCTTCTATAAAATTTTAATACCGAAGAAATAGTGTTTTTAGAAGCGAAATAAGGAATAACTTTTTCTCCTGTTTTTCTTTCAATAAATTCTCTCATCTCGAGATTATCAGGATCAGCCATTGCAACCTTCAAACCGTCTTTTGTTCTCTCAAAAATAATAATATTTTGTTTTTTTGCGACAATTTCAGGAATAATATTTAAAACAGATTTATCTATTTTTACTTTTTCAAGATTAACCAATGGATAACCAGTCTCATCTGCGATGAGTTTACTAAGCTGTTCTTCGGGCACCATATCTCCATTAATCAAAATTTCGTAAGTAGAAGAATTAGATTCTTTGGCCTTCTTCTGCGCCAAATTAAAATCTTCTAGTGATATTAAACCAGAATCAACTAAAATTTTTTTGAGGAAATTGTCGTCTATGATCATAAATCTATTTAGATACACTCTTTTTGGCCAAGCACTCTCTGGTCCTTTCTACCACATCAGATAAGCTAACTTCCGGCTTAATTAAATAGTCTTCTGCTCCAAGAGATAATCCTCTTTGAATATCGATTTCTTGAGCCAGATTAGATAGAATGATAACAGGAATATTTTTTATCTTTTCTTCTCTTTTCATTTCGGCCAACACTTCAAAACCGCTTTTTTTGGGTAAAATCAGGTCTAATAATACCAGGTTTGGTTTCTCTGAAATGATTTTATTTAAACCCTCTTCCCCATTCGTCGCTTCTGCAAAATCAAAACCTGCTTGAGCAAATTTATTTTTATAAATCTTTCTCAAGAAACCATCTCCCTCAATCATTAATATTTTTGATCTTTCGGCCGTCATTAATTAAAAATAAACTTATTTATCCTTTTTATTTCTTTTGCCTTACTGCTGGTAAAGAAAAACTAAACGTCATACCCTTCTTTTTGTTCTTGCTAAACCATATTTTTCCGCCAGATAATTGAATTATTGCTTTGCTAATATAAAGGCTCAATCCGGCACCCGCAGGATCAATTTCTATGGCCTTGTCGGACCTATAAAACTTAGTGAATATTTTTTTGTAATCTTTCTGATCTATACCAATACCATTATCCTTGCATGAAAAAATTACATCCCTCTTTGCTTTTGAGATCAAGGAAACTTCTATCATACCTTGTCCAGAATTGTATTTGATGGCATTGGATATTAAATTTTCAATAACTTTTTTAATCTTAAGCGGGTCTGTTAATACCAAAGGGATGTCTTTGCCTTTTTGAAAGACAATTTTACAATTAGCAGCTTGGGCCCATTGATAAAAACCGAATAAAACCTGAGAAGATATATCTTCGAGAGAGACTTGTTTTTTATCCAGCCCGTATACACCGGTATCGATTAGAGAAATGTCTAAAATATTGTCTAACATTTTAGACATTTCTTTAGTATTAAAAAGAGCATCATTTAAATACTCTTTTTGTTTCAGATTTATTTCGCCGCAATCACCACTGGCTAGTGCCTCAAGATAGCCTTTTATGATGGCTATAGGGTTTTTTAATCTATTGGCTATTATAGAGATCGTTTCGTTTGTTTTGTGCTTATTAGAATCTTGTCTAGTCATTTATATATTATACCCAATAAGTTATGGCGCGCAAAGATTTTTTATGCAGCTATCAAAAGAAATCTCATCATTCTTGTTCTTCTCGAAAATACCAATCGAGAATCTCTTTCGCGACCGGTAAAACTGCGGCCTGTACTCCTTTTACGTTTTCAATCATAAGAGTAATGACAATTTTAGGGTTGTTATAAGGGGCAAAAACAGTAATCCAATTGTTGTAATGGTCAAAACCCAGTTCTGCGGTACCGGTTTTTGCGGCCGCAACCACAGGAAGATCATTTAAAAGAATTGATGACGCCAAAGGAGAATTATAACCACTCACGCCTTGTCTCATTCCTTCTCTTACGATAGATAGATACTCTGGTTTTATAAAATTTTCTCTTATTGCTTGCGGCATAAAATCCTGTATGACCTTATTTTCTTCAGAAGTGTTGATAATCTGTTTTACTATTTGTGGCTTCAATAACGTGCCCCCATTGGCTATTGCGGCATAAGCTGTTACTACTTCCAATGGTGTAACTTGAACAAAACCCTGGCCAATTGAAAGATTGTAAGTATCGCCATCCCACCAAGGCTCCTTTAAAATATCTCTTTTCCATTCTTTATCCGGAATAAAACCAGATACTTCATTAAATAGATCTATTCCGGTCTTATCGGTCCAACCAAACAATTTGAGATATTCCTTGATTAATGTTGGCCCTAATCCTTTCTGATCCTTATAACCTCCTCCCACCGAATAAAAATAGACATTGGACGATTGGGCAATAGCTTTTCGCATATCTACCCAACCGTGAATCGTCCAGTCTTTAAAAGTATAAACGATTTCTGGATCATATTGATGAGGGATTTCTATATAACCAGGACTATATATTTCTTTTTTAGGGTCAATTATTTTCTCTTCCAAAGCCGCAGACGCAATCAAGGGCTTTATCGTAGATCCTACTAAATATTTGCCAGAGATCACTCTATTAAAAATGGGTTGATTAGGATCGTTTAGTAAATCGGTAACAGAATTAGTCCCGCTGTTTTTCTGAAAAGCGTTATTGTCGAAATCGGGTAAAGAAACCATTGATAATATCCCTCCAGTCTTAGGATCCACTGCAATTCCTATCGCTTTTTTAGCTCCTAATTCTTGGAGTTTTCTCTCCAACGCCTCTCTAACTTTCTTTTGCAATTCAGAATCTAACCACAAAACCAAGCTATTGCCATTTTCTGGAACTGCTACTACTTCTTCTGACTTAATATTTTCTAAAGCATCTTTGTGAACCTTTATCAGCCCGGGAGTTCCTCTCAATGTCTCCTCGTAAGATTTCTCTAGCCCCATTTTTCCTACATAACTTGAGATTGAATAGTTTGTTAAAGATTTATACTCTTTTCCATCTATTCTACCCAAATAACCAATAACATGACTAAATACGTTACCATCTTTATAGTTTCTTATGATGTTCTTATCTATTCTAAAACCAGGCAGCATTTTCTGACCTATTTTAGTTTCAAGCACCAAAAGCTTATCATGTGACAAATTTTTTGAAATCAATAATGTTGGCTCTGTAGATTTTTCCGTTTCTATTTTAAGCTCATTGAATTCCTTACCTACGATATTAGCTACTTCGCTCAAAATCGTATTTCTCCTATCCTCTTCTGGAGGTAAATCTCTTTTGTCTAAAACCAAATCGAATGAGGATTCGTTAAATACCAATTGAACATTATTCTGATCGTAAATCACTCCCCTGATTGGTTGATACAGTAATGACCTTGACCTATTATCATCTGCCAATCTGGAAAACTTATCACCCTCTATTATTTGCATAGAAAAAACCTTGCCAAGCAAAAAAAACAGAAGAACAATAACGATATAGTAAAAAACAGACATAGCTCCCCTTGAGAGAGGGATTTCAAATTTTCTTGCAGAAGTACCCATTTCTTCTTCTTTCTTTTTAGCCAAACTGTCTAAAAGCACTTCTTGGGGCTCGATGTCTTTATATAGATTTATGTTTAATCTGCGCTTTATCATAAATTAACTATATGGAAAAATTGAATATTTCTCTTCAAGACCAGCCTAATCAGCAGCATAACCGATAATAATATCAAAGCATAAAAACCAATGAAAAAACTTTTTGAAAAGATATCCAGAATAAATCCGCCAATCAAAGACATCCATACTCCCAGATTATTTTCTTGTTTTTCAAGAAGAAATATCAAGATTATTGATATTAGTGCAAGACTCGGAACATGTCTTAGAGCCGTAAAATGAACAAGAAAACTATATTGTATTACGACTAAAAAATAAACCAAAATACTTGATAAAATAATCATCATAAAAATCACTCTATTAAAAATACCCTCCCTGAATTAGTTATGTTAAATGCTGGCTCAACTTTAATGCGCCAGAAAGGCTCGATGTCTACTTTTTGAAGATCTCTTGTTTTTCCCACCAATAATCCTTCTGGAAAAATACCGCCCAGCGCTGAGGTTAAAACAACGTCACTATCTCTGATATCTTTCTCTTTTGGAATAAGCTTTAATTCAAGCTTTAATCCTCCTAAGCCATTAATAACCCCTTGTATGTCGTCGTTAAAACCTTCTTCTTCTCTCCAAATACGAACATTAAAAACCGTTGATTTTTCAGAAATCAAAGAAACTCTCGAGAAATCATCGTAAACCTCTTCGACCTTACCGATCAATACTCCCTCTTCCGTAATAACCGGTAGATCTTTAATAATACTTTCTTTCTTTCCTCTGTCCAAAATAATGATATCTTTATCGATTTCCTTACTTATTATATTGGCAAAGATTAATTTAAAATCCCTTTCATCTTGCATTTTTAAGGCCTGTCTTAAAGATTGATTTTCTTTTTCTAATTCGAAGTTCTTTGCGCCTTGAATAATAAGATTATTAATTTTTGATTTTAAAAGTTCGTTCTCCTGACTCAGTTGGCTACTATTTTTAATCCCGGAAAGGAAATTAGACACAAAACTCCCCGCTTTCCAAAAACCAGATTGAAACGGGGAGAAAAATAAGTAAGTATAATTTCTAACCTTATTTGAAACTATAGGCAGGTTTAAAACAATCAGCAGTATTGTAAGCACTATAATGAATTTTATTGTTGCTCTTTTCCTTGATTTTTTAACTGCTAACTTCATAGGCAGTATTCGCATCATTACATCATCTGTATATTATATTAGATCCTATGCAAAATAAAAAGCTTCGGCAAATGAAAAATCAGCATTTTCTATGCTGATTTCAACATTCATTTTAATGCAAGGGTGGGGACTACCTACTCTCGCGGAAAACCACTACCATCGGCCTTGTCGCATTTCACTTCCGTGTTCGGAATGAGAACGGGTGGGACAACGACAGTATTATCCCCACCCTTGCATTAAAATATCAAGATCAATCTAGTTTGTTTATTTCTCAAAAAGAAACAAATTTATTTAATAAAATTTGGAAGGACAGTAATAATCGTTTTATTAGTAGTGCTCAGCTCAAGACCTTACGATCCTTACACTTGCACCCTATCAACCCCGTTATCTTCGGGGAAACTAAAAGTCCTAATCTTAGAGTCTGCTTCGTGCTTAGATGCTTTCAGCACTTATCAGTTCCCGACTTAGCTACCCAGCAATGCTCCTGGCGGAACAACTGGTACACCAGAGGTCAGTTCGATCCGATCCTCTCGTACAAGGATCAACTCTCTTCAAGACTTGACGCCTACGGTAGATAGGGACCAACCTGTCTCACGACGGTTTGAACCCAGCTCACGTAACTTTTTAATCGGCGAACAGCCGAACCCTTGGGACCTTCTCCAGCCCCAGGATAAGTTGAGCCGACATCGAGGTGCCGAACAGAGCCGTTGATGTGGACTCGCGGGCTCTACTAGCCTGTTATCCCCGGGGTAGCTTTTGGCTGATGATCTCTGGCAATTCTAAAAATTACCATCGGTTCACTAACCTCTGCTTTCGCAACTGCGCGGAATATCCTCCTTGCAGTTAAGCTGGCTTTTGGGTTTACCCGACAACTCCGATTTCCATCCGGAGCTAGCCAACCTTTAGACGCCTCCATTACTTTTTAGGAGGCAAGTGCCCCACTTAAACTACCCACCTCCCACTGTCTCCACGTTGAAGTAGATTAGTCTTATTCTTTTAAAAGACAGGTGTTTCATTGACGACTCCTCCGTCACCGAAATAACGGACTCAAAGTCTCCCTGCTACGCTACGCATCCAAAAAAATAAAACAATGAGAAGCTATAGTAAAGCTCCCGGGGTCTTTCCGTCTAGCCGTAGGTAACCGGCATCTTTACCGGTATTGCATTTTCACCGAGCTCCTTGTTGAGACAGTCCCCAAGTCGTTAGGCCTTTCATGCGGGCCGGAACTTACCCGGCAAGGGATTACGCTACTTTAACACGGTTATAGTTACCGCGGACGTTCACTGGCGCTTAGGTCAGTTAGCCATCCCGCAAAGCGGGAAAACCGCCGACTTTAACGTACCAGCACTGGTCAGGCCTCGGCCCCTATACATCCTCTTACGAGTTAAGCAGGGACCTGTGTTTTTGTTAAACAGCCGCTAGGGGTACTTTCGCTGCGGCCGCCATAAAGGCGGCAGTCCATATTGCGAACTTACGGACGCTTTTTTGCCGAGTTCCTTAACAAGGTTTCACTCGTTCACCTTGGTCTTCTCGACCTGCCTACCTGTGTCGGTTTTAGTACGTGTTAAATATGTAATTAAATTCTTCAGAGAATTTTCTAGGAAGTTTGCTCACTTTGGTTTGCCCTGTCGAAACAAAGCATCCTGCTTATCCTTGAAAAATCTTAAGATAAACAATGAGAATCCAATAACTCACCAAAGCTACTAAACTCCGTCAACTCTTCGGATTACATATATAAGGGCCGGAATATTAACCGGCTGTCCATCGGCTTCGCCTTTCGGCTACGCCTTAGGTACGCCTAACCCTTGGCTGATTTTCATTGCCAAGGAAACCTTAGGCTTTCGGTGTGCCGCTATCTCAGCGGCATTGTGGTTACTCATCCCAACATTCTCACTTCCTAGCGCTCCACCTTTGGTTACCCGTAGGCTTCGTTGCACTAGAAATGCTCCCCTACCCAAGATATTCAACGAATTGAATATCATGTCTTATCTTCGGTACTGAGCTTAGTCCCGGCAATCTTCGGCGCAGAATTCCTTAATTAGTAAGCTGTTACGCACTTTTTAAAGGGTAGCTGCTTCTAAGCTAACCTCCTAACTATCAAAAGAATTCTACTTCCTTACTTTACACTTAGCTCCCCCGTTACAATTCTGCCTCCGAATAACTTACGCAGTGCGTGTGCCGAATAGGCACATCCTGCTTTGGGCGAAGCGCTGCGCCCATGTTTGGGGTGCGGCTATTCGCCGCTCGCACTTCGCTCTGTTTTTCAGTTGCAAAATTGTAACGGGGTCCGTTGAAAAACGGAAAATTTAGGGACCTTAGATTAAGATAAGGGCTTTTTCCCTTTCGACTGCGGAGCTTAGCCCCCACAGTCTGACTGCCCATTAAAATTGTCCGCCATTCGGAGTTTGGTAAAAATACCTGGAGAAACTCCAAGATATTCTTTCCAGTGCTCTACCTGCGAAAATTTATAAATGGACGCGATCCCAAAAGATCTTTCGGGGAGAACCAGCTATTCCCAAGCTCGATTAGCTTTTTACTTCTTACCACAACTCATCCAAGAGTTTTGAACGGCTCACTGGTTCGGGCCTCCAATCGACTTTCGTCGATCTTCACCCTGGTCATGGCAAGCTCGCTTGGCTTCGGGTCTTAAGCACAAAACAATAACGCGCTTTTAACACTTGCTTTCGCTACGCCTCCGCTCCATAAGAGCTTAGACAAGTTTTGTACTTTAACTCGTTGGGTCATTCTTCAATAGGCACGCCATAACGGTGTCTCGCTATCGCTCGCCACCTAAACTAAAAGTTAAAAATGAAAAAGTCAAAATTTATGTGCCCCGCTTTGCGGAACGGATTATGATCCATCGCGCGAAGCACGATACAATAATTTTGCATTTTGAGATTTTACTTTTCAATTTAAGCGGTGTCGAGCGCTAGTGAGACACCGCGCTGACTCCTTGTAAGCAAAATGGTTTCAGGTTCTATTTCATCGGCGTCACCCGCCTACTTTTCACCTTTCCCTCACGGTACTAGTTCACTATCGGTGAGATTGAGTATTTAGCTTTGGCAGTATAGTCCTGCCGGTTTCCCCCGGGGTCTTCGTTTCCCGAGGTACTCAAGTAAAGTATCAAGGAGCATAAAGTTATTTTCATCTACGGGACTATTACCCTCTATGGTTGCTCTTCCCAGAGACATTTGATTAACAACTCTACCTAATTTTCTCCCTCCAGAACATTTCTTTTGCTTCGTCCCGAAAGACGAAACACTAAGAAAGGCTCCAGACGACACCCCCTTACAACCCCCTTCTTAAAAAAGAAAGGTTTGAGCTATTTCCCTTTTCGCTCGCCGCTACTAAGGGAATATGAAACGTCTTATTCGCTACAATCGTTACAATCTTTAAAAAGAATGACAATAAAATATAGCGAATAAAACATTTCGTTTCTTTTTTTTCCTCCGCCTACTGAGATGTTTCACTTCGGCGGGTACACTTCTCAATTTGCATTGAGATGATTACGTTTTACGTAATCGGGTTTCCCCATTCGGAAATCCCCGGTTCACAGGTTGCTAACCACCTCCCCGAGGCTTATCGCAGGCACGCCACGTCCTTCATCGTCTCAATCTCCCAAGGCATCCTCCATTTGCTCATAAAATTTTGTCCTTCCAAATTTTAATAAACAAAATTTGGTAAAAAATTCTAGACATCTTTATTAAATTTTCAATGTGCCAACCGCATCAATCCTTCAACCAAAAAGTCGTTCCGCGAAAGCGGAACGACTTTTGAGACAAAATCTCAAGTAATTTACCGCTTTCGTTTCTCTTTATCAAACAAATTAAAAAACCGATCTGAAAAATTCAACTTATTTCGGAAAAATATCATATCTAGTGATAGCATATTAGCAAATTAAAAGAGTTTGTCAAGCCCGGCAGTAGTCCCGCCTCTATATCAAGGGGCGAGATCAGTATCGGGCAAGGCCTAAAACTTTACTTTCGTAGCTTTTGCCTGAATGCCTCTATTGCATCTGCAGCCGCATCTTTTCCCCCTAAGCCAAATGCTAATCCGAACGAAATTACAAACACTCCGATGATCCCTGAGAGTAATGTTTCAACCAAGGGTTGAGCTACTCCAAGCTGGTGCAATATAGCCAACAAGGCAAATATCCAAATAGACCATCTTACAATGTCTCCAGCCAAATGAGAGTATTCAAACTTTGCGCTTTCGGTAGTGGCAACAATAACTTTTGCAAGAATATCTGCGACAATAACAGCGACAACGAAAATTAAAGCGGCAACAACAACGTTACCTAAATAATCAACTACGCTTGTCAAAAAGTCTGCAAATCTCAAAAAGCCAAGAATTTCTACAGCAGCCATCAAGAAAACGATCAGTAAAATATATTTCACTATCGTACCTAAAAATTCTGCTGGGTGAACTTTTACTTCGGCCTTATCTAAGACTTTTTTCCAACTGCCAGATTCGAAAAGTTGATTGAACTTTATTCTTACCAAAATTTCAGTTATCAACTTTCCAATCCCAAGGGAAATAAACCAGCCAATAATTAAAACGATGATCGCTCCAATAAGGCTCGGTATAAATCCAAGGAAACCCATCCAAAGATCTCTTAAGGCGAAAATTGTAGTGTCGTACCAATCTAATACTGACATATTTTAATATTATTTAAATTATATTTATTTCACAGAACGTAAAATACAAACGTCCTGTTATCGACCTTTTTAACAATGCTTAGTCATTACATGATTAGAATATGTAATCATTACATGATTATAACAAAAACCGAGTCAATAGCTAAGGCCTGTGGAAAACTTTTAAAGACCGAATTAACGAAACAAGAAGCTAACCATGTTTAATTTCTAAAACATCTCCATCTTTCACCACATATTCCTTACCTTCGGTACGTATCAAGCCTAATTCTCTTGCCTTGGCAAAACTGCCCGAATCAAATAATTCTTTCCAATTTATGACTTCAGCTTTAATAAAATTTTTCTCAAAATCGCTATGAATCACACCAGCCGCCTTTGGAGCACTATCCCCTTTCTTTATTGTCCACGCTCTCGTTTCATCTTCCCCTGTGGTTAAAAACGTAATCAGATCAAGTAGTTCATAAGATTTTTTGATGAGGATGTCTGTTTCTGAATCGGGAGGTAGCCCTAATTCTATTCTATCTTCTCTAGACAATGCCTCCTTTGCTGAAGCTTCGGTGGCCAAGCCTTCTGCTTCAAATTCTGTCGCAACGTCAATGATTAAGTATTGCCAATTTCCGCCAGCTGGCGGATTATTAGAAGTCTCTAATATGTTCTTATCCACTTCCTCGTCTTTTCCGTTTAGCAAGTACAATCTCGGTTTCAAGGTTAAAAGCTGATAATTTCGCAACACATCCTTTTCGTCGTCGGTAAATTCTTGGTCAATTAATATTTTTTCTTGAGTTAAATAATCTTTTGCCTTTTTTAAAACTTCACTTTCTTTTATTACGCTTCCCTGTCCTGAGCCCGTCGAAGGGTTTTTTGCAACCCTAATATCTTTTTCTAAATTCTCAATTCTTTTATTTACGGTTTCTAAATCTTTCAAAATAAGTTCTACGTCTAAAATTTCTTTATCTCGTAAAGGATTAATGTCTTGTTGCGTATTTATAATATCTGCATCTTTAAAGGCACGGAGCACGTACAAGATCGCGTCTGTTTCTCTTATATTGGCCAGAAATTTATTCCCCAGCCCCTCTCCTTCCGCAGCCCCTTTTACAAGTCCTGCAATATCTACAAACTCAACTGTGGCATAAATTTTCTTTTTAGATTTCTGTTGTTCTGCCAATTTATCTACTCTTTCGTCCGGCACCAAAACAACCCCTACCGAAGGATCTATTGTGCAAAAAGGATAATTAGCAATATCAACTTCCTTTTTGGTTAATGTTTTAAATAGTGTTGACTTTCCTACGTTGGGCAAGCCAACGATTCCAATAGAAAGAGACATGAATAAAGCTCAAAGTTTAAAATTCAAAATTCAAAGATTAGCCGTGGATTTTGGTTCCGCGCCACGGCTTTCTAGAAAGCAAATTGTCCAAGTTTTTTAGGCTCTTACCACCTAGACAAAAAACTTCTATACTGTTTTTCTTGGAGTTTGCGGCTGCAATAGTATCAAAGGGAATATGTTGGCCGGGTTTATGTGTTTCAGAATTACCGAATACTTTTAAATAATCTTTCCAGGAAATATTTTTAATAATCTTTGCGTTTTTGAATTTCTTAGGATCTTTGGTATAGACATAATCCACGTTCGTCAGTTTTATTATTGTTTTTGTTTTAAACTTCTTAGCTATTAAAACAGCATCCTGATCCGTTGAACAACCCGGTTTATAGCCGGCTGAAATTAAAACTTTTTCTTTCCAATTAACTTTTTTGGATAAATCCCAATAAATTACGGGATGAGCAAGCCTACCAAATAACGTTCTAACCAATTCCGCGTTAAGACGTGTGGCAGCTATTCCTATCCAGTGCAAATCGTTAGTGTTTCTTACTCCCATTTCTTTAGCTCTATCTCTATACCAACGGTTCGTATACCCTCCACCAACGATCACGACAAAACGCTTGTCTTTGTTTGTGTGTTTTTTAATTATAGAGCCAAAAGATTTTAAATACTTAGTATCAATTTCTTTTGGCGCCACCAGAGAACCTCCAAGCTTTAAAACAATAACATCAGAAAACATAACAAAAAAATATTATTCTAATATACCTAATATAAAATATAGCAAAAATAAAAACGATCTGCCACTTTCCGTTCAAAAAGAACAGCCCGAACAATGTCCGGGCTAATCACTTCTCTGTCTCCTTGAATTAATGATTTCTCATACCGATAATCAATCCGGTTACAAAAGCAATAAACCATACCGCAAGGGCAATCCTGCTATATCTGTGGAATAGTTCGTATAACGACCCAATATTCATCACAGCACCAATCGCCCAAAAAGCATGCACGCCCATCACTACAAGCGCAAATATCCCCACAAAGCTGTGGAAATTAATTTTTATTACTCCGCCCGACACCAAATACATCAAGTGCGTTCCTATCAAATCGCTTACAAAGCCGAACATAAAGATTAGTGTATGCCAAGCTTTTAGCTCGCGCAGGGAAGCAAGAACCGCTGTTGTGTACAACGCAGCGGCCAGTAGCATCAAGATGCCAGCCCAGATTACCATTGGCTTTCTCCTCTATTTTTATTGTTGTATTAATAGCTGTGATGACATTAACAAAAAACAACCCCACTGACAAGGATTATTATTTTGGCGTTGATCGGAGGTAAAATATTGAATTATTAAGACTCACTAACTTTCTTGCGCAACCGCAGAAGCTCAACAAACGCAGATATTAAGAATACAATCTGCAAAATTATGAAAATTACGTCTTTGATGCTAATACTATAGACCAACAATGACGCACCGCCAATAACAAACAAGATGTCTTGTCGGCGCTCACTCTTTAGCCATATCGCAAGAGATATTATTAAGAGCCCAACTATTCCAAAGATAATTGCCATGGATATTGAATATAAATAGCTTAAAATAAACTTTGGTGGACCTAAGCAGAATCTCCGCCAGAGGCGAGACTTCGCTACGGCGAGGGACTGCTATCTCCTCATTGTCCCGATGGATTTTGGTGGGCCAATAATGGACCCGAGCGGATTCGAACCGCTGACCTTTCTTACTTACTTGCGTGGACCTGGGGAGAATCGAACTCCCATCTCCTCGATGCAAACGAGGTGTTCTACCACTATACCACAGGCCCACGCAAGTAAGTAAACAAACATTGTCTCGCTACGCGAGATTCCGCGCAGCGGAACAAATGTAACGCTCGGACTTTATCCGCCTTTGGTGGAAACTAAGCTAAGGGCCCGTTTTTTGAATTATTTTTACTTTTCTTTGTTTCTAACAAAACATACATTCCCACGATAAATAGAAACGTTGAAGTTCCGGCGGACAACATACAATATTGGCAAATCGCCTCAATAACATATAGCTGAAGATATACAAAATATATAGAAGCGACTAATCCTACCGGTGTTATTATGGCGGCAATTTTTAACATTTGTTCTTTTCTTGTTCTTAAATATAAAAAGCCGAAAGTTAGAATGTCCAAATAATAAATGACTCCAAATAGAGCTACTGGAATACCGCCAATCTCGTTATACTGGCTAGTTATAACCGTTTCACAACCCCGTAATGTGCACGGTGGAATAGTATTGGTATAATGCTTAATCGTAAGATAGCCTGCGTCAGCCAGGCCGATTAAAGCTAAAACAATGAATATTATCGAAAGAGTTCTTAGTTGATTCATTTTTACCCAAGCCTACTTTATCAGAAATAAAAAAGATTGAAAAGACGTTTTATTTTCTAATAAAATCAAATATAATATATATAATGAACATAGATCAAAAAAAATCAAAACTAAATCCCAAGAAGCGCTATCTTCAAATAGCGCTTAATAGCACATTGGAAGAAGCCTATAGAATAATACCGCAACTACCGATAAGCGATAGAATTCTGATTGAGGCTGGTACGCCTTTTATTAAAAGATATGGCGAAGATGGAATAAAACAGATCAAATCTCTGTATGGATCCCACGTACTAGGGCAGGTTTCACAAGCTTCCCAACTCTCAAATATACCTTCAAACGGATTGGCATTCAGGCTGCTAAAAGCTGCTTTGAAAAATTATTCTTTTCCTGATAAAACCGCAGAAAATTCTTTACCATTTAGCGTATATCCCTATGTTGTAGCCGACTTAAAAATGATGGATAGGGGCGAAACAGAAGTAGAAATAGCTGCCCGTGCCGGAGCCGATGCGGCCGTAGCTCTTGGGCATTCGCCAATCGAATCATTAAATGCTTTTATCCAAAAATGCGAAGATTTGGGATTAGACGCTATGATAGACATGATGAATGTAGAATATCCTCTATCTGTTTTGCGCCAATTAAAAAAAATACCGCGAGTCGTTGTTTTACACCGTGGCGTTGACGAAGGAGAATTCAATAAAGAAAAGCAGATCCCTCTGCATGAAATTCGCAGAATCAAAGCGAATTACGATATTCTTATATCTATTGCTGGAGGAGATTCTTTAAGAGAAGTCCAGCGCGCCATATTTAATGACGCCGATATTGTAGTGGTTTGGAAATCATTCTTCCAAAGCACTACAGCTACTGCCATGCTCGCTGAAGAATTTTTAAGAGAAATTAGGTAATCTATCTCTTACAAAATTTTATTTCTTTCCGTTTTTACTTCCGAAAAAATCTGTTAAAGATTTTATGCCTTCCATGAATTCTATTGGTAAGGCAAAAATAACAGTTTTTGACGGATCGGGATTTATCTTTTCAATTGTTTGCAATGTTCTCATCGAAATACCGGCAGGAACTGCACTCAAAACTTTTGCCGCTTGAGATAGTTTTTCTGCCGCTGTAAATTCTCCCTCTGCCCTAACAATAACAGCCCTTCTCTCTCTTTCAGCTTCTGCTTGTTTTGCCATAACTCTTTTCATATCAGCTGGCAATTCAATGTCCTGAATTTTAATCGTTGAAACATCAATACCCCAAGGATCAGTTGCAACGTCAACGATTTTTTTTATTTCTTCAGCAATTTTATCTCTCTCGGATAATAAAACATCTAGCTCAACACCGCCAATCACGTCTCTTAGTGTTGCTTGCGCATAAAGCGCTGCTGCATGACGAAAATTTTGCACCTCCAACACCGCTTTCTCTGCGCTATCCACTCGGAAATAAAGAACTGCATTAATTCCTACGGTTACGTTGTCTTTGGTAATAACTTCCTGTTGTGGAATATCAACCGTTGCAATACGCAAATCAACCTTAATCATTCTCTGAATACCCAAGAAAGCGAAAATCCAGGTTAAGCCCGGCTTTCTTGTACCAGTAAATTTTCCAAGAGTTAAAATAACTCCCCTTTCGTATTGATCAATTACTCTTAAACCAGTAATAACCAAAAAAATAATTATTCCGAATATCCAGGGCAAAGATAACCATGTAAATAATATATCCATATATTTTATTAAATAATTTATTAATTATTATCGATGTATTTATTATAGCACAAATGACGGGCATGGAAGGAATTAGTATTATAACAGCCGGTAGAATACACATACCGGCTATAATTTATTCCTTTTCGCTAAAGAGCTTTTGGTACACCTCCTCTAACGCCTTCTCAGAACATATCCCTGGCTTAATAGAATAACCAGTGATTAGTGCAATATTGCTAATAACTTTTTGATTGGAAGGATCTACCATTGCCACCACAAGTGTGTCACCTTCTAATCGCCAAGGTAAAGCTTTATTGCTCTTTACCAACTCTGCGCTCATCAATCGCACAACATGCATGTCGACGGGCTGTTCACCGTCCAAATCAATGAACGGGACATGTAATTGTCTCGATAAGGCATTAAGAATTTGATACTCCATTATCAGCTCCATCTCTTGCAAGATCTCGCTAATAACAATTCCGGCCTCGTACCTCTCTCTTAAAAATTTTTCCAACGCGTCTGGCGATGTTATGCCCTTTTCTTGCAGTAAATCTCCTATTCGCTTCATCCTTGTTGGTTTTTTTCCTTGGTCCATTTGTCTCTCCTTTTTAAAGAGCGGGTTAGCGTATGTATTTACCTGATTAAGTAGCCGCTTTATAAGCTCAATATAACACAAACATAAAATAAAAAATAGAATTATTCGATATAATTATTATCGTCTAACGGAACTACAGAGAGTAAAGAATAATTATCTTTTAGCCATTTATATATAATTTGGGTGTCTCGCTTATCATCATCCGATCCCATAAGTATAATTGCAACATTTTTCACCTGTTCGCCGGCAAGAAATTTAAAAACAAAAATCGCATTATTCTTTGATTGTTCAATAAAGCCTGTTTTCCCGCCGATTAGGTTTTCGTCCTCGGTAAAGATGTTCTTATTCCAGAATTCTTCAATATCAAACTCTATTTGCTTAAAAGTGGTCACTTTTTCACCCTTAGTAATATTCCACAACAAAAACCTAGCCTCGGTGATATATTTAGCTAACTGGAAAAGGTCTTGAGCTGTCGAAATATTGCCCGCTTCATAACCGTGCGGATCAATAAACCTGGTATCTGACATTAATATGTTTTGCGCTTTTTTATTCATTAACTCAATAGTCTTTTCTCTGCCCAAGAAACCGCTTAGCACCTCTGCCGCATCATTGGATGATTCAATTAAAAGCGGATAAAACAACTCCACAACCCCAAACCTTTTACCAACTTCAATGTTGTCAGTATCTCCATATGCCTTAAGCATTTCTGGTTCTACCTGTATTATCCTTCTTAAATCAATATTCTCTGCAACAACAATAGCCGTCATTAACTTCGTCAAAGAGGCTAATGGCAGTTTTTCGTTATGGTTTTTATTCGCAAAAACAAAGCCAGAATTTAAATCGGCGACAATGTAGCTTTTTGCTGATACTTTTGGAAAATCAAACTGATCCTTGGCGACAAAATTGTGATCAATCCTTTCATTGTCTAGCACAATTACCGGCATATTAATTTCAGCAAGATCATAAATATCTTTTGCATCGTTGTCATGCATCCTAATGCAACCTCCGGACACAGCAGAGATCATTTTTTGACCATTTGGGTAATAAGGTTCTCCATGCAACCAGTATTTACCATAATAGTGCAAGGCAAAGGGTATATAAACCTCTGCGATGCCAGAATAACTTGATCTATAGCCAGATAAAACATTGTAAACTCCCAACGCTGAACCTCCCCACCCTTGCGGATCTCCACGCGCCAAAATAGGCACCTGTTTGATCAAATCTCCGTCTTTGTAAACTCTTAATTGCATCAATCCTAAATTAACCTCAATAAAACTTTTGCCTTCTAAAATATAATCGTCTCTCACATCCGGGATCATCTTTAGGTAAAACGGATCATTTTCTTCATTATTTTCGTTAATGAAAACTATTTCTTTAGTTAAACTTTCGGGTAAAGATAACTTGCCCCTCTCGGCTATATGCTCTTTATATACAAAAAACAGAAGCACAATAATACTTCCTAGAAATAAAAAAAATAGCGCTAATTTTCTCACCATCTTAACTTTTCGCCAAGATTTTTGATAGGCTTCCATTGCGGAAGCCCATTGTTTGGCTGGTAAAAAATCTTTCAGTTGGATTCTGGTGGGCGTGGAAGGAATCGAACCTTCGACCCCGTTCTTATCAGGAACGTGCTCTACCATTGAGCCACACGCCCGCTAACTATCTTCTTTTAACGAAATTACTGATAACCAAATCCGGAATAATCTTTTTAAAAATTATTGTATTTAATTTGATTGAGCTATTATAAGCGCCAGAACTAACGATAACTTTCTTTTCTTTCAATAATCCCCTATCAATAAACGTTGGAAGTTTCCAAAGAGTACCGAATGGTGGTACGGAACCAAGCTTAACGCCTTTCAAATTTTTCTTCATCCATGCCTCTTTTGCAAAATCTATCTTCTTTGACTTGGCAATCTTTTTCAATTTCTGCTTATCTAGGTTTTTATTAGCTGAAATTAAAACTAACGCCATAGATTTATCGAATTTCACAACAAGAGTTTTGCCAATTACCTTTTCTGCAATCTTTAAAGTTACTGCTTTGTCGTGCGCAGTGTAAACAATCCTATGATTAATCTCTTCGTATTTGACTTTATTGTCCTCGAGAAGCTTTTGTAATTTTTTCAGCATCGGCATTTGTAAATATTAGCAGGCAAAAAGCATAAAATCAACCCCGTTAAAATTCTAATATGCGCTTTTCTTAAAAATAAGATAAAAGCCGCCCACCTTGTGGTGCACGGCCTATCAAAAACGCAAAGCGCCATTGGAAATCATCTGCTTTCAGTATAAAAAAACTATGTTTGTTGTCAATGTGCGTTTTTTGGATGATATTTGCGCTCCCCCTAGTTTTCTGTTAAATTTGAATATACAGATGACTAACGATATTAAACAAAAAATACCACCTCAAAATATAGATGCCGAGAAATCGCTGCTCGGCTCTTTATTGCTTGATAAGAACGCTATTGTTAAAGTAGTGGATTTTTTGCAAATTAGAGACTTTTATAAGAAAAACCATCAAGAAATATACGAAGTTGCGATTGAATTATTCGAAAAGGGAGAACCCATAGACCTACTTTCAATATCTACGCGACTTAAAGAAAAAAAAGAATTAGATGATATTGGCGGAGGCGCTTATCTAACCGAGCTCATCAATTCGGTTCCCACTTCCAGCCACGTTCTTAATTATGCCAAGATTGTCCAAAGAAAAAGAGTTTTAAGAGACCTTATCGATGCTGGCCACGAAATAGAATCGATGGGTTATGACGAATCAGAAGAAACAGATGTCTTAATTGATAACGCAGAAAGGAGAATTTTCAGTATAGCCCAAAAAGGATTAACGCAAGCGTTCACCCCAGTCAAAGAGACCCTAGAAGAAGCTTTTGAGCGAATTGATCAATTATCTAAACACCAAGGAACACCAAGGGGCGTTCCAACCGGTTTTGCCGCTCTCGATAATATATTGGCCGGATTACAAAAATCTGATCTTGTCGTTCTGGCTTCCAGGCCAAGCATGGGAAAATCTTCCCTGGCTCTTAATTTTGCATCTTATATTGCAGTAACAAATAAACTTCCTGTTGGTATTTTTTCTTTGGAAATGTCCAAGGATCAAGTTGTTGATAGATTAATCTCCAGCTTTGCCAATGTTGATTTGTGGAGATTGAGAACCGGTAGATTATCTGGCGAGGGAGAAGATAATGATTTCACCAGAATACAGCAAGCAATGAGCATATTGGCCGAAGCTCCAATTTATATAGACGACAGTTCTTCCCCAAATATTCTGCAAATGAGAGCGATGGCAAGAAGACTGCAAGCCGACCAAGGATTGGGGTTGATAGTCGTTGATTATCTCCAACTTATGGAACCAAGAAACACAATGAGCAGTATTGTTCAACAGATGACCGAAATTTCACGCTCCTTAAAAGGGCTGGCAAAAGAACTTAATATACCAGTCTTAGCCCTATCTCAACTTTCCAGAGAGGTAGAGAAAAGAACACCTCAAATCCCAAGATTATCCGATCTAAGAGAAACCGGAGCCATAGAACAAGATGCCGATGTTGTTTTGTTTATTTATAGAGAAGATCGATACAGGCCAGAAACCGCCAGAAAAAATATCGCAGACATAATAGTTGCCAAGCACAGAAATGGACCAGTTGGCAAGGTAGAGCTTTATTTTGATGAAACCATAGCCAGCTTCAGAAATCTCGATAGGAGCTACGAATCGGAGTAATTTTCTTGTTTTCTTAGAAAAGAAAAATGTTCTCACCGACAATCCAAAAACTCATTGAAATATTTTCCAAATTCCCTACTGTTGGGCCAAGAACCGCTACGAGGTTCGTTTTTTATTTGTTAAAACTATCCCAAGAAGAAATAGATAAGATGACTTCTGCTATTTCCAAATTAAAAGAAAGTGTTAAGCAATGTAAACTCTGTTTTAACAACTTTGAAGGAGAAAATGATCTGTGCTCAATATGTAGCAATCAAAATAGAGACAAATCTATTTTGTGTGTGCTAGAAAAAGAGTCTGATCTTGAATCGCTAGAAAACGTTAAAAGATACAATGGCCTGTATTTCATCTTGGGCGGAACTGCCTCCTCTTTAAAAAAGAACGATATGAAGGGGCTACGCATAGAGGAACTCGAGGAAAGAATTAAAAACCAACAAGAAATAAACGAAGTAATTATCGCCACAAACCCAACTGCAGAAGGAGAAGCTGTTGGAATATATTTGACAAAACTATTAAAAAAGAATTCGCCCAATACAAAAATCACTCAACTTGGGCGAGGACTTCCGCTTGGTGGAGAGCTAGAATACGCCGACGAGGAAACAATATCGTCGGCCCTAGAGAGCCGACGATAGTAATTGCTATGTTTAATTAAGGATTAAGCTTTTTGTTCTATTGTCTTAATCTTTATCTCTGTGAAGGGCTGCCTATGCCCTCTTTTTACTTTATATCTGGTCTTTGGTCTGTATTTGAAAATAATTTTCTTTTCATGTTTTCCTTGCGATATCAATTCACCTATTACCGTCGTTCCTTTCACAAAGGGATCTCCAACTTCTAGTTTCTTGTTTTTTTCAACTAATAAAACCTTGTCAAAAACAACTTCTGACTTGTCTTTCTTGTTAATTTTTTCTACTTTAATTGTTTGACCAGGAACAATAAGATATTGCTTTCCACCTGTTTCAATAACGGCTAGCATGCGAATAAAATGAGCGCCCCGCCCTCTAGGCAATAGTTACTTGCTTAGAAGAGCTTCGGACACTTATTGATGTTTTAATTTTATTTTTACCGACTTTACTTTATAGAGGGCGGGGTTTCGCTTCCTCAATCTTCTAAAAGAGGAGGTTCAACCTCTCCATCGCTTACTTTTAATTTAAAATCCTTACCAGTTATTTTTACCACATCTTTATCTATTTTGGCAAATTCTGATCTGGCTTTATTATAAGAACTTACCGTAGTTCCCAAGTGATTACCAATCTTTTTCATATATTCACTATATATATAAAGATGCTTTCCTAATCGCTCTATCTCTTTAATAATTTTTTGCGCCTCTTCTGAAATTTTCTGATTTCTCAAGCCCTGTAAAATTGTAATCAAATACGCCATAAAAGTAGTTGGAGAGACTATGGTTACCTTCTTTTGAAATGCATAGGTAATCAAATTACTAGTATCTTCGGTGATGGCGCCGACTTTATTCTCAATCAAATCGCTAAAAACCATTTCGGAAGGAATATACATAAAAGCAAAATCCATTGTTCTCTCTTCTGGTTTTACATACTTTGCCGTTTCGTCAATTCTCGCCCTAAGATCGGCAATGAACGCTGACTCGTATCGTTTCCTTTCGTCATTATCCCTACTTTCAATAATTCTATTATAGTTTTCTAAGCTAAATTTTGAATCAATGGGAATAATTCTTTTATCCACAAAAACCACAGCGTCAACTATCGTACCGTCTTCAAAAGAATATTGCATCTGGTAAGCATTTGGCGGCAAAACATTTTTTAATGCTGTCTCCAAAAAATATTCTCCCAAAATTCCTCTTTGTTTTGGATTTTTTAAAATATCCTGCAGATTTTTTAACTGATCTGTAAAATTAACTACCTGACGGTTCGTTTCGTCGAGCCTTGTCAGTTTTTCTGTTACGCTTTGTATAATCTGCGCGCTCTGGCCAAATTGCATTTGAATTGCCTTGTGAGACTCTGACAGCTTGTTATCTAGGGTTTGGCTTATATGATTTAATTGTTGCTGAAGCATTAAAAAAGAATCAGATTTTACTTCTTTCTTATTTGTCCTGAGTAAAATTATCGCCGTCAGCAATATAATTACCAAAAGAAAAACCAGAATAATAGTCTCCATATTGTTATCTTTAATACTTCTATTGTAACAAATTAGAAAACAATCTCACTAACAACAAACGCTATATAGATAAATAACAAAACCAAAGCCTCGGTTTTGCTGATTTTTTTATCACTTTTGACAAAGAAAAAGAAAAAGAGAGCTGATATTATTAGAAAGAATCTTGCTATTACAAACGGAGAAAAATCAGGTATTTTTATCGGTGCAAGCAGAGCTACCAAACCCAGAACGAGAGTTGCGGGAACTATTACGCAACCCATTAAATTCCCCAAGATCATCCAGGTTTCACATTTTCTTGCCAATGATATGGAGAAATAAATTTCCGGCAACGCATTGCCCAGACCAACAATAAGAATACCGATTAGGGCCAAATCCCAATGCCAAGCATATGCAAAGAATTTTGACGAAAGAACAATTCCTTCGGCCGAAAGCAATATCACCAATAAACCCAATGAAATATATCCCATGTCTCTTAGAAAAGGCTTGAACTCTCTGATCCTGGAAAAATCCTCATCTTCGCAATCCTTGATAAATCTCTCTTTTTTGGAAAATAACCAGATATTATAGGCGATGAATATTGAAATCAGAATTAAACCATCAATCCTACCCAAAATACCATCTAGGATCAAGAATAACGGCAATACGGCAATAATAAGGGTAAAGATCGAAGAAGATTGCACCGTTCTGCTATCGGTAGGCAGGCCTTTGGCAATAAGAGCCGATATTGCTATAGCTAGAGTCAGATCAACCACATTCCCTCCAACAACATCACCAAATGACAATATAGGAATTCTAT
>Ga0209210_1001052_pt1 | contig 24802 bp, 31 predicted proteins | sample RifGroA1_FD_183991 | JGI IMG/M metagenome (GOLD analysis project Ga0209210, IMG submission 183991) | Contaminated groundwater microbial communities from Rifle, Colorado, USA - Rifle Groundwater A1 (SPAdes) (version 2) | ecosystem: Environmental > Aquatic > Deep subsurface > Groundwater >...
CATCCTACGGATTGCAAGTTTCATTAAATAAAGAAAAATTAAAAGAAATAGAACAATTTATTTTAGAAATTTTAGGATTTGATTTTTAAACCTTTCTTAAAAAAGTAATAAAAGCAGTATGTCCTATTATTTTATTATCAGGCCTTAATCTTACTTTCTCAACAACCCACTCCCTTTCAATATCCTCCACAGTTTTAACAACTTTAAATCCTTCAGAATTTTCTAATATCTTAATAACTTGAGTTATATGGGGAGTAAAACAAACACAGTATCCATTTTCTTTTAAGGCATTAACCGCATTTTTTAAAGTTCTCCAAGGCTCGCTCAAATCCAGCGTAATTAAATCTAAATTCTTCTCTTTTATTTCTTCATAAACATCCTTGTTCCTGAAAGTAATATTTTTCAACCCTAGTCTTTTACAATTCTCTTTTGCTATTTCTAAAAATTCTTTTCTGTTATCATAACTATAAACTCTCTTAACAAATCTGGCTAAATTAGCAGTTAAAACCCCGCTTCCGCTTCCGGCATCTAAAACTCTAGAATCTTTATCTATAGAAGTGTTAGCTAAAATAACTCCAACATCTTTCTGCATTAATATAGCAGGTCCTCTTCTTATTCTTTTCAGTTTATCTAGAAAATCTCTTTTATCTTCCATATCATTAAAACTATTTTTTGTCTTATTTAAATTTATTTATAAGAAAGCTTTTAAAAGAATAATTTGCTTATCTAAGATAGTTTTTGGTTAAGGTTTTGCCAAAAGATTATGTGGGAGTGCCGGAGCGGAAAACGGGACAGAAATCTTTAATGATTGTCCAACCTCAAGAGTTTTCCTAAGAAAGCTGTTGGCTTAGTGCCTACGCAGGTTCAAATCCTGTCTCCCACAATTATTAAAATGATACTTCCAATCCATCTAATCTTTGATTTTTTAATTTACTTCTTATTTCAACAAACAGATTTTATTAGTGTTAATTTAATCGATCTAATACTTATTTTTAGATAAGGAGTATCAAAGTATTATCGATTAATTATTCTCTAAAGCTTAAATCTAAGTAAGCTCTTCTTAAAATTGAAGGTAATTCTTTGATGTCTTCTATTTTCATGAAGTTTCTCTGAAATGCTCCTCTTATCCTAGGATCAGTATCAGAAGTTGGTTGCACAACCCTTTCTCTCATTTTAGCTAATAATCTTGGATTTAATTTTCCTCTAGGAGTTGGTTTAGTGGTTTCTTCCCTTCTTCTTTCTGGCTGAATTGCCATGCCTACAGGAATAATTCCTTGTGTTCTTGCTGAACGATATGCCTGCACAATGTCTTCAATAGCTGTTTCTCCCTGATAAGGATAGGTCTTTATGCCAGGAACAGGAGATTCAAATTCCAGATCTGAAGGTTGCATATCTGATAAATGGAACAAGAATCTTGTTTTAGCAGGATGATGCACTAAAGCATCAGTAGCATATCTAACTGCTGAACCATCTCTATTATTAAGTTCCCCACTTAATAATTCAAGCCTTTCCCTTAACCCATCTATTCCCTCTTCTTCAAAATCTTTTAATGTGAAAACTCTAACATTTGAAGGTCCTTTTCCATTATAAGCAAACACTGCCAATTTATCTTCTAATGCCTCTGCACCAATTGCCAAATAATAGGCTGATTCTTTAAGGAAATCTAGAACAGTTCTTTCTTCATCAGCTAACCTATTAGTTGAATTACTTGCATCAATTAAAAGCACTGAGGCAACATCACGTTTTCTTTTTTGCCATTGATAATAAAATCTTGGTATCGGATTTCCGCCTTGTTGTTCTTCAAGCCAATAATCAAAGTATTTTTTCTCATCTAATTCTCCCTCAAAACAATTTCTTACAATGCTTCTAGCTTCTGGCTTAACTGATTCCATCTCTCTATGAACTCTCATAGCAAGATTATGGTCTACTTCTATTGGTTTTCTTGCTATTTCTTGATGAACATCTCTTGAAACTTCAAGCTCTTCTCTTAATTTTTTTAATGCTCTTTCTGCTCTTGTTCTTTTTTTCCTGATTTCAGTTGTGTCATAGATATCCCAGCTTGGAGACTGCATTTTTCTTCTGTAATCAGAAATTTCATCCTCTAATTCTCCAATTTGTCTTTCCAATTTAGTCTGTCTCATATGTTGTTCTTCACTCAATGGAAATTCAGTTAAAAGGTCATATTGTGAAACCCTGACTGCTCTAGGAACCAAAACACCTTCCCTAACTTCTGGAAGAAAAATATATTTTCCAGATAATTTTCTTTCTAAACCAATAGGAACTTCAGGAGAGAAAATCTGTTGTTGAGGAACATCTTGGAAAGTATTTGAAAGTGCCTCTCTTAATAATTCTGGAGCTCTAGTTTGAATAGCATAAGTATTCTGCAAACTTACTTCTTCTTTGGGGTAATAAGATCCTTGTTCCTGTAGATCTTTCCTTCTTTCTTGTAATTGTTTTAATCTTCTTTCCCTTGATTCTTGAGAGGATAAACCTAAAGATGGTTTTTCTTCTCCAGAAATAATTCTTTTTATTTCTTCTTCTCTTATTTTAATTTTGTCAAGCCCGTTTTCTCTTTTTCTTTTTCTATCTTCTTCAGTAAATTCAAAATTTCTTGCTTGTTCTTCAACAAAATGTAATGGACTTGGAAGCCCTAATTCTCTGGATAATTCTCTACAATAATCAACAAGATTACCCGTTCTTTGAACACTTTCTACATAAGAAGAATCTAATGGAGAATCAAATGAAGTTAATTCTGTAGCAGCAGCATAAAAATCTTCTCTTAATTTTCCTACAAGCTTATTTCTGGGGAATCTTGAAGAAAGCGATTTTAATGTTTCCTCATCAACACCAAAAAGCTTCCAATAAGCCATCATAAATGCTAAGTCTACTTCATTTGTCCATTTTATGTCATCATATCTTCTTGTTTCACTGCCAAGTACACTTCTAAACCCTTCTTTAATTTCTCTAGATAATCTAGGATAATCCTGCTCAATGCATTGCAACCTTCTTGATAATTCAATTGTATTAAAACAGCCAGAAAGAGTACCAGAAGAATCTTTTCCATGTAACAATTCATCTAATGTACTTACACTTTCTCTTCTCGGTATCTTCCAATCCTCTGCAAATCTTTGGATTTCCTCAGCAGAAGGAACTCCAGAATATAAAAAAGCAGAAGACTGCAATGCAATTATTCCTTTGTATACAGAAAAAGCAAGTCTTTCCTCATCACTTACAGTTCTTGGTTTAACATCTCTTGGAACATACAGTTTTACTCCATAATCTTCTGTATCTTCCCCTCTTTCGGTTATGTTTCTATCAGAAGTAACAATTCTTACAGGAAACCCAGTAAAGCTTTCTGCAAATGGTTGAAGACGTTGTAGATAGTGATTGGCAGATACCATTTTCACCACCTAGAATAATTTCTCAGCAATATCCTTCATAGCTTGTTTTTGCTCTGGGTCATAAGTTAACGGATTGATCATACCTGCTTCAATAGCTAACATTTCAGGTAGACCGTATTGAATTAATCTTGCAGTTCTTGCCACTAATCTTGTGCCAGGCCCTTCCCTTAAAGTTAAAGAATCTCCGCTTTCAGCCACTCTTCTATAATCATTAGCTAAGTGAACTAATTCTTTTATTGGAACTTTCTCATTAGGTTTGTACTCTATTCTTGATGTACCTCTTGAGAAGTCTCCAGCATTACCTAAGTGAGCATTAACAATACTAGCTTCAACATCTTCATTGGGATAACCAATATCTAAAGTAATAAATCTTTGTGCAGTAGATGGCTTAATTTTTCCTTGTATTCTGTAAAAAGGATTATAAGAAGCAACAAGCATCCATTTATCATTTGCTCTTAACGTTTCATCATGAGCACTTACATCTAATTCTCTTCTGTCATCTGTTAAAGAATGCATAACAACAATTGCATCTTCCCTAGCTTCTCCTAATTCATCAAGATAATAAATAGCACCATCTTCATGTCTCAATGATCTTGTTGCACTTCCATCAACCCATCCAGAAGGTAAGTTTCTTCCTATAAGGTCTGCAGCAACAGTATCTTCATTACAAGGTTCAGAAACTAAGGGAACTCCTAGTTCATTTGCTAAGTGTGAAACTAAAGTTGTTTTTCCAATACCTGTTGGACCTCTTAACATTAATGGAAGTTGTAATCTATAACAAGCATAAGAAACATCTAATTCATTAGATTGTGGGATATATGGAATTCCTTCTCTAACCTGTCCTTCTTTCTTCGCCATTTTTAAAGAATAAAAAATCAAGCTTGCTCTAAAGCCTGATTAATTTCATCTAATACATCATTAATATATTTTTGAACTCCAACATTACGTGCAACCTGTTCTCTTACAGGTCTTTCTACTCTTGCACCCATATCACTTTCATCTAAAGTTCTAGTTAAATTTAATTGGAGTCCTTGGGCAGTATGATCAAAATAAACATTTGTTCCTAGTGGCAAATCTTGGAAAATTCCTTCTGGAATTTCACCTTCATATAAGGGTTGACCTTCATACAATACAAATAATTTACTCTTTTCTGGAACTCTCTGAGCTTGCACAATACTTATTAAAGACTTAACATAAGGAAGGTCATTATTCATATAAGGAGCATTTCCTTCTCTTGCTTTTTCTAAATTTGCTTCATCTCTTTGTAATTTAGCTTCAACAACACTATCAAATTGTTCTCTATATACTCCTCTAGCCTGAGCTATTAATTTAGCATATTTTGAAAATTGTTCTGGAACCTCATTTCTATAAAACCAATTTAAAAGAAAATCCATTTCTCCAACAGATTCTAAATCTTCTCTTTTCAATCTAAATGCTAGTTGTCCAGTTTCATCTATTATAGATGAATTAGCCTCAACTATAGAATAAAGCATGTTCAAATGGGACCCTAATGCTCTTTTTCTCAAAGGAGTTAGCTCTACTTTAACATCCCCCTTCTGAATTCTATTCCATTCTTTAGCAATTTCAGTCATTTTAGTTTTGATAAATCCCCTCTATACAACTTAGTAAATTATCCCTTTTAAATGTTACGTCAAATCCCCTAGCAGTTTCAGTTTCAGGGTCTTCTCCTATAATCATAAAAACAGGAAATAAACCTTCTAATCTTTCCCTTTCATCTCCTATAGCGTTATCTAAGGCAGAATGAGCCTCAGAATCTACAGGAAAAGCGTATCTACTATCTCCTATATCTAAAACTACATATTTATTTCTATCAAAATATGCTCCAAATCCATCATAATTCGTTAATTCTACGAAATTCATTTTACACCTTAATTTATAGGAATCTAAGATATTTCTACCTTTATAAAGCTTTCTATTGTTACTACTAATAAAAAGTAAATTAATCCTCCAATTGCAATACAGCAAACACAGTAATAATTTAAGAGGTGACAAATGTCATGAACCTACACAGTAACTTTTGAGTAGTTAACTTTATAAATGAACTCCATTTAACAATTTCAAGATGACAGAAAAAGAATTAATTGAAAGATTGAATTTTGAAGGTACTGGAATTTATTTAGATGGAGAAGCAATATTTTCTGGACTTGATATCCCTGTTGATAATAGAATTAATTTATTGGGAGTTACGCCAGAAAGAACCGAATATCAGAGTTCGAGATATGAACCTGGAAAAAAAGAACCGGTTTTTACTGATCCCGTACAGACTAGACACATATATGTTGGTTGTGGTAGTTGTTGTGAAGGTCCAATTAGCGTTTTAATTAGTGAACATAAAGAAGGTGAAAAAGAAGATTTCAAATTATGTAGTGTCAAACTTCCAAGCTTTAATGTTTTTGATATTCTCCCAATAGTCTTTAAAGGAACTGAACAATTAGATGGAGAACGATATGGTTTATTGGCAACAGGGTATGGTTGTCATGGGAGGGGTGTTAAATTAATTGGTCGAGATTGTTCTGGATATTTAGAAGTTGTTCCATCTCAAGAGTTTAGGGAACTATGGGATAAGAGAGCACAAGATTGGGTTGAGCCAAGATTAACTATTGATGACCAGACCGAAAGAATCACTCTTAATTTACTTAAATCCGGTTATAGACTAAAACCAGGACATAAAAGAAATCCAAATATCCCTAAATGCTTAATAGATCAGAATTTTGAAACTTATGTTTCTCAAGATATTCATGCTTCTAAAGACTTGACTTCGAGATTGGTTGAGTTAGGAGTAGACATTAAGAAGACTATTGAAGAACTAAATGAAGGTTACGTGAGAATTAGACATTAAGTTTTCTTTTTTGGAGTGCTACCATTAATTCATCTCGTAATTTCTTTTATAGTAGCATTTTCTAATACGGCTGTTGTGTTTATTATTGGAATATTTAGATTCAAATTAGACAAAAATCTTGGCAAATCTGTACAACCAAGTATAATCCCATCTATGCCATTAAAAGTTTTTATAATCTTAACTATCCTGTCTTTATCATTATCACTAGTTGTGTTTTTTATTATCTTAAGAATACATTCACTGATAAACTTTTGATCTTCAGAATTTGGTGTTACCACGTCAATTCCAAAATTTTTTAGTTGATTGGAATGTAATCCAGTTTCAACTGTTTTTGTCGAAGCTAACAACCCTAATCTTTTTAGGTTTAATTTTTTACATTCTCTGGCAGTTTCTTCGATAATACTTAAAATGGGAACTCTTGAATTTTTTCTCAATTCATCTATGAAAATATGAACGGTATTGCAGGGAATAGCAATTACAGAAACATCTAACTTATTTAGTCTTTCAATAGATTCATTAAGTAAATCTAAATGTTCCTGAGATGATCCTCCATTAACTAATTTTTCTTCTGCTTCTAAAGATATTGGGAGATTATCTAATATTATGTGAGGTTGAGTATTTATTAATTCTCTAATTTTATTGTTCACACTAATACAAAACTCACAGCAGGTCTCTGACCCTAATCCTCCGACTATTCCTAAAATATTGTTCATTGTACTGTTATTGGCGATTTATTACCTATATAGATATAACTGTAGATTATTCAATAATTAAACAAAAAATATATAAATAATTGAATATTATACAATTTATGGTTAAAATAAAAAATAAACTTGAATTTGATAATTCTATTTATACAGCAGTTGAAACATCAGATAAATTGTATGTTGGAGGGAGCAATTGGAATAGAAGAAAAATATTATATAATAAAAAAATAGCTAAAAACTCAAAAGGAATCCTGCATATTTTCAATAAAAATGGGAGAGAATTTAAAGAGATAAAGCAGCTTGTTTTGCCAAGCATGATTTATTCAATAGTAGAGATTTCAAAAAATAGAATATTTATTGGATGCAAATTAGGAAAAAAATCACTAAATTTAATTGATTCCGAAGGCAATATTATCAAGAGCGAGGATGATAAATATGGAGATGGAGTGTATAATGCAGAATTTAATAAAAAAGACAAAGAACTTCTATTAACGACAAGAAAAGGTTTGCTTGAAGTAAGGAATATTAAAAATTTATCATTAAAAAGCAAACTTCAACTATCTAACGGGAAAGTTAGATTATGGTCACTATGTTATCGATATGGAAAAATTTATGTAGGAGATTATAATGGAATTTTGTATATTATAAATCGTAAGGATTTCTCAATTAAAAAAATAAATCTTAAATCCTTCTATAAGGGAAAGATTACGGAGAAAGATTTTGGGCCTTCCTTATGGGGATTAGAAGTTTTAAGAGATGGTATTTTCCTTGGAACAAGATGGAAGGACATATTTGTCTTAAATAAGAATCTTGATCTCAAAAAAAGAATTAAACTTAATGAAGATATTACCTGTTTATCTAAGTTATCTAAAGATTTAATTTTAATTGGGACAAGATATGGAAACTTATATTCATTTAACATAAAAAATTTCAAGTTAAAAAGGCTTACAGAAATTAAACCATTATTGCAAAAAGAGAATGCTATTTGGACAATTAATTCAAAGAATAATAAAGCACTGGTCTGTTTTGCAGATGGCTATTTAGTGGAGGTATCAAAATGAAGGATATAGCATCCAAGCTGATAAACCTATTTAAACAGGGATATTGTACACCTCAAATAGCTAGAATTGCTAGAAAATTGAAAGAACCAAGCACTACAATTCATTATAATATTAAAAAATTAGAAAGAGAAGGGAAAATTGTAACATATGGTGCCATTTTTGATTACAAGAAAATTGGCTACGGTTACTGTGTTTACGTTTTTGCTAATTTGAAACCTGAAAAATATGATAATCCTGAGGAAATTACAGCCAAAATAGCTAAAGACCCTTATGTTGAAAGCATTGATATATGTAGTGGAGAGCATGAACTTGTGTTAAAATTAAGAACTAGGGATGTTGATGAGTATTATGAATGGGTAAAAAAATCAATAAAGTTGTATGGATTTTCTAAGATAATTTCTTTAACTTCTTTGAAACAAGTTAAGGATGGGTTTGTTGAAGTTGGAAATTGATTTTCATATTATTTTAGATATTTTACTCTTAAACTCTTTCATATCCTCAAACTCAAATACTTCATCTGCCATTCATTTAACAAATTAACTTTTTTCTATTCTTCTCCATGAATTCTTTTTGCTAATTTTGCAGCTCCCAGCTTAAACTTTCAACTTATATCCAATTTTAAACAAATAAACTGCAAAAGAAAAAGTAACTAAAGCTAAAACAAACACAACAGCCATACTAACAAATACATTCCCATCACTAACTCCAATCATGCTATACCTAAAGCCGTCTATCATATAAAAAAGCGGATTTATTAAACTGATTTTCTGAAATATTTCAGGTAATAATTTAATAGAATGAAAAACACCTCCAAAGAATAATAAAGGAGTAATGAAAAAAGTATTCAAAACAGCTAAATGGTCAAATTTCTCAGCCCACAAAGCAATTATTAATCCTATGGATGCAAAAATTACCGAAACAAATAGAATAAAATAAACATACATCCATACAGAATAGATACCGGAATCAATAAAAAATAAAAATACTATAAATATCAGATTAGCTATAACAAAAGCCCTTAAAATGCTTCCAAATAAAAATCCTAAAGCAATCTCCCAATGAGACATCGGAGCAATCAATAATTCCTGAATATAATTAATAAACTTCCCTAAAAATAACGAGCTTGAACTCTCTTCAAACGAGCTCATAATAACATTCATCATTATCAGTCCAGGTACTAAAAACACTAAATAAGAAACATCTCCAATTTCAAAATTCTTTCCTAAACTAAATCCAAAGATAAATATGTACAATAAAGAAGAAATTATTGGCGGCCATATCACTTGATTAATTACTTTAATAGTTCTGACATTTTCTCTCATTATTAAGGACCATAATCCCACCCAGTTCATTTTTTAGTCAACCTCAAAAATATATCTTGTAAGGAATCTTTAACAGATTTAACATCTAAAACTTTTATTTTCTGCTCGCTCAAATAATCAAAAACCTCTTTCATCTTATCTTTCCCTTTATTCCAAACAATGATTTTATTGCCATTAAATTCAACATTCTCAATTTTCTTAACTTTGCTTTTCTTATCAGTTAAAATCTCAGTATGTCCTGTATCCAAATCATCTACTAAATTTTTAGTTAAATCATTTGCAATTATTTTTCCGTTATTAATAATACAGGTTTTATTGCATAATTTCTCAATTTCATCAATATAATGAGATGTTAATAAAATAGTTACTCCTTCTCCATTTATTTTTTTTAAATATTTATGAATATCTAATCTTAATCCCACATCAACACCTGCGGTTGGTTCATCTAATATTAGTAATTTGGGGCTGTGAACTAAGGCTCTTGCTAAGGTCAATCTTCTTTTCATCCCACCGCTTAATTTTCTAAAATCAACTTCTTTTTTTCCATCTAAATCAAATTGTTTTAATAATTCTTTAACTCTTGGCAATATCTTCTTCTTAGAAATCCCATAATAGCCCGCCTGATAAATTAGAACATCTTCAATATTTAGGTAAGGATCAAAATTATACTCTTGAGGAGCTATACCAACTAATTTCCTTGCATCTATGAAATCTTTCTTATTGTCCTTTCCAAATATCTCTATCCTACCATCTGAAAACTTAGCTAATCCTATCACACAATTTATAGTAGTAGTCTTGCCTGCTCCATTAGGCCCTAAAAAACCGAAAAAATCTCCTTCCTCAATATCAAAACTTACACCATCAACAGCTTTTATTCCAGGGTAACTTTTATGCAGATTTTTTATAGATAAAGCTTTCATTCCATTCTTAGAAAAATAAGGATTTATAACATTATCGTAAATTGCAAAGCTTTTTAAATTAAAATATATAGAAATTTACTATGAAAAGGACAGGAACATCTAGAAGGAAGACCAGAAGTTTATACAGGAAAAATATAAATGATAGGGGTAAAATAAGCATAAGAAGATATCTTCAAAAGCTAGAAAATGGAGATAAAGTATTGCTAAAAACAGAACCTGCTATTCAAACTGGTATGTATTTCAGAAGATTCCATGGAAAAATTGGAACTGTATCAGGAAAGCAGGGTACAAACTACAAAGTTACAATAAAAGAAAACAATAAACTAAAGGAATTAATAATCCACCCAGTTCACTTAATAAAATGTCAGACGAAAGAATAATCAGCGAAAGACCAATCACAATGGTTGAATTATCTGAAGATTTGGATAGTTTGGAAAATAAAGAAAAAGAATTAAGTTTCAGAGCAAACAAGACAAAATCATACTTAAAACAATTCGTTAAGATAAAAATAAAAGATGCGGAAGAATTAAAGAAAAAAATAGAAGGGTTGGATATTCCAAGAATAAAAGAAAGACAGATAGTAAAAATTATTGACATGCTTCCAGAATCATTAGATGAATTAAAAATGCTAATGGTTGGTGAAACGACAACAATCACTGACGAAAATATGAAGAAAATTTTAGATGTAGTAAAAGACTATGTTAAGAGAAAATAATACTAAAGGAGAACTAAAAAATGATGAAACCTGCTCTCAGAGAGGAAGTTGTAATTATCTTAGACTTTCTGCAGCACGGCTATCCTATGGATTCAAGACCTATGCATCAAAAGACTCCAATAGTACAAGCCATTGGTAAGGATCATTTTACATTATTAGAGTTAGTTCCAAAAAAAGGTATCTTCTTACAGCTCTATGAAGAAGTGTATATAGGCGAAGGGAAAAGAGATAAAATCCATCATATTATAGGAAAACTTTCTTTAGATAAGCTAACCCAAACAGCAAGAATGGAAATTAATGAAGTAATAAACAGCATAGTTGAAAAGAATGAACAAAGGTTTGTAAAATTCTTCAATACAGCAGGTCCTATTAATACTAGAAGACATCAAATTGAATTGCTTCCAGGAGTCGGAAAAAAACACATGTGGGAAATAATAGAATTAAGAAAAGAAAAGGAATTTACTGATTTTAATGATATTAAATCTCGCGTTAAATTAATGCCAGATCCTAAAAAAGTGGTAATAAAAAGGGTATTAGCCGAATTAAATAATGAGGATAAGTACAAACTATTCGTAGGAAGCTAATATGAAAAACTTTTTAAACACCCATTCTCACAATTTTTTTAAAAATGCCTGCTGAAACTACTGAAAATAAGGACTTTAGACATATTGTAAGAATTGGGGAAGCAGACTTACATGGAGCTAAAAAACTTTTACCGTCTTTAAGAAATATTAAAGGTATTAGTTTTTATTTAGCTAGTGCAGCCTGTATAGTAACGGGAATAGATGGAAATATGAAAGTTGGTGATTTAACAAATGAAGATATAAAAAAATTAGAAGATGCAGTAAGAAATCCGAGAAAATATAATATTCCTATATGGGCATTAAATAGAAGAAAAGATCTTGTAACTGGCGAAGATAAGCATGTTATAGGCTCAGATTTAAAATTCCAAAAAGATCAGGATATCAAACATCTTAAAAAAATTAAATGCTATAAAGGCGTCAGACATTCTTTAGGTTTACCAGTAAGAGGGCAAAGAACAAAAGGTAATTTCAGGCACGGAAAGACGATTGGAGTGAGAAAGAAAGGAGTAGGCAAGTAAAATGGGAAGCCCTAAGAAATCAAGAAAGCAATACAGAAAGCCGTTAGTAATATGGGATGAAAATCTAATTGCAGAGCAGAAAAAAATTCTTAGAGAATATGGTCTAAAAAATAAAATGGAGATTTGGCGTTCTGAAGGTCTTGTTAAAAAAGCTCGGGATCAGGCTAAAAATTTAATCGCTACTTATACACCTCAGGCTGAAAAAGAAAAAGTCCAGTTAATAAATAAATTAGTTAGATTAGGTTTTTTAAAACCCGGCACAAAACTAAATGATATATTAGCATTATCCCTAAAAGATATTTTGGAAAGACGCTTGCAAACAATGGTTTTCAAAAGAGGCTATGCAAAAACCGTTAAACAAGCGAGGCAGTTTATAGTTCACGGTCATGTTTCAATAAGCGAAGAAAAGATGAATGTCCCTTCATTTATAGTTCCTGTAGATTTAGAAAATAAAATTTCATTCAATCCAGCTTCAAAATTATCAGAAGAACAGCATCCTGAGAGAATAAAAGAAGCTTCAAGAAAAGAAAAGAAAAAGATAGAAAAGAATCTTGATGAAGCGGATATTTTCGCAATGGATAAAGTGGTGGAAAAAATTGAAGAGGAAAAATCTGAAAAAACAAAAAAAGTTGCTGTGAAAAAAATCCAAGAAAATGTGGAAAATAAACCTCCTGAAGAAACTAAAAAAAGAGGAGTTAAAGATAAACCCGCAGGAAAAGCAAAATAATATAAATGAAAAATTAGGATAAGAATAAAATGCCGCAAAGAAAAGATAAGTCAAGAGATCAGCCAAGAAGAGAAATGCACCAAATAAGGGAGTTGCCTAGAAGAGATAATAGGAAAATAAGATGGGGAATAGCCCATATTTATGCTAGTTATAATAATACAATTATTCATATTACTGATATTACAGGTTCTGAAACAATCGCAAGAACTTCCGGCGGAATGGTGGTTAAATCAGATAGATTAGAATCATCTCCAACTGCAGCTATGACCGCAGCAAAAATGGCAGCTGAAGAATGCAAGGAAAAAGGCATTGAAGGTTTAATGATAAAAGTAAAAGCACCTGGGGGAAGCAATGGCCCGATGAATGCAGGTCCAGGAGCTCAGGCAGCAATTAGATCATTATCAAGATCCGGTTTAAGAGTAGGAACAATAGAAGATGTTACACCTTTCCCGCATGATGGGACAAGAAAAAAAGGTGGAAGAAGGGGAAGGAGAGTATAAATGCAATTAAAATTATTAAATAAAAAGGAAGATAAAGTAACTTTCTTAATTACAGATACTGAAGCTTACATAGTTAATGCCTTAAGAAGAATGATCATAGAAGAAGTTCCTACTATGGCTATTGAAGAGGTTACATTTTCGAAAAATCAATCAGCTTTATATGATGAAATAATCGCGCATAGGTTAGGTTTAATTCCATTAACTACAGACCTAAAAAGTTATAATTTGCCTTCTGAATGTAAATGTAAAGGAAAAGGCTGTGCTCAATGCCAGTTGAAACTGATTTTGGAGGCTAAAGGTCCATGCACTGTTTATGCTGAAAATATTAAGTCTAAAGACCCAAAAGTTAAACCAGCTCAGCCAAATATGCCTATTACTAAATTATTAAAAGGCCAAGTATTGGAGTTTGAGGCTATAGCAGTTTTAGGGCAGGGAAAAGACCACACTAAATTTTCTCCAGGATTGCCTTACTACAAATCATTGCCAATTTTAACAGCATCATCAAGTGCGAATACTAAAAAGATTACTGAATCTTCAGATAATTTAGTTGCTAAAGGAAAAGGTGTTGAAATTAAGGATTTATCAAAATGGGATGAATCTCAAGAGCAATTATGTGAAGACAATGGGATTACAGTTGAATATTCAGATACAGATTATATTTTCACAATAGAACCTTGGGGACAGTTAGATGTTGATAAAATCATAGCAACAGCTGTAGATATATTCAACAAAAAATTAAAAGAGTTTGAAAAGAAACTCAAATAAATACTTCTTTTTTTATTTTAATCAAGATTTTCCTAAAAACTTGAAGCGGGAGTGCCAGAGCGGAAAATGGGTATGGCTAAGGACCATATGGCTTAGTGCCTACGCAGGTTCAAATCCTGTCTCCCGCAATAGCATGTCAATACCATGCGTAGCCCAATATTGGGAGAAAATGTGCATGGTGTTGCATTTTTATTTCTGAGGGCATAAAAGTATGTACGTTTTCTTCACCCAACTTATAAATGGTGGATGTAGGAGTTAAATAAAATGCCAGAAAATGATATATACAACAACAAAAGCAAATATGAATTTTTTGGGATTAATTCTATTTCAAGTTTCATTTCCTAAAAGCCATTTCCATAAAGGAATGTATTTTATTTTTCCTTCTTCAACTTTGACTTCCCTTTCTTCGTTTTTTGTTATTAAAATGCCTTTTTTAACTTTAAATTTTTTCATGAATTCAGTTATGGATTTTAAGTTATCAGATTTTATTTTTTCCCGATATTTAATTTCAATTGGTGTGTTATTATGTATAACATCAACTTCATTTCCATTTTTCCAGAAAGAAGCGGCATTAATATTGCTTATGACTAAAGTTTCCACCATTCTTCCTAAAAAATCCTCTTCAATCTTGGATTTATATAAATAAGTAATGGCATTATCAGTAGGATACGCTCTTTTTCTCTTTCTTAAAGTTGTACTGCCTTTCCTGTAATTTCCTAGTAAATTAATTAGAAAACTTTCTTTTAAGTAGAAAATGTAATTTTTTATTACTCTTCTGTCTTTATTGAATTGCTTGCTTAATGACAAATAGTCTATATACATTCCAGGGTTTACCGCTATCATTTCTAAAAGTGTGCTTAAAAATTCAGGGTCATCCAATTTAAACATCCTTGGTATGTCTTTATACACGATTTTATCAACTACTAAAGACCTTATATATTCTTTAAATTCCTTATCTGTTTTAAAAGAGAATGTTTCTGGAAATCCCCCCTTTTCTATGTATTTTAATAAGAACGGTTTTATTTTTGTTTCATACTTAGATTCTATATTGTGTATTTTTAGATATTCTTTGAAAGTAAATGTGCTTAAATTAAATTCAAAAATTCTTCCAGCCAATGTTTCTTTTGTTTTTTTCCTTATAAATAAAGATTCAGAGCCGGATATTATAAATTTAAGTTTTGGGTATAAGTCATAGTATTTTTTTATTTCATTTTCCCAGTTATTTAATTTTTGTATTTCATCAAAGAAAATATAGACTTTTTCCTCTCTAAAATCTTTTTTGTGTATTTCTTTATAGGTTTCTATAATTTCACTTATTTTTACATTATTTTCATCAAATGAGAAGAACAGTATATTTTCTGTTTTTGTTTTTTTAATTAAATCTTTGATTAATTGATAAATTGTTGTGGTTTTTCCAACCCTTCTTAATCCTGTAATTGCTACTATAAATTTTTTATCTATATATTTTTCTATTTCTTTATAATTATCCCTTTTAAAAGGTAAAGCTAATTCCGAGTCAACTTTTTCCTTTATCCACCAATGATTAAACTCCTCTAATTTTGCTTTTTCCATATGTACATCATAATGTATATATTTATAAGCTTTATGGTCATTAGGATGTACATATTTTTTCATTATATAGAAGGGCATAACATATAAAAATTTCCATCTAAGAAATACTAACTTATGTACATCAGACTGTACATATCTTTTCTTACTGTGTAATAAAGTGACATATGTCCCCATAAAATAGGTCATAAGGGGTAATATAGGTAATTAGTTACTCTCAAATTATTATTTATTTTTGTCGTTGGAAAATAATTTCAGGATACTACATCCAGAAAAAATTTAGAAACATTTAAAAACCATTAATTTTACAATATTTTTAACTCTGCGAGCTAACGCGCATAGTAGAGCTTGATTATTCTTCGAGCTTATGTGTTTTGGTTAAATTTTTAGCAGAGAAGCTTTTTCAAAAAGATTAAAATGGTAAAAAGAACAGGACCGCAAACATTAGTTTTAAGGAACCTAATTAGAGAATTGAATACTTTAGGAAAGAAAAATAAATCTAACTTATGGTTAAGAATTGCTAGAGATTTGGAAAGACCAACAAGAATTAGAAGGTCAGTTAATTTATATAAAATAGATAAATACACAAATGAAGGAGAAACAGCTTTAGTACCTGGAAAAGTTCTAAGTGTTGGGGATTTAACTAAAAAATTAACAATCGCAGCTTACCAATTTTCAGGAAAAGCAGAAGAAAAAATCAATAAAGTTGGAAAAGCAATTAAACTTCAGGAATTAATGAAAGAAAATCCAAAAGGGAAGAAAGTGAGGATTATAGGATGATAATTAACGGAGAAAATTTAATTTTAGGAAGGTTGGCATCGATAGTTGCCAAGAAAGCATTATTAGGAGAAAAAATAGATATTGTAAATGCAGAGAAAGTAGTTATTGTTGGAGACAAAAGAACAGTTTCAGCTAAATATATCCAAAAAAGAAATAGAACAACACATGTCAAAGGTCCATTTACTCCAAGAATGGCTGATAGATTTATGAGAAGAACAATAAGGGATATGTTGCCTTATAAAAAAGAGCGTGGAAAAAATGCTTTTAAGAAAATTATGTGTTACATTGGAACTCCAGATAACTTTAAAAATGAAAAAATAGAAACTTTTGATAATATAAATGTATTAAACACAGAGAATATTAAATTTATTACAATAGAAAAAGTTTGTAAAATAATGGGAAAACAATAATGGCTAAAATTGTTAATACATCAGGAAAAAGAAAAAGAGCAATAGCAAGAGCAACATTAAAAGAAGGCAATGGTATAATAAGAATAAATAAATCATTATTGACTAATTATGGAAATCAATTGGCTAGAATGAGAATCCAAGAGCCGTTAGAAATCGTTAACGATGTCGCAGTAAAAGTAAATATTGATGTTAATGTTAGAGGGGGTGGATGGCAAAGTCAGGCCGAAGCTTCAAGATTAGCAATTGCAAGAGCTTTAGTAGAATACTCAAGAGGGGATAAAGTAAAGAAAGCTTTATTAGACTATGACAGACACCTTTTGATAGCCGATGTTCGTTTTAATGAATCCGCGAAGCCCAACGATTCTGGAAAGCCTAGGGCGAAGAGACAAAAATCGTATCGCTGATACCAGAATAATTGAAATAATAAAACAGAAAGCTTTTAAATCAAAAATAAACAATAAACAATAAAATGATAATTCCAATCCGTTGTCAGTCTTGTGGTAAGCCTGTAGGTCATTTGTATGAGAAATACACTAAAGATTTAGAAAAAGGTACAAAACCAAAAGAGGCTTTGGATAAATTAGGATTAGAAAGATACTGCTGCAGGGCTTTGTTCTTAGGTCATGTGGAATTATTAGATACAGTAGCTCAATTCAAAAGAAGCTAAATACTTTGATTTTCTTCTTTCAATTGACTTCTTATTGCAAAATAAGCTCTTTTTCTTAATTTTCTTCTTTCATATCTGCCAGATAAATCTCCCAACTCTACTAAATAAGAATCCCTTCTCATCCCTACTTCCGCACCAATAGTTCTGTCTGAAAGATAATTTTGAACCGTATTATTGACTTGGCCTTCAAATTCCCCATCACTTAATAATCCTCTATCATAAGCACTGCGAATCCTTCTATAAACAATTACAAAATCAGCATGTAAATCATCTAAATTTCTACCATTAGAGTGCATTATCCTCAACTTAGCTCTCCTCATTTCAGCTTGTTCAGGAGTATCAATTAATAATTTTTCATCAGTAGGAGCCAATAAAGCATCGACCTCATCTTGGGATAGTGCTTCTCTTGTTCCATGGTCAGATGTAGCATAAAGAAGAGCCTCTATTTCATCCCCTGATAGGGTATATTCAGTTCCTCTAGCCTCACCAGCAATACTTCTGATAACTCTTTCACTTGGTCTATTTACTACTTTAGCCATTATTTTAACTAAACCAAACTAATATAAATTAATTTCTATCTTTCATTATAATGGAAATAGAAAAAGGAATAAAGATTAAGGACTTAGCATTAATTTACAAAGACCATTTAATAATATCTGATTTGCATATTGGGTTGGAAGAAGCTTTAAACAAGCAGGGGATTCTAATACCAAGATTTCAATTTAAAGAAATAAAGCAAAGATTAGAACCTTTATTATTAAAGAAAATTAAAGTTATAGTAATAAACGGCGATTTAAAGCACGAATTTGGTACAATTTCAGAACAGGAATGGAGACATACACTGCAAGTATTAGATTTATTATTGGAAAACAACAGAAAAGTAATCTTAGTTAAAGGAAACCACGATACTATTTTAGGTCCTATAGCGGATAAAAGAAATTTAAAAGTTGTGGATAAGTATGAAATAGATGATATCACTATAATTCACGGAAATAAAATAAAAGAAATTAATACAAAGATTATAATTATAGGTCATGAACACCCAGCTGTCACAATTAAGGATAATATAAGGAATGAAACTTATAAGTGTTTCTTAAAAGGAAAATATAAGAATAAAATATTAATTGTAACTCCATCTTTTAGTTTAGTAAAACAGGGCTATGATGTGTTAAACTTTGATAACCATACACTATATATAAAGAATATAGATAACTTTGAAGTTTTCGTAGTCGAAGACAAAATTTACAACTTTGGCAAGGTTAAGAACCTGTTTTAAAGCCTTTCTATATACATTATATATAATATTTAGAACAAGTATAAATAATTCTTTTCATATCTAATTATCATAAAATCGGGGGTGATTTAAATGAGGGAAAAATTTACAAGAGTAAGAGAAGACGACGATGAAAACATGTATCCAAAAGAAGTTATCGAAGAAGAATTTGATAACGATGAGATAGATGCAGAAGAGGAGGGGTTCTGGGTTGGTTATAATAACGCTTACTAAATCCTAGCTTTCTTCTGTAGATTTCTCTTAGATTCTTCTATACAAAAATTATATATAATATCTCTAACATTAATTTCTTTATGTATAAAAGAGGATTATTATTTTTACTAGTATTTATTATATTCTTGCAAAGTAGTTTAGCTCAAGATTCATGTTTAGCAGTATCTCAAAATCCGAGTGAAGAGCAATTAAATCAATTAATTACTGAATCAGCCACAAGAATTTGGAATGTTTATTCTCAAATACCAAAATATTCTGGAAACAATAATGAAATTTTTAAAGCAGCATTAATTGGTTTGGAAAACTGGGAGCCAGAGCCAAAATATGCAATATTAGCAAATTATAAGGAAAGAATAGCAGATGAATTGAGAATACTAGCAGGAGTATCTGGAAGCTGTATAGATAATTATTCTCTAAATGCAAAAGATGGTTACCTGAATGGGGTTAAATTAAACACAAATGAGTATGTTATATCTGGCGAAGTGATTGATATTTACAATGAGGTCACAGGTCATCAAACAACAAGGATTTACGGAATGTACACACCTGAGCAAAGTCCTTTTCTCGTAGATTTTTACAAAGGTCCATTCATTGAGGGATTAATGTCAAGGACTGATTTTTCTTCATCACAATCGGATTGCTTTTACACCCTTTTCTCAACAGAGGGCAATGTAATACTGAGAGATGACACACCAGAGTCTATTTTTAGTCATGTTATTTTTCATGAAAGAGTGCATTACCAAATAAGCCTTTTAGATTCCACAAGTCAAAGAATATTAGAAGAGGCGAAAGAAATATTTATTGAGTGGATGATTAATCAGAAAGAAGAAGTGCTAGGGGTAAATGCAGAAACAAAAGAGACCACCGCTCTAACTCGTTCATTTTTTGAAAAAAATATTCCTAATGGACAATTAAGATTTGATATACAACACGGTAGTTGGACTGAATTCTATGCTGGGCTTGGTGCATGGACCGAACATCCTAAACCGATTGAGGGATTTGATGCTTTAAGAATTTCATACCAATTTAAAATAAGGCATCCAGAAGCGGAGGTTATATGGAAACAAGTTTTTAATAGTGTTAGAGAAGGTTGGGTTGAAAAAAGAGAGTGCATTGATATTTACTATTTAGATAATGGTTATGACTGTCGAGATGAGTCTGCTTTATGTATCGAAGGTGGGTGTGTTGAAGAAAATTCAGCAATATCCCATTTAGAGAACATTTTATTAGATCCAAACCAATCAGAAGAACTGAAAAAAAATGCAGTAATTGCTTTGGTAAATCTTGGGGAACTTCAAATATTAAGAGATGTATTTGACTATCAAAATTCAGATTCAATTAGAAGGCTGATAGGAAGATTTACCCAGAGAACGGATAAATAATTTCTATAAACTCTCATTTATCCTTATCAATTCCATTTTTAATTATCGGGCAATCCAAGAAGTAGCATCTTAATGTCTATCCTAAAATTTATATACAAATTAAAGCTGTTATTTACTATGAAATATCCAAAATTTTCTATATTTTTCATAACAATCATAATAGCATATATTATCTTCATAAATCAGGAATCTGTAATAATGCAAAACACATTATTTTCTTTAGGATTATTAGGCTCTTTTATCTCGGGAATATTATACGCATACAGCTTCACATCTGCAATAGCAACATCAACACTGCTAATTTTAGGGCAAAGTAATATTATAATAACAGGATTGATAGCGGGATTAGGCGCGTTATTTGGGAATGTAATTATCTATAAATTCATTAATCATTCTTTTGATGATGAGATAAAGAAGCTTTCAAAGGAGAAAATAATAATAAAAATAAATAATTCAGTAAATAAAGATTTCAGAAAATATATTCTCCCTGTCTTGGCAGTCATAGTTATAGCATCGCCATTGCCTGACGAGGTAGGGGTTGCATTATTAGTCGCCTCAAAAAAAGTGATACCACCAAAATACGCATATATTTTATTTTATCTTATAAGTACGATGGGAATATTTGTAATCTTAATCATAGGGCATAATATCTAAAATGGAATATTATCAACAAAAATCAGAAGAAGTAATAAAAGAACTAAATAGCTCTCCATTAGGATTATCTTCAAAAAAAGTTAAGACTCTTTTTAAAAAATACGGGGTTAACGAGATAAGAAAAACAAAGCATTTTTCAAAATTAAAAATTTTCTTAAGACAGTTTCTAGATCCATTAGTTTTGATCTTAATTATAGCAGTTATATTATCTTTGCTAGTTCAAGTATTTGAAAGTAATGAGTCATTAAAACCTGAAGAAACTTATAATTCTATTTTCATAGGCATAATCATTATCCTAAATGCATTATTAGGTTTTGCTCAGGAATTTAAAGCTGAAAAATCTATTGAACTGCTCCAAAAACTATCCAATCCAAGAGCAAATGTTTACAGAGATGGAAAACTTAAACAAATAGATTCTAAAGATCTAGTTCCTGGAGATATTATAGAAGTAAATGCAGGAGATAAGATAAGTGCAGATGCAAGAATTATAACCTGCGACTCTTTACAAACAGATGAATCCTTGCTTACAGGGGAATCAACCACAGTTTCAAAAACAGCTCTTCCAATATTAAAAAAAGTAAGCTTGGCAGATAGAACTAATTTATTATTTTCAGGAACAACAGTAACACAAGGCAAGGCAAGGGCAGTAGTATTTGCAACCGCTATGAAAACTGAGATGGGAAAAATAGCTTCTCTAGTCCAAAGCGTTGAAGAGTCAAAAACCCCCATGCAAAAGCGTTTAGCCTATTTAGGTAAATGGCTCGGAATATCAGTCATTACAGGATCACTCATTATAACAGTAGTTGGCTTAATCCATAAACAACCCTTAATTGAAATGCTGTTAGTCGGAGTTTCTTTAGCAGTATCAGCAATTCCTGAAGGTTTGCCAGCGGTAATAACAGTGACTTTAGCACTATCAGTAAATTCTATGGTAAAAAGAAAAGCATTAGTAAAAAAACTTAAAGCAATAGAAACCTTAGGGAATATTTCAATTATTTGCACTGACAAAACAGGAACTTTAACTAAGAATGAAATGACGGTCTCTGAATTATATGTAAACTTACAATCCATAAAAGTAACAGGATATGGTTTCTCAACAAAAGGTTCTTTCTTATTAAATAATAAAAAAATAAATCCAAAAGAATTTTCTTTATTGTTGGAAGCGGGAGCAAGTTGTAATAACGCATCATTACCGAATATAGGTGACCCTACAGAAATAGCCTTGCTAATCTCTGCGGCAAAAGCGAATATTAAAAAAATAGAATATAGACTTAGCGAAACTCTATTTAATTCTGAAAGAAAATATATGGCGACAGAGCATAAGATAAACTCCAAAAAAATTTCATATATTAAAGGTGCTCCTGAAGAAGTTTTGAAATTATGTAATTTTATACAAATAAAAAATAAGATACTTCCTTTATCTGGATATAAAAAAGATATCTTAGAAAAAAGTTCAGAGATGGCAAAAAAAGCATTAAGGGTATTGGCAATGGCTTATGAAGAAAATAATAAAACTATTTTTTTAGGTTTGCAGGGTATGATAGACCCGCCAAGAAAAGAAGCTAAAAGCTCAATTGAATTATGCAAAGATGCGGGAATAAGAGTTATTATGATTACCGGAGACCATAAATTAACTGCAAAAGCAATAGCAAATGAATTAGGAATTAAAGGTGAAGTTATAGATGGAAATGAAATGGATAGATTATCCGATTCTCAGTTAAAACAAGCCTTAAAATCAGTAAATATTTTTGCAAGAGCATCTCCCCAGCATAAAGTTAGAATATTAACAATCCTGCAAAAACAGAAGCAAGTAGTTGCCATGACTGGCGATGGAATAAATGATGCACCAGCATTAAAACAGGCCGATGTTGGAGTAGCGATGGCCATTAAGGGAACGGATATTGCAAGAGAAGCATCGGATATGGTATTATTAAATGACAATTTTTCATCCATAGTTAACGCAATCCAGCATGGTCGTGTTGTTTATGAGAATATTAAAAAATTTTTAAGGTATTTATTATCTGTAAATCTATCTGAATTAGTTCTAATCTTATTCACAATATTAGTTAACCTGCCGCTTCCGTTACTGCCTTTGCAGATCTTATGGATTAATTTAGTAACAGACGGATTGCCTGCTCTGGCATTAAGTGTAGAAAAGCCTGATAAAGATATAATGAAAAGAAAACCGAGAAATCCTGATGAAAGCATTTTCGCCGGAATAAAATATCATCTATTTTTCGGAACTTTATTCCTTTTCACTTCTTCATTAATAGCATTTTTATTATTTTTAGATGATTTGACAAAAGCCAGAACCATGGCTTTATCTGTCAGTATATTATATCAAATGTTTTTCGTTTTTACTTGCCGTTCAAATGAAAGTCTATTCAAAATAGGTTTTTTCACAAATAAAAAATTATTTTACGCTGTTTTGGCAACAATAGCATTACATGCATTATTGATGTATTCACCAATAGGTTCTATCTTTTCTATGTCTCAGTTAAATTTATCAGAATGGGTTACAGTAATTTTATTGGCATCAACTGGATTAATAGTATTTGAAATATTTAAACTGTTTAACCCTAGAAAAAATTATTTTTTTAGATTATTCAGATACTTTTCTAAATCCTTATAATCTTTTTTTCTTTCCAATAAGCAAATTAAAATTATATTCGGTTCAATCACAGCGTAAATTAATCTCATATCATTAGATTGTATTCTTAATCTAACTCTAAAAATCCTTGAATAAGATTTAGTATGCAGTTTTTTAAATCTAAAAGGGTTTTCTTTTATTAGTTGAATTTTCCCCTCTATTATCCTTTTAGATTTTTTATCTAAATTTATTACTTGTTCATTAAATTTTTCAAGAGCTTTAATTTTATAGGTCATTCTCTTAATACTTTCATTACTTCCTCTTCAGAAACAAGTTTTCCTTTTTTTATAGAAACTTCTAATAACTTCTCTATTAACTCAACCTCTTTTTCGCTAAATGTCTCATCGTATTCATTCTTCTCAAAAACCTTTTCCCTAATGCTTTCAGTTGCTAATTCCTGTATATTCCTAAACCCGAAATTTTCAACATAATTATTAGCAGCTTTTAATAAGTTATCAGGTAATTTTAAATTAATTTGTTTCATAAGTATCTAGAAATATCTAAAAGTATTTAAACTTTACTACTAATTTTCATCATCGAATTCTTCTAAAGTAGCTTTCAGTTCTCCCAATCCTCTTAATTTCAAATACTCTTTGGCTAATATGTAGAATAATAATCCTAAAGATTTCTTCCCTTTATTATTGCAGGGCACAACCAAATCAACATCATTTGAAGTATTATTAGTGTCGCATAATGCAATTATAGGAACGCCCATTTTGTTGGCATCTCTTACAATATTTCTGTCAGGCCAAGGATCCGCAACCAATAACATCTTAATTTCTGTAAATTCTTTAGAATCAGGATTAATTAACATTCCAGGACTGTATCTTCCAATTATAACCCTAATCCCTGTGTGCTTGCTAAATAACTCAACAGCTTTCCATCCATTTTCTCTTCTGCATGCTATTATAATCTCTTCAGTTGCATATCTGGCTAAGAACTTAGAAGCTATCCCAATCCTGTCATTTATTTGCTGTACATTTAGTACACTCAAACCATCGGGTCTGATTTTATAAATGAAAGGTGCCATATATTTAGTTTTAAATTTAGTACCTATATGCAGTCCAGCTTTCAGATAGTTATCCAATGGAACCAATAGTTGT
>Ga0209210_1001054_pt1 | contig 24789 bp, 26 predicted proteins | sample RifGroA1_FD_183991 | JGI IMG/M metagenome (GOLD analysis project Ga0209210, IMG submission 183991) | Contaminated groundwater microbial communities from Rifle, Colorado, USA - Rifle Groundwater A1 (SPAdes) (version 2) | ecosystem: Environmental > Aquatic > Deep subsurface > Groundwater >...
CATGGTACTTTAGAGTCCAAGAGCTCTTCTAACCTCTTTTGGAGTATAGTTTTTTTTCTCATTTCGTGCAGTAGTAATTTTTTTCCTCAAAAGAGAGGATGCAGACATTTCAAGATCTTCAAGACGGTCTTGAAGATACTCCCAGTGCTTCAACGATAAAACAACAACAGGCTCTTTCCCGCCTTTTATATTTTGAGAAACGATAAAAGAATTATGTGCCTTCGTAACTTTCATAGTTGCATATTACCATAAAATCCACTGGCAAGTCAAAAGATGTAACAGAATATCTAAAATCACCTTCTCTGGTCTGACAGGGAGCAATCTTACTCATGCAGACGGCAACTCGATAAAAAATTTACGCGATCCTTACAGGATGAGTACACCTTTGGGATATTTTCTTCACCAACTTCATTGGCTCAAAAATATCTCAAAAGGTCTTGCGTGTATTCCACGTATTCACACACTCACCCAGCTCGCACTGTCGTGCTCCGCCCTTGCGGAAGCTATGCTTGCTCGTTTCCTCACCCTTGCCCACTCCCCGACTCTGGAAGTTCAACAAAGAATGTTGAACCCTTGCCTAAACCCTCGGATTGCGCCCAGATGGTGCCGCCGTGGGCTTTGATGATCTGGTGCGAAACATAAAGACCTAAGCCTCCGGGACTCATTCCGACATTTCTTCCTCGGTCAGAGGTCATCTCCTCGTCAAAGCGTTTAAAAAGGTGGAGAATCGTGTTGAAGTCCATCCCCGCGCCGGTGTCAGACACGGCAATGCGCATCTTTTTTGTTTCGTCATTGCGCGAAAGAAGCACGCGGATGAAACCATGATTGGTGAATTTAATCGCGTTATCAACAATATTCGTGAACACTTGCTTGAGCTTGAGCGCATCGCCTCGCACGACATATAAACTTCCATTCTCAATTTGAAAGGTGAGCGCGGGCCCCTTATCTTTAGCATCAAGTTCAAGATCTCTTACCACACCCCCGATAAGTTCTTTAAGGTCAACAGAAATAAAATCAAATTGCATTTTTCCACGCTCAATCCGCGACACGGTGAGAAAATCCTCCACAAGCCCAACAAGGCGCTGGCTTGATTTGAAAAGTTTTTCAACCGCGTCTCTCGCCTGCTCATTAAGTGCTCCAAACGACCCCTCAAGGATCATTGAAGCATACCCCTTAATGGCAGTAAGCGGCGTGCGAAGCTGGTGTGATGCGATAGATACGAATTCCGACTTTTGTTGCTCCATTTCTCGTAGGTGTTCATTGGCTTTTGCTAGGTCTTTCACCAGTCCCTCAATCCGCTCGCGGGTCCTTACTTCTTTGGTTACCCCCTTAATAAGCAAAGTACCGAATATGATAATAAGTGCTAATAGAGTAACATTTATGCCTTTTTCAAGTGGTGATTGAGAGAGGAATACCCGAATAAGAATTATTATCCACAATATAAAAATAAAAAGTTCCGTCGCAATTATTTTCACATTGAAAAGATTATGCCGCAGAATTGCATATGCGATAATAATTGGATAAAAGGTGAAAAAAATTAAAGGATACGGTGGTAGATTAATATTAAAAGTTAAAAAGAATACACTCCCTCCACCAATAAATCCGGCAGATGATGAGAAGAGTATGTATTTTAGACGTTGAGCCTCTGTAACATCAACACTTCTAATTTTCAGAATTAAAACGATAAGTGAAAATAATACAAGGGCAAAAAAATACAATGTAAAATATATGTAAAAAGGACCAGCATCTGGGGCGTAATGAAAAATGAATTTTGGCAAAACATCTCTAACAAGTAGCGATGTTGAATTTAAAATCAAAAAAATAACTAAAAAAACTACAGATAAAAATAATATTTTTTTATAACGTTCATAATAGCCAGTAATAGCAAGAACGAATAGGAGATAGAAGATGGGAATAAAAATTGCACTGTAGTGTAGTATCCAATTACTGAGAAATGCAATATTATAAGTTGGCGCATTGATCATTAAAAAATAACCAAAACTCCAAATAGCAGTACTAATTGTAAGTAAAAACCAAGCAAGGTTTGTAAAGCTATGGCGGTTGTTAATATAAACAATAACCCCAGAAACAATCGCAACAAATCCTCCAACAAATAGAGATAGACTATAATAGTCAAAAGAGGTCAACATATGTAGAGATTATTAAGGTGCTTTATAGAGGTTAAGATGTTTATTGCCCAATATAGCAGCTCCAGGATGTTTTGTTATGAATCTTGCAAATTCTTTTAGAGAAGGAAAAGTTACGTTGGTTCCATGATGTGGCTCTATGTGAACATCGCCTTTGTAATCTTTTTTTGATAGCCACGCCTTACGAAACACACCGAGTTTCCCGGAAATTGAGTATATCGCGGATTGTGGTGATGAACATGACACATGGGGGTTGGTAAGCCCATGAATATACCATCCCTGTGGTATTGAGTTAGGCCTCAAATATCCATGCCAGTGGCTAAGTGCCATCCCATATCTTTCGATTCTATCAGCAAACTCTTGGGAACGATGAAAGTGCTTCATTATAGACGCAATGATTGCATTTCCAACGGCATGAGAGAGTATGACCTTTGTATCAAATGATGGTTTATAATCATCATCTAACTCTAGGCCCCTTGGAGCTTGTAAAAACATTTTTCCGTTAACCAGACCCATTTTAATAAGATCTTTTTCGGGATTCATGTGTGTTTTGTCGGAACCAGATCTTTGTGAAAGAACCCACACATCAGGAGTTTTCAAACAAAGTTCCCCTTCAGGAAGAATAACTTTAATAAAGATATGTCCATTATTTGAATCAATATAATAATCTTTCGTATCAAATATGCCTCGCCCATACCGTTTCTCAAGAGTTCGCACTGGAACAAGTTCAGATAATCTTGTAGGCATTTGCCAAGCTAAAAATCCATAACTCATTCCGTTTCGATAATCGAGATGTATTTTCCCAATCCAGCGGTAAAAACTGTTTCGGAAGGGTAATTCATTAATTTTCTTGCCGGTAGGATAAAGCCCTGCTTTTTCTAGTATTGGACCGCTTTTTAAAAATTCTGATACGTTTGCTTCATGCGTATCATCATTAACATCAAAATGATCTTTCATAAGAATGAAGTCAGAAAACTTGTATGGCCGAATAGGAGCAGCAATCTTTGGAATAAGGCCGGTTAGAACATTCGTTTTAAAATCAACAGTCAGAGGATAAATGGGGTGTGATGCATTAAAGTTATACAAAATCCAATTTTGAGTACCAACTGCAATAACTATATTTGTCATATCTCGAGCAAATAGTTTCATCGCGGTATCAAAATGAGTATGAAAATCAGTTCCCTCATTAATACCGATGGGCATATCTAATATCGTCACCACAAAACTCTCAGTAAAACTTGAGGTATGGTCCATGGGAAGCTTCCCTGTTTCACCATCACCAAGTGCAATTACTGAAATACCTGGCTTGATTCTTTTGCGTCTTAGAATTGCATTCGTAACAACACCAAAATTAACATAATGGCGATTTGTCGAATAGTAAAAAATTTTTGCTGCGAAAAAAAGAAAATTATTTAGTGATATTACGAAAATCCTCCTAACTACCTTTTTGAGTGGAATAGAATACAGAGCCTCACTGTAAGGAACCACATTAACCCTTAGTTCTTTAAAAACCTCCTGCAAACGTGCTGCGAATTGCTTAACCTCTTCACTAACAGCCTGTTTGTTATATGGAAAAAACGTAACATTGAGCTTATCAGCCATTTCTTCAGGCGTGATATTAACTTTTTCCTGAATTCCTAATATTGCTTGAATAGCCTCTTGGCTGATCATACCCCCAGAATACCAAAAATCCCCCGATTTTTCAATGGGTTTGTGGGGATACCAAAATAGCCAGATATTTTTCAATTGGTTTACCTATACGCCATAAAAAATAGCGCTTATCTGAATATTTTGCTAAAGTGTTACTAAAGATAATGAGATTATCCCATTCACAAAATTATATAAATAATCAGCAGCTTATTCATACACTGCTGGAATTTGTTGACCTTAAATCAGCCGACCTTGTTCTCGAAATTGGTCCAGGGAAGGGTGTCATTACCGATGCTCTAATTAAGCAAGACAAGAAAATTATCGCGATTGAGGCCGACCCGAAGCTTTTTTCTGAATTGCGAAAAAAATACGTAAACGTAGCAAATCTTTTACTTGTACAAGCTGATTTTCTAAAATACCCTACACCCAACGAACCGTTTATTATCGTCTCTAATATTCCGTTTAATATCACAGCAAATATCGTCAGAAAAATTACAGACGAACAGTCAAAATTGTATGCTGCCTACCTTATTATACAGAAAGATGCTGCTATTAAATTTATAGGCGCACCGCATGCATATTCTCCTCTCCTGTCACATATTTTAAATATCAATTTTGAGATAAAATTACTCATGGATATTGATAAGTCAAACTATAGTCCTAGACCAAAATTTAATACGGCTTTTGTATCTATCAAGAAAAGAAAGAAGCCTGTTTTTGATAAACAAAAATCAGAACAGTTTAAAGATTTTTTGGTTTATGTTTTTGAGCGTAGAAAACCTCTTGTCAAGGAGGCTCTAAAAAGCGTAATGAGTAATCTACAGGTCAAAATTATTCTAGATAATTTACATATCCCTGAAAATAAGGAGATCAAGAAAATATTATTTACTGACTGGGTTAGCATATTTGAAACTTTTGCTAGTCATGCCCATGAAAAATCTAAAATAAAAATATACGGCTCTTACAAAAAATTGCTTGTGGAGCAATCTCAATTGCAAAAGATAAACCGAACCAGAAAAGATACCTAAACAACCATTTTCTTAACTAGCTTAAATATTTGTTTAGGGCTGATACTATCACCATACTGAACAATCGCCGGACAAGGATCATAATAATGAAAACAGTTTCCGCAGTGTATTTTGCGTGCAGGACACTTTTCCATAAAAATGTTGGTGCGGTATAAAAAGTTTGTTTTATTGTAAGGTGCCCAGATGCTAGGATCAGTACTTGTATATAGACCGATCGTGGGAGTTCCAATCGCAGAACAAATATGCAAAAGGCCAGTATCGTTTGAAATAAAACATTTTAACTTTCCCAACATAGTCTCAATATTGCTAAGTTGTTGGTGATTTATCAGTTCACATCTACTCGATCCAATAACTTTTTGTACTTCTATGGCTTGATCTGATTCCTCTTGTGACAAACCATGAAATAAACTTATTTTTTGATCACAGTCTTTCAATATTTTTTGTGCCAATTCAACCCACTTATGGGTTGGCCAACGCTTATTTTTCTGACCAGCAGCCATACCAAAACCGATTCCACTTTTATCTCCACAGTAAATAGGGAGCCATCGAGATTCATAATGAGAAATATCAACAACTTGGTGCTGAAACATTTTCAGAAGATCACCAGTCAAATTTTCTTGTTTTTCTCTATTTTCAATAACATTAAAATCTAAATCCCAAAAAGCAACATCATGATCCTGTTTTAGAAATTTCTTGAATTCATAATAACCAGTATCATATTGGGGACCTTCATTGCGCAAATTAATAATCAAATCAACCTTATTTTGATTCACAAAGTCAACAATCTTACCCCAGTCTTCTTTATGAAACCGTCTCCATGTAATTGGACTAAATCCTTTCAGTTGTTTTAATCCAGCTTTTTCAATAAACCATTGGTCTGAAAGAATTTCATTTTCACTATGAAAATATTTCGTTGTTGGATGACTTTCCTCAAAACATTTAAGTATGGGTGCGATGACTATCCCATTTCCAATCCCAGCAAAATTTATAAACCACGCGCATTTATAAGTTGCCATAATAATCAGATACTAAAATAGTATTTTGCGTATAGATCAGCCGATACCTTGAAAGAAACCTCTTTTTCTATATAGGCGCGTGGTTTATAAGAATCAAGATTGGTCCAAAACTTATCAAAGGTTCGTTGGAAATCTGAAATCATTTTAAATTTTTCCCCACACTCTTTTGAGAAATTTGGCACTGACGTTGCCGGGATAGGATTTTCAGAGAATGCTGGCCAAACAGGATCAGTCCACCACCCATGGTCCCATGCAATAATAGGTACATTTGAAGCAAGGGCTTCGTGATAAGCTATTCCTTGAGTTTCGTGTTCACATAGAAAAACCATCGATTTGCTCTTTCTTAATAAATTTTTATAAGCTTCGTGCGTGATATTTCCGTATGGTAGTACAAAATATGACAGACCTTTTTTATCCAAATATGCTTTGATCGGATCAAGAAACAATGGAATGGTTTTTCCTCTTTCCCAGCGAACTTTGTCATAAATAAGTACATCAATAGATTTTTGATTATTTTTTGTATCTCCCCACTCATCTGTTGAGATTCCTGCATACCATAAAACACACGTGTTGCCATACACTTTTTCAAAAACATCTTTAAGCCAATTGCATGTCAGTAAGTAATATTTAAATCTCGGGTCTTTCATTAAGTTTGGATTTTGAAACGGATTGTCGTACAGGCTCGGACCTAAAATCGCTGGATTTGGTAATGGCCATTTTGGGATACAATTTGGTGTACCCACAATCCCTATGGGATAGGTCGGACTAGCCAAAGCTAATTTATAATCATTTTCGTAAACACGATACTCATTTTCCCTTAGAGCACGAACTAAAAGGGTATACCACGCATAAAAACCAGAGATACTTCTTTTTGAATACGTCTCAACATAATCCCATTTGTGCTTTTCATAGAAAAGCAATATATCTTTTCCTCGTTCAAGATCTATCATATATTTTATCCTTAGGATGAATAAGCGCTTCGCGTGGATCGGTAAATTTTACACGCTCTGATGAGTGGTGAGGTGTTCCCTTGTAAGACGGCAGGTTATCCCAATCAACCAATGAAAGAGCCAATTTGACATCATTCGGCAACTCGAAAGGCAACGGTCTAAGGTAAGGTAATACATCCTTTTTCTTCGGTCTTTCAGGTAGAAAATAAATTGAGTAGTTAGGGAGGGTACTTTTATAGTGATACTTAAGATGAAAATGGTAAGGGCCATGGAAACAGATCGTATTTTTTGTCGGCTCAAGAATTGGATGACTGCCATCCTCAAAAAGAGGGACGAAATGTCTACCTTTTTTGATAATACGAGTATGCGGATCGATCATGTCCACATCATTGATTTTTGTTTCCCAAAAGTGAATATAATTTTTTTCGTCATAAAGATGCCATATTGAGAATGCTATCCCATCCGTATTGGAATTTTTGAATGAATCGATTATTTTTGAATGGAGTAATGATGAAAATAATTCATCGGCATCTGCAATCACCAAAATATCAACGCCAAGCTCTTTGAAAGCCTGGCCAATAACATAATTTCGTGTTTCAAGCTCTCCTTTCTTAAAGGCCACGTCCTTGTTTTTTGAGTACTCAACCTTAATTGGTATTTCAGATTGAGCTTGTGCCACCTCAACACTTCCATCAGTAGAATGATCATCGTATATAAATATTCCGTCCGTCCATTGAAGCGATTGCACACAAGCCCCAATAAAAGGGGCCATATTATGTACCATAATACACGCACCAATTTTTAAATCATTATTATTCATGTTCACTAATCACTGATTCAACGTCTGCAACAGATGTCTTGTTTTCAAGATATCCGCGAAGTACAACCAAACGCTGGGTATCTTTCTCATATAGTTGCGTCCTTTCAAACGATACAAAGTCATCTTTTGTCCATACTGATATGTGAGCCTCTGAATGATACTCGTCAACAGAGTTTTGAAGATAATGGTGGGGAAATTCGAGAATAATCCAACGACATCTGTAAATTAAAAAATTGAGTAAATTAATACCGTCTGATTTTTTCAGGTGCTCAATAATGTCACCAATCATAATGACATCAAAGTTTGAATCGTAATATTTTGGGTTGATTAAATCTGTGACAGAAATGTTCCAGACTTCGTTGTAGATCGAAGGAAGTCTAAATTTTTTTATGTAGTCTCTTTGAATTTCAACAGCTGTTAATTTTGTGGACGGACTGATCTTTTTTACTAACTCACCGTATTTTCCTGCACCGGCACCAAGATCAAGAAATATCTGCGGTTTTAACAGTCGAATAATTTCTTCTATGGATTTATCAAAAATAAAGCTTGAGTATGGCATATTGATTTACGCTTTATTTTTAGAAATGTGTTGTATCACAAAATTAATAGCTTTTTGAATATTTTCATCAGAGTACTCTTCAAGGTGAGTAAAGTTGTGAACTTTTATTTTTTCGGTATGAATCAATTCGTGTTTACCAAGAAGCACTAATGGTTTACCGATATCGAGAACTAAACCAATCTCGCACATCGTTCCGAATCGCCCATCAAATGCAATCACTGCATCAGATGACCAAGCGAGAACATTCATAAAAGCGAGATCAAGTGATGTCGGAATTACATAATCGACATACTTATTTGCATCCCCTTTTTTATTACTTTTAGTGATTGCTATTGTTGTGCCATTATAATACTTAGCACCTTTGCAAATTGCTTCCATTATTCCGTCTTCACCACCGCAAGCAATAGCAATGCCCAGTTTTGCTAATTGTTCCCCAGTTTTTTCTGCGAGTAATGGTGCTTGTGGATTTGTATTATGAGCATGTCCGCCAATAATACCTACAATCGGTTTATGTGAATTTGTTTCCATTTTGAAGGTAGCGTAAAAGCGGATATTTTCGATAAATATCAGGGATATTCCTTGGGTGTACTAAAAAGGCAAAACCCGCTGGGTTAGTTGGCCATGGCTTGTAACGTACCATTAAATCCGCAACGCTAGATATTGCAAGAGAGATAGTTTCCATTTTTATTAAGAAAATTTAGCAAGAAAAGCTGCTATTTCTTGCGTAATCATACCCCCAGAATAGCAAAAATCCCCCGATTTTTCAATGGGTTTATTCACATAGCATAAAATAAAGAGTCATTCCCAAGATACTTCCTAATGGCTATTTAGGCTGAAAAATTTGACATTAAGTATTTACTATTGTAAATTATGCCTTAGGTTCTTTTACAATACTTAAGGTAAATTTATTGGAGGTGTTCCGTGTCAAAAACAGATACCATCATCGCGCGAATTACGCGAGATATTAACCTCGAGAACATGGTAGATATTCTCTCTGAATTGCCGCCTGAGGATTTGCAATCACTTTTACTCTATATATACAACCAACGCACTCATGTTTTGAAGCCAAGTGATCTTATGCAGCAGTATAGACAGAGTAGGTTTGTAAAACCATGCGTCCTCGATCAACGAAAGATTGTTGCAGCTGACCATATCGCATTCAAAATCTTACCATCAACTTTTACGGCTATTGAATTTTCGCCAGTTATACCTTTGGGCACAAATAGCATACTTGCTAATACTAGCCAGAAGAATGTACTTGGAACTATTCGAAATAATGAGGTGCTCGCAGACCCGACAAGTGCACTTGCGCTTGAGTGTGCACTTCGTCGCACTGTGTTGTTGCAAGGTGATCCGAAAAATATAGGGCTTGTTAAACTTGCAACAAGCTCAAGAAGCCTACGGCTGCAGAGTTTTGACGATATCCCAGGATTCACTCCTCACTTTCGTACCTTTTCAATCGCAAGTGCTGGTCGTGATACTGGTAGTGAAGTATTTGAGAAGGTAACATTCCTTGAGCATGTTACCTTTTACCTAAACTACCTGAACTCTCTTGCCAACGAGGGATATATTACAAACCATATTACTGTAGCATTCTCTGATATACGCATCATAGAAAAGCTCATTGAGAAGGATGGCCTTGATCGCGAACAAATTGGGAGAAGTACACAGAAAGTTGACTTCGATGTTTTCAAAAATTACAATATCTCATTGCCGCATAGTGTATTGTCTGTGGATGAGGTATCACGAGAACTCGTGAGCACATACAATCTGAATAAGCCTATTGAACTCCTTTCAATTATTGAAGAGAGCGTCATAACAAAACTTAGGAAACAGTTTCCGTTGGTTGCGTTTGCGGTCGAGTTAAATCGTATTGCTGGAATCGGCTACTATTCTAATTTGTGTTTTAAGATTTCTGCACAAAATAGAGCCGGTACAGTATTCCCGCTTGTTGATGGGGGGTATACCAACTGGACGCAAAAACTTATGAATTCAAAAAAGGAGCGGTTGCTGATAAGTGGTATTGGAACAGAACTTCTCTGTAAATTATTTAAGTAGAGTGAATCTTTAAGCCCCTCTTGCTATAACTATAGCAAGAGGGGCTTTTTCATCTCTTTTTTTTGTAACTAAATATTTAAGGTGGAAGACAAGCCGCTCTCGGTAATCTCAAAAAGATTGTTGTTTGAATCAATTTGAGTAGCAGCTCCCATAGGAATAGTGACGATAGGGGTCGTATGCCCAATATTAGTATTATAAAGTATTGGATAGTTACAGCCAGATGTATAGGAAAAAATCATCTTCTTAAGTTTTGTATTCTCCTCGTCGCCATATTGATAAGGACGGCCAATAATGAGGCCGTTAATCTGCTTAAAGATATTCAGATTATCAAGATCAGCTAAGAATGCATCGAGGTCTGACTGTGGAAAAGGTTGCCCTGGGGCACCTTCAGGGATATCAATAAAAAAGATTGTGCCTCTTGGATCTACCCAATAGTCAGTTCCAGCAAGATGATTTATTGTTGGAATAGAGCCCCCGAATATTGGTCCGGTTGCACTTCCTTGGCGCCACCATTCATACCCCTTGTGTGCATGAGATATTCGAGGACGTTCAACATCTTTCTTTTCGAACCAGTCTAAAAACTCATCTGTCCAAATATCTGAAGATAGAATAGGACCGATTGGACGTAAGTCCATAAGTGCCTTCTTGAAATATTCAAGTGTGTATGGAAAAACTTTTGGATATTCTCCGAATTCAGATATGAGACACGGGCCGTAAAATGTCCGGAGATATGCTTTTTGGGCAAATGCGTAGTGAAGAATGGTAATATCAGAATAACCGATAAAAATCTTCGGGTTACGTTTAATAAGATCGAAATCAAGATATTTTAAGATTTGGTTTGCATGGTTACCTCCAACAGTACACATCACTGCTTTAATATTTTTATCCGCAAACATTCGATGGAGGTCATCGGCACGCTCATGGGCTGATGACGATACCCACCCGCTACGCTCCAGAGCATGCGGAGCAATTACAATATTAAATCCTAGTGACTTAAGTATCCCTATTCCATGTTCAACCCTATGAGGGAAAAGTTCTGCTAGCCCTGCTGACGGCGATACGATACCAATCGTATCGCCCTTTTTAAGTGGTCTTGGATTCGTAAGTTTCATAATGTTCTTAGTAATGTTTGGTGGCAATTGAAAATACGTTCATACCCCGATTTATTACTGTCGATTTACTATTGTGTTCCATCTCTATACTAAAAATTGATTCAAAAAAATCTCGATTTTCAAGTGCTTTAGAAATTTTACTGTATTTCTTGTTTTCCAAATCAAAATCTTCTGGGCCGGGCTGTATGAATACTGGCACACCATATGTAATTATTGGTGTAAAGCCAGAATCTGAAAGAAGGTTTTCCAGTGACTCTTTTGAGAAAGTATTGAGTTCTGGCACATGTTGCGCCCATTTAACTCGATATGTTTTGTTCATTTTATAAAGTTCAGATGGTAGAGCAATAGAATTATTAATTTTTGAAGCAACCGCATTATAATGTCCATGACCCATAATAGCAATCTTACCCCCAGGTTTTAAAATGCGATACATTTCACTTATTGCTTCAGCTTTCTTGTCAATAAAACTGAGTGGGCTGTAAATACTTAGGATATGGTCAATTGATCCAGTTGCTATATTATTCATCTTAACAATATCTCCGTGGACAAGCGTAACCCGATTCTTGAAATTTGATTTCAAGAGATTGTGTCTTGCTTGCACGAGCATATCTTCTGAAAGATCATAGACTGTAAAGTGAGCACGATAATGTTCACAAAGCTTAATCACCCACCTTGCGCTACCACCACCTGCATCCAAAATAGTCCCACTCTCCCCCGGGTCAAAAATATTCTTTTTGATAATCTCGATAATCAATGCGTCAGAAAGTTTCCAAAAATATTGCTTGTCCGCCTTGTCAACATTTTGGGCATAAAGTTTGAAAAAATCATTAAATTCTTTTTTCCTCATATTTTTAACTAGTTATATAACAATAGGTATTATGGCTTTGGTAGGTATTGCCCTCGAGGAATATGTGTGGCATCCCAGATATAGGGTAACCTCAACAACCATTGTACATATCTCTGCCATCCGAATCCAAAACCTGCAGTTTTTTGATAATGCTTAAATCTTCTTGTCTTTAAATACGGTTCGTAATCTTTCAGAGGAAGATTAAACGCTCGTGCTTTCTCGGCTAGTACGACTGAATCACTGATTCTAACACCGCTTCCAATCACCTCTCTATAGCCAGATAGAATTACATCTGCGTTTTGAGCAACAAGGTCGCCATCCTGATCTCTCTTTGAAGTGTTATGATAGAATGGTATTTCATCTACTGGAAAATCTGTAATAATTACATGTCCTTTTAAAATTTCTGTCAGTTTTATTTCTTCCCAACTGCCAAAATTTTTTAATGAAAATTTTTTATAGGCCGTATTTTTTGTCTCGCTATAAAGAATTTTTAATGCTTCCTTGAGAGGGAGTTCGATGATATTTTCGTTATCAAAAGTTTTCGCCAGTAACTTGATTTCTTTTTTTGTCAGATAGTAGAAAAGGTCATCAGAATTATTTCTGATTAGATATTTCGTAATATATTTCAAAAAACTGATTGCTGTTTTTACATTATTATTGAAGTCCATTTTTCCTTCAAATTCAATATGTTGAAATTCAGCTAGGTGAGAAAAATCTGCCTTTTCTTTTCTAAATGAATTATAAATAGAAAAAACCTTATTGACATCTTTTGTGAGAAGTCTTAATTCCAAATAAAACTGGGAACTTTCTGTTAAAAATATTCGTTTGTGGTTATTGAACCATGAGATCTCTATGGGAAGAGTATCGGTAGTATAATCCAATTTTTTACCCGCATATACTTCTCCAGGAGACGAAATCATGAGGGTTGTTAAGGGGAGGTTGCACCATTCTGCGCCAAGTTTATGAAAATATTCAGTGGCCGCAAGAAAAATTGAATTATCAATTTTATGAAGATGATAGTAATGTTTATTTGTTACTAAATCATCCAATCTTTCCTTAAGAATTTTTTTACTGAAGGCACGTGCAGAAACGTTATGAATTTTCTTGTATTGCCTATTCCCGAGATACTCTACAATCTTCTTACCATCCCTTATTCGTGCTGAAAATGGTCCTGTCATTATAGTTACAGATGGTTATCCAGAGACCTTATCAGCCATTTCTTCAGGCGTGATATTAACTTTTTCCTGAATTCCTAATATTGCTTGAATAGCCTCTTGGCTGATCATACCCCCAGAATACCAAAAATCCCCATAAAATTCAATGCTTTATGGTGGATATTAGATAAGCTACCTATACATCAAAATCATTAGGTGAATTAACTTCTTTGGGAACTACTTTTTTACTTTCAAGAATATCTTTAATTTGGATTTTAGTAATATCAATTGGAGATGTATGACTAAAATTATGCCCGATAGTCAAAATGGCATCAGATATACCAAGAACTACCCCGCTACTCCGAAACTTCTCGTTGTCAATCAAATATGTCAGCACAATAAGATCCCCTTTTTTATAGTTATTTACCATAAATTTCGATATCAGTTATAAAACATCTCGGTATGATCAGGAAGGATATATCGATCTTTTTCTTTGGGTGATTCGTAACTTTTTTCGGCGCTACCCTAATTGTTTGAGAATTTTTAATGATTATTGCCTTATCTGTTACAGAATACACTTTCCCTTCCGTATACATCAATGAATAAGATGGCGGCACGACTCCATTTTCAAAATAAACTAAATCTTTCCAAAAAATACCGATGGAAATATTCTTTTTTATTTTTTTAATTTTATTTTTTATCCTGGTTGATTCAGATACTCTATTCTTTTTCAAAACAATAGCTTCACGTGGCAATAAAAGTCCTCTCCATGGAATGTTATTTTTTTCTACAAAAGCAACAACAATAAAATCTCTAGAAGTAGAGACGAGTTTCCCAAGAGAATAGTGAGTTATATGTTTGTTGCTACTCGGCTTTTTTTCTTCGGAGTAGAAAGCATCGATATACCGGGTGATAATAACCTGATCCATGTATTTAGAATACCAAAAAAAGAGGGGGCAATAAAGACCCCTCTTTCGATTTGGACGCCATGTCATTTTCCGTCGGGGAACAGAGGAGTTCCCGAATCGGTTGTTTTGTCAGCCCAGTCCGGGGCTTTGTCGAAATTACTTTTGTCATTACCCTCACGAACGCCAGAATGATCGCGGGCATCATGGTGGGCATGTGACACCTTACTTCCACTATCGCCAGTCAACGCACCGACGAAATCAGTGAACCAACCCATGATACTTCTCCTATACAATAGGGCAAAATTACCCATCTACACAATATTCCTTATGTAGATATATGTCAAACAAAAAACGCAAAACCCGCTGGGTTAGTTGGCCATGGCTTGTAACGTACCATTAAATCCGCAACGCTAGATATTGCAAGAGAGATAGTTTCCATTTTTATTAAGAAAATTTAACAAGAAAAACCATTATTTCTTGCCTAACTATACCCCCAGAATACCAAAAATCCCCCGATTTTTCAACGCCTTTGTGGGGATATTGGATAAATTTCAGTAATTCAAATCAGATTTCCGAATAAAGAAAAGCTTGCTAAATTAGGGTTCCGGCAAATTTCTATACTATTTCTGTCATGTGTATATAATAGATAACAAATAGCTAAAAACAAGAAGACAAAAAATATTAGATTTAATCAAAAAAAAATTATGGGTATAAATCAAATTGAACTCGCAAAAAAATTCGCCGAACAAAAATTTACTGAAGCAGGAAGAAAGAACCATTTTCTTGATGTTTTTCGAATACTTCAAAACAAGTTTAATGTAGATGATCAGGATATTTTAGTGGGAGGACTTCTCCATGATACCTTAGAGGATACTTCGGCAACATACGAAGAAATAGAAAAAACTTTTTCAAAAGAAGTTGCTGGTTTGGTACAAGAAGTTTCTCATCCAAAAAACTGTAGTCAGGAACAGAAACTCGAATATTATGAGAGAATCAAAACAATATCTTTAGGCGCAAAATTGATCAAAATGGCCGATTTTGCTTCACATTTACAAAACTTCGCAAAGATATACGAAAGGGGCGAACAACATCTCTACCCAAAATTTGCAAACAACGATAAATATATAGCGAGTATTCGTGAATTCTTGGATACCTGTGATACCTCAAGAAGTAAAAAGTTTGTATACGAATTAACAAGGAAACTGGAAGCTTTGCTTTAGAGATATCGGGTACAGGAATTAGTTGTTGGTGTTTATTGCGCGCTCTTTAACCTGCAATGGGAGTTTCTTGTATTGCCTGGCAAACTTCGGTAAATAAAGAATTTCCATTGTCTAGCGCAGGTCCTTAAGCGAAGAAAGCTTCTTTCCTTTTCCGTGTTCAAACTGAACTCGATCACTTTTTAGAGATGTGGCAAGATTTCTTGCTTTTTGCTCACGCAAAAGATGGCGAAAAAATTCACTCGTGGAAGAAAACCCCCCTACCCTCACCTCTTTTCGGATTTCTTTGGCGGTTATTTCGGGAACAGAAATATTGATGATAGTACGCATAGTTATGTATTACTTTGTAATAATTTGTATTACAAAGTAATATTACCTCCATAGGCATACATCTGTCAAGGGATAAAATTTTAAATACGTTGAATACCAAAAATCCCCCGATTTTTCAATGGTTTGTGAGGATATGATTATTTGTATAATGCATGAGAACCGACATCCATAAAATATACTTTTTCCTTATCTATTTTTATAATGATTCGATAAGCAAAATTCACAGAAAAAGCATGGTATTTTTTCAATTCTCCATGCAATTTATGGAGTTTTATTTTCTCCTCATTTTTTCTATTTTTAAACAGCACAAGAGTGCGATAGCAATCATCTTGGACCGCAGGGGGTAGTTTTCGAAGGGAACGCAAAAATCTGGCGGTATACAGATATTCCATTATTACTACTTACTTCGGCCAACTAATTTTTTGAGATTGCCCTTATAGATACGGCCTGCCTTAATATCGTTTTCTGCTTCTTGTATTCGCATAAGCGCCCGTTCTTCGCGAAGACGTTCAAGGGCGAACCGCACGAGATGCGCTTTGCTCTCGCTTGTTCCGTGAGCAATCTCCTCTTCAATAAAATTTTCGAGGTCTTTATTGATGGGTATGGTAATAGTAGTCATATACTATATCCTAGTACTATATTATAGTAATTGCAAGTCAATAAAAATACCCCTCTCAATAACCCCAAAAAATCCCCCGATTTTTCAACCCCGTAGTAGAATTTAGCAACGCGCGAAAGGCGCAGTAAGACCATTACTAAATTTCACTACAGGGTCAACGCCTTTGTGGGGATATTGCCTATCAAGTTTCCCATTAGTGTGGTATTTTACTCTGTAATGGCAAAAGTAATACTTTCAGCAAAAGATACATCATTTGAACTTCAACATAAAACTCTTTTTAAGGGACTTAATCTGACTGTAAAACAGGGTGACCGTGTTGGACTGGTTGGTAAAAATGGCAGTGGGAAAAGCACGCTTTTGAAATTGCTCGCGGGACAACTTGAAGCAACGAAAGGCGTAATTACAACCAAGGGTTCATCGTACTATCTCCCCCAACTGGATTTCTCGCTTTTTGGAAGCACCGACAAAATAGAAGAGTATGTTTCCCGCCAAGGAGTGAAGTGGTCCGCTCTTAATACAGGGTTCCGTAAATGGTTTAAAGAAAATGAAATCAAACCTGAACAAAAACTTCAAACATTAAGCGGGGGTGAAATGATGAAACTCAATCTCGCGATCGCCGAGACGCACAACCCCGATCTCTTGCTTCTTGACGAGCCGACAAACCACCTCGATGCAGGAGGGATCGATATTTTGAAGAAATTTCTCACAACATTCTCGGGAGCATTCATTATCGTCTCTCACGATCCGTTCTTTCTTGATCTTATTGTAAACCATATTTGGGAACTTGAAGAAGGGGCTGTTGCGGAGTATGGAGGAAATTATACGCATTATGCCGACCAGAAACAGTTTAAAAAAGATGCGCGAGAGCGTGATTACACAGCAACCAAGAAAAAATTAAGGAAGGTAAAAAAATCCATAGAAGCCGAGCAAAAGCGCGCAGACCGCTCAAGGCGCGTGGGGAGAAAAGAAGTGTTCGCAAATAATATGCCGCCGGTGCTCAAAGGATTTTATGCAAACAAGGCATCCGGCACAGCAGGCAAGCAAGGGAAGAAATTGAGGAAGATCATGACTCAAAGAGACGAACAAGCGGCATCGCTTCAAAAAGAGAAACAACGTCCATTGCGTTTCATACTCGACCACGACACTTCAGGAGCGCGAAGAACATTGATCGCTATCAATGACGGGACCCTCGGCGTACCAGAGAAAACTCTCATAGATGATATTGATCTTCGCATTGTGTATGGCGACCGCATGGTGTTGGTCGGCAAAAATGGTTCAGGAAAAAGTTCGCTTGCAAAATCCATTGCCGGAGAAGATGCCGCAGTGGAACTCGTAGGATATGTTAAACGCTCTCCCAGTGCACGCGTGGTATACGTGGATCAAAAATATCAAATTATCGATCCCAACCTAACCCTTATCGAGAATGTGGAAAAATACAATCCGAAACTTTTAAACGAGGAGGTACGAAGACAACTTGGGCGTTTTCTTTTTTACAAAGAAGAAGATGCGCGCAAAAAAGCGGGAGTATTGAGTGGGGGCGAAGCGGCGCGGCTTGTGTTTGCGATGGTTACCGCGGGGTCAGTCGACCTTTTGGTGCTCGACGAGCCGACCAACAACCTTGATATCGAAACGCTTGATATCATTGCGGATGCTTTGAAAGATTTTTCAGGCGCACTCATAGTGATCTCCCATAATGTACATTTTCTTGAACGTATCGGAATAGACACGGCGCTCATTATTGACAAAAAGAAACTCAAAACTATGTGTTCCTCCCTTGCCGACCCCGCCGCTTTTTACAATGAGATGGTGAGCAGTATGAGTTTGTAGTAAAAAATAGATAAAAGTGCTTTTGATGGCAAGAAAAATCCCCGCTTGAATACAGGGATTTTAAGGAAATGCTTAGAACGAAACTACTTGTTTATCGATGAGCCGGCGATATGGCTCACACATTTCAACAAGTTCGTTGTGTGTCCCAATACCAACTACTTGTCCACGATCGAAAACAACAATTTTGTCTACACCTTTAATTGTTGAGAGACGGTGGGCGATAATGATTCCCGTTCGTCCTCGAAGCGCTTCCCTCATTGCTTGATGGATCAAGGCTTCGTTTTCGGTATCAAGATTACTGGTTGCTTCGTCGAAAATAAGAATATGTGGATCTTTTGCAAGCGCACGAGCTATTCCAACTCGCTGGCGTTCGCCACCAGAAAGTCGAATGCCCCTTTCTCCGATTAGTGTTTCGAACTTTTTTCCCCCAAGTCGATGATAGAACTTATCGATACATGCCTTTTTGGCAATCACCTCAAGGTCTTCGTCGGAGATCAAGTGGCGTTCATTATTAACCCCAAAAAGAATATTGTAACGCAATGTTTCGTCGAATAATTCTACCTGCTGTTCGACAAGCCCTATGGCACGACGATAAAAGGTGAGGTCGAGTGTGCGTAGATCATTGCCATCCACTAGAATTTTCCCCCCATTGGGGTCATAAGCACGAAGAAGTAGGTTAACTAGTGTTGTTTTACCAGCACCAGATTGTCCTACAAATGCGCACGTTTCCCCTGCTTTAATGGTAAAACTAACATTACGAAGTGCATCGCTCGATGATATTTCTTCAGTTTGTTCCATGTCACTATCATTTTTTATGACAGGATAAGAAAAGGAAACGTTCCTGAATTCAATTTCTCCATTAAAGCGTGTTGGCTTGATAGGGTCTTTTTGTTCAGTCACTGCTATAGGGATTGATAGCATGTTAATGTATTTATCAACATATCCAATATTTTCAACAAGATTGCGCTGTACAGAACCCAAACTACCTAACCTCGCAAAAACATTATTTGACCATGCTAGAAATACAACAATGGTCCCCGGTGTATGCACCCCTCGGTACACTAAATAGATACTTGTTGCTAAGACCATAAACTGAACGATTTCAGCAAAAGATTCACGAATAAAAAACACCTTCATAAAACGAGTCCATATTTTTTTCCCAAAATTACCGATTTCAGTATTTTTTTGATGGTACTCTTCTATGGTGTTCTCTTCTTGCGCGTGAACCTTAACAAGTGCCATATAGCGGAGAATTTCCGAATGCCGTTTTTGCTGATTTCTCATTAAGTCTTGTTGCTCTTTTACGTTTGGGTAAAAATAAATATTGTAATAAATATTTGACCCTATATAAACTACAGAGCCGAAGAATACAATTGCACCGAGGAATAAGTCAACGTACAGGAGCGCCGCAATCGTAATTACCACCTGGATAATAATCGGCAAAAAATTATACAAGATAAGCGTTGCCGATTGCCGCAAGGCTCCTGACCCTTGATTAACGACACTTTGCTTAAGCCCTGAATTCTCATTGGCAAACTGGCCGAGAGAAAACTTGAACATTCGCAATAATGTTGTTTTTGCTATATGTCGTGAAATATCGAAGTCAATCGCTTCAATCTCTTTTTTCTCACGAATATATGTGACGAGAATATTAAATAGCAAGAGACCAAGGGAAACGATTGCAACAATAATAATGTACTGCAAGGGCTTTCCTTGGATAATACCGTCAATTATTTTTCCATAAAGATATGGGGTGGTAATGGTGGTTAATTGTTGTACCACCATTAGGGCGAGAATGGCAAGAAACGCCTGACTAAATGGTCGGTAAAGATCTCTAAGATACGTAAAGATGATTTTGTTCATAAGTATTTTCCTTTCAAAGATCTATGTTATTGGATAATTATATAACTTTTTTATAAAAAGTCAAGGATTTTAGATTCCGCCAACCGGATACAAAAAAAGACGAGGGGTTTTAATCCTCGTCTGTAAACTGCCGATGGCAGCCAAGAAAATTAATTTGTCGCAATTGCCTTATGGAGCTTTGCGATCTTTCCCATTACTGTTTGAGCTGCGGATTTGTATTCATCCTGGGTTGGATCGCTACCTTTGGAAAATAATTCCGTCGGGTATATTGGCTTTCCATAATTAATCGCGAGCGAACGTCTGCGCAATAAAAAATCAATGGGACGCATTTTAAAATGACCATTCATCGCGACAGGAACAATCGGCACTCCTGTTGTGTGAGAAAGGAATGCAATACCTCCTTTTCCATTCCCCACTTCCCCATTTTTTGTTTTTTCCCCCTCGGGGAACATAAGAATGCTTTTGCCGTCATTTAGAATCTTGATGTGCTCCTGGAGCGAGAACGCATAATCTTTTTTTCCTGTGTATGCAGGATATGCTCCCCATAATTTAAACCAGGCACCGCCATAAATATATTTACTGAAATCATCTTTCTCGTAAAATTCACGCTCGCGCGCAACATAAAATATCGGCATTACGGGAGAGAACGGGTTGAGACTCGCGGGCACCAATATAGGATCGAGCTCGCTTCCGTGATTGGCGGCAAAGATCACTCCGCGAGAAAGCCCCTTGAGATTCTCTTTGCCATAGACGCGAAACCGCCCGCATAAACCAAGAACGATCCATGTGGGAATCCAAACAAGTGTCTGCAGTATAAATGGTGAAAGGTATTTCATCGTTGTTATCTTATTATTACCTTCGTTCAATGAAAAATACCAGCGCCACAGACCCCGCTATCCACAAGAAAAGCGCCATAGGGGCTGTAAAGAGCTTATCAATACCCGGAGAAAAGTTGTAAACAAGTGCTTCTCCGCGGAGCAGATGATAATAATACGCAAGAATAAGACCCGTTCCAGCAACTCCAAGGGCGATTGACTGGAAAAACTTCATTGTTCCCGATGGGTAATCTCCATGGATCATACTTCGTAAAATAACATTCAATATGAAAAAGAACACAAGAAACGAGGCCGCATTTACCCAAAACGCTTGCTCCGGGAAAAGAGATGAAATGATCTGCTCGCGGAAAGAAAAAGCGGCATACATCGAATGCGCGCCGATGAGCGCAATAAGAAACGAGGTGGCGCTTCGTTTACCCGCATAAAATGCAAATGCGGAAAGTGAGACAATGAGAACGGTAATAACGATCGTGTCGAGTGAAAAACTCGCAAGAGGGCTCAAAATTGTTGCCATAAGTTTTGTGCTTCCAACCGCCATGTGTTCCATTAAATCCCTTCCTTCTTAAGCTCTTCTATGATCGTTTCAACTTTTTTTGAGAGCTTGCCCGGCATTTTAATATTCAATTTGACCAGTAAATCTCCGCGGCGCTTAACATCGATCGGCACCCCCTTCCCTCGCACACGCAAAATCTCACCGAACGAAACGCCGGCGGGAATTTTAAGAGAGAGCGTGTTCCCTTCAATCGTAGTAATAGTATACTCACCGCCCAAGAGCGCGTCTGAAAGTTTTATGTTCAAATCCATAACGACATTATTGCCCTCACGCGCGAATACCGGGTGAGAAGCGATGTGAATTTTCACATACAGATCGCCTGCGATACCGCCGGGGACCGCTTCTCCGACACCGGAGAGTCTGATCATCTCACCGACTGAAATTCCTGCAGGAATTTTTATGGTGACACTCTCTTCGCGCTTTTCCACTCCCACACCCTTGCAGGTAGGACACTTCTCCTCGGGAACCTGCCCTCGTCCATGACAAGCACTGCAATCAACGACGCTCGTAAATACACCAAAGAAAGATTTGCGTGTTTCGTGAACTTTTCCTTGGCCATTACATGTAGAGCATTTCTTCATTGAAGACCCCGGTTTTCCGCCGGAACCCTTGCATGTCTCGCACGCAGAGACTTTATTGAGAAGAACGCTTCGCTCTGTGCCTAAGATCGATTCGGAGAATGAAATCTGAAGATCAATGGAGATATCTCTTCCTCTTTTCACCCTACTCCTTCCTCCTTTTGCACCACCAAAAAATTCGCCGAAAATTTCATCGAGGTCGACGCCTTCAAATCCCTGCTGGCCGAATCCGGAGAAATCAAAACCGCCAAAACCTTGTTCGCCTTGGGGCCCATTATCGCCAAACGTTTGGCCATATGAATCGTATTCCGCGCGCTTTCGATCGTCCGAAAGTATCTGGTACGCCTCATTCACTTCTTTAAATTTTGAATCATCGCCACCTCCTTTGTCGGGATGATATTTATGCGCGAGTTTTCTGAACGCCTTTTTAATTTCCTCTCTTGAGGCGCTTTTGGGAATGCCTAAAATTTGATAGTAGTCTTTTGCCATACATCAATTATAACCAATAACCAACAACTTACAACCAATAACCAAAAGCCGAATTGGGTTATTGTTTTGTTTTTTATAAGTTATTAGTTGTTAGTGGCTAGTTCTTTTTACCATCTCCCTCTTTGAAATCCGCATCACGGACATTTCCATCGCCACCCTTCTTATCTTTGTTGTCAGTTGTTTGTTGTTTGTTGTTAGTTTGTTTGGCCATCGCTTCGCCGATCTTTTGCATCTCAAGCGAAAGCTCTTCGGTCGCTTTCTTAATGGCGGCCGAGTCATTGCCATCCTTAACACCCTTGAGAGCGGTGATCTTTACCTCCACGGCGGATTTCACGTCGGCAGGCACTTTGTCGCCTGCATCACGAAGAGATTTCTCGGCAGTATAGATAGTTTGTTCGGCAATATTGCGTGCATCGACAGAATCCTTTTTCTGGCGATCGGTTTCGGCATTTGCTTCCGCTTCTTTGCGCATACGTTCAATGTCCTGTTCGGAAAGTCCCGAACGCGCCTCAATGCGAATTGATTGTTCTTTGCCGGAAGTTTTCTCGCGCGCCTTCACATTAAGAATTCCGTTCGCATCCACGTCAAAAGTCACCTCGACTTGCGGCATGCCGCGAGGCGAGGGCGGAACTCCGTCGAGGATAAAGCGGCCGAGACTTTTGTTGTCTGCCGCCATAGCACGTTCTCCTTGTACGATATGGATCTCTACCGATGTTTGATTATCGGCGGCAGTTGAGAACACTTGAGACTTCGATGCGGGAATCGTAGTATTGCGCTCGATCAATTTTGTCGCAACCCCACCCAATGTTTCAATGCCAAGCGAAAGCGGGATAACATCGAGAAGCAAGACGTCTTTCACATCACCCTGCAAAATTCCTGCCTGAATCGCGGCGCCGAGCGCAACAACTTCATCGGGATTGATCGAACGGTTCGGTTCCTTTCCAAAAAGCTTTTTCACCGCATCGATAATGGCAGGCATTCTCGTCTGGCCTCCAACTAAAATTACTTCCTGAATTTCTCCTATTTTAAACGGCGACGCATCGAGTGCTTTCTTGGTGATCTCGATCGAGCGGTCAATATATTCACGCGCAAGTTCTTCAAGAGTTGCGCGGGAAAATTTTAAAAGCAAATGCTTGGGGCCGGAAGCATCGGAGGTAATGAACGGAATGTTGATCTCCGCCTCGGTCGTAGTTGAAAGTTCATGCTTTGCCTTTTCTGCCGCTTCCTTGAGCCGCTGGAGCGCTAAAACATCTTTGGTCACATCGATCCCGCTTTCTTTTTTGTATTCATCGGCAATCCAGCGAATGATCTTCTGGTCAATGTCTTCCCCGCCCATATGCACGTCGCCATCGGTCGATTTCACTTCGATCACATCGTCTGCCACCTCAAGGACAGAAACGTCAAAGGTGCCGCCGCCGAAGTCATAGACAACGATCTTCTCGTCTTTCTTTTTATTAAAACCGTACGCGAGTGCTGCCGCGGTCGGCTCGTTGATGATACGCTTTACGTCAAAGCCGGCAATCTTGCCTGCATCTTTGGTCGCCTGGCGCTGTGAGTCATTAAAATATGCGGGGACAGTGATCACTGCCTCGGTAATTTTCCCGCCGAGTTTCGCTTCCGCGTCCGTCTTAAGTTTTTGAAGCACCATCGCCGAGATCTCTTCGGGACGGAACCACTTTCCGCCCATATCAACCTTGACCCCGTCATTATCGGCACGCTCGATCGTAAAAGAAACGTTCTTTTTGTCGCGCGCGACGCCTTCATCTTCAAATCGATGGCCGATCAAACGCTTGATACCGAAGAGCGTGTTCTTGGGGTTGGTCACCGCCTGACGCTTCGCCAAAAGACCAACAAGACGCTCGCCGTTTTTTGAAACCGCGATCACCGAGGGTGTCGTGCGCACTCCTTCGGCATTCTCGATGATCTTCGGCTCTCCGCCTTCCATAACCGCCATTGCCGAGTTTGTAGTTCCTAAATCTATACCAAGTATTTTAGCCATAGTAGTTTAGTTAATGAGTTAAGTTTAGTTGATAAGTTAATGAGTTTGTTGTTATTGGTCGTTAGTTGTGGGTTGTTTGTTGTTAGTCGTCGGTTCCCCTTTAAACACTGCGACTTTCACGTTCGGCGGTTTAATGACTTTTCCGTTGAGTGTATACCCCTTCTGAATTACCACGACGATCATGTGATCTTCTTTTGGATTGTCGGTCGGTACATTTTCAAATGAAGCG
>Ga0209210_1001058_pt1 | contig 24711 bp, 20 predicted proteins | sample RifGroA1_FD_183991 | JGI IMG/M metagenome (GOLD analysis project Ga0209210, IMG submission 183991) | Contaminated groundwater microbial communities from Rifle, Colorado, USA - Rifle Groundwater A1 (SPAdes) (version 2) | ecosystem: Environmental > Aquatic > Deep subsurface > Groundwater >...
TTTTAAATAGCCTGCTTAAGTACAGGGACTATCCCACATTAAGTTTTGTAGATTGTTATTTATGGGAGCTGGCAGAGGGTGCGGGGTGCGACCTTCTGACAAATGACAAAAAATTGGCAGTGAAAAAATGAAGATTTTGGAGAATGTGCCATTATCCGGTTACACTACTTTGGGAGTAGGGGGGCCGGCTAGGTGGCTGGTGGAGGTGGAAAATAGAAATGAGATATTAGAAATTAGAGATTGGGTTGAAGAAAAAGGGGTTGAGTGGATGGTGATTGCCGGAGGCAGCAATTTACTGGTAAGCGATGAAGGGTATGGCGGATTGGTGATTGTAAACAAATTACCCGGGAGCGGCATGATGCTAAATGATTTGGTAGATCAAATGAATGACCTGGGACTAGCGGGAATGGAGTGCCTGGCGGGGATTCCGGGGACGGTGGGGGGGGCGGTGTACGGCAATGCCGGGGCCTATGGACAGACGATTTCCGATCATTTGGTGGGAGTAACGACATTATCGGGATACTGGCCGAAAGAAAAATGCGAGTTTAGTTACCGGGAAAGTGTGTTTAAGAAAAACAAGGAAATAATTTTAGAAGTGAAGTTTGAATTGCCAAGAGGAGATAAGGATGTTTTGATAGCTAAATCAAATGAAATCCGGGAGCTAAGAAAGAAAAAATACCCGCCGGAGATGAAATGCCCGGGGAGCTTTTTTATGAATTTGTGGTTCGATCAATTACCAGAAGAAGTGCAAAAACAGATTCCTAAAGAGAAAGTTAAGGGAGGCAAAGTGGCAGCTGGGTATCTCTTAGAGCAAATTGGGGCTAAGGGGAGGAAATTGGGGGGAGCGGCGGTGGCTGAGTATCACGGGAATTTAATATATAACGCGGGTGGGGCTAAAGCTGGCGAGGTGTGGGAGTTGGCCAAACAGCTGCAAAGAGAGGTGAAGGAAAAGTTTGGAGTGAGTTTGGTACCGGAAGTGCAGTTGGTAGGATATGGTAAAATTAACACATGTCTGCCAAGCTTCCACTAGACCTGAAGCGCTATTTTTGGGACGTTGATTTCAAAGATCTGGATCTCCGCACTGACGCTTACTTCATTCTCAAGAGAATTATTGACCGGGGAAATACCCCCGCTCTAAAATGGGCTCTCTCTCAATATTCAGCTGATCAAATCAAAGAGTTAGTATTAAATTCCCGCGACTTGTCCAGAAAAACTGCCAACTTTTGGACCAAGTTATTTGCTCTTGACCCCAAACAGGTACCATGTTTAGTCAAACCCTACTCCCGCATACCATTCGGGGTCTCCCCAAACTAGCCGCCGTTTCCACCATCAAAAAGGCTTACTTGGCGGGCGGCACAGCTCTTGCCCTGCAATTGGGACATCGGATATCGGAAGATCTAGACTTCTTTATCCCTCTAGAATTCAAAGAGCTTTCTTTAATCAATGAGCTAAAGCATCTTGGTAACTTCAGAGAAGATCAACAAAGCTGGCAAACTATTATCGGAGAATTCGAGGGCACCAAATTTAGTATTTTTTATTATCCCTACGAAATTATTGACCCCTTTTTAACTTACGAGGGACTGAACGTTGTAGGTAAAAAGGACATCGCGGCCATGAAAATCCATGCGCTGGAAGATCGGGGAACAAAGAGAGATTTTGTTGATGTATATTTTTTATCCAAGGAGTTCTCCCTGGAACAAATGTTCGAATTTTATGACCAGAAATACCATCGTTTAGACGATCATTTGTTTCACATCATAAAAAGCCTGAACTATTTCGCAGACGCCGATTCGACTGAAGATAAAACTCCCAAAATGCTCAACGGCATCCCTTGGGAAAAGACTTGGAATTCAGTCAAGACCTTCTTCGAACGCGAAGCCCTTCGCCTAGCCAAATCCCACCTAGACCTATAGCGCCCTTCACGACGCGCGAGTCACGTCGAGCGCCAAAGTGAAGCAAGATATGAGATATCTATGTCCCATAGTTTCTTGACAGATTTGGGCGGTATGATATACTTATCTTAATGTCCGGCAAAGCCAATTAGCCTCAAATTACCCCGCGGACGCGGGGTTTTTACTTAAATCGTATATAATGAGGCCATGGCACCAGGAGATATGAACACCAAAGAAGAGATAAGTAACACCCTCAACCAATATTACGACCGTCAAGCTTTGATCCACGCCGGCGAGATTGTGGCTGGTCTTGGAGAACTACTTCGGATGAATTGGAAGAGGCTCTGTCTGATCGCGGGCTTTACCGCTTTAGCCTTTACCACGGGCTGCAAACTATATTCCGTCCAAGATCAAGATCCCAGTCAGGCACCCGCCACCGAGACTCAAGGAGGTAAGGTTACTCTCGTTTCTCCCACAACGCCTGTCTCCATTACCCCCGAAGCCTCTGGTACTCCTCCCCCTCCCGAAGCTCTACCCACCCAGACCGGAGCGATTCTCTCCGCCAGGGGAGGCGGTGAAGGCGGTTCATTCGTTTCTCTTGACCGGTTGCCTCTTCCTTCCAATTTGCCCCAAGATCTCATTGATCAGAACAAGATTGTATCCCAGCCCGGAGAGGGGATCGGAGATAAGGCTTGCGTGGAAGCGGGATTATGCTTCTTCATTCCTGGCGCGTATCCCGAAGGGTTTATAGGACCCGATGGGAACACTTACATATACGACCCCGTCAGAGCCAGCCTGCTGCAAGTTCCAGTTTACACTACTTCGAATGGAGGGTCAGAGTTGGTTCAGGTCCCGGTCAAGATACCCGAAGGGCACCAGGTCATGATGGGAGTAGATGCCAAAGGCCAGCTTGTCTACCTCGACGTGGCTCCGGATGGCACCTGGAAAGTTTTGGACGTCGAAGCCCTCCATAAATCTCCCGCCGGAAGTCAACCGCAATTCTCATGGGCAGACGGAACGGTCCATTTTTCCGACGGGACAGTAGCCTCCATGGTAGAAAGAGATATTATTCCGGCCCATCCCCAAAACTCAGCCGAATGTGACCAAATTTGTCCCAAAATAACCCTAGATAACTTGAGCAGAATCCAAGTAGATCGGACTCCATTAACTCCAAACGAAAACGGAACGAGCGGGATTGTAATATCTCAAGGAACCAACACGGAGGTCCACATAAATTCAGGTAATTCAGAATATCTCGGAGCAATTAACTTAGAGTTTCCTGATAATCCAGGTGTTACGGGGGTACTTGCTGCTATAAAAACCGTTAATACTGATAGGTCAGACCAAAAATCTGTGATTGTTTATCTTCTCAAACTCGTTGATGGGACATTGCAGCACACAACAGCTGACGCTGATCAAATGCTACAAAAACTGAATTCAGGAAACTTCGATATTACTGCCGTTTCTAAATACTACTATGCTGGCAACGGAACAAAATGGTTCGACGTTGCTAAGGAAATAACCGACGGGCAGGACCTTGGGCTCGACCCCCGAAACCCTTCCAATTACGACGGAAAAATAGTCATAAATTAACCCCCGCTAAAGTTTGTGATACACTAGAAATGTGGGAAAGTACAAGTGGATTTTAGTTACGCTGATTGTTATTCTGTTGGTGGGTATTTTGATGTGGTTTGGGAGAGACAAGAACCCTCTTGAAATTGGAAGAAGAGACGAACTATATACGGTTCAAGGACAAGTCACAAAGTGGTTTGCCAATTCAGATACGCTGGAGGTAAAAATTGGCAGTAAAACAGTAAATTTAAAGCTAAGAGGATACCCTGAAGCGACTATTATTGGGCCCAACCCCAAAGATCGACTGAATACCACCATTTTGGTCAGGAGCCAATATACGAACCAGGAGTGGGGGAGGGCGTTTTGTGAAGGAGATGTATTACTCATTGGCACCAAAGAAAATAATTGGAGTAAAGTTAAAAACTACCAGCAAATTGAGCCGGATTTTGTTAATGTAGAAGACAGAGTATGTTACGATTCGCCGCAGCCATAATTGTATTTTTTGGTCTCTTGCTGACAACTCCCGGTTCTGCCAAGGCCGCTGCCTGCTTCGACCCTTGTCTGGCTGATTGGGATTGTTCTTCCGGATATTACTGCGACAAAAATCTAAGGTGCCCGGCATGCAAGAAGAAGTCCTGTACGGTTACTTCCTGCAGCGCTTCCTGTCCTACCGGATGCGGTCAACCGGTTCAAACTGTGGGTGGAACCACCAACTGCGGTACTTACTGTTCTGTCAGTTGTGGAGGCACCGCAGCCTGTTGCACTCCTACATGCGACTCGCCGTGTCAGGGGCCTTGCGGTAGCACCGGCACATGTATTAATTCCTGCACCGGCGGCTCAATGTCCTGCTCTACCTCCGCTTGTCCTGTTTCCTATTGCAGTAGTTCATGTCCTAATGGTTGTTCCTCTACCAGTACATCTGGCGGTACATGTAACCCGTATTGCAACAAAACCTGCCAAACCGGACTTGTATGTATTGCTGACTCCAATGGCGGCGCTTGCGGCATCGACCCGAATTCAATTGTTTGTTACGACAATTGCTATGACCCAGGAGCGTGTCCCAGTGGAACGCAAAAAGACAATAATCTTATCACTTGTTGCACGAAAAGCTGGTACGATGCTGGAGGTGGTACGTGTAATCCCAGTAATGATCCCAAATATCAATTCAGTAGCCAGTGTGTTAAAAACAACTTCAAGTGTGGATCGGGCGATACGACGGGGGCGTGCCATCCTAACAATACTTGGCTGGTTGACCCAAAAACTGTAGATTGTGGAACTTTGGGAGCCAAGGATAGCTGTTATGGACAATGGATTGGATGTACAGCGTGCACCGAATTTTACAATAATCCTGGCAACTGTAGCACGCAAGGCAAGTGCGAAAAAATTTCAGGCATTGAATATGGTAAAAAATGTCCACCGGGAACTATTCCGGGTTCTTGTTCAGGATCATATGCCGGGGCTACTTGCGACCTGTTGGTGATTCCCACCCCGGCTCCTACTCCTATCCCAGGCAATGGGGGTGGCGGTGGAGGGGGAGGTGGGGGTGGAGGAGGAGGCGGATCTCCTGCCTGGTGGCAGGCCCAGGGACCGGTGATAGCCATGACGGATATTGTCTCGTCTCTGCCCAATGGTCAGAAGCTGGTAACCGGTGCTAATGGGGGAGTGGTGGCATATGGGGGAAGTTTGAATACCAACGGTCAGCCTTCCGGTTCCACGGCAGATATTAACTTTGCCGTAGCCAAAGCCTTTACCGCCAACAACTCATACGCGCTGTTTAAGAGACGGATTACCAACAAAGTTACTCCCACTTCTTTCCTGGGAGGTTTTCTGACTCCGGGAGGACCCGCCGCTGATGGATTTGTCTACTGGCAAGCTTCAGGAGATGTATCTTTACCCGCTCAAAACATCGGTACCGACAAAGTAATCCTTCTGGCTGACGGAGACGTAGATATTACCGGTAATCTGACCTTTACTGACAGCCAGGGCTTGCTGGTCATCTTGTCCGGCGGCAACATCACCTTGAGTGGAACAGTGACTACTCTCAAAGGGATATATCTGGCCCAGGGAACATTTGACACCGGAGTGTCGGCCAATCAGCTTCAAGTAGACGGAACCGTAGTGGGACTAACCGATGTCACCCTTTCCAGAACCTTTACCACCGGCAATCAACCCGCCGAAATATTCAAATACCGCCCCGATTATGTGGATATGCTACCCGACTCCATCCTGCGCCGCACCATCATCAAACAAGAAGTGGCACCGTGACGAGTGTAACTGTAACAGTAATCTGTAACTGGCTAGCCCATCAATCCATGAAGCATTTTTGATATGTCTTCAGCGAGCTGATATATCCTATTCTTAACCAATTGCTCTAATTTCAAAAGACTTCGGCCTTCTAAAATAATAATCATGTTAATACATTCATATGTTGAACCCTTAGCTACGTTATATAAATTATTAGCTTCTTTTTGAGTTTTTCTACCATTTCCTTCAGCAATATTATTTGGAACCGACAATCCCGCTCTACGCATTTGATCTCCAAAAGAACTCTGGTATCGTTGTGGTAAAGATTCTGCTACATCTATTATCAGATTTGCAAACTCAACTCCCTTTTTCCACACTTCCAAAGTCTGAAATCTAAACATATTATCCCAGTTACAGTTTACAGTTACTGTTACCAATCGTCCAGTTACAGTTACAGTGGCCAGTTACCATCTATTGTCTATCATCAAGTTTATATCCTAAAACTCGTCTATTTTAGCTCCTAGGCTTTTTAAATTAGCTACGAAGTTGGGATGGCCGCGGTGGATGGAATCAGCATTGTTGATGATAGTTTCTCCGCTAGCTGTCATGGCGCACATGACCATGGAGACAACGGCACGGATAATGTAGGGAGCATCTAGGTTGGCGCCTTTGAGCAGGTTTCCGCCAGTAACTAATACCCGGTGAGGGTCGCACATGACAATATTGGCGCCCATTTTCGAAAGTTCCGAGGTCCAAAACAGACCGGATTCGTACATCCAATTATGAAACATGACTTGACCAGTGGTTGAAGTAACGGCTAGGGGAATGAACAAGGGGAGGGTATCTACCGGTAAAGCCGGCCAGGGTTGGGCCCGGACAACTAAAGGGGAAGTGGTTTTAGCAATGGTGGGTTTTTGGCCGGCGGCGACTGTGGCAGTATCTCCAGAGTAAGTTACAGTAATGCCAAATTTGGCAAATTCACGGGTGATGGCGGTCATGTATTGGGGTAAGGCGTGGGTAACGCTGATCTTTCCTCCAGTGACTGCTCCCAGAGCCAGAAAAGTGGCGATTTCGTAAATATCAGATTCAATAGTGACTTCGGTAGGGGTGAGGGGATGGCCGCCATCGATGGTCAGGACACTGGAGCCAATACCAGATATTTTGGCGCCACAAGAATTTAAAAAAACGCAGAGCTGTTGGACATTGGGTTCGGTGGCGGCGTGGATGATGGTAGTAGTTCCGGGGAGAGTGACGGCAAAACTGACAATGTTTTCAGTGGCAGTGGGACTGGTTTCCGTGAGCCAAACTTGACCAGCTTTGGCCTGTGACGAGTCGAGAGTGACGTGATTATTAGAAGTGACCACTTTGACACCCAGCTCCATGAAAGCCAAATAATGGGGATCAATGGGACGGGCCCCTAAAGTACAGCCTGCCGGCTGCTCACTGCTTTCGGCTTTGTGGAAGCGGGCCAGCAGTGGCCCCCAGAGAAGAGTAGTACCGCGGATGCCTTTGGCTGATTTAACGTCGGAGGGGTCAATGGGGTCGAACTTCACTTGGGAGTTGTCAATGGTCATGGTCGAGGATGGTTTATCCCAGGTAATGCGGCTGCCCAGGCTTTGAAGAATATCGACCAAACGGGAGACGTCGGTAATATCGGGGACGTTTTTTAAGGTTAAGGGTTTGTCAAACAGGAGGCTTGAGGGGATGAGGGCCACGGCTGCATTTTTGGAGCCAGAGGGAGTAATTTGTCCGGCAAGGGTTTGGCCGCCAACAACCTTAATATTCATGCCTGATAATTATAGCATTTGGTAATACTTTTCCTATACCTCACCCTTTTGATTCCCTCTCCTATAATAGGAGAGGGACTAAGGAAGAGGTATATTATTAGGAGGTGGGTATATGAGGTATATTTCCGTCTTTAATTCTAAGAAAATGACAAGTAGACGGAAAAGTTTAAGACAAAAACCGACAGAAGCAGAGAAGATTTTATGGCAAGAGCTAAGGAAAAAGAAGTTAGGGGTGAAATTTAAACGGCAATATAGTTTGGGAAATTATGTGGCGGATTTTTACAGTCCGGAGGCGAGATTGGCAATTGAATTGATGGGGTCGGTTCATGAGTCGGATCAGGTGCGTAGGTATGACTTGGGCAGAATTAAATATTTTGAGTCTCTGGGAGTAAAGACGATGATATTTTGGAATGGGGAAGTAGTGAAAGATTTGGAGAGAGTACTAATGAAGATTTTGAAATACCTCTCCTCAACCCCTCTCCTATAATAGGAGAGGGGAACGAAAAGGGGTGAGGTATGGTTATTTGATAGAATAGATGAGCATGAAAGAAGACTTGGTTGCCTTTGGCAAAATTTGGTATGCGTTCTTGTTTAAGCACGGCTACGGAATGTTTGCCAGGTTTGAGCGGGTGAAACGGTTTTTGGCAGGGATGTTGTACCGGCAAAGGGGAAGATTTGCCCAGCCATTTGTGCATTTGGGTATGGCAGGATTGGTGGCGGCCGGAGTAATGCTGGCCCCAGTATTGGCAAGTTCGTTCCCGGGAGTGTCACCGGATCCCTGGAAAGAGACTTCGGCTGCTGTAGAAGTGGTGTTGTCGGTAACTGATGATGCAACTACGACGGTAATTTCTGAAAAAGTGCGGGATAAGATTGTCGAGTATGAAGTCCAAAATGGTGATACTGTGTCTGGGATTGCAGCCAAATTTGGGATAGATTCAGACACCATCCGCTGGGAAAATAATTTAGCCGATGTCAAGGATATTAAACCCAAGCAGAAGTTGAGAATTTTGCCGGTATCGGGTGTTTCTCACAAAGTTGCCCGTGGAGAAACAATTTACTCAATATCTAAAAAATATAACGCTTCATCGCAGGCAATTGTAGATTTTCCTTTCAATACATTTACCGATGACGAAACATTTGCGCTGGCGATTGGCCAGAGTCTAGTTGTACCGGATGGTAAGAAGCCCAATATAGTGCCATGGAACCCCAGTTTGTATGTGGCCCAAAGAACACCAAATGCCGGAGCGGTGACGGCACTGGGACAATTTGTGTGGCCGATTGGAGGAGTAATTACCCAAAGATATGTGTGGTATCACAAGGGAGTGGATATTGCGACAGCTATGGGAACGCCGGTACTAACGGCTGATGCCGGGCGGGTAATTATGGCCGGATGGCCGGATAACACAGGATATGGCAACCGGGTGATGATTGATCATGGTAATGGATATGTAACACTGTATGGGCACTTGTCGAAGATTTACGTGACGGTAGGGCAGACGGTGAGGCGGGGAGATCAGATAGGGGCGGAAGGGTCGACGGGGAGAAGCACCGGGCCGCATTTGCACTTTGAAGTCCGAAGAGGAGGAGTGGCTATTAATCCGCTGGAGTTTTTGAAATGAAAAAGATTGCGATAGTAACAGTGAATTACAACGGGAGTAAAGATACGCGGGAGCTTTTGGAATCTGGCAAGGGTTTAAACGCGAAGTGGATTGTGGTGGATAATGGATCGACCCAGGAGGCTAATTTTGAAAATGTGGAGGTAGTGCAAAATGGGGAAAATCTGGGTTTTGCCGGGGGGTATAACCGGGGGTTGAGATATGCGGTAGCAGGAGGAGCGGATTATATATTGACGATTAATAACGATACTTTGATTCCTGACAAAAATATTTTGAAAAAATTGGTGAAAGACTTGGAAGGACATTCTGATTGGGGAGTGGTGTCACCCAAGATTTGGTTTGCGCCCGGATATGAATTTCATAAAGACAGATATAACAAGAAGGATGAAGGGAAGGTAATTTGGTATGCTGGGGGACGGTTTGATTGGAATAATTTGTGGTCGGTACACCGGGGGATTGATGAGGTGGATACCGGGAAATATGATGGAGTAGAAGAAACAGATTTTGTGAGTGGGTGCTGTTTTTTGATACGGCGTGAAGTGCTGGAAAAAGTGGGGTATTTTGACGAGGGGTTGTTTGCATATTATGAAGATAATGATTTGATGCAGAGAATTAAAAAGGCGGGCTGGAAGTGCGGGTATGACGGGCGGGTGGGGATATATCACAAAGTGTCGCGGACGGCGGGGATTGGATCAGGAACGGCGGATTATTATTTGACGAGAAACAAACATGTTTTTGCCATGCGGTATGCGAGTTTACGGACCAAGTTGGCGGTGGTCCGGGAAGGAGTTAGACTTCTTTTGACAGGAAGACCGATGCAGAAACAAGGTGTGGCGGACTTCTGGCGGGGGAAAGTGGGAGCGAAAGTGCGGCAGATGGGAGGAAAATGGCCGGTAAAGTTGTCGATTGCCATTGTCAATTACAAGACACAAGAGTTTACGCGAAAGCTGTTGCGAAGCATTGCTAAATATTGTCCGGAGGCGGAGGTAGTGGTGGTAGATAATGGGTCAGGAGAAAGTTTCGAAGTAGATAAGTTTATTTCTAGTCCGATGAATTTAGGGTTTTCAGGAGGGTATAATTTGGCTTTGGATTATTGCCGGGGAGAATATTTGCTGCTTTTGAACTCGGATGTAAAGATAAGAAAAGGGTCGGTGCAAAAATTGTTGGCGGTTGGTGGTGAGGCGCTGGCAGCGGCAAAATTAATTTTGCCGGATGGGAGTGTGCAGAAGTCGGTGTTTCACTTGCCGACTGTATGGGGGGCGGTAAAAGAATATCTGCTGGGGCAAAAAGAAGCTTTTTTGTGGTATGGGTCTGGGGGGGGGAGAGTAGACGGGGCGGTGGCAGCCTGCTGGATGCTGCCTCAGACCGTACGTAACCGTGTAGGAAGGCTAAATGAGGCTACAGCCCTGTATCTGGAGGATATTGAATATTGTCGGAGGTTAAAGGAGGCTGGAATACCTATATATTACGAACCCGGGGCAATATTTGATCATTATCATGGGGCCGCTTCAAAAAAACTTCCGGAGGGAGAAGCGGTACGCAAACAAGAACAAGCCTCGGTGTGGTATTACGGATGGCTGAAATATAAAGTGATTGTGGCTATCCGGTGGATTGGACACCTGCTTGACAGGTGATATAATGGGGGAAGTACTAGTCGTAGAACCTCCTTATCGGAGACTCGAAGTAGACTATCTCGAAGGAGGTGAATTAAACAATGCAAGACCAACAACTAACATGTAAGGATTGTGGCAAGTCATTTACTTGGACCGCAGGAGAACAGCAATTTTATCAAGACAAAGGGTTTACAAACCCCCCAATGCGCTGTCCCGAATGCCGCCAAGCAAAAAAAGCTTCATCCATGGGTGGAGGTCAAAGACGCGATTTTCCTATAACCTGCAGTAACTGTGGGAAACAGGATACCGTGCCATTTGAACCCCGTGGTGACAAGCCAGTGCTGTGCCGCGACTGTTTTAAAGCGAGCAAATCTCGATAAAACAGATCCAAAGTAAGCCAACAAGCGTCTCTTTCCGGGGCGCTTTTGGGTGGGTTGCGGTGGTTAAATTAGTGTTGAAGCTTGGTCAGAGCGTCGACCAACTCTTGGTTGCCCATTAGTTTGGTCCAGTTATGATCTCCCCAACTTAAACCAGAATCTGTGGAGAAGGAGATGATTATGGTTTGTGGGGAATGTTGTTTAATTATTTCTGCGGCTCTTTCTCCGTCTACTGCGGTTGGGAATTTGTGGTCCACTAGAGCGACTGTTGGTCTTAATCCTCCTTTGACGAGGGTCTCTACCTCTTCGACAGAGTGGGCTGCGCCAATGACTTGGTGTCCGTCCCCTTTGCCAAAAAGCGCTATTCCTCTAGTGATTGATTCTAAGGATATTGGGCTGTCGTCAGCCACAAGCAAGAGCTCTTTTTTCATGGCCTGGAGTATACTTTTTATAGGACTAAGAATCAAGTGGTTTTGTTCAGAAGCTGAAGCGATTAATGCTGGTTTTACTCGCGCCAGGGATTAGTATTTTGGCAAATTTTTTATTAGATATGAAGAAAATCAATAACCTTTGGCATACTGGGTCTATACGAATTGGTTGATACTCTAAGTGTGCAACCTCTGTCAGCAATTTGGTGTGTTATATACTTCGGTCCAATTTCGCCAAATTTAAGACCTTTCTTCATGAAATTTAACCATTCAGGGGAAGACATTGGCAGAAACCCGTAGAAATGGTAACACCTTCCTGATTCTAAGATTACTCCACTTTTTTGACCCAATGTCTCCATAACTTCCTTTACTCTATCTGTTCCGTATTCTCCCACGATTGAATTTGAAAAATCTATCATTGGGATATGTCTTAAAGCTGTTTTGGTAAACAGTCGAGAAAAGATTCCCACCAAGGATTGTTCACTGTCAGGAATTGCGCCAATTATCTTTAGTAGGTCTGGTAATTCTGGTATGTCTGCCAATTTGAAAACTACAAGGCGATCACCAGCACTTTTAGTTTTAGGTATATAGCGCATCAGAAAAAAATATTCAGCCCCAAAAGAGTGCAGCAAGTCAAAAACTACTTCTTGAGAATTTTTGCCGAGATATTGATCGTGATCTTTCATTGGCGCTATATTACCACATTTTTGGTTTTTTACTTGCATTTATCACCTTTCGCAGAAAACCCTGATCGTCAGGTCGGTGTTCTAAATAAGCCGCTTATTTCGGAAGGCAAAACCGGAATAAGTTTTGAGATATTTTTCAAAATCTAGGGCTTTCTTTTTCGAAAGAAATGCAGAATAGTAAACCAACTTGATTGGTCGAAAGGTCTTGGATTAGGGAGTGTGGCTGTGCCACTTCGAAGCCTGAGCTGAAAGCGAAGGCGAAGAGTGGACCCGAGGGGAATTGAACCCCTTATTTCTGACTGCCAGCCAGATGTTTTACCGGTAAACTACGGGCCCGTGGATGTGATTTTAGCAAAAATTTCAGACTGAGGACATGGGAGGGTGAATTGTATGAGCTGTGAAGCGTTTTTCCAAGTCTAGATGGTCACGATCAAAAGTCCTGATGGTTAAGTCTAAAGTTTTCTGAATCTTCCTGATTTGGGACTTGATAGGTTTGAGTTTCTGGTCTACAACAGTTCCTATTTGTGACAGATCGGTTCTGGTTAACATGAGATTACAATACTGCGTGGAAATGGGGGAGTCAATGATAAAATTATAGGTGGCGGGCCTATAGGTAAGTGGTATACCGCGTCATTCGCATTGACGAGTCGCCGGTTCGATTCCGGCTGGGTCCACCCTTCGACTTTGCTCAGGGTTGGGGGGAGGCGGATTCGTCTAATTTGAGGGGAGGATTGATCTTGGGAGTAGGAAGAGGTTCTGGAGCTGTGAGGGCGGAAGCTGGAGACTCGACGAGGGAAGTTGGAACTCCGACTTTCTTTTGGAGTTCGGCCAGTTCACTGGCGGCTTTGGCGTAATCGGCAGAGGATTTGTCGAGTAAATCTAGAGCTTTTTGCATGGAGGTTACAGCTGGGGCAAAGTCGGCTTTTTCGCGGTAGGTAGCGGCTAAATTGTAGTGAGCATTGGCCAAATCGGGCTTTAAATCGACGGCGGACTGGAAAAGGCGGATGGCGTCAGACCAATTCTTTTGGGCGTAAAATACGCCACCGAGAGCGATACGCAGATTGGGATTGACGGGATCAAGAGCGATGGCTTGTTGGTAGGAAGCGATGGTCCAAGCATCGGCTCCTTGGGCGAAATTGAGAAGGTTTTTGTAGACCCCGGCTAGGTTTTCCAGGTTGGTAACCTTGAGGGGATTGAGGGCGACGGCGTTTTTGGCCTCTCTGATAGCTTGTTGGACCAGCTGAGTAATAGTATTCCTGTCGGTATCCGTAAGATCCTTTTGGGAGGCTAGGGCATTGGCTAAAAGGAGGTTAGTTTGAGAGTAGGCAATGCGGTAGGAATCCCGGTAAGGGTTAGTAGCAATGGTTTTGATGAGGGTGTCGTAGGTAGATTTGCCGTCGTTTTTGGCAGCATATGCGAGAGATTTTTGGAAGAGAACTTCGGCCAGATATGCTTTGGTGACAAAATAGGCGGAAGGAAGAGTCAGAATGAGAGTAAGGCCAAGGAGTAAAAAGGGGAGAAGAGGAGAAGCCTGGATTTGTGAGGCGGCAACAATATCGATATGGGACTCGGTAATGAGGGACGAGCCGGAGATTTTAAGAGAGACAACAGCCAGGATGAGAAAGATGACCAGAAATGCCAATTGGAGAAAAGTACCAGGTAAAAAGAAGTAGGTGAGCATAATAGTGGCGGCGGTGACTAGGGAGGCTAAAGGAAGATGCGAAGTGGATTTGGCGGATTTGATCAAGGTGGTGTAAATACGGTAAGCGAGGAACGCGTAAGCTAAAATCCCTACTAGACCGAGAGTAGAAAGAACTTGGAGATACTGGTTGCTACTGGTAGTAAAGCGCAGAGCCCAATTTGGGGAAAGATTATACGAGACGGGGCGGAAACGGGTGAAATTGGAGAAAAAAGTATCAGGGCCAGTACCTATAAGAGGCGAGATTTTGAGAGACTCGAGGGCAATGGCCCAGCCAGTGGAGTGAGAGAGGAAAACGGGTTTTGAGGTTGGGTTGGGAGAGAGAAAAAGCTGGTAGCTGGTGATGCCGGTGGCAACTAAGACGAGAGTAAAGCTGACGGCCAACAGACCGGATTTGAGGTGAAGAGTCTTCTCCCGAATAAGAAGCAGAACGAGAAAAGGGAGGGTGGTAAGAAGAAAGGCGAGACCAGAAAGAGGTGAACCGGCGGGAGACCAGGAATTAGATGCTAGATACTGGATACTGGAAATGAGAGGAATCTTTTGGGTGAGACCAGAGGTCCAGAGAATAGTAATTAGCCCAAAAGTGGCGATGGAAACAACCAAGGTAGTGACCAAGTGATCTAATTCGGTTTTGGTGCGAATGAAATTGATAGCACAAGTAAAGAGAATAACAAGAGAAAGCAGGGTGCCAGTTAATCCGGGTTCAAGAAGTGAATCTAGGCGGTTGGGTGATTTGAGAAATGTAGAGACAACAAAGATGGTAACTAGAGAGAAAAGAGGCAGGCCAAAAGGGGAGAAAGTGAGGCGGACTTGACGTTGGGCGACAAATTCGAGAGCCAGGAGGAGAAGGCAGAGAAGAGAAGTGCCAATTAGGAAAGTTTGCTTGTTAAAGTCGTAAAAGTCGGGAGTGATGGAAAGAAAGAAGAAAGGCAGGAGAAAAACAAAAACGGCTAAGACGATAAGACCGACTTTCCTCATATGTCATTATGAGACGACCGGAAAAGGGGTGTCAAGGGGTTGTTTGATCAGGGTGAGACCCTTGACGTATAGGGTGACACCCTATACAATGAAGGAATATGCCGGCTAAAAATACGATCAAACAGTATATTGAAGAAGGGTGCTATCATATATATAACCGGGGAGTGGAAGGGAGAGAGATATTTTTAGACGAACAGGATTATCGGGTGTTTTTGGAGTATTTAAAAAGATATCTGGTGGATTATGAGAAGGAGGGTAAGGAAAGACCGTCGACTACGGCACATCGGAAGAAGATGAGTTTAGCAGGAGAGGTGGTTCTTTTGGCGTACTGCTTGATGCCAAACCATGTTCATTTACTGGTAGGACAGAGAAGCAAGGATGGAATAACAAAATTGATGCAGCGGGTGGGGACTAAATATGGCATGTATTTCAACCGCAAATATGACAGAAAAGGAACCCTGTGGGAGGGAGTTTACAAGGCCGTTTTAGTGGAAAATGGGGAACAAATGATGCATGTGAGTCGGTACATTCACTTAAACCCGGTTAAAATGACTAAAAAGCGGTATGGATTGGTAGAAACGGTGACTGGAAGCAGGCCGGATGAATACCCATATTCAAGTTACAGGAAGTATATTGGGAAAGAGTCGGCAGAATGGGTGCACCCCGAGTCGGTTTTAAGTCTGGTGGGCAAGATGGGATATGAAAGATTTGTTTTAGACTATGTAGGTGGAGAAGACGCGAAATTAGCGGGGCTGACTATAGATGGTAGCGGCGGAGGGGTCGACTAACCCGATAATAGACGATTTAGAAAAACGACTGGCGAAATACCCACTCATGATACTAACTGATATGATAAGTAATACAAATAGAGCATAAAGAAAGGGAGAGTTAGACTTTGAATGGGAGATGGGGGGAAGGGGGGATGGGAGGGACGAAGACACGGAAGCTGGAGACTGGAAACTAGAAATTGGGGTAACGGGAGTGACTAGATGAGAGTTTTTGACAAACTGGGAAAATTTATTCAATGAAGAGATGCGGCGCTTTACTGTGGCAGTGGGAAAGTGGTCAAGCAAATAGTGATGGTAGTTATTTTGTGAGGAAGACGAAAGAAGAGAGTCGAGAGTTAAAAAAGAAACTGGCTGTTGTTTGTCTGATAAATAGCGGAAGAAAACATTAATATCAGCCAAATAATTCCTAGCAGTGTTGGCAGAAGCTCCGGTGTCCTGGAGAAATTTGGCAAAATTTTGAAGGAGGATGTGGATAACGTTCATGTGCGGTAAATATAATTAGCTTTGATTATACAAATTATACTATGAAATATAGTTTACATCAAGAGTTATGTCAATATGTTGTTGATATGTGGTCCTGTAGTATGAGCAAAAAATTTGAATTAGCAGTCGGACAATTCAATCAACAGAAATAAAAAAGTTTATTAAACCCTACATACCTGACATATTTTTTGTTTTGAAATTGGGAAATATCTAGTGACTAGATTTTGTTTTTGAATTGTTAATTTGGAAACCATGACTATAGTACGGCGTGGAAAGAGTGTATAATTTGCCTATGGCAGAGGAGAGATACGATCACAAGAGTGTGGAAGCAAAGTGGCAAAAAAAATGGATGGAGACTGGACTAAATGAGACCGATCTGCTGGGAGCCAAAAAGCCATTTTATAACTTAATGATGTTTCCCTACCCATCAGCAGAAGGACTACATGTGGGGAATATGTATGCTTTTACAGCCTCGGATGTATATGGGAGGTTTAAGCGGATGCAGGGATTTGATGTATTTGAACCAATTGGCCTGGATGGATTTGGAATTCACAGTGAGAATTATGCTTTAAAAATTGGCCGGCACCCTAAAGAACACGCCAAAATAACGGAAAAGAATTTTTACGCTCAGCTGCACAAGATTGGGAACATGTTTGATTGGTCGAAAACATTGGAGACTTATGATCCAGAATATTATAGATGGACACAGTGGATATTTGTGCAAATGTACAAAGCGGGATTGGCATACAAAGCCAAATCCGAAGTTAATTGGTGCCCACACTGTAAGACGGTTTTGGCGGATGAACAGGTAATAGATGGGAAGTGCGAGAGGTGTATGACGGAAGTGGTTAAAAAAGAACTGGAACAGTGGTTTTTTAGAATTACCAAATATGCACAGAGACTGTTGGACAATTTGGAGAAGCTGGATTGGGTGGAAAGAATTAAAGCTAGTCAGAGAAATTGGATAGGAAGATCCGAGGGAATGAAGCTAAAGTTTGGAAAGTACGAAGTGTTTACTACCAGGCCAGATACGGTACATGGAGCGACATTTTTGGCCAGAGCTGGTAAGAAAGATAGGTTTACAGGGGAAATGGTAAAAAATCCGGCTACTGGGGTGGAGATTCCTGTATGGGAGGCGGAGTATATTGTGGCTGATTATGGTACGGGAGTAGTCATGGGAGTGCCAGCTCACGACGAGAGAGATATGGCCTTTGCCAAAAAGCACGGGTTGGAAATTGTCGAAATGGAGCCTGATAAAAGTATGGAGAAATATGGTGAGAAAACTATCCATTACCACTTAAGAGATTGGCTCATAAGCCGGCAAAGATATTGGGGACCGCCAATTCCCATGATTTCTTGTCCTAAGTGCGGTTGGCAGCCGGTGCCGGAAGAGGACTTGCCAGTGGTTTTGCCAGACATTTCCGATTACCAGCCGGAGGGCGAAGGCCGCGGACCACTGGCTAAACATCCGGAGTTTTACAAGACGAAATGTCCAAAGTGTGGGGGAGAGGCTCAGCGGGAGACTGATGTGTCAGACACATTTTTAGACTCCGCTTGGTACTTTTTGAGATTTCCGAGCGTAGGGAATGATCGAATGCCTTGGGATGAGGAAATCACTAAAAAGTGGCTGCCGGTACATATGTATACCGGGGGAGCAGAGCATGCTGTTTTGCATTTACTATATACCCGGTTTTTGACCATGGCTCTACATGAGTTAGGCTACGTGCCGTTTGAAGAGCCTTTTACCAAATTTTTTGCTCACGGAATGATCATTAAAGATGGAGCCAAGATGAGTAAGTCCAAGGGTAATGTGGTCAATCCTGACGACTACATAGCTAAATATGGGGCAGATGCGCTTCGGCTGTACTTTATGTTTTTAGGGCCAGTTGATCAGGGTGGAGACTTTAGGGATGCGGGAATGGAGGGGATGGCCAGGTTTGTAAACCGGGTATATAAATCGTTTACCCTGCCTGAAGCTGAATCTGCGGATATAATTATGGCTGAACAGAGGCTAATTAAGAAAGTGGGGGAGGATATTGAGAGGCGGCATTACAATACGGCCATTGCGGCGATGATGGAGTATATAAATTTGATAACAGGGGTGGGAGGGTGGAAGAAAAGTCAAAAAGAGAATTTAGTTAAATTAATGGCACCTTTGGCTCCATTTTTAGCCGAAGAACTTTGGTACAGACTATCTCACAAGGACTCAATACATATCGAGAGTTGGCCGGAGTATGATCCGGAGATGGCCAAGCCAAAACAGGGAGTAATTGTGGTACAAATTAATGGAAAAGTGAAAGATCGGATTGCAGATGGTCCTGATGTTGAGCAGAGAGCGCTTGCGAGTGATAAAATCAAAGAAATCATAGGCAGAGCGAAGTATCGCACTATTTTTGTACCAGGAAAGATCATAAACTTTGTCATAAATGGTAAATGATGCCATAAGAGAGTGGGTAGAAGCCCATAGGTGGGAGGTCTTAGGTGTACTGGTAGGAGCCGCTTTGATAGGGTCGGGCGTGTTCATGACAAGGACTGCTGAACAGCCCGGGGTAGAAGTATTATCGGCAACAATTTCGGCTGAATTAGTGGTAGATATAGGTGGTGAGGTGGTAAGGCCGGGAGTGTATAAGTTACCAGTGGGAAGTAGGATAGAGGATGCACTGCGGGTCGCCGAAGGCTTGACCGTAGGCGCCGATACAGATTATATAGATAAGTACTTAAATAGGGCGGCAAAACTGGCTGATGGGCAAAAATTATATATTCCCGCAATCAGCGTTCAGAAATCAGCGTCTAGCGTTCAGAATGACCGGGTGAATATAAATTCCGCAAGTTCTGGGGAATTGGAAGGGCTCCCAGGGATAGGACCGGTGACAGCGGGGAAGATTATAGCTGGTCGACCCTATCAAAACGTATCAGAGCTGATCGAGAAGAAGATAGTGGGACAGAAGGTATACGATCAAATAACGGACTTAATTAGCGTATGGTAATTATCACTCTCTTGGTTGGAGTGCTAAGTATGAGTAAACCTGTGATTTGGGCCGAAGATTGGCGCAATTTTCTAGTTACTCGGGTAGAAAGATGGATTCCGGGGGATGAAGGAGCCTTGGCGGCAGGCATGCTGTGGGGAGGCAGTAGGGGCTTGAGTTGGCAAACCAAGGAGGCTTACCGGCGGGTAGGGCTGTTACATATAGTAGCGGCTTCGGGATACAATGTGACCTTGATTGCTGGTTGGATACTAAGCGCTAGTTTGATATGGTTATCCAGACGATGGGCGCTGGGAATGACCGTTGCGGGGGTGATTATATACATGGGGCTAGCGGGGATGCAGCCGTCAATTATACGTGCGGGAATTATGAGCATCCTGGCCATGGTGGGCTTGATCCTGGGACGGGAGCGGGATGCCAAATGGCTACTGGTGATTACGGGAGCCGTGATGCTGGCTTGGAATCCCAAATTGATTTCTGACATAGGTTTCCAGCTGTCCTTTGCGGCGACCCTAGGAATTCTAATCTTTCTTAATACCTCACCCTTACATCCCTCTCCTGTTACAGGAGAGGGAACGAGAGGGAGAGGTATATTCGATGCCCTGCTGGCCGACCTCAAAACCACACTGGCGGCCCAAGCCATGACCACGCCTCTAATTTTGCACCATTTTGGCAATTTGAGTGTGATCTCACCACTAGTGAATGCGGCCTTGCTCTGGACCGTGCCGCTGATTATGCAAATTACGGCGGCAGGGCTGGTGTGGGGGCCTATCAATTATCTAGCCTGGCCACTTTTGAAGCTCCAGACTTGGGTGGTAAATACTGTGGCTACTTGGCCAATTAGTAGTTGGGAAGTAGGGAAAATGTCTTGGCTGTGGGTAGGAGTGTATTATGTGGTACTGTTTCTTTTGATCAAAATTCTAAGCACTAAACACTAAACTCTAAACAAATCCAAATTTTTGAAATTCGAATTTCGAAAATTATTTAGGATTTAGAAATTAGTATTTAGAATTTATGATATTCAAGACTTTGGCCTTGGCGGCGGTCACCGTCTGGTTAGCGGTATTGGCGTTGCCAGATAACAGATTGCATTTGGTGGTGTGTGATGTGGGGCAGGGGGATGCCATACTGGTTTCCTACAAGACGACGCAGATGCTCATAGACGGCGGGCCAAACTCGGCGGTGTTGGGGTGTTTGGCTGACCATATGCCCTTTTATGATCACAGAATTGAAGTAGTGATGCTGACGCACCCCCAAGCGGATCATTTAAACGGGTTGATTGAAGTGCTCAAACGATATACGGTGCTGGAATTTGTGAGATCTGATGTGGAGAACAATACTGACGGATTTAGAGAGCTGATGGGGTTGAATGCTGGCCGCAAGGTGTATGCCGGGGACATTATCCAATTTCTAATTTCTCCAGCGCAGCTATCTCATTTCCAATTTCGGGTTCTGTGGCCGCCGAGGGGGTTGGAGAGCCGTGAGATAAACGATTATTCGATAGTAGGGAAGCTAAGCTTTGGGGACTTTGACGCGCTTCTAACGGGGGATGCTGGGGTGCTAGCTCCGCCGGAACCGGCAGAGGTGTTGAAAGTGCCGCACCACGGGAGCAAATATGGGATGACCGCCGATTGGTTGTCAAGGGTGTCACCCTATACAGCGGTAATTTCGGCGGGGAGGCGGAACAGTTATGGCCATCCGACGGAGGAGATATTGAAGATACTAAGAGATGAAGGGACTAAGATACTAAGGACGGATCAGGATGGGGATGTGGAGATAATCTCTGACGGAAGTAAATATTGGATCAAGAATTGACCTAATTAACTTAATTGGTCTAATTTCTAAATAAATCCCAATTTGGGAAATTATTTAGGTCAATTAGAATAATTAGAAATTAGGTTAATTTAGTGGCCTCTTCATGGGTCCTTGGGTGTGACCACCATGGCGGATTCTGGAGGCGTTGGAGCCGTTTTGGATGACGGTTATCCCTTGGTCGTCGGTGCCGACGACGATGTAGGCTCCGTCGTTACTTACAGATACAGAATTGATGTCGTTGTCGGTGAGAATAGGGTCGGTAGTAGATTCGTCATATTCTCTGTCTCTGGTATCTCCGTTTACCAATATTCTGGACAAGAATCCGTCGTCGGCACCGGTAGTATTGGTGCCTATATATAATCTTTGAGCGCGGTTCATACCTGTCTCGTTGGGTTTCGAAGCAGCTATCGCAGAAGCTACATTAATAGGGCCAGCTAGTTGATTTAGAGTGTCTAGGGCCGTAGTCGTGCGGCGCTTATTGGTGAGAGCTTCTTTGCCGGCCACGTACATCTGTTGGATTTGGGTGGCGGAGAGGTTTGTAGCTGTGACAAATGGTTCGTCGATGACGGAGTTGTTCATATATGAGGTACCGTTTCCGTTGACAAAAAAGCTGGTTGTTGCGGCAAAGATTCCAGAAGAATAAGAAACCTGATTTTCATAGGTGCCGTTTATATATATCTTTAAGGTGGATGCGTCGTAAACCCCTACAACGAAATACCAATTGTTGGCGACCATTGATGAGGTGGAATCAACAGCAGTGAAGGCGGTGTTGGTGGAGTCTCTGGCCCAAAAGTTAAATTTGGTTGAAGATCCACCAACATCTGTGACTCCATAGCCAATTCCGTAAGAGTTTCCTCGCCAGACAAAAGCTTTTTGGCCGGAGGTGTCTGCAGGTTTGTACCACGCACCGATGGCCCAACTCCCGCTTCCAGGGTATTTGAGTTGAGTGGTGGCTCCGCAACCGGCGTTGGTGCAGTTGAGGTATTGAGTCGTGCCGTTGAAACTTGCGGCCGATTCTCTGACTCCTGAAGTGGTAAAGGTGGTAGTGCCATTGTTGGTGAGAGAGAGGGCTTTAAGAGAGACGTCTGAGAGGCCTGAACCGTAGTCTGAATCTAGGGGCCACATGCCGCGGATGTCGCCGATCATTTCCTCGGAAATATAGTCTTTGGTGTAGTATTTGACGGAGCCGGAGGCCAGAGTGGTGCGGTTTTCATTGACGACGGTAGTTCCGCCTGCGTGGGCGACGTAGACGGTGGCATCGGCAGCAACGACTGTAGAAGTGGCGGGAGTGACAGCCAGATCGTAGACCGCTTGGGCGGTGGCAAAGAGGGCTGGAGTGGAAGTGGCGTTGTAGGTGGCGTCGGGGGTGCCATTCTGCTCGGAAGCTGCGTCGTCTATGACATTGTTCCAGCGTTCCAGGGCGTTGTTGGTGGTATTAAGTCCATACATATCAGGCATGCTGCCGGAAGAGAAATTTTCGGTCAGGCGGGCGCGTTTGTAAGCGTTGCCACTGACGTCTGAATATCTGTAAGTGGTGGCAGAGGTTTGGATATTGCTGGATTTGGTGAGTCCGGCGTTATTGGCTGTGGCCATGAGAAGTTGTCCTTGGGAAACGAGCAGATGGACATCGTTGACGATAGAATCTTGCAGGCTTTGGGCTGTATCGGCGGAACCATAGGAGGAGTCGGTGGTGTTTCTTTTAGCAATATTGACCGTGTTGGTAGTGCGGTTGGTGCCGTCATATCTGTAAATTTTGTCGCGGTTGAAATCAAATCTGTAAAGACCTGTGGCGGCTGATCCGTTGGTGCCAATAAATAGTTGCCCCTGTGTCATGAATACAGATGATGGGGTGTTGTTAGTAAATGTTGCCAATGATCGGCCGGCGCCGTTTTCGATGCGCATCCAGAGAGTGTTGTCATCGGCATCGATAATATCTACGCCCTTATCGGTGGCTACTAAATAACTGCGCTCGGGGAATGATCTGCGGGTGCCGCGCATGGCGTTTTGCCAGTCGGAATTACTGAATTGCTCAATGGCCCAGGAGGGGATGAGGAAATAACTTTCGTCGCCAAATGTGCCGTTGGTAGTGTCAAAACCTAAATATACGCCTGTGGTCCCGAGCTGCGCTGGCGCAGTCGAGGGATAACTGGAGAGAGTTGCCGGCGAGGGGGTGGTCCAGGTCTGGTCGCCGGTCCAGCGGTATTTGAAAGTGGTGGTGCTGTCAATATAAATATCCATGCCTTTGTCATTATTGGCACTGGTAGAGTTACCCAGCTTAATATATTGGGCGTTATTGTCCATAATGGCTCGGGCGTCGGTGACCCAAGTGGGATTACCGTTGATGGCCATATCGTGTGACACGGAAGACGCATCACATGCGTCGTTTGTTCCACCAGTACACAAGTTGTCTGCACCTTCATCTAGATGCAGCAATAACTTGGTATTAGAATCTTCGACCACTCGTCTTGAAGGTGTGAAATTGGATGTCCACCTGGCGGATCCTTTTGTAATTCTAGCTTCATCGATAATTCCATTAACGGGATTAGTTGTACCATCATAAGCTATTCCAATATACAAACCTGACGAATTATCATCTAGTGTTGCAGATGACGCGCCATCCGTACCTTCTTTTATTCCATTCACAAAAAGTTTTTGAGTATTTCCAGATCTTACACCTGCAATATGGTACCAAGTATCTGCAGCGAGTACCGTAGTTCCTGTGACGGTCCAGTTATTTACACTTGAGTTGTAGGAAATGAATTGAACGTGACCGCTGCCATCTGTATTTAATGCGTAGTTGTACCAAAAAGCAGATTTATAAAGAAAACTTTGAGAGGTAACGGATGATAGTTTTACCCACATATCAATAGTAAAGTCACCACTCCCAAAGTCAAAATCAGTATTGTGGGCAACCGACAAATAATCTCCGGCACCATCAAATTTCATAGAATAGCTTTCGCGGGTGGGGCCGTTGGGCCAGTTGGGGTCTACGCCGAGGGTTTGTTGGGACAGGGCGGATTGGTCGCGGTCGGAGAAGGAATTGATCCAGTTGTCGGCGGGGACCATGTTGGTGAGAGTACCATGGAAATTGCCGTCTGAATCATAGGCCCGGGTGCCCAACCCTTCGTCAAAGTGATAAAGCGCTACCAGATTTGCGTCAGTCGTGCCCAGGCGACGGGCATTGTAATCATTGGCAATTTCGGTTGCGGTTCGCACGTCGTCGTAAAGAACTACCTCGTCTATTTTGCCCTCAAGATAATTGGCGTCGGCAGTGCGGCCGATGTCCAGGTTGCTGGCGTTTTCGGCGGTGGTATCCGTCACAGCTACATGCGACCATTGGTCTGCGCTGAGCGTAGTCGAAGCGTTGCCATTTACATATATCGTCGGGGCGGCAAAGCCAGTAGCGGTGACGGTACCGGCGTTGACCCAGATATAGTCTGTGGTGGAAGTTAAGTTTATGAAGTACTCGGTGGTAGTTTCAGGGTAGACCCAGAACTCCACGGTTTTAACGCTGGTGGGGCCGGTACCCACGTCGACATAATCATTGCTGCCGTCGAAATTTAAAGCGTAACTCATTTGATCTTTTGTCCGGTCGTAGAATTGGACATCTTTGATGTTATTGGAACCGAGGAGGACATTGCCGTCACGGTCAAAGGTGCCGGAAGCGGTGAAAGTATCGGCTCCGGTGACTTTCATGGGTCCCGCGTGAGCCTGGAGAGTGACAGAGGTGACGTTTCCGGAAACGGCGG
>Ga0209210_1001059_pt1 | contig 24706 bp, 24 predicted proteins | sample RifGroA1_FD_183991 | JGI IMG/M metagenome (GOLD analysis project Ga0209210, IMG submission 183991) | Contaminated groundwater microbial communities from Rifle, Colorado, USA - Rifle Groundwater A1 (SPAdes) (version 2) | ecosystem: Environmental > Aquatic > Deep subsurface > Groundwater >...
CAGAAGATCGTTTGCCGTACAAACCCTTGTCTGACCCGGAAATATACAGTGGCTGGATTTGGAGCAGACGCTAAAGAAGCATTGAGAGAAGCAGAAGATCGTTTGCCGTACAAACCCTTGTCTGACCCGGAAATGGCAAAAAGGTATAAGGGCATTAAGGTCTATGACCCGACAAGAGTGGAAGGAAAACAATTCAAAGTCGAGATTGGCTACACTCCTCTCGAGCAAGCCGCCAAAGCAGGGGAAGTCAAAAAGAAAGCCGGCAGCGCCGGGCCTGGCAGCTCCTTTGATGCAACAAAGCCAGATATGAATATTGGCAGACTAATGCGCAAGTAGTTCTCATGCAGTTCCCCCAAGAGACTCTGGACTTAGCCGGCAGAATCGCCGGCGAGATACGCGCCAAGGTTGGTGACGACCCGGAGAGATTGGCGCAAGGCGTGTATTCCCACCTTAATGGCAGGTTTTCTTATGGCTTTAAGGAGGGCCTGGTGCAGGGGAAATTCATCAGATGGCCCCATGAGATACAAAAAGAGTGGGAGTGCATAGAGGCTGCTGCGTATACTTATGTGCTGGCTGATGCGTTGGGGCTTCAGCCAAGGATGATGAGGGTCTCTTCCTGGATGGGTCTCCCCACAGGGCACGAGACCGTGGATGTCGTGGTCGGAGGGCGTAGGAGATTGGTGGACCCGCTCAACAGCATGTATGGTGACGTGAGATATTTCAAAGACCAGATACGCGTGATAGACAATCCTGTCACCAAACAGTGTGTCATGCCGTGCAGCAAGGTTGAGGAAGTGTCCAAAGACACCGTTATCGCCCGCATTGATTATTACCGCTCGGATGAGGGCATACTCAATCTTCTCAAGGGAGGGCAATCCCTGCAGAATGGCGAGGTAATAAAGGTCTTTTTCCGCTATGATATGAGAAAGAATATGCTGGAACTGCAAGTGAGAACCATATCTCCATTTGTCAGTGTCTCGTCCTATTTCTCCTGGCAGATTTATTACAACGGCAAGAAGCCGGTTCGCAGGATAATGGAGGAAGGCGCTTTCACCCGCCATAGGTGGTCTCAATTAGAGGACAAATCACCAATTTCCCGCATCGTCATAGGACAGAAAGATGGTGAAGAACAGGTAATATTCGAGACCCTTCAGCCCAATAAAGTTGCGTCTTATTATTTGGCGCTGCATCATATCTATGGTGTTCTTCTGAATAAAAAACGCCCAAACAATACCATCTCTGGTTCTTATGAAAATATTAAAGAGAGAATCAAAAGTGCGACAAAATCACAGCAAAGAGAGGTGCTGGTTGCCCTTGGCAATGAGTTAAACGAGGCATCGCAGTTTATTTTTGACGACAGGGAATTTATCCTGGAAAAACTTGGTGAGCGCATTAGGGGGATGAAGAAGAAGGGGATTTCCCCAAAAGATAAAGCGCGTTACAATGATTTGAGGTCCGCATACATCGATTTTGTCCGGATGGACCAGCAGCTTCCCTTCCTGACCCAGCGCTTCCTTGATTTTGCGGCGTTGGAATATCACATCAGGGATATCGCAAAAAGAAGGAATGTCCAGTCAATTGATGTGTGTGACAGCCTGATGGAACATTCCGGAATTTCCTGGGAAGATGTCCTGAAAACCGCAGAGAATGGGATTAGCAGGATGATGGAAGAAAAAAATGGGATACCCCTAGACATTATCGCCACGCTGGACACTCTGATTGGCCGGCTCCATGACAGGGGATTGCTGCATTAGTAATACTGCGACAAGTCTTCCTTATGGACAGCCCTCCTCGGGCCGCTCTGCGCCTGCTGCTGCTTCACCAGGCGCGCGGCATAGCCGGCGACCACGTTCCTTATCTTCGTGGACGTGATGTCGGTGTGCCGGGAGACGATCTCCTTGTTCTTGGAGAAGTCCGTTGAGAATTCTGCTGCGTGGGCCGCCATGAGCTGCTTGGTGATGCGCTTGACCTGCGCCGTCTTGATGCGTCCCATCTTACTCCTTCACCGGCTCTTCCTGCGGGGCCTGCGATTCGGCAAGCTCGCGTGGCATCGGCCTCTTGACGGCTATGGGGATAAGGCCCTGCCTGAACTCCATCTTGGCGATCTCCACAGGGTTGTAGCGCACCTTGGCGAGCGCCTCATCGTCCATCTTGATCATGAACGGCGCGCCCATCGCTATCTGCAGGGAGCGCGCGCCGACGATTCTTGCCTCTTCGTATTTTGTGTAGGTTTCCATGCGGGAAGAACAGTGGAATAGATGGGAAAAGGGATACAGAAGCCATTTTTAAAGCTTTCTGTGGAGCGGATGGCGGAGGAAGGCATGAAGGCAATCTTTATATATGGCGGATATGCCCTCAGTCCACGGTGATTTCAATCATCAGGATTGCCGTGTTATCTTCTACCAGAGCGACGGACATGGATGCCCTTGTCGACGCCATACGCTACGACGGCCTTGATGCGGAGATCGTTGCCCTGGCGGCCAACAAGAATTGCCCTGCGCTTGAGCGCGCGAGGGGATTCGGCATCCCCGCGCTCTTCGTGGATGCGAAAGGGATGGACAAGGAAGAATATGACCGGGCCCTGTATGCCGCGCTCGAGCCCCGCAAGCCTGACCTCATCGTGCTCATCGGCTACATGCGCTTCCTCACCAAATGGTTCGTGGACCGCTTCCCGGGCCGCATCGTGAACGTCCATCCCAGCCTGCTGCCGGAATTCGCGGGCGAGAGGGATCCGGGCATCTACGAATCCATCCTTGCTTCAGGCAAGGCCAGGACCGGAGCCACCATTCATCTTGTTGACGAGACTCCCGACGGAGGCCCCGTCATCTCCCAGAAGGAAGTGGGCATAGCGGAAGGGGAGACCCCTGAAACGCTGAAGGCGAAGGTGCAGGCCGTGGAGCAGGAATTGCTGGTCAAAGCGGTCGACTTGTTCAGCAAGGGGAAAGTCGCGGTCATGGGCAGCAAAGTGGTGATGCCCCGATAGAATGCGCGTCGCGCCACCCCGTTCCCGGCTTTGGCCTGCGCCAACGCAGTGCGGCGCGCCAAGGCTTTGCCGAAGGCATGGGTAACTCATCCTGGGAAAAAGCAAAAATGGCCAGAAAAAACAAAATGGAAAAGGTCGCATTGCTCTCCGTCTACGACAAGAGCGGCATCGCGGAGTTCGCCAAGGGGCTGCGGAACCTCGGCTATACCCTGCTGTCGACGGGCGGCACCGCCGGCCTGCTGCGGAAGGGCGGCATCCCCGCCACCGACGTGTCGAGCTACACCGGGCATGAGGAGATCCTCGGCGGGCGCGTGAAGACCCTCCATCCGAAAATATTCGGCGGCATCCTCGGAAAGGCCGCGGACAGGAAGCACCGGGCGGAGATGGAGAAGTCCGGCATAGATAAGATCTCGCTGGTGTGCGTCAATCTCTATCCCTTCCTCGAGAAGATGATGGAGAAGGCCCCGCTGGACGACATCCTGGAGAACATCGACATCGGGGGGCCGTCCATGATACGGGCAGCCGCGAAGAACTTCCGCAGCGTGGTTGTCGTGGTCGATCCGCATGACTACGTCAGGGTGCTGGAGGCCATCCGCGAAGGGAGCATGGCAGAGGGCATGCGCGCCCGCCTTGCGCTCAAGGCGTTCTCCCACACCGCCCGGTACGACATCATCATCAACAGGTTCTTCGAGGAGAAGTTCGGCCCCGAGCCGTTCCCGCGATACCGCAATTCCACCTTCGAGAAGGTGCAGGACCTGCGCTACGGGGAGAACCCCCACCAGAAGGCCGCCCTCTACAAGCCCTTCCTCGACCGCGAGACGGGGGTGGCGAACGCGAAGCAGCTGCAGGGCAAGGAGATGTCGTACAACAACATCCTTGACGCGACGGAGGCGCTGTCCATCGTCGAGGATTTCAGCATGCCAACTGCCGCCGTCATCAAGCACACCAACCCGAGCGGGGTCGCGAGTGCAGCCACCATCCCGGAGGCGTTCAGGCGGGCGCATGCCGCAGACCCCAAATCGGCGTTCGGCAGCGTCGTGGCGCTGAACAGGCACTGCGACGGCAAGACCGCTGCCCTGATGCAGGACCTCTTCATCGAGGTCGTCATCTGCCCGAAGTTCGAGAAGGGTGCCCTGGAGATCCTGGGCAGGAAGAAAAACCTCCGGCTGCTGGAGACCGGCCCCTTCATTGTTGACCGCTCGTCTCCGGAGATGAGGCGCATCGCCTCGGGGCTGCTGATGCAGACGCGGCAGTTCCCTACCATCTCGGAGAAGGACCTCAAGGTCGTCACGAAGCGCAGGCCGACGAAGCAGGAGATACGCGACCTGCTCTTTGCGTGGAAGGTCAACAAGAACGTCAAGTCCAATTCCGTGGTGTTCGCCAAAGACGAGTGCACGGTCGGCATCGGCGCGGGGCAGATGTCGCGCGTGGACGCGGTGAAGCTCGTGGGCATCAAGCCGGAGAGCAGGACGAAGGGAAGCGTGATGAGCTCTGACGCCTACTTCCCGTTCAGGGACGGGCTTGACGAGGCTGTTGCGCTTGGCGCCACCGCGATTATCCAGCCGGGCGGCAGCATCCGCGACCAGGAGGTCATCGACGCGGCCAACGGGCACGGCATCGCGATGGTGTTCACCGGCATCAGGCTGTTCAGGCACTAGCAGGAAATCAAACGTGTTCTGTGCCCTGATTTAGGCATCGATTCTTTCCCTCCTTCCGCTCATGAGATGGTGGACACCAAGGAGGCGTTCCAGGTCTGCCGTGCCCATTGGAGGGGAGGGGTTTTCTTTTCCTGGAGGGGGCGGGGCGTAAGGCTCCGGGTCGGAAATCTTGTCCCGGTCATCCCCTCCTTTCCTCAAAGTGACTAAAGCGGCATATGCGCCTATGGAGATTGCCGTACCCCAGGCATACCCGAGGAAGTTGTACGTCGGATCGACTTCCCCACTGTAGTGCTGCACAACCGTGGCAAGAGAGCCCATTATGATCGATCGGCCGATGCCTCGTTTCGCTCGGGATTCTGGACCGCTGTGGAAATCCATTATGCCCAAGTGGACGCCCCAGAGATGACCTGCGGCAAGAGAGACGGGGAGAGGAGATTGCTCTCCGGTGAAATAGGTGAACGCAAGGGCATAGAAAGACGACCATGCCATGACGCCCCCAAAATCCTGGGCAGATTCCTTCAGGCTCACGTACGGGGCGCAGCACCTTGCCAAAGTTTGGATTTTGCTTCCAAGGGAGTATGAAGTGTCCATGCCCTCAGGAAACCGTGGAGAGTTTAAAATCTTTTATGCAAGTCATGCCCTCCCATTATCATACGCCCAGTGCAGCGCCGCAGCCTATCCGCACACGGCAACCACCATCTTCACCGGCTTGCCCTTGTAGAGCACGATGGCGCTTGATTTCACCAGGCTCTTGGCACCGCACGAGACGGTTGCCGCGACGCGCGATTTCTTCTGGGGCAGCCCGAGGGGGCACTCCACTTCGTGGGTGGAATTGTAGTTCCTGAACCATCCTCTCCTGGCAAGGTTGCACGCCTGGGCCGCGGTGCTGTCATAGAATCCGCAGCCGTTGACGCCGTTGCAGGACGCGTGGAGCGTCTCATCCCCCGCATAGGTGCAGTCCGCCTCGCAGGAGGTGACGGGAACAAGGGAGAAGTTGGATGTCGTCTGGTTGCCCGGCAGGACCACCACATCTGTCTGCACAAACGGGACAAATTCCTCCCGCTCCGCGACAAGGTTGTAGGTGCCGCATTCGACATCCAGGGCATACGCTCCTGTGGAGTTGGTGGCGGTCGTATTCACGGCTGCCGATCCGCTCAGGACAGAGACCTGCGCGTTGATGACGGAGATGTTTCCCGCATCCGTTATCCTTCCTGCGACCTCTCCGGTGCAGCCGCAGCCGGACGTGAAGCCGATGCAGCCGGCATCAAAGCAGTTCTCCTGGGCGGATGAAGCGAGCGCGAAGGCTGCCATGAAGAGAAGGACGGGCACAAGCACTTGGGTACGCATGGCATCACTCTTGGCACCGTTGTTTAAATAGTTTATTGGGGAAGAGGAGGCAGTGAACCGCGGGACACAAGAGAAAAAGATTTAAAGCAGCCTCACCAGAGAGAAACCTCATAGCGTACGCATGAAAAAGGGGCGCATCCTGTCGGCGAGGGCAATCATCATAGCGCTGCTTCTGATCGTGTCCTCCGTTGCGGTGCAGGCAGCCATGTTCTGCAGCAGCGGCAACGTCGGCATCGGGACAAACTCTCCCCTGATGACGCTTCATGTCAACGGTTCCGGCGCCACCGGCGGATTCCTGGTGACCGGCGGGTCAGGATATACTGCCTTTCTCGTGAACGCCGCCCAAGGGAGGGTAGGGATAGGGACGGCATCTCCCCAGGTGAAGATGGATGTCGTCGGCACGCTCAGGATAGGGAATGGTGGGGAGGCGTGCGGCGCCTCGACCGAAGGGTCCATCCGCTACAATACGAGTGCCAAGAATCTTGAGTATTGTGACGGGACAGCCTGGTGCCCCATTTCCGGGTGCCCTCCCCCGACTGGTTATCATATATTCCCGACATCTGGAAGCTATACATTCTCTGTTCCTTCCGGTGTGACATCTGTACGCGTGGTTGCGGTTGGAGGCGGCGGTGGCGGCGGCGGTGGCGCAAATGGCTGGGGAAGCGGCGCTGGCGGGGGCTGCGGCGGCGGCATAGGGGGCGGGACCGTATCCGTGACCCCGGGTGCGTCTGTTTCCGTCACGGTTGGTGCAGGAGGGGCTGGAGGCCCCAACGCGCAGGACGGCTCGACCGGCGGCGTTTCCAGGTTCGGGACAACGATTACGGCTGCTGGTGGCAGTTGGGGCCGCAGCGGCTACAACAATCTCTTCAACAGCTATTCCGGGGGGTCCGGTGGCGGCTCCGGCGGAGGGGGTGGCGGAAACGGCTGGCCCGGCTACTCCGCGATTCCGGGAAGCGGCGGGACCGCCGGAAGCCAGACGGACAGCCAGGGAGCAGGCGGCTACTGCACCGGCAGCGGGTGGAGTGTAAGCCTCTCGTCTTTGATAACCCAAGTCACTTATTCAGCGGGCGCCGGGGGATACGCCCCGTGGAGCTACACCTATTACGGCGGAGGAGGCGGAGGGGGGCTCGTGCTCGACGGCAGCACCGGCAGCGGGGGGCAAGGCCAGGGCGGATCGAGCAATGGAGGGGCAGGATATGGCGGAGGGGGTGGCGGGAACAATTATAACGGCGGGTATGGCGGGACAGGCGCTTCCGGCGTCGTCTATGTCGAGTGGTAGGCTCTCCCCTTATGTGACGGGCTTGAAAGATATCCTTATTCCAGAAGCAGCAGCCCGGCCATCACCGCGAACCCAAAAAGAATGATAGCGACCTGCATCAGCGACTTCTTCGTCTCGGTCTCCTTGTGGAGTTCCGGTATCAGGTCGGCCCCGGCGATGTAGATGAAGCCGCCGGCCGCAAGGGGCACAAGGAAAGAGACCACGCCCTCCAGGGAAGTGCCGACGAGCAGCGCAAGCACCGCGCCAGCGACGGCGGCCAGCGCGGTCAGGAAATTGAGCCACAGGGCCTTCCTCTTGGAGAACCCGCCGTGCAGCAGCACGCCGAAGTCGGATATCTCCTGGGGAATCTCGTGCAGGATGACGGCCACGGTCGTCGCGATGCCGACGGGAATGCCCACGAGATACGAGACGCCGATGATGACGCCGTCAAGGAAATTGTGCACCGCGTCCCCCACCAGGTTCATGAGCGCGAAGGGATGGGTATGCTCCTTGGTGATGGGCATGTGGCAGTGGTGCCAGTGGACGACCTTTTCCACGATGAAGAACAGAAGGATGCCGGCCAGCACGCCGCCGGACACCACAAGCGTGAAGCCCTGCTCCCCGACGGCTTCCGGCAGCAGGTGGAAGAACGCGTCGCCGAACAATGCCCCTGCGGAGAAGCCGACGAGATAGACAAGGATTTTCTTGAGCCGCTCTTCCCGGAGGGAAAGCGCCACCACCCCGACGAGGGAGATCACGCTTACCAGGGCAACGGATGCCAGCGCGTAGAGCCAGGCCGAAATCATGGTGCGGCAGGAGAGACTATACTATTTAAACGTTTCATCAAAGGGGAGAAGGGGCAACAGAGGGGCCATAATCAAACCCATAATGCTGCGGAGGAGAGCATATATCCTGATAAGGCAAGGCATAATGGTTTCTCTCCTGTTCTGCGTGGATTTAGGGGATTTCTTTCCGCTTTTCATGCCGAAGGGAACGAATTTCGTCGTCGGTGGCATCACGCTTAAATAGGGCTTCTCCGAAAAAAGTTAACGATTGTTAATTTTTGGTGAAGACGCATGAATCCGATTCCCCTGAACGTTGCGACGCCCTCGATGGCACCAGGCATGGCATACCAAGGATGCTGCCCTATCATGGCGTGCGGCAGTGATGCGTGCCCCATTGTCCAATCAGTGAAGAAGATGAACAAGGGAATGAATGGCCCGCAGGGATCCTACGAAGCGGTGAAACACCCGGGAGAACATGCTTTGAATCAATCCCGCATCGAGATAATGATGGGAAATTCCGCCGCGTATGCAGCTCCTGAAGGGAAGCCCAAAGAAAGCCAAAGTGCGGAAACAAAAGCACCCTCTTCTTACCAATCATTGGAGCAGGCGGCCGGACAGCAAATGGCGTACAACCGCGCTCCCTTGCCCGGCGTTCCTGCCCAGGCGCCGCAAAGAGAGACATATGAAGGCATCAAGGGTCCTGACGGGAAGATCACTATCCGGAAAGTTTCCTCCGAGCATAATCAGGCGCAGCAGGCATATCGTGCGGAGGCATCCCGTGACGCGTCTCCTTCGGCAAGCCAGCCGTATCAGGCGAAGAATTCCACATTGGTGCAAAAAGCACCACAACAATTCCCAACCACGAGTGGAGAAAGGTATGCGTCATCGCATGCAAGGCAGATATCTTCTTCCAGGCAGCAAGGCATAGAGGTACGCATGGAGGCAAGCGCGGGAAGTGGGGCTTATGTCGCGCAGGGTAAGGGCCCGTCGCAGAATCGTGCATATCCTTCTCTCACCGTCATTCCAGCGCAAGAGGGTAGGGCAGAGCGCAGGCAATATTCTCTTGATGCGGTAGTGAAGGCCGCCGTTCCTGAGCAGAAAGCGGAGGTCTCAAGGCCAATACAGCAGTACACGCAGCAGGCTAGTCTTCCTGCAATTCCCGGGGGCCAAGCGTCCAGGGCATATGCCCACAACGCATCAGTCGAAGCGGCCTCTCGCGCGATGCCTAAGGCCGGGTCAGAGGCCCCGAGGACCAGTGAAATTCTCAAAGGGATGCCAAAAGCAGGATATCAAGACGCTTCCCTCTCTGGTCTTGTAGCTGTTGCCTATTCCCCCCATGCTGGAGAACGGCAGGCTCCCAAGGCAGAAGTGTCCTCCCCGAATGCCCGGAGAGCGTACAAAAGCGAAGTGCGCGAGAATGGCCAGAAGCCTGCTCCGCAGGAAAAAAAGGCAGGGGGAAGAACGCAGCAACAGCAGCCCATCTATCGTGCCCCGCAGCAGACGGTCGAGAAGGCTGTCGCCTCTGCCGGCCCGGTGCTCCGTGTTTCCCTTGATTACCTGATGGGGGCGTATGCCAAAGCAGAGCGAAATGCCCGGACAATGCCCGGTTCAAGAGATGGCCAGGATGCTCCGGACTACGAACGCCGGCCAGCCATCGATCCTACTTATCAGCAGAGGCCTCTTGCATCCCGTGACCTTTCCATGAAAAAGAAAGCGGAGGGAAAGAAGGACAATGGCGGAGAGGTTGCAGGAAGGAAAGCGATTTCACTGCCAGAGAAAATACTTGTTCTCGAAGGAGGAAGGAAAAAGAAGATGCCCATCCTGGAAAGGCCGGATGAAAAAGCCGCGCTTCCTCCGCCCAGGAGAAAAAAAGCCATCAGCACGCGCGGATCATCTCCGGAATCTCTTCGCATACGCCTTCAGGGCATGGACGCGAGGATGCTGGCGATTGCCATCGCTATCAACGGATAATCATCTCACAGAGGAAAAATAAGCATGCAGCTGCCTCGCCCCTTCCACCAGCCGGGGCCCGGGCCTGTTCAATAAGGAGTCGTCAATGACGAATATGCTGTTCTGCCGCACCGCCCTCAGCGAGTCCCAGCCTTTCCTGTCCGTTATCAGGCCAGGCTTCGCATTCGTCCCCATGCCGCAGATGGACACGACAATGCAGTCAGGGTCAAATGTCCCAACTTCCCCAAGAGAAACGGGATGGCTGACCTTCCCTTCAGGGCACAATGAGATGCCTCCCACAATCTCGATGATTCCTGGCACCCAGTTCCCGGACACCGTCGGCGGCTTGTGCCATTCCTCGCAGTAGGCTTTTATTTTTTCATTGCAGGGTCGCGCAGGATAATTGACTTCCTTTTGCCTTCTTTGCTGATTTTTTTCAGGTTGATGTGTTACGTCATTGAACCCTTTTTTCATTGAATCGGCCAGGTCATTGGCCCCCTCTTCCTTATCGACTAGTTTTCCAATGGCATGAATACTATCAAAAACCTGCTCCAACGTTTTGGGATCGGTGTGGAACAGCGCAATCCCTTTCTTTTTGTACCTCTCGACAATTTTCTCCTGCAAGAATGTGGAAGTCATCACCACGTCCGGCGCATGCTGCTCAACCAAGCCGTCATTGACATCCAGCCATCCCCCTATCCGGGGCTTGAGCTTCGCCTCCTCGGGATAATCGCAGAACCTGGTGCACGCCACGATATCATCGCCGCAGCCCAGCGCATACAAAATCTCGGTGTTGCTTGGCGCCAGAGAAATGATGCGCATGCTCCTAGGGCCTCTTGGCAGCCCCCTCCGCAGTTTCCCTTGCAATCCCCCCTTGCCCTTCGTCCCTCCTGGACAGGGCGGCGCTGTGCATCTTTGCGGCAGCCTTGAGGATGATGTCGCTGGCCGAGGTGAATTTTCCTTTCTGGATGAAGAACACCATCGCCGAGCTGAGCAGCACGCTGGAGAAGATGCCGCCGATGATGATGTTCGTGAACACGGCCGAGCCCTGGACGATGGCGATCATCACCGTGGTCGTGAGCCCTTTCGCGCACAGGGCGTCAAGAAGGTGGGTCTCCCGCTCCGTGATGTCCCTGTTCCGCACCAGCCTGCCAAGGAAGGAGCGCAGGAAGTACGCGACGATGAAGAACGCGAAGCCGATGAGGAGGTATCGCCACTGGCTGAGGTCCAGCAGGATGCCCAGATAGACAAACAGGAACGACCGGATCAGGAAGCTGATGTCCTGGAAGAACCGCTTCGTCCTCGGGTCGATGGCGGACAGGAATTCCGCCTGCTCCTTGTAGAATATCCGGGTGAGGAGGCTGATGTTCCCGAAGACGATGGCGAAGGAGAAGACCGTGATGACGCCGTTCGCCCGGGCGTATTCCGCGAAGGCATAGAGGATGACCAGCACCGCCATGGTCGCGATGGGGGCGCTGCTGTAGTCCCTCACCTTCCTGATGACGAATGCCCAGACGATTGCGGCCGTCATGCCGATGCCGAAGCTGAGGAAGAGGTAGCTCGCCAGGCTCTGGAGTATCTCCGGGGCGCTCATCGTGGAGAAGTTCACCAGCGACAATACGCCCACGATGACGATGGTGTCGATGATGGCGCTTTCCGTCTGTATCTGCGCTTCTGCCTTCTTCCCGATGCGGACATGCTCAAGCATGCTGTTGATGATGGAGCTGTCAAGGACGCAGAACAGGGCGCCGATGATGAAGGCATCGGTCCAGCCCGCAACAAAGGGCGCCGCCAGAAGGCCCACGACGGCGGTGATGGCGATGAAGTTCGCCAGCGAAGACAGGGACGCGAATTTCAGGGTCGAGAAGATGGCTCTGATGCTGATGGGCAATGCCCCGTAGAAGACGACGTAGATTAGGCTGAAGGTGATCAGGAACAGGAGCGCAGCCCCGCCCCGGTCCAGGTCGCCGGTGAAGCCGGCAGCGGAGATGACCGCGCCGAAGAGGATGAGGAGCAGCACTTCCGGTATCCTGAAGCGGCGGAAGATGAGCTGGGCGAGCAGCCCGGCGATGATGATCAGCCCGGCGATGAACAGGTTTCCGATGATGTCCATGGGTTCCTCAGGCCGGCCTTAGGAGTCCGGCTCGATGTGGATGGTGGCGTCCTTGACTTCGGGGACTTTCCGCTTGATGTCCCTCTTGAGGTCAGAGGCTATCTGGTGCGCCTTCACGACGCTCATCTTTCTCGGGACGTGGATGTGGAACTCGAGCAGGATCTTGCTCCCGGCCATCCGCGCCCTCAGCTTGTGGTAGCGCGTGATCCTTCCCGAGCGTATCGCCTGATGCAGCACCCGCTCGATGGCCCCGGTCTTCTCCCTCGAGGGGCTGTGGTCCAGAAAGACGCGGAACGCCTCCAGGGTCAGCCTCGCCGAGATGTATGCCATGAGGAGGCCGACAACGAATGCAGCAAGGGCGTCTCCCCTGGCCAGGCCGAGCTCCACCAGAATGAGCCCAACCAAAACGGCGACCGAGCCCAGCACGTCAGTCGTGAAGTGGGCGGAATCCGCTTCCAGCGCATGGCTGCCCCCCTCTTTCCTGGCCGTTGACGAGAGATAGCGCGCGGTGAAGTAGGCGACAGGGATGGACACCGCCATGAGCAGGATGCCCCACTCGGAATGCTCCACCGGGGACGGGTTGAGGAACCGCCTGTATGATTCCCAGAGGATTACGAACGCCGTGCCCATGATGAGCAGGGCCTGCAGGAACGAGGAGAGCGTCTCGAACCGCTCGTGGCCGTAATGGTGGCTCGGGTCGTCCGGCTGCTCCGCTTTCCTGATGCCGAGGTACGCGAAGGCGGAAGCGAGCAGGTCGAAGAACGAGTGCGCGGCCTCCGCCAGCAGCCCGATGGAGCCGGTGATGGCCGCGAGGACGAGCTTGCTGGCTGTCAGGGCGATATTGACGAACAATGAGAGTGCCGCGGCGCCGAGCTTGGTGCTCATGGATAGGCAAGAGGGTAGTGTTGTTTATATACGTTTTTGCTAAGATAAGAGGGACACTTAAATTAAAGATTGTTTAGCGCCGTCTATGGCGGTGCGATGGTGAAAATCTCCGCTTCGCTCCGATTTTGCCCTGCTCGGCATGCACGGAAATCGGAGATTTCCGGCATCCCGGAAACCTGGCTTCCGAGGATCCCATAAGGAACCCTGCCTCGCCGCACGCCAGGGAGCTGCGAGTGAGCTCAGGCGCGACAGGGGTTGCCCCCGGGGGGTGGCGCGTAGGGCTTTGCAAAGCAAAGACCGTCTGCCGCCGAAGTGGTGGCGTGCGGCAAACATGCGGCTTACTTAGGGTCTTTATTCTGGATGTAATGGATGCAATGGATACTATCCTCCCTCACTGGCCACCCACAGCCCGAACGTATATAAAACATCGAAAACCGTTATCCCTGCAACAGCGCGTGGGAAAAATGTTCGGAATCGCGCCCAGGTATATAGTTTATAATCGGAATCTTTAAATAGGAGCAGGACACTAAAAAACCCCGCCAGTAGTGTATCGACGATGAGCCATACACTACCCATAGTGTGCCGACGGGGCACCGACGGAAAAAGAGGCAAGGAGAGGGTGCGACGAATGGACGGGATTTCTCAGATCGTGAAGAGGGACGGACGGGTAGTGGAGTTCGACAGCGCGAAGATAGCCAGGGCCATCCTGAGGGCGGCCCAGTCGGTCGGGGGAAGCAACAGGCAGGAAGCCCAGCGGCTGGGGCAGCAGGTCGTGTTCAAGCTGCTCCGGGCAGGCAGGAAGATCCCCTCTGTGGAGGAAGTCCAGGACACGGTCGAGCAGGTGCTGATCGAGGAAGGCCACGCCAAGACCGCGAAGGCGTACATCCTCTACCGGCATGAGCACGATGCCCTGCGCAAGGAGAAGCAGCTCGTCCTTGAAAAAGAGGACATTGACGAGGTGGACAAGCGCTTCGATGTCAATGCATTGAGGGTCCTGAAGTCGCGCTACCTGCGCAAGAGCCCGGACGGCAAGCTCATCGAGACGCCGAAGCAGCTCTTCACTAGGGTGGCGACGCACGCGGCCCTGCCGGACATGTTCTACCATGAGAATGTCTTTGACTATCAGGCAAAGCAGATTGTGAGGGAGAAGGAGGACTTCGACCCATCAACGGCGGATGGCATGTACAGCATCGGCCAGTACGCGCTCAACCAGCACCACATGGACGGCGTCAAGCGCATCTATGACCGTTTCAACGGGCAGGGCAGGATGAAGGTGGGATGGACCCAGTTCCTCCAGATGCTCGCGAAAGGCGAGTTCGGCAGCTACGAGGCCAACATCACGGAGTTCTACAATCTCATGGTGGAGAAGCACTTCATGCCCAATACCCCCGCAATCGCCAATTTCGGGAACGCGCTCGGGATGGGCAGCGCATGCTTCGTGCTTGACGTGGAGGATTCCATCGAGGGCATCATGGAGACCCTCAAGAACACCGCCATCGTGTTCAAGGCAGGAGGGGGCATGGGCTACAATTTCTCCAAATTGCGGCCGGAAGGGAGCTTCGTCTCCACCACCGGGGGCAGCGCCTCGGGCCCCATCAGCTTCATGCGCCTCTTCGACACCATGACAGAGGTCATCAAGCAGGGCGGCATCCGCAGGGGAGCGAACATGGGCATCCTCAACTCCAACCACCCGGACATCGAGAGGTTCATCACCGCGAAGCACGGCAACAAGGCACTGCGGAACTTCAACATTTCCGTCCTCATCATGCCGGACTTCTGGGGGCATTACGAGGCGAATACCCCTTACCCATTGGTTGATCCGAAGAGCAAGGAAGTGGTGAAGCACGTCAATCCCCGGGAGCTGTTCGACAAGATCGTCTATCAGGCATGGGAATCGGCCGAGCCGGGCGTCATCTTCTATGACCGGGTGAACGACACCAACCCGTTCTACAAGCACCTTGGCCCCATCGTCACCACAAACCCCTGCGGCGAAGTGCTCCTGTATCCGAACGAGCCCTGCAACCTGGGAAGCATCAACGTCTGGGCATTCGCGAAATACGACGCCGAAGGCAAGGTGTTCTTCGACTGGGAGCATCTCAAGGAGACGGTCATGTCCACCACCAGGTTCCTGGACAACGTGATCGAGGTCAACAAGTTCCCCCTCAAGCAGATCGAGGAGATGAGCCTCGCCACTAGGAAAGTGGGCTTGGGCGTCATGGGCGTCGGCGACCTGCTGTACGAGCTGCGGCTGCCCTTCAACACGGACGAAGGCAGGGCGTTCATGGAGAAGCTCATGCAGTTCATCTCCTACTGGTCCAAGGTGGAAAGCGTCAGGCTCGCCAGGGAGCGCGGGAACCTGCCGTTCTACGACAAGAGCTTCTATCCGGAGGGCAGGATGCCGTTCACCGGCTTCGACCATCCCGAGGCATGGGAAATGGACTGGAAAGGGCTGTCCGAGGATGTCAGGAAGCATGGCATCCGCAACGGCTACACTACCATCATCGCGCCCACCGGCAGCATCTCCATGATCGCGGGCTGCTCCTCCGGCATGGAGCCAGTGTATTCGCTGGTGTTCCAGAAGAACGTCAAGGTCGGCAGCTTCTTCTACGTCGACCCGGCGTTCGAGCGGGCGATGAAGAGGGAAGGGCTGTACTCCGACAGGCTCATGGAAAAGATCTCCAACAACGGCGGCCGCATCCAAGGCATCGAGGAGGTGCCGGAGCATCTCCAGAGGGTGTTCGTGACGGCCATGGACACCACCCCGGAGGACCACATCAGGGCGCTGGCCTCGTTCCAGAAATGGGTGGATTCCTCGATCTCCAAGACCAACAACTTCCCCGCCAATGCCACGGTGGAGGACATGCGCGAGAGCTATCTGCTTGCGTACGGCCTCGGCTGCAAGGATGTCACGGTCTTCAGGGATGGCTCCATCAAGGACCAGGTGCTCGTGGCCCCCAAGAGGAAGGAAGAGGAGAAAACCATAACCTCTATAAAGCCGGAGCACGTCCCTGCCGTCGAAACGCATCTCGGAGGTTCAGCCCTTATGATGGAACGCAACGAGCCGCAAAAGGCGAAGTCCCCCAAGCAGTGGACGGACTGCCCGGAGTGCAAGACCAAGCTGGAGAAGAAGGAAGGTTGCGTGCTCTGCCCGAGCTGCGGCTGGGGACTGTGCTCATAGGGATTTGTTTTTGTTCATTTTTTCAATAAGAGGTGGGTTGGTGTTATGATGGTCCGTTCTTTGCCTGCCAATTTGCAAAAGAAAAATCATCCCGTTCGCTTCGCCCACCACAATCCAATGATTCGTGAAGCGTTGAGGGCTGTTCATGCCTTCGGTGAACAATAGTGCGCCCGCATTGGCGCAGTTCTTTAGGAAAAGAGCTGATTGAGATGGCAGTCACCAACATCAGGAAGAAAATCGTCGTGCAGGGGGATGACGACCGCGAGCACCTCGGATTGGTGCATGTCATCACCGGCGACGGGAAAGGCAAGACCACCAGTTCCCTTGGGTTGGCGCTGCGCGCGGTGGGCGCCAACCTGCAGGTGTGCATCATCCAGTTCCTGAAGTCCGGCATCACCGGGGAGCTCTTCGCCATCGAGAAGTACCTTCCTTCCATCCACATCATCCAATACGGGGTCGATGCCATACGCGAGCGGCAGCAGAAGCTCGACCAGTTCGCGGAGAAGACCAGCAAATTCACCTTCAACCCCGACGAGGAGGAGAAGGACGCCGCGCGGCAGGGCTTCGAGTACGCGAAGAAAGCCATCTCTTCCGGAGAGTACGACATGGTCATCCTGGACGAGTTCAACGTCGTGCTGAAGAAGGGGCTGATCCCCGTCTCCGAGGCGCTGGAGCTCATGAAGAGCCACGGCCATGTCGAGATGGTCTTTACCGGAAGGGACGCCCCGCAGCCCGTCATCGACGTCGCGGACTACTGCTCCAATGTGTATCCCGTCAAGCACCCCTGGCAGAAGGGCATCAAGGCGAGGAAGGGGGTGGAGTATTAGGAGTAAAAATTACTTAAAGAATACATTAGAAACGTGCTGGGGGAAACTATTTGGTAGAAGTGATACTCCTGGGGCTTACGCCCGAAGCCTCTCCTCCCTATCCTTCTGGACGCTGGAAAACACTTTGCTTCGTTCTCGCCCATTATGAGATTGCAGGGAGCACTTTCGCCTCGAAGGCGAAGAGATGATGGAAATCGCGAAGGTGAGAAAGACGAGGCACGCGACCTACAACATCAACTACCATCTCATCTGGATTCCGAAGACGAGGATGAAGGTGCTGACAAAGCCGTTTGACGGGGTGGTGAAGGACACTATCCGCAGAATCTGCGCATGGCACGGCTGGACGCCGATGGCGCTCCAGGTGATGCCTGACCACATGCATTTCTTCGTTTCGGCTCCGCCGAAGTGGGCTCCGTCACAGGTGGTGCACGGCACGGAGCTGCACTGGAAAGACCCGGTCAGGTACACCTTCGCATACGGCGGCAAGGACGGCATCCCGTACCCGGTGGACCGGAAGATGTACGACAGGAGCACCGGCATCCTCCGGAACGCGCTGGACAGCCCAAACATCAGCAGGGAAGAGAAGATGAGGGCATTGCGGCGCCCTGTCAGCACGCTGCTAGAGCAGGGAGTGGATGCCATCCCACAGGAACTTCAGGCTGATGAGCCCTACGGCGATGAGCACGCCCTGCCGGAAGGCGTGCTGCGAGATGTGGCGGATGACGCTCCTGCCCAGGAGGGCGCTCACCAGAGCGACGGCAATCAGGGCCGGAATGGTGGAATAAAGCGCAGGAGAAAGGAAATCGCCGGCGAAATAGACCGGAAGCCGGGTCATGTCGACAATGAGGGCAATCGCGGCGATGGTTGCCATATACTCCCCGGTCTTCAGGCGGAACGCATGCAGGAACGCCCCCTTCAACGCTCCCCCGGTCCCCAGCATGCCGGCCATGAAGCCGGAGCTTGCCCCCCCGATGACGCAGTTGCGCGGCGTCATCCTGAGCTTGAACCTCGGCATGTGCCATGAGACGAAGACATAGAGCAGGAGGACGGCCCCAAGGGACGCCTGCACGAGGGGGAGGGGGACAAGGGTGACAAGGTACGCCCCGAGGACGCCGAAGATCACGCTCGGGAGGCCGAATTGCTTCAGGAGGCGGATGTTGAGGTCTTTCCTGAACAGCAGGAAGCGCGAGATGTTGCCCGCGATGTGCACGATGGCGACGATGACGAGGGCCGAGTGGAAGTCTATGAGGAGAAGCGCCAGCGGCAGCAGCATCGTCGAAGAGCCGAAGCCGGTGAGCGTGCCGATGATCTCGGAGAAAAAGACGGCGAGGATGAGCCAGATGATGTCCATCGCCCCCTTTCCGGCATTTTCCTTTAAATATTTAACTCCCTTCAAACCGTTCAAACCGCTGGGGGCAACCTATTTTAATGTCCCGGGCATCCCATCACCATGATCGGCTCCCTCCGCAAGGATATCCGCTCACTGGCCAACCCTGAAAAGGCCAGGGTGCTGCAAGGGTTCTTCAGGACCGGCAAGGGGCAGTATGGCGAGGGGGACGTCTTTCTCGGCGTCACGGTGCCGCAGTCGAGAGCCATTTCCAAGAAATATGCCTTGCTTTCTTTTGCAAACATCAAAGCCCTGCTCAAAAGCAAAATCCACGAGGAGCGCCTCGTCGCGCTGCTGATTCTCGTCCATCGTTATCAAAAAGGAGATGAAGATGAAAAAAAGGGGATTGTTGATTTCTACCTGGGAAACACGAAATGCGTGGACAACTGGGACCTGGTGGATTTGAGCGCGGACAAGCTCCTCGGCCATTGGCTCTTTGGCAAGGATACATCATTGCTGTGCAGATTGGCAGAATCACCCCATCTCTGGGAGCGGCGCATCGCGATTGTTTCCACATTCCATTTCATCAGGAACAACAGATTCAGCGATACGTTGAAAATCTCCGGAATGTTGCTGGGGGACAAGCACGATTTGATCCACAAGGCCGTGGGCTGGATGCTGAGGGAAGTGGGCAAGAGGGACCAGCCTGTGCTGGAGGGATTCTTGAAGAGACACCATAAGAAAATGCCACGCACGATGCTGCGCTACGCGATTGAGCGGCTTGATGAGGGGAGGAAGAAGTTTTATATGGGAAAATGATGAAAAAAAGCGTGATGAAAGAGGTCTCTTCGGCACAGGCATTCGCCGCCTTCCATCCGGAGCATGCGGTCTTCGTGCTCTCCGTCGACAGGCAGGGGAAGCCCAACGGCATGGCCGCGGCGTGGAACATGAAGTGCTCGGAGGAGCCGCCGATGATCGCCGTGGCCGTCGAGAAGGGCGCCAACACCCACAAGCTGATCTCTGAAAGCCGGGAATTCGTCATCGCGGTGCCGAACAAGGCGCTGGAGAAAGGCCTCCTGTTCTTTGGCTCGTCAAGAGGGAGCGAGGTGGACAAGTTCGGGGAGACAGGCATCAGGACAATGAAGGCAAGGCATACCAAGACGCCGCTGCTGGCGGATGCCACCATCAATTTCGAGTGCGTTCTCAGGAATGCCGTTGACGCCGGTGACTGCACGCTCTTCATCGGCAGGGTTGTGGCAAGCTATGCCAACAAGGGGAAGAGGGTGCTGATGTACCGGGGAAGGATTGGCGGGAAAAGGGTATTTGAGGAGTTCTAGAGACGGGTTTCGCAATACCAACATTAATAAATGCTGCTCTGCCACGCCTTACCCATGCAATACAAGAACCTCGTTCTTGATCCCTTCCAGGAAGACGCCATCAGGGCCATAGAGGAGAACAAGAGCGTCGTCGTGTCCGCCCCGACGGGCTCGGGCAAGACGCTCATCGCGGACTACATCATCGGCAAGTACATCAAGGAGGGCAAGAAGGTCATCTACACGGCCCCCATCAAGGCGCTGTCCAACCAGAAGTACAAGGAGTTCTCGGCCGATTACGGGGAGGAGAACGTCGGCCTGCTGACCGGGGACATCTCCAAGAACGGCGGGGCGCCCGTCGTCATCATGACGACGGAGATCTACCGCAATATGGCCATCACGAGGGACGCGGCCCTCGCCACGCTGAGCTACGTGATCTTCGACGAAATCCACTTCATCAACGACATCGAGCGCGGCTATGTCTGGGAGGAATCCATCATCTTCTCGCAGGAGCACGTGCGCTTCCTCTGCCTTTCGGCCACTATCCCGAACGCGAAGGAGTTCGCCGAATGGATCGCGGCAATCAAGAGGCACGAGGTCGCGGTCGTCAGGCACGAGCACCGCCCTGTCCCGCTGTACCGGGAGTGGTTCGATGCGGAAGCCGGCATCACCACGCTCGAGCACATCAGGGAAGTGAGGGACATCCCGCAGGACAGGTACATCAGGGGAAGGACCCATCACCGGACGGCCAAGACCAAGGCTCCCTCCCATACAGACCTTATCAGGGACATCCAGGACAAGCTGCCGTGCTTCTTCTTCGTCTTCTCGCGGCAGAAATGCCAGGACTATGCCGCCGAGCTGGCGCAAAAAAACATCTTCCCGTACAACCAGGAGATAACAGCGTTCGTGAGGGAGAAACTGGCAACCGCTCCCCAGGAGATCAACAGCCTCAAGTCCACCCAGCTCATGCGGCAGGTCCTGCCGTACGGTATCGCATTCCACCATGCCGGCCTCCTGCCGGTGATCAAGGACACCGTCGAGGAGCTGTTCGGCAAGGGGCTCATCCACGTGCTCTACACCACCGAGACGTTCGCCGTCGGCATCAACATGCCCGCGAAGGCCGTGTGCTTCGACTCCCTGCGGAAATTCGACGGCATCACCTTCCGGTACCTCAACAGCAAGGAGTATTTCCAGATCGCGGGAAGGGCGGGCAGGAGAGGCATCGACAATGCCGGCTACGCCTATGTCATGGTGGACCGGAGGGACTTCAACTACGGCCTCTACCGGAACATCACGGAGAAGGATGTCGATCCCATACGGTCGCAGTTCCGGCTGTCCGTGAATACGGTGCTCAACCTCATCAAGCGCCACACCCAGGAGGAGATCGACGAGATCCTCTGCAAGAGCTTCTACACCTACCAGAAGTACGGCAGGCGCTTCGACAAGGTGGCCAAGCACCTCTTCGCGTACAAGTTCGAGGCCGCGAAGAAGAAGCTCATCAAGATGGGCTACATCGCGAATGACCGCCTCACGGACAAGGGCGAGTTCGGCTCCCACATCTACTCGGACGAGATCCTGACGTCCGAGCTGTTCGCCACATCCTTCTACGGGCATCTCAACGAATACCAGATCATGCTGCTGGTCGCGGCCATCTGCTACGAGTTCCGCGAGAAGACCGAGTTTTACCACCAGCAGCCCAGCAAGGCCCTTTCCCAGCTGAAGCACGCGCTCAAGAACCACCACACGCTGGAGAAGGAGAAGCGCTTCAGGAGCCTGGACGACCTCACTTCCCTGGTGCATCCCTGCTTCTATGGCAAGAACGTGCTGGAGATCGTGAAGAACACCAACCTGCTGGAAGGGGACATCATCCGCTTCTTCCGGCAGATGCTTGACCGCTTCGGGCAGATACGCAACGCCACCCGGGACCTGAGGCTGGTGGAGATATGCAGGAGTTGCGAGCAGGTCATCCAGAACTGTTTGAAGGACATTGACACGGTATAATGCGAAGGGCGGCTGCGCCCAACCCCCGGAGGCTTTGCCTCCCGTGGCTTGACCAAAAGTCCTCGGAGAACGGAGTTCTCCGGGACCCCAGAAACGCCCGCGTGTAGCGGGCCTGTTTTTCGTCAAGGTTTTTGGAGGCGGAACGCAGTGGAGCCGAGAAAAATGTTGGAGTCACGCCTGGGCCGCCCGGAGCGAATAGGGGAGTTCCTTTTTTTCTCCCCATAGAAAAGTTTAAATAGATGCTCGGAGATGATTTAATTGTTATAACTGTAAAATAGGAGCAAAAGGTGTGAGCATGAAAGGGTTCTTCAGCAAACTCAAGGAGAAGATGGGTTCAGGGTCGGACATTCTCGACCAGGAAGGCGGCCCGGAATACGTCGAATTAAGCTCGGAATCATCCATGGAGAAGGCGAAAATCCTTGTCCGGCCGTACACGCTGGAGAACTTCGAGGACGTGAAGCCCGTCCTGGATGCCCTGAGGGAAGGCCATACCCTTGCGCTCGTCAACATCAGGCCGCTGAAGGACAAGGACCTCGTGGAGCTGAAGAGGGCCATCAACAAGATCAAGAAGACCTGCGATGCCGTTGAAGGCGATGTCGCCGGCTTCGGTGAGAACTGGATTGCGGCCGTGCCGTCATTCGCGCGCATCTACCGCGGCCAGCAGAAGGCCGCGCCGCAGCAGGAAGAGCAGGCCGAAGAAACGGAAGAGTAAAGGATTTCTTTCATATTTTCTGCATTCTTTGTTCTTGAGCGCATTCTGTCCATGCACCGAGGGTGAGTGGAGGGCTTCTTTTTCACGTCAAGCGCGCGCAGGATGTACCCTCCCTGATTCCACGTTTTTTTGCTAATGGTGGGAAACGGAGGCAAATCATGCCCAAAGCAAAAACTATAAAAAATGACTTCGCTTCTTGCGCGTTATGCCCGACGACGGAATGCCCGAGCAGGTGGTGGACACCTGCCCCATGTGCAGGGAGAAGTCCCTCACGCTCATGGAGAAGGAGACGGAAGTCCCGTACTTCGGGAGAGTATTGCTGTTCTCGATGACCTGCGGCACGTGCAAGTACCACATGGCGGACGTCGAGGCCCTGGAGCAGAAGGAGCCGACGCGGTACACTTTCGAGATACAGGACGAGAAGGATATGAATGTCCGCATCGTCAAGTCAAGCGAGGCGACCGTCAAGGTGCCGCATATCACCACCATCGAGCCGGGTCCTGCATCCCAGGGCTACGTGACCAACATCGAAGGGCTGCTGAACCGGGTGAAATACCAGATCGAGGGCGTCAAGGAGACGGCGGAAGACGATGAAGACAGGACGAAGGCAAAAAACCTCCTCAAAAAGATATTCAGGGTCAAGACCGGCCAGGAGAAGCAGAAGATCATCATCGAGGATCCGTCAGGGAACTCCGCCATCATCTCCGACAGGGCGGTGAAGGAGAAGATGAAAACCAAGTGAAGTCATCCCGATCCTTCCTGGCACTGCAACGTCGCGCTCGTGCCCTCATTTTTCCCGCTCATACAATTTATAGAGGGAAATGGCGTTGCAAACAACAATGCTGTGCAGATTTCATTATGTTATATACACGCCATGTTCGTGTTGGGAAGGGCGGGCAATACGGTGAAGAAAGGCTGATTATTTTTGCGGCTTCCTGCCTTCCTTTTTCTCATCCTTCGTATAGATAGTCCTCGTCGGGAACGGAATCTCGATGCCTTCCTTGCGGAGGGCGGCATAGATTGCCTCGGTCACGGCAAATTTCATCGATAACCGGCTCCAGGGATCGTCCATCCAGAACTCCACCCTGAAATTCACCGAGGAGTCCCCCATGGAGACCATCATGGCCTCGGGCGCGGGGCCGGCAAGCACGCCTTTGACCCCGGAAACCGCCTTGCAGACAACTTCCCGCACATGGCTGGGATCAGAGCCATACGCGACGCCGAACAGCACGATGTTCCTTTCCCGGGTGTCCGGCTGGGAATGGTTGAGGACCCTCGTGTCCGCGAGCTTGCCGTTCGGGATGATTACCATGGTGCCGTCATTGGTGATGAGCCGGGTGCTCCGCAGGCCGATGTCGGTGATCCTTCCGAAGACGTCCCCCTCAAGCTCAATGATATCTCCCACTTTCACGCTTTTGTCCACGATGAGCGAGACGCCGCCGAAGATGTTGCCCAAGGTGTTCTGCAGCGCGAACGCCACGGCGACGCCCGCGATGCCGAGGGAGGCGAGGAGGGGCCCTATCTGGATGCCCCACACCGGCAAGACGAACATGATGCCGACAAGGACGATCGCCACCCTTGAAAAGCGGTGGAACAGCAGGATGAGTTCATTGTCGAGCGCGGACTGCGCCTTTTCCGCAAAGCTCCTGCCCCAGGCATCGATAAGCACGTCCGCGACGCGCATGACGATATAGGTGATGATGGCTATGGTGATGCTCGCAAAGATGTCCTCCACGATGGAGATGTTTGGGAACGATTCGCGGAAGGGGACGAAAGCGAGGTAGCCGCCGATGGTGAGCAGGATGAGGGAGATGGGACGGTTGGTGCTCTCCACGATCTTATCGTCGATGTCCGTCTTCGTTTTCTTGGTGAGCCGGAGGATATACCTGACCAGGATGATATGCACGATCTTGGAGAAGGCATAGAATGAAAGCAGGATGGCGAGGGACTGCATATAGGGGTTCTGCAGCAACGGATGGTTCAGAATTGGGGAGAGGATGTCAATCATGCTAAGCGGCATTCCTGAGTATCTCAATCGCGCAGGAGCACGGCAGCTTGGTGGCCGCGCGGATGAGAGCCTCCTTCGCGAGGCCAAGGTTCTTCTGGTCGGTGTCCACCTGGAAGATGGTCTGGCCCTTCTTGATGCGCGCGGCGATGCCGATGGGCTTGCCGAACGCGTGGCTCATCCCCGTGGAGAAGCGGTCAGCGCCCGCTCCCTGCGCCAGGGGATTCTCGCGCAGGACGTGGAACGGATACACCTTGAGATTGAGCTTGTAGAATGTCAGCCCCACCCTGGTCTCGAGGAGCCTGTTGGACACCTGGCGTGCGCTCTCAAGGGCATTGTCCCTGATGTTGAGCTCTGCCTTGGA
>Ga0209210_1001063_pt1 | contig 24681 bp, 24 predicted proteins | sample RifGroA1_FD_183991 | JGI IMG/M metagenome (GOLD analysis project Ga0209210, IMG submission 183991) | Contaminated groundwater microbial communities from Rifle, Colorado, USA - Rifle Groundwater A1 (SPAdes) (version 2) | ecosystem: Environmental > Aquatic > Deep subsurface > Groundwater >...
GGCAAAGATATCTAAAACTCTACATTGCATCGCCCGGGAGGCGCGCGCTTGCATTTCTCGAATTGCTTTTTCGGTCCAGTACTCGGTTTCAGGCCGCGGAATTAACGGCTTTTGCGACAAATCAATTCTGCAATCAAGAAAATCTACCCACCCAATCACATAATCCACATGCTCACCCTTCTCAAGTCGAACAATATCTTTCTCTGCTGCTTCCGTTCTCTTCCCCCCGTATTTTTCCTCCAAAAGCCATCGGATTTCTTTCATACGTGATTTCTAGATTGTTTCAAACCGGCGGCGGATAAATTTCCGGATTTCATCCACAACAACAATGGAAGAACCAACCGCCAGCACCAGCAGCCACTCGGCAAATGAAAGCGGACTCACGCGCAAGATATACTGGATAAACGGCACATGGAGCACGGCCAATTGAAGAAAGAGTATAATAATTGTCGCGCCTATCAAATACTTATTCCGCAAGGGGTTCATACGGAATACCGACTCGGTTTCCGAACGACAGTTCCACGCGTTGAACCACTGGTATACTGCTAGCACCGTGAGCGTCACGCTCATTGCCCTTACCAAACCTTCTGTGTCACTCAAATCTTCGGGAAGAAACATCTGGAAAAGAAAAATAGAGCCGATAGCCATTGTAATTCCCATCAAAGCCATACGCTGTGCCATGTATCCGTCCACAATCCATTTTTGGGGGCGCTTGAATCTCCCATTCAACAAACCCTTTTCTTTAGACTCCATAACTAACGCAACATCCAAAAAGCCGTCCGTCACAAGATTAAGCCAGATTAATTGCGCCGCAAGGATAGGGAGTGGAAGCCCCAGAAACAAGGCGATGATTATGGTCAGAATCTCGCCCAAACCGGTAGAAAACAAATACAAGATAACCTTACGGATGTTTTTGTAAATATTTCTTCCCTCCTCCACCGCAGATACGATGCTTCCAAAGTTATCATCCAGTAGCACTAAATCAGCAGCCTCTTTTGCAACTTCCGTACCCTGCACCCCCATCGCAACTCCCAAATCCGCCGCCACGAGAGAAAGCGCATCGTTTACTCCATCGCCGGTCATCGAGACAACCTCCCCCTTTAAACGGTAGGCCTTCACAATCCGCAGTTTATGTTCAGGAGTTACTCTGGCAAAAACAGTTACGGTATCAAGCTTTAGGGCAAGTTGCTCATCTGACATTGCATCGATCTCAAGACCCGTAAGAATCTCGTCCCCCTCTTTAAAAATCCCGGCTTCTTTGGCAATGGCTTGAGCCGTAATCTTGTAATCGCCGGTAATCATCACTACCCGCATGCCAGCCCCTTGAGCAGCAGCCATAGCTTTGTGAACTTCGGGGCGCAGAGCGTCGCGCATCCCTACGAGTGCCACAAAGGTCAATCCTCGAAACTTTTCCGGTGCGAATTCGTCTCTGAAACTCTCTTTTTGCGCAAGCGCCAGCACACGCAATCCTCCTGCAGACATTTCAGCAAAGACCCTTCCAAGCCTTTCTTTCTCCTCGGCTTTCAAGGAACACATTTCTAGAACCAATTCGGGAGCTCCGGCCATCGCCAATATTTTTTCCTCGCCCACCTGATGCAGAGCGGCATGATACTTTAACTGCGGGTCAAACGGAAGTTCGGCCAACTGCGGCATTGCCTGATACACCTCATCTCTCCCAAACCCCGCCTTGGCTGCAAGAACCAAAAGCGCGGCTTCCGTTGGGTCACCCGCCACTTTCCACACCCTACTTTCTTCCACAAAGGACACGTGCGCATTCGAACAAAATAGACTCACGCGCGAGGCTGCGACGAGCATAGGATCGCCCTTGATATCATAGGGGTTTCCATTAAGCAGCACTTTGCCTTTGGCGTCGTACCCAATCCCGGTTACATCAAACATTCTGCCCGCAGAATAGATTTTTTGAACCACAAGTTCCCCTTTCGTAATAGTACCTGTTTTATCTACGGCAATTACTCGCGCTTCTCCCAACGCCTCCACTGCCTGTAAACGTTTCACCAACACATTTTTTTTGCTCATGCGCCACACGCCTGTGGCCAGCACAAGCGTCATTACAATAGGCAACCCCTCGGGGATAGCCGACACCACTACGGCAACAGACAGTCTAAACATTTCTCCAAGATCTTTCCCCGTGAGCCATCCCAAAGCAAAAATTGCCGTGCTTATTGTAATCACCGTGATAATGATAAATTTCGAGAGGAACGAAATGTTTGCCTGTAAAGGGCTGTCTGTTTCTATGAAACCAATTTCTTTGGAAATTTTTCCGATGTAAGTATCAAAACCTGTAGCCACGACGATCGCCTTTCCGTTGCCGGCGACAATATACGTTCCTCTAAACACCATATTTTTCTGCTCTGCCGTCTGCGCCTTTCCATTTTCAATCACATCAGCAACCTTACCAACCGGCAAGGACTCTCCGGTGAGCGCCGCCTCGTCTGCCCGTAAATTATGAGAAAATACAACTCGTGCGTCGGCCGGAACTTTCTCTCCTTCCTGCAAAATAATCACATCTCCGGGCGCCAGCTCTTCATCGGAGATAATCGTTTCTTTGCCGTCGCGCACCACGGTTGCCGTAGTGGCGGTGAATTTGCGGAGAGCCATGAGCGTATTCTGCGCCTTACCCGTCTGGATGGCTCCCACCACCGCATTAAACAGCAGCACGAATACAATGATCGCGGTATCAATCCGTTCGTGAATCAAAAACACAAGAACCGCCGCCACCATAAGCAAATAGATAAGCGGACTCTTGAATTGTCGAAAAAAAATAACGAGCAAGCTGTCTGGCTTGGATTCCGGCAATTTGTTCTTCCCAAACTTCTCAAGACGAGAAATTGCTTCCTTGGCCGCCAACCCCTGTTCTGAAGTTTTCCAGTGTCGCTGTACTTCTTCAGCAGAAAGCGTGTGCCACAAAGCTTTACTGTTCATTTTTGGTCTCGTTGTATTTCAAGCGTCTTCCTTGATCAAAAATTTCTTTGGCGCTTGTCGCGACCCGTATGACGCGCACGGCGCGTATAAATCGCAACAATCGCAGGGCGCGGAACACTTCAGCAGACATAGGAACAGACGAAGCAAGAGTAAACCAGTTTTTCCTGAAATAAAGACGGTGGTCAAACGTACACGCTATACCAATAAAAAAATCTGCGAGAAACACATACGCAATAATGAGATCAGTCGTATGAATACGCAAAACTACTTCCTGCGGAATATCGGAAATAATTAACTCGACGAAAAGAAGCAGCCCGCTCACCACGGCAAAGACCGCGAATATGGTTTCGTACCAACGCTGTTCTTGAATAGCAAGAATGCCGCGCCGCAATTGTTGGATTTTGGTCGGAGCCATCCTAAAAAACTACTGCTCCATTTTCTTGAGAAGCAAGGAAAGGAGATTCCTTACCTCGGTCTGCGCTTCCCTTTCGGTGGTGCTTTCGGTGAACCGTTTCCATTGGGCGAGGATTTCCTCATCGCCTATGGTTCTTACTGCGTTTTCCAGCAAAAGCCGTGTATCGAAATTAATCTCGCCCCCTGGCGTAAGGACTTTCTCGATAAGGAGTTGCGTGAATGCAAGGGTTCGTTCATTGATTCTCTGGGTGGTAAGGGAAGCTTGAACATTCTGAAGCTCCTGCCGCACAGCGATATACTGCATGGCAAGAAACACGTTGCCGGCTAAAAGAACTAAGATGGCAGCAGCTATAAGAAATGCTTTAGGTTTCATGGGATCGTTTTCTTAGTCTATCACGATAGAAATTATAGAACAATAACAAGCCGAATACGCTCAACGCAATAAATTTCCAGTCAAAGGCTTTCAGCCACCAATACTGTGCCTTGAGCTCGATGTTCTCATGCACGCCCGTACCCCCTTTCACCTGGAACACTTCTCCCTGATAGGGTAGGTAGCCAGAAGCTTCCACAGTAAGATAATAGCTGCCCTCTGACACCAAGAAGGAGTATCTGCCGGTAACATCGGTGATCTGCGGGTTTTCCTGCTGATACTCTTTTGCTGGCCAGAGTTGGTATTGGTTTGCTTGGGTGTTCCACCAGTACAGGGAAACAGTGGCGTTTGCGATACGGGTTTCTTCCTTGTTGCTTTGCCTGTACACATATCCTTCTGGGTCCACCACGGTAATGAGGCGGATTGTCTGCGTACCGAGTTCCGGATCTTCGTACTCTACCACATTGATCATTTCGTATTCTCCTTCCACGGCGGGAGTGGTGATGTCGGCTGACCAGAGGCCGTCCTGATCAGGGCCGGTGTACTCAAACTCAAGCAAGACGAGTTCGGTCTCGAGGTCTTGAAAGTTGGAAGTCTGGGCAAACGTGGAAGCCAACAACGAGTTGAGAGGCAGTTCTTGTTTTGGATTTTGAGAACTTGAGATTTGATTGGGGTTTTTCTGCCTCCAAACTAAGTACCCCTTCACACTGTGCGCAGACTGTTCTGGCTTGAGTGTGAGGTGGAGAGGAGAGTTTGCGATGGTGGAAATCCGCTGTTGCGCTTCGCCATGCTCTACTGTTATAACAGCAGGGAGATCGATGAGCAAACCTCCTCCTCTCACGAACACGATGTCAGTGGGAATGCCAGAAGTGATTTGGGTGAATCCGGGCAGGGTAAGGCGGGCTGGCTGCAGACGCTCGAGGTCGGTGATTTTGCTGACGCCCACCTGTTCTAAGGTTTGGGCGAGCTGGGGGAATTTGGCGATGAGATTGGAAATTCCTCTGGGCAAAGGAGTTAACACAAATTCCCGAATGGGTTGGGAAGGAAAAAGTTGCCAAATACCCTGTAACGCAAGAGGGGCTTCTTCGGGGAGTTCTTCTGCTGGGATGGGTTCGGGTTCCGGTAGAGAAGGTGTGGGCCGTAAGAACGGAGGTATGAAAGGTTCAAGTATCTGTTCGATAATGGAAGGGGGTGGGACTGGCGTAGGAATTGGGGTTGGTGTAGGCAGAAACCCTTGCTGCTGGAGAAATGCTGTTCCTGCTGCGGCAGATCCGCCTGCGCTGCTTGCACCTGGCCCAGGAGGAGGAGTGGTATCTATGGCAATCGTGGCATTGGCAGAGTACGCGGATTCGTTGTTGACTGCGTCGAGTGCTTTGATACGCACGTACCAGGTTGTTTCATCGGTGAGATCAGTAGAGTGGGTAAACGAGGCAGTAGCAGCAGTGGAGCTGCTGACACTTGAACTGAAGTTGGCATCAGTGGACCATTCTACCCAGTAGGGAGTGGTGGCGTGCAGGCCTGAACCTCCATCAGTAGAAGCATCCCAGGTCCAGGTAGGAGTGGTATCGGTGGTGGGAGTAGTGGTTGAGGGAGTGCCTGGGGTGGAAGGGACGGTGGTGTCTACCACCACCGTGGAGCTGGCAGAGTAGGCAGATTCATTGCTCACGGCATCTAAGGCTCTAATGCGGGCATAGTAGGTGTTGTCAGAGAGAGCAGAGCTGTGGGTAAACGAGGCAGTAGCAGCAGTGGAGCTGCTGACACTTGAACTGAAGTTGGCATCAGTGGACCATTCTACCCAGTAGGGAGTGGTGGCGTGCAGGCCTGAACCTCCATCAGTAGAAGCATCCCAGGTCCAGGTGGGAGTGGTGTCGGTGGTGGGAGTAGTGGTTGAGGGAGTGCCTGGGGTGGAAGGGACGGTGGTGTCTATGGTGAAGTTGGGAGTGGTGGCGTTGAAGGCTACCCAAGAAGAACAGGCAGAGTCGTCATCGCAGGCTTTGACCTGCCATTTGTAGCCTGTTGCATTAGTGAGAGTGGCTACGGTAGAGGTTGCGGTAAAGGCAGTGGAAGAGTAGTTGCCTGATACGGAGGTGATGTACCATACCTTTTCTGGACAGCTCGCAAAGGCAGTGCCCGAGGCGCAGGATTCTCCTGTCACAGGCGTAGAGGTGGAGCTAAACGAGGTTGCGTTTTCTTGAACTTCAAAGAATAGCGTAAGGGTTTCGGTGGTGTCTGCGTCAGTAGCAGAAGCCTTCAGATTTACCGATGTTTCATTCGTATATCCCCCATTGCTTATGGTTGTAGTGTCATTGGTCTTGAGCTGGGTGGGAGAGGTGGGAGAGGCGGGGGTAGAATTGAGGTCGGAGGCTTGGAAGTCTTCGAAATCTGAATCAACGGTGGCAGAAACAATACCTACACGCAACTCTTCATCAATAGAACTGTCGGTGACGCTATGAGCCTGCTCACCATTAACATACGTTGTGATGGTAGTTCCTTGGGCTTGAATTTTATATAGATCTCCACTCACATGCGTATGGTTAAAATTCCCTCCTCCGATATTGCTGTATGTCCCATTCACTCTCTTGAACAACTGCGTAATCGGATTCCCGGGTCCCTGAAACAGATGGGTATAATAGGTAAGGGTAGCAGAATTCACCTTGCGAATCATGGGACCCTGGTAGCTATTCCCCACCGTAAGAATCTTCACTTGAGCGTAATGATCTTTGCTGGAAAAAGCCGTGGCAGAATATCGGAGCACGCATTCAGTAGCCGTACATTCAAGCACATTGCTGTCTGCAGCATCAATCTGGAAAGCGCCGCCGTCTGCTGTCCAGTTGACAGAGGTATCAGTGTTGAAGTTATCGGTAATGGTGGTCTCGGGCTGCAGCCAACCCTCGTCAGGCACGTCCGGAGGAAGAAATATGGTATGGTCTGAAACCCCATACTTCTCCATCCAACCGCCCAATACCTTAAGATAATGAGTACTCCCTTGCGCTTTATCAAACTCTCTTTCGCTTCTATACGCATTTTGCAGCACAGCCAGCACTTTTGCTTTGTGAGAATGGGCAGTAATATCGAAGAGCTCTGATTTCACAAGGATGCTTCCCAGATACAATTCCAGTTCAAGAGTCTCTTTGGGCATTAAAGGTTTTGGCCCTGTCTGCCCAAGAGGATCAGAGCTTATGGTAAGGATATCCCAGAGAATATCTCTAATGATATCTGATTGAAAGGGGCCGGTAATATTTAGGGCTGTTCTGACTTGGGCCTTCTTTGGAGCAGGAACAGTGGCATCCAAAGAATCTCCAAGGTATATGGAATCTGGTATGACAACCTGCTGGTTGTATGAGAAGAAGCCGTAGCCTTCCGGAACTCCTCCGGCTCTTCCTTGGGCTGGAAGAGAACGAAGATCTACCAAACCCAAAAGCTTATCTATTTGAGGCGCTCTCCAAAAGGATTTTCCACCTTCGGTCGCCCACTCCCAATGGGCGAGGTAGTAGTGGGTTTCAGATGGCTTGGCGGATACAACAAAAAAATCGCCGGAAAAGCCAAGGACGAGGATGTTGAAAAGGACAAGCAAAAGAAAACCAGTCCGCTTAACAAAAATTTTAAAACGCGCCGACATCAAAGCTCAAAACTCCTATCCCACTTTTTATTCTCATACCGCAATTTTTTTATCATACCACAAAAACAGAAAATTAGAGATATGTAGTTATCCACTTTTTGACTACTGTGATGCGAAAGAATATACTACGCTATAAGCGTATGAAATCTCTGTTTACAGCCTTTGTGCTCGCGAGTTTTATCGGTCTCGTCGAATTTGGGGTTTTTGGCATGCATGCTGACATGCAAAATCACGATGGCAACTGTATTGCGGCGGCAGTTCAAGGAACAAACTGTCCGGAACAAGCTAATGTAGCTGCTTATCTCACTTTCCACCTCGAAGCAGTTAAAAATTTCTCAACTAGCGCTTTCAATTATAGCACGGCTTCGCTTTTAATTCTTTCGCTGTTTGCCGTTGGCATTGCTTTTGGCACTTTACTCACCCATTTAGCCTTACCCAAATTTACTCATTACTGGGTTACGCAATCGAACTCATACAATCCCCCTCTCCGACACCAACTTATTCGCTGGCTAGCGCTTTTCGAAAATAGCCCAACTGCTTTTTAGGACGCTGATATAAAATGTTCTGTCGAACAGCTTTATCTCGCGTCCACTAATCCCTTAACACAGGGATTTTCTGTATATAATTTTTCTCCACACCTATGAACAAAACAATTCTTCTCATCGCTGTAGCAGTTCTTGTCCTCGGCGGTCTTGTCTGGATAGCACGCCCTAACTCTCAAGACAGCGAGGCATCGTCTACCCCAAGCAATGGGACGTTAACAGTAGAGGAAGCAAACAATTACGACTTCGGCACGATCTCTATGGCCGCGGGAAAAGTAACGCATCAATTCAAAATCAAAAACACAGGCGCCGATGCAGTAACCATCAATAAGATGTACACCTCTTGCATGTGCACTACCGCAACTCTTCTTATAGGGGACAAGAAATTCGGCCCCTATGGCATGCCGGGACACGGAGCTACCCCAAAGATAAACAAAGCGGTCAACCCGAATGAAGAAATAAGCGTTGACGTTGTGTTTGATCCGGCGGCACACGGTCCTGCCGGCGTTGGTCGAATCCAGAGGGCAATCACGATAGAAAATAATGCGGGGCAGCCAGTTGAGCTCCAATTTGTGGCCGTTGTCACTCCCTAAATTGCATGAACAAAAAATTAGGAATTCTTATAGCGGTCGGAGTTCTGCTATTTGGCTCGGTAATCCTGCTTAAAACCGGCAACATCGGCACGACCACGTTGTGGAATTTAAGCGGAGAAGGCAAATGGCTTCTCCCTCTGGTAGGCATAGCCGCCCTCATCGATAGCATTAACCCATGCGCCTTTTCAATTCTCTTATTGACCATTGCCTTCCTTTTGAGTATTGGGAAAATGCAATCCGGCATCCTGAAAATCGGCGGTGCCTATATCTTTGGTATCTTTGTAGTGTATGTTCTCATTGGCCTAGGGCTTCTGCAAGCGCTCCACATCTTTAACACGCCGCACTTCATGGCCAAGGTAGGAGCATCACTGCTCATAATTCTCGGGGGGATAAACCTTATCAATGAGTTCTTCCCTTCATTCCCGATCAAGCTTCGCATTCCGCAGGCCGCGCACCACAAAATGGCAGAGCTCATGAACAAAGCTTCTCTCCCGACAGCATTCCTCCTGGGCGCGCTCGTGGGGATATGCGAATTTCCGTGCACCGGCGGACCTTATCTTATGGTAGTCGGACTTCTACACGACCAAGGAACATACCTCACGGGCGTCGGCTATCTCTTGCTCTATAACCTGATCTTCATTTTACCGCTTGTCATTATTCTGCTCATAGCCGGCGACAGTGCGCTTCTTCAGAAAGTGAAAACATGGAAAAAAGCAGAAACGAAACACATGCGACTATGGAGTGGTATTGCTATGATAATCCTCGGGTTCTTAATATTCCTTTTCTAACCAACAACTCCTATGGCTACCAAACGACAATTAAAACTTGGGGACGCGATCGCGAAGATCACCAAAGCGCTTCATATTCCTCATTGCGAGAAATGCGAACAACGACGTATCATTCTCAATGAAATCAGGACTTTGGGCATGAAAGAGACAATCAGAAGACTAAAGGCCGTTGGGATCTATGCATCCGAGAAAAAATCTGGCAACTCGTGGTCAGTCGAAGAGATAGTAAAAAAGATGGAGGATTGCTGCGAAGAAAAATAACTTGTACTATACCTACATATGGAAAACGAACCAAAAGCCACAGAGTCAAAAAAAGCACGTTTGCTTCCGGCAAGCATCTTTGCTTCAGCAATTATCATTGCCGGAGCCTGGATTTATACCAGCGAACCAAACGAAAACTCTGCGAAAAATGAAGAGAAACTAAGCTCAACAGAGCTTGAGGAAAACGTGTTGCCCGCGGACGGAGTCGTCTTGCCGATTATTTGGGGCGATCTTGGCGCAAAGCTCGTAGCCGCAGGTGCGATTGACGAGGACAAATTCACGGCCGTATATACCCAGCGAGGCGCATTCACCGATGAATACAAAAATCTGCTTCTTGGGCAGAATAACAGCGAGCTCAAGATGACAAAGGATAACGCCGGTTATTTGCTGAATTTGTTTTGGGCGCTGGGCCTCGCCAGCAAAAACCCCATTTTGGATTCCGGCGAGATGGCAGATCCGAAGTATGGCGGAGCCCAAAGATTTGCCTCAACCGCGGGATGGACACTCGCGCAAAGCAATCCAATGGATCACTATAGCCGCCACTTATTCTTTGAATTGACTGCGGATCAGCAAGCTCTGGTTGACAAGGTGTCGCGGGGCATATACCGCCCATGCTGCGGCAACTCAACACATTTCCCGGACTGCAATCACGGCATGGCCATGCTCGGGCTTTTGGAGCTTATGGCTTCGCAAGGAGTAAACGAGCAAGATATGTGGGAAACAGCCCTGGTCGTAAATTCCTACTGGTTCCCGGATACTTATCTTACGATTGCGCAATATTTTGCGAACCGCGGTATCGCGTGGGACAAAGTAAACGCCGAAGAAGTCTTGGGAGCTTCGTATTCAAGCGCGCAGGGTTATCAGCGGATTCTTAACGAGGTGCAGCCGGTCCAATTTCAAGGCGGGGGCAGTTGCGGAGTATAGGGGCTTGACACCATATACCCCCAGGGGGTATATTGGAAATATCCTTCATCTATGAAGCAAAACTTGAAACAAAAAGCCATCCGGCGATTGAAAATTCTCGAGGGACAGGTTCGCGGCCTCCAACGAATGGTCGAGGAGAACGAATATTGTATAGACATCTTGCGACAATCGCTTGCGGTAAAACAGGCGCTTTCGAGCGTAGAAGATCTCATTTTGGAAAACCATCTTTCTACTCATGTCGTAGAACAGATAAAATCCGGCAAGGAAGCAAAATCAACAAAAGAAATTTTGGAGATTTATAAGTTGTCGAAAAGGTCGAAAATATAAGTATTTTTATACGCTCCAATATGAAAAAATCATCAGCTATGCATTTCCTGGGTGGAGTATTTGGCATTTTGGGCGGACTTGCGCTCGTTGGAGCGTGGATTGCCGGGGGAAGCGGAACCGTCTTGGGATTTTCCCAGCAGCATCTTTATTCAGACGCGATAGTACTTACGCTCATTGGCATCTCCGCTCTCGTGTGCACCCTTGTGTATTTAAAGCAAGAGAAAAACTAACCCACTAGCATGATTCTTAAGGCTGCCGTTTACGGCTCCATAGGGGCTGCAACCTTGCTGGCCGCGTATTTCGCTGTAGTCAGTTTAATTTCCGGCTGGCCGTTTGCCTTAGATCAATTTGGCCAATTCTGGTATTTTGTCATTAGCTTGGCCGTTGGTTTCGGAATTCAAATCGGACTTTATACATACTTACGAAATGCCGTCCGTCAGAAAAATAGCTCTGGTAGTATTCTGGCGGTTTCCGGGACTACTTCCACCGCGGCCATGCTCTCCTGCTGCGCGCATTATCTGGCAAATATTTTGCCCATAATCGGCGCTGCTGGAATCATAAGCATAATAGGCCAATATCAGATTCAATTATTCTGGATTGGTTTGGCATTTAACCTGGGCGGCATTCTTTATATAACAAGCAGAATTGTGAAATTTGTGCGAGCATGAAATATGCATTATCTATAGCACTTGCGTTAACCACTGTTGTCCTTATCTATTTTGCAATTTCTAATGATGAAAAATCACAGCCAAGCAATAGCGAGGGAAAAACTGGACAATCGATAGATACCACGCAAAGTCAATGGGAAAAACAGACTGATGAGCAGCCGCCCGTTATTATTGCGGTAACGCCGCTTGAGTTTGGAAAGGATTTTCAGACATGGAAATTCCAAATTACCTTTGATACCCACTCAGGCAGTTTAGATCAAGATCCCTTGCAGACTACGGTGCTGACTGACGATGCTGGCACTACGTACAAACCTGTTGCTTGGGAGGGTTCTGGCCCCGGGGGTCACCATCGGGAGGGTATACTGACATTTGGGGCGATTAGCCCAATGCCATCTTTTGTGGAATTAAAAATAAAAAACGTCGGCGGAATTTTAGAGCGCTCATTTCGATGGATAGTAAATAAATAAAAACATGGAAGAACAAAAAACAATGTACACGTGCCCAATGCATCCTGAAATACAGCAGGATAGACCAGGTATGTGCCCTGAATGCGGAATGAATTTAGTGAAAGCGCATAGCACGAAACCCGCCCAAATCCGCCACAAAGGCGGAAATGAGGCGGGCAGGCATGCTGGTCATAGTACCGCTATGTTCTTTAGGAAATTTTGGGTAAGCTTGACTCTCACAATTCCCGTTGTGCTCTACGCTGACGTTATCGAGAAAATTTTCAAATGGTCTCCTCCTGATTTTACAGGATCGGCGTATCTGTCGCTCCTGCTCGGTTCTATTGTATTTTTCTACGGGGGGTGGGTCTTTCTTGCCGGAGCGTGGAGAGAAATGCGCGCTCGCCTGCCGGGAATGATGACTCTTATTGGCATTGCCATTTCAGCCGCATATTTCTGGAGCGTGTATGCGGTATTCGCCGGCGAGGAAACTTTGTTTTGGGAACTTACGACCTTGATTACTATTATGCTCCTCGGCCACTGGCTTGAAATGCGCGCGGTTTCGGGAGCGCAAGGCGCGTTGAAAGAGTTATCGAAACTGCTCCCTGATACGGCCGATGTAATCCGCAATGGAAAAACAAAGACAATTCCGCTTTCTGAACTTCGAGAGCGAGATACGGTTCTTGTACGGCCGGGGGCTAAGATTCCCGCCGATGGCACGATTGTAAAGGGAGAATCCGACACAAATGAATCAATGATTACCGGAGAATCAAACCCGGTTTCAAAGAAAGAAGGAGATTCCGTAATTGCCGGAACAATCAATGGCGACGGGGCGCTTACAATGAGTGTCGCGCATATCGGAGAGAAAACGTTTCTCGCGGGCGTAATGCGCTTGGTTGCGGAAGCACAAGCTTCCAAATCACGGCTTCAGATACTTTCTGATAGGGCGGCCCTGTATTTAACAATCGTCGCTGTTGCGGGCGGCATTGCAACATTAGCCGCATGGCTCCTATCGGGCGCTGAAGTCGGATTTGCGGTGGCAAGGCTTGTGGCAGTGCTTGTTATTGCCTGCCCGCACGCGTTGGGGCTTGCCGTGCCTCTTGTCGCTTCTATTTCCACAACGAAAGCGGCGCAGAATGGTTTTCTCGTAAAGCAAAGGATTGCTCTGGAAGCCGCCCGAACGATTGACACGGTGCTTTTCGATAAAACGGGGACCTTAACAAAAGGAGAATTCGGTGTTGGTGAAATATGGAATGCAAACGGCCATACCAAAGAAGAAGTTATGCAGTTAGCCGCTTCCCTTGACGCTCTATCAGAACATCCAATCGCCAAAGCTGTTGTCGCGAAGGCGAAAGAACTCGGCCTCTCGCTTGCAGAACCCGAGAAATTCGAAGCATTAAAGGGGAAAGGCGTTAAAGCTTTTGTTGGAGAAAAAGAGGTGATGGTGGGCGGACCAGCGCTGCTTGAAAGTTTAGGGGTAAACATCCCCAGCGAACTTTCTAACCAAGTCCGGGAAGCCGGAAAGAAAGGCAAAACCGTTATCTTCGTTCTAAAAGATCGAACACTCTTGGGCGCCGCGGCTCTTGCCGATATTATCCGCGAGGAATCCCGAGAAGCGATTCAAGCACTCAAAGAACTATGTGTTCGAACTTCGATGATCACGGGTGACTCTGAAGACGTGGCAAAGTGGGTCAGCCAGGAACTTGGCATTGATGAATATTTTGCGCGGGTATTGCCTCATCAGAAATCAGAAAAAGTCAGAGAGCTCCAAAAACGCGGCCTCAAAGTCGCGATGGTGGGCGATGGTATTAATGACGCGCCGGCGTTGGCGCAGGCCGACCTCGGCATCGCCATCGGAGCCGGCACAAATGTCGCCATAGAATCAGCCGGAATCATTCTGGTACGCAATGATCCCCGGGATATTGTAAAAATAATCAGACTATCTCGAATAACGTACTCCAAGATGATTCAGAATCTTTTCTGGGCAACTGGGTATAATGTTATCGCTCTCCCCCTGGCAGCCGGTGTCCTTGCGTTCAAAGACATTTTGCTCCAGCCGGCGCTTGCAGCTGTACTTATGTCGGCCAGCACGGTTATCGTTGCGGCCAACGCACTCCTTTTAAAGAGAAAAGAAATTTAGCTCGCCTTACCCTTCTCTTTTCTATTCCTCGAAGATTTCCTTTTGGAAAGAAACGTGCCGATTACGCCACCCAAAAATTCTTTCACGTCAAGCACTTTTTCGCCCTCCTTTTTGATAAAGCCGCGCAAGTGCTCCACATCAGAAAGCACTCGATCGCTCTCTTCTCGAATGCGGCGGGTCACATACCGAACATCGCGCAATATCTGAATAAAATATATAAGCGCCACCAAAAGCGCAATGCTAATGACAACCACTGCAACTGCGGTAATAAAGAAAAAGATATCTGCCTGAATCAGTGTGTCCATACTTATAGGTATAGTATAAAACTGATGCGCGAGTTATTCAAATATTTCCAAGAGATATTTGTTGATTTCCTCTTGGTCCAAATCGTAAAAATTCCGGTTTTGATCATGCAACAGCGTAGCAAATTCCACCCCCACGAACCGCCAGTGCCACGGCTCAAATATATAATAGGGATTATCTTTCGGGTACGAAAGAATAAATCCGTACTGATAAGCGTTTCTCTGAAGCCATGCATAGCTATCGGTATTTTCAAAACCGAGAAACGTGGTACCAATCTCTGAAGTGGTAAGATCGGTTGTAGTTCCAAGTTGGTGCTCCGAATACCCCTGTTCTGCAGAAAAGGTATTTGCTCCTTTCCCATATAGTACATTATATCTGGAGTTCACTTGCGACTGCTCATACGCAGACCGATATGCGCTCACGACCATCATCTCGTTTCCAACCGAAATAGCCGCATCCAGCATCCTCTCGAGGAACGGCTTAACCTGGGCATGGATTTGTTGAGAATCCACAGAATTATATGTATGCCTCTTTTGGATAAAAGCAAGCTGCGAAGGAACATAATTCTCGCTCAAAAAATAGGTGCGGGAATATTTTTGCAAAAGTTCTCTATCAGTCCCCTGCAATTGCTGGAGTATCCCCACGGCCCCCGTTATCTCTTCAACCTGTTTTGCGAAAGCGTCCATCTTCGCTTTTTCCTGCCGCAGCTCTTCTTCAGTAGCATCAAGATGATCCTGGAGAATTTCCGCATCCTGTTCGGTTTCGGCAAGCTGCTGCAAAGTTTTTTCAAGCTCTGTAGTTACACCAACATACTTATATCCTCCGAATCCGAGAAACGCAGCCAAGGCAAGTATGGCGACGACGCCAACGACAGAGATATTACGAAGCGCATCATGAGATATAGACATAGAAGTACTATATCATATTCTCCACTTCATTTCTTCTCTTGCTTCCGAATGCGGTCAACGCTGGTGGAAAGTTTGCGGTCAATACGGGTTTCGTACGGACTTTCCAGCACTTCGCGCCGGATATAGGAACGCACAAACAAAAACGTAGTCCCTGCGAATGCTGCAGCGAACAACAACACTATACCAATCATCCACATGCTCAAGGGGCCGGTAGATACATCAGTCGGTACACCTGTTCTCATAACCTGCATCGTAGAAACATCAGTTGCACCTCCGTCCGCATTAAAAACGATGGCAGTACTCACATAATCTGTAGTGCCTGCCGGAAACACCTCTGCATTGCCTGCCGCCGCTTCAAAAGTGAGCACTTTTGTCTGCGCGTTTCCCATTGTGCCAATGTCAATATTTTCTTGGGTTACATCGCCCCCCAGAGAAATACCATCGAGGCGCAGAGTACTGGAAGCATAAGAAAATTCTTTGGGCAACGCTTGCCGCACAAGCACATTGTGTGTGGGGTTTGCGCCTTGCCACGTTATGGTCAAACGAACTTCAATTCGATCGCCTGGATTTGCTTGTTGCACAGAATTTGCCCAGGCAGATTCCTGCTTGGTAAGGTTGCGAACTTCCTGATTCACCTGAAAACCGGCTCCAGGCGCTTGCGCCAAAGCAATACCTCCTATGGCCCAAGAAAAAAGTATGCCTGCGAGTATGCTGTATTTTGGTATGCTCATATAATTTCTGCCTGAATCATAATGCGTTTATTATTAATACCGGGGGGCCAGCAACTCAACAATACAAGCGTTGAGTTATCGGCCTCCGTGAGTTCTTGTGGAACGTCTTGGCCACGGTTGAGAAAAACCTTCCCTCTTACCTTATAGACGTACGACTCCCCATTAAAACTTACAAGAATGCGATCATCCTGCTCAAGCTCTTTTAGGTTAGAGAAGACGCCTTCGTAGAAATTTCCGAGCCAGCCTGGTGGCGCTGAATGCCCCAGTATGATAGATGCCCCTCTCTGCCCGGGCACAGCAGAAGGATAATGCGCGACCCCATTCTTCAGAGGTTGCAAAAAGTCTTTTGGATTCGTGCTTTCCACAAAGATGATGGCCGCCTCTACCCCAATTTTTGGGATCGTAATCCGAGCTTCGTTTGCCGCAGAAGAAGCGTACACCTGCCCCGCACCTTTCTGTTCAGTAGAATAAGAGGGCTCGCCGGCCGGCGAGGCAGGCGTCAAATATCCATCAATTCTCTGAAATCCCACGATCACTCCTGTACCCAGTACCAAGGCTATAAAGATAACAAGTACCCGCTTCCCAAAACGGAACATTAACTCTTCTCCAATGTATAAAAAATTCTCCTTTGTGCGTCTTTCCATCCTTACTCGCTCCCTATCACAAAAAACTCCCCCCGTCAAACCAACCGCCCTGCACGCACAACCATTTGCGAGATAAGCTCGAAAGCTTCTTTTGCGTCATCGACCAGATGATAGATTGCCATATCCTGCTTTCCAATAGCCCCTCTTTTGCCATACAACTCATTTTCAATCCACACAAGCAATGGACTCCAGTATGCTTTACCGACGAGAATGATAGGAATAGGCTTTATCTTTCTCGTTTGCACAAGAGTAACAAGTTCAAACATCTCATCAAGCGTGCCAAAACCGCCTGGGAAAAATATATAGACGTCAGAAGCAAAGGCAAGCATTACTTTCCGAATAAAGAAATAATAAAACGCAACTGATTCTTTCACATACCTATTCGTCTGCTGCTCATCGGGCAATTGAATGTTGATCCCCGCCGATCTTCCGCCTCCTTCCAACGCCCCTTTGTTCGCTGCTTCCATAATGCCTGGTCCTCCACCCGTGATAATGGCAAAGCCATCTTTTGCAAGCAAAGAAGCTAATTGTGTAGCCTCTTTGTATGCTTCATCTCCGGTCTTTGCGCGCGAGCTTCCGAAAAAACTGGCGGCAAGCCCAAAGTTGCGCAGAAAATGGAACCCGCGCTGAAATTCCTCGACAATTTTATTCATCCGCTCGCGCTCAATGCCTTCCGGTACTGATTTCAATACTTCTTCAATGCGCGGGCCTGTGAAGCAAATCTTGTCTGATTTACGTTTCAAGAACTTCCTCATGATTGTGCACATTCGTTAAATAATTGCACCTGCATATTATACCAACCAACTTTTCCCTTCAATCCAGCGGCTAAGGTATTGTATTGCTCAACTAACGTATTGTATTCGGAAACCTTTCGGTTGTAGCCGGGACCCACCTTTGGGCGATATGCCTCTAATTCCGCGCGCATCTGATCCAACAAGAGGACTACCTCTTCAATTTGGGTTTTTTCGAGCTCAATTGCTTCTTTCAACTGTTCATCGGGAGAATCACAAGCTGAAAGAGGCAACCCAAACACCTGCACGGCAATCCATGTGGGGCTTCCTTCGAACACTCCCCGTTGCAGCGCAATTCCAATCTCTTGATACCGCGCGCCCAAAATGTTTGCGCGGTGCCCGGGACTATCCATCCATGCTTGTACTAACGCCTGATCGCCAGCGTAATTTCCCAACGCGAGATTTTCTCCAATGGTGATAAACTCGTATTCCATTTCTTGCGCCACATCTCCGATACCCACGTCCAAAGGCGAAATATGCGCGAAATACTGAAGAGCAAACATATCCTGCACTTTTGAAGCCGCTATGGCATCAAGCAAGGAATTTCTTTCGAGTGAATCCAGCCCCGCTTCCTGCCGATGCTCATTCGTCCACTGAAATACACCCTCGGCGCTCAACGGAGTGGACGGAGCTGACGGCTGAAAAATTCTTAGTCCGCCGACTGGCGGAGGAGTGGAAACTTCCTTTTTCGGCTCCTTCAATGACAGATCAGATACGATTTGTCCCGAAGTTTCTTGAGGAAAAAACTGCGGTGTCTGCCTTCCCAAAAAAATCAGATCATCAAACACTCCTACAGAGAGATTGAACAAGAAAAACCCGACGCCACCACCCAAAAGAAGAAACACGACAAAAAATTTCATTATCGAATCTCGTACACAAGAGTTACGGATACCTTCACTTCCTGGGAGCCTGGTTCAATAGCAGGAGCCGGGGCCGCAGCGGGAGTGGCTCCACCGTAACCAAAATCTTCTTTCTCATATACCGGCAGATAAGGGAATCCGCCTTCCTGAATCGAAAGCAGCCGGCCGAGACGAAAATCTCCGGCTTGAGCAACAGCTTTCGCTTTTTCTTTTGCTTTTTGAATCGCCTGCGCGCGAGCTTCACTCTCCACTGCGTCAGGCTTGTCTATAGTAAAGGAAAGCTGCGACACAGAATTTGCGCCATTCTCCACTACGCCAGAAACAATCACGCCAACCTTTTTGAAATCCCGTATCTTTACCTGGACGGTTTGGCTAATGGTGTAGCCTACGATCTCGGCCGGCGGGCAAGCGACCGGCTCTGCACCAAATGGCCTTGAACATGAGAACGATTGATAACGCGGCTCAAGTGAAAAGTTTTGCGTTTTTATGTCTTTATCCTCCACGCCCTGTCCTTTTACAAACGCAATGGCGTTGTTTACCTTTTCCACGTTTTGCTGCTGCAGGTTTGCGATATTGGCACCTCCCTGCGTAATCACGCTAAAGCTAAACTGTGCGACATCGGGGATTGCCACTGCTTCACCTTCCGCGGAGACCGAGAAACTCCGGAATGAAGATGGTTCAACAAACTTTGAGTACGCCTGCACATAGACCCACGAAGCATAGGCAAAAACCACAACGCCCACCACGACCGCGACCCCTATGAAATTTTTGATTTGTGTATTCATATTATTGTTATTATACCTTATATACTTTCCCCGTTCCAACTTGCGATTGCTCAAGAAACAAGATTTATGAGGTTCCCCTTCTGGAACTCGCCGATATTTTCAATGGTCGTATCGAGAATTCTCTTGAGTGCTCCCCACGTATTAAACGCATTATGCGGAGTAATGATTACATTTGGCATCTCCATAAGCACATGATTAGCAAGCATTGCTTTTAAATCATGCTCATCAGCATGCTCTTCCAAGAGAAGCTCAAGTTCATCTCCGATTGCCGATTCTTCTTCCAGTACGTCGAGCGCAGCTCCTGCCAAATGCCCGGTTTTCAGAGCTCCTACTAATGCTGCAGTTTCTACGATGCCTCCCCGGCTTGTGTTGATAAAATAAGCTCCCCGTTTAATCTTGGCAATATTGTTCGCGTTTACGAGATAATGCGTGTGTTTGTTGTAGGGCACATGAAGGGTAAGAATATCGCTTTGGGCGAAGACATCGGTCTGGGGCAGATACTCAAAACCCATCTGGGCCGCGAATTGTTTGTCTGGGTTGGTGTCTGAAGCGATAATTCGCATTTCAAACCCCTTTGCGATCTGGATAACGTTTCTGCCGATTCTCCCTGTGCCTATAACGCCGAGCGTTTTCCCTTTCAGATCGATCCCTCGCAAACCTTCCTTTGAGAAACTCCCGGTTTCGCGAATTCGATCGTATCCCTGGCATATCCTCCGCGTTACGCTAAGGATCAACCCGAATGTATATTCTGCCACAGTATCCTCCCCATAGGATGGCACATTCGCAGCAAGAATCGCGCGCTTTTTGCATGCTTTAAAATCGATGTGGTCGAACCCGGTAGAACGCGTTGTGATCAACTTCAGATTGGGAAACGCATCGAGTACGGCCTTGTCAACTTGCGAATTAATAAAAATAGAGATGGCGTTGGCGCTCGTGTCTTTGGGGATATGATCGCGATCAAGCGCCTCATCAAAAAATAAAGTTTCTGCTCCAAGCTTTTTGAACCCCGCGTGATTCTGGATATATTCTTTTTCCCACTTTTCAAGCCCAAAAAATGCAATTTTCATGCTCGTACATTTTACGCTTCGTCTTCTTCAATGGCTAAAAGGCGATTGTATTTCGCAATGCGCTCACCTCTCGCCAACCCTCCAAGCTTCAGCCCATCGGCTGCCACAGCCCATGCCAAATCAGCAACAAAATCGTCATTTGTCTCTCCTCCCCGATGTGATACAACAACAGCCCAACCCCATTCCCGCGCTTGGCGCACTGCTTCCATTGCCTGCGTTAAGGTCCCTATCTGATCTGGTTTTATAATGACGCCGTTAATGGCATCTTCTTCCTTTGCCTTTCGCATCCTTGCGAGATTTGTTGTTGTGAGATCATCTCCCGCAATAATACTCTTTTCTCCCATTTCCTCTTTCAGCTTCTTGAAATTTTCAAAATCATTCTCTTTGAACGGATCTTCAAGATAAAAAAGATTCATTTGCCGATATAAAGCAAACAATTCTGCCGGGGGCAAATCAACATTATTGGCTGCAGCATCCATGCCCAAATCAATATCGGCTTCTCTCCCCAGCAGTCCCAATGGCTCTAAGGCATCTTTGAAGTTGGCAACAAGACCACCTTCATCTCCAACATCTGCCTTCAACTCGTCTCTCAACGCTTTATACACGCGTCTTCCTATCTCCACGCTCCGCGCGATGGTGTTTGCTTTTGGTATTGCGAGATACTCTTGGAATACGAGGTTATTGTGCGCATGCATGCCGCCTTCGAGCACGTTAATAAACAAGCGCGGCGCAGCAGGTTTCGTCTGGTATATCTCGCTTATATGCTTCCACAAAGGCATACGTCGCGATTCTGCTCCAAGGCGCGCGCAAGCCCGCGAAACACCGATCTTCACATTCGCGCCAACTTCAAGTTCAACAAGTTTTCTATCTACCGCGAACTGGTCTTTGCTATCCATTCCTTTGAGGGCTGGCGCAACAATACTCTGAACCTGCTCCACGGCATGCTCTGGTTTTACATACTCTGCCTCGAATATCCCCTTGCTTTCCCCTTCTGGTGCCGAATCTGAAACCTGCGTTCCATCTTCATCTTCAAGCTCAACACTCAACGTCCACTCTCCTCTCGAGTTTAGTATCTTTCTTGCTGTAAGCGATGAAATAGTTGCCATACACTAGTTCTCTTTTTCCAGTTTTGCGATTTGCATAATGGTAGGCATAACAGCGTCGGGATTCAAAGAAATACTTTCTATGCCGCGCTCAACCAAAAACTTGGTGAATTCCGGGTAGTCAGACGGAGCCTGGCCGCAGATACCCACGTACTTGCCTTTCTCCTTGCATTTCGCAATCACCGTTTCCACCATGTGTTTTACCGTTGGTTCATTCTCGTTTGCGATAGTTCTCCCGATTCCAGAATCGCGATCAAGGCCCAAAGCCAATTGTGTCAAATCATTTGACCCTATGGACATGCCGTCGAATATTTCAAGGAATTCATCTGCCCGTATTACATTCGAAGGAATTTCACACATCACATAGATGCGAAGGCTCTCGTCCTGCTTTTTCGACAAACCATGTTCTTCCATGAGCGCCAGTACTTTTTTCCCCTCTTCTGGTGTCCTGCAAAACGGCACCATGGGCGTTATGTTCTTAAGCCCCATTTCTTCCCTCACTTTTTTCAGAGCTTCACATTCCAAACCGAAAGCCTCGCGGAACCGTTTGTCGTAATACCGTGAAGCTCCGCGCCATCCAAGCATAGGATTTTGCTCCACAGGCTCGTATAATTCTCCGCCAATAAGCTGGCGGTACTCATTGGTCTTGAAATCAGAAAATCGAATAATGACTTCATGGGGCCAAAAGGCGGCCCCAATTTTTGCTATCCCTTCTGCCAATTTATCCACGTAAAACTGCGTTTTATCTGCATACCCTCCGACAAGAGCATCAACCTGTTTTTTTACTTTGCCGTTAAGCTTCTTGTAGTTAATCAGCGCGTTGGGATGAATCTTGATATATGAATTAATAATAAATTCAAGACGCCCCAACCCCACACCCTGTACCGGCAGATACGCATTCTTAAATGCCTCATCGGGAGCTCCAATATTCACCATCACATGAGTCTTTGTCTCTGGCACTTTGTCTAATCTATGTTCTATGATTTTAAATTTTGCCGCTCCCGCATATACCATACCCTCGTCGCCGGAAGAGCAATCCACGGTTATTGTTTTTCCTGTCCGTAATTTCCTCGTCGCCTTGCCCGTGCCTACAATGGCCGGAATCCCAAGTTCCCTTGAAACAATTGCCGCATGCGATGTACGACCTCCCTTATCGGTAACAATAGCTGAAGCTATCTTCATAATAGGTTCCCAGTCTGGATCGGTAATTTCTGTCACGAGAATCTCGTCTTTCTGGAATTTACCGATATTTTTTGCGTGTTCGATGAGGCGCGCTTTACCCGTTGCAATTTTTGTGCCAACGGCCATCCCCGTTACCAAAGGAACTTTCTTTTCTTTCAATCGATATTCTTTATACACGTTTTTCTCTGCCGTGGCGTGTACGGTTTCTGGCCTTGCCTGTACGATATACAGTTTCCCCGATAGGCCATCTTTTGCCCACTCAATATCCATGGGCTCTTGCCTGTTGTGCTTTGCAGAAAAGTGTTTTTCTATTGCGACACCCCATCTGGCAAGCTGCAGCACTTCTTCATCAGTAAGAGAAAATTTCTTGCTATAGCGTTCTGGCACCTGTACTTTTTTAATTCCTTTTTCAGCATAAATCATCTTCTGTTTTTTCGCGCCCAAATCCTTTTCCAAAATCCCTTTATTCGCCTGTTCCAATACTGGTTTAAACACCACAAACTCATCTGGCGTTACTTTCCCTTGCACAACCATCTCGCCCAACCCATACGAGCTATTTATTATAACCACTTTATCGAAGCCGGTTTCAGTATCAATGGTAAACATGACACCGCTGGACGCTTTGTCTGACCTTACCATCTCCTGCACTCCAACCGACAAAGCTACGTCAAAATGCGAAAATCCCTTATCCACCCGATATGAAATCGCGCGGTCGGTAAAAAGGGAAGCCATGGCTTTTTTTACCGCCTGCAGAACCGCTTTCCCCCCGACAACGTTTAAATATGTTTCTTGCTGGCCAGCAAATGAAGCGCCCGGCAAATCTTCTGCCGTGGCAGACGAACGCACGGCAACGCCAAGACGTTTTCCTAATTTTTCGTAGGCTTGCGTAATTTCTTTTTGGAGATCCGCGGGAAGTTCAGCTTTCAAAATAATTTGGCGAGCTGCCTTTCCCCTCCTCTGCAAATCCTTCATATCGCGCGTGTTGAGCCCTCGCAACGCTTCCTTTATTTGTTTGGCAAGGCCCGCCTTTTCCAAGAAATACCGATAGGCATACGAAGTTATGGCAAAACCATTGGGCACGTGAATTCCCAACGGCACCAGTTCTTGATACATTTCGCCCAGCGCGGCATTCTTTCCACCCACAAAGGGCACATCTTCAATCTTAACCTCTTCAAACCAGAGAATGAATTTTTCTTGTTTGCTCTGCCCCATATTTAGTAAGGCTAAGCCTTACTATTCTTTTATTGCGATAATAAGGTCGGAAACATTGGAACCGGTATTTCCGGTTACCACATAATCGCCGGTTTTCTCAAAAAACGAAAACGATTTGTTTTCTTCGAGATACTCTTCTACGTTGAGATGCTGTTTTGCCGCATGTTCTTGCCCAAGGAAATCCGCTATCGCTCCCGCGCACTCGGTATTATCTCTTCCATCGGAAGCGAGCGATAGGAGGAGTTCATCGTCTTGCACAAACTTTAATGCAGAAAGCGCAAGTTCGAGGTTTCGACCACCTTTCCCCGCCTTTTTCACCATAACGGTAGTCTCTCCTCCATATAGTAGCACAGATTTTGATGGAGCTTTATGCAATTCTTCCACAAGCTCTTTCGCAACATCACGCGCTTCCCCAGTAAGCTCTGCCGTTTTTATGTGCGGTTCAAGCCCGAGCTCTTTTGCTCTTTGCGCCATTGCATCTAAGGCAGTGCGGTTTGACACAAACAAGATATTTTGCACTTTCTCAAAATACTTTTTGTCCTTTGGCGTCTCGATCAAAAATTTCTCGTATTGTCCAACACCATACTTTTCAAGCACCTCTTTTGCGTCGTCTCTCGTGCTTTTATCGAACACTGTAGGCCCGGAAGAAACCACGCCCACATCGTTTCCCGGCACATCAGAAAAAATCAAAGATATTACTCTTGCGGGATATGCGTATTGCGCCAGATTACCGCCCCGCGCGAGTGACAAATGTTTTCGCACGATGTTCAGCTCTTGAATAGTAGCGCCTTTTGCGAATAAATGTTTTATTATTTCTTCTTCATGCTTACATGTATGTTTCTCTGGCTGACATAACAATGCAGACCCGCCGCCAGAAATCAAAAACAGCACAATGTCGTTCTCTGTCATTTGTTTAAGGAACGCGATGATTTCTTTTGTGGCCTCGCGGTCGCGCTCTGTGGAAAAAGGATGGTCGCCCTGCAAGAAACGGACTTTTTGAAACTGTCCTTCTTGAATATCCAACACTAATCCGTCTGTAATCTTTGCGCCCAATACTTTTTCT
>Ga0209210_1001069_pt1 | contig 24581 bp, 30 predicted proteins | sample RifGroA1_FD_183991 | JGI IMG/M metagenome (GOLD analysis project Ga0209210, IMG submission 183991) | Contaminated groundwater microbial communities from Rifle, Colorado, USA - Rifle Groundwater A1 (SPAdes) (version 2) | ecosystem: Environmental > Aquatic > Deep subsurface > Groundwater >...
TATGCCGATGCCTGGTGTATTTTCTGCCATAAACACCAGGATTCAAGGAAGCCTTGTTGGGAAAGAACTTAGAACTCTTTCGGAAAACCTACCCGAAGGAAAAGTAATCATGCAGGAAGGTTGGGTGGATTCAAAAGTAATACCCGGTACACACCTTTACATAAAAGGCAAATATGACCTTTTGGTTAGCGGGAGTGATGGCAATACTTTGGTTGATCTTAAAATAAGCAGTCCGGATGTGGGCAAGATCGATAAATATAAAACACAGCTTAATGCCTATAAATTTGCGCTTGAAAATCCGAAATCCGGAAAACCGGTCGAAATAAAGAGAATGGGTCTTTTGATTTTTTACCCTGATAGGGTTTCCTATAAAAACGGTGAAGCACTTTTGACATTTCCTCCCAAATGGCTTGAAGTGCCGATGGACCAGCCCGGATTTATTAAGTTTATTGCCGAAATTGATAAACTTCTTGCCGGTCCCCCACCGGAAGAGGGAAAAAGCTGTAAATGGTGCGCTTACCGGCATGTCGGAGAAACCATTGCCCACATTGAAGATAAACCAGTACAGGAAGATATACCCTTCTGATTCTTGCCCCATCCCAGCCCCTAATGCTATTTTTGCAAAAACAAAAAAGCTGTGCGAAAATACAATTAGTGTTAAAAGGGTTTAAGCAGTTTATTTTGAAAGGAAACGTCGTTGACCTTGCGGTCGGAGTGGTAATCGGTGTAGCTTTCGGAGCCGTTGTTACCGCCTTGGTTGAAGACCTCATAACCCCCCTTATTGCCGCAATCGGCGGAAAGCCAGATTTTTCAAAAATAAGCTTTACCGTTAACCGGAGCGAGTTTATGATAGGAGATTTTCTTAATGCCCTTATTTCTTTTGTCATCATTTCGTTTGTCGTTTACTTCCTTGTAGTTCTTCCAATGAATAAACTTATAGCCTTAACCAATAAACAAAAGCCAATTGACCCTACTACAAAAAAGTGCCCGGAATGTCTTAGCGTTGTCCCCCTTGGCGCAAAAAAGTGTATGTTTTGCACCTCGGTTCTTAAAAAATGAAAAAATATTTAGTTGCAGCCATCGGCTTTTTAGCATTCATTTATCTTCTAAACCCCACTGCCGGATTTTTTGAATTTATTCCCGATAACGTCCCTTTTTTGGGAAATCTGGATGAGGCAACCGCATCGTTTTTACTTTTCTCCGTTCTCGCCTATTTCGGTTACGACGTAAGAGACGTCTTCGGAAGTTTGTGGAACAGGAAAAAGCAGAATTGATAACACAAAACCGTACTTCATAAAAACGCTTTACCCCGCGTGTTAAAATGTAAGGTGTTCAAAAAGAAGAAAATTTTAATAGTTTCGGTACTTTTATTTGCTCTTTTTGGCGGCTATTTGTTCTACTCAAAGGGATATTTTCCAAAAAAACCCGATTTCCCGACCGATTTAAACAATTTCCTGGATGAAGGAGGGTTTGTCGGATCCTCCGAACTTGGGGTCCCCTTTCTTCTTTCCATCGAGTACCTTAGAAAAGGAAACTATCCCGGAAGCGATTTGATTATTGAAGAAACACTTACCCCGGGTTCAAATTACAAACGGTATATTGCCTCATACCGGTCGGAAGGATTAAAGGTTTACGGCCTTTTAACAGTACCCGAGGAAGAAGAACCCCCGGAAGGATTCCCGGCGATAATATTTAACCATGGCTATATTCCTCCTGCCCAGTACAGGACCACCGAGAAATATGTTTCCTACGTTGACGGTTTTGCCAGAAACGGGTACGTTGTCTTTAAGCCCGATTTCCGGGGTCATGGAGAAAGCGAAGGCGAGCCGACAGGAGCATACGGATCAAACGCGTATACGGTTGATGCTTTGAATGCCGTCTCATCCGTTAAAAAGTATCCTTCGGTCAATCCCGAAAAGATCGGAATGTGGGGACACTCCATGGGAGGATTCATTACCTTAAGAAGCATGGTTGTATCGGATGATATAAAAGCGGGTGTTATTTGGGCTGGGGTTGTGGGATCATACCCCGAAATGATAAGCAGTTGGAGAAGAAGAGCCTCCACCCCTCCTCCCGGAATTCCTTCAAGCGCAAGGAGATGGAGGGATGAACTTCAGGCCGCTTTCGGAACACCCGAAGAAAATCCCGACTTTTGGAATTCCATCTCCGCAACAAGTTACCTTGCGGATATATCGGGTCCCCTTTCAATCCATCACGGAACCCTTGACGCCTCCGTTCCGAGTGAATTTTCCGAAAATTTAAAAGGGCTGATGGATAAAGCGGGAAAAGAAGCCGAACTATTTCTTTACGAAGGAGACGACCACAACCTTTCCGATAGTTTTTCAACGGCAATGAGAAGATCCGTTGAATTCTTTGACAGACATCTTAAATAGGTCCGTGCAAAATACATGCAAAAAAACAAAGTAATTATTATTACCCTGCTTTTGGTATCGGCCGGAGCATTTCTGTATTTTTTTAACAAAAAGCAGGACAGAAGTGAAAATAAATCCGCCCCCGAAACAACAATCGTTAATTCGGCAGGTGCGGAGATTGTTGCACAAAATTTGGATATACCCTGGGAGATTGCATTTTTACCGGGCGGTGAAATGCTTGTAACCGAAAGATCGGGAAAGCTTCTTAAAATAGGAGCACAAACAAAAACGGTAAAAAAGATTGAAGGAGTTAAGCATATCGGCGAGGGAGGCTTATTGGGTCTTTCCCTTCACCCAGATTTTGTCAAAAACAATTATATATACCTTTATTCGACAACCCAGGATTCGAGCGGCATATCCAACAGGGTTGAAAGATACAAGTTTGAGAATGACACCCTGACAGACAGGAAAGTAATTCTGGAGGGAATTAAAGGCTCGGTAAACCACGACGGCGGAAGAATAGCATTCGGTCCTGACGGATATTTATACGTAACGACGGGAGATGCGGGGAGTCCGGACCTTGCACAGGATAAAAATTCTTTGAACGGAAAGATTTTAAGAATAACGGAAGAAGGAGATATCCCATCCGACAATCCTTTCGGAAATGAGGTCTATTCACTGGGGCACAGGAACCCTCAGGGACTTGCCTGGGATGAGAAAGGTGTTTTGTGGGAGACTGAGCACGGTCCGTCGGGTCTTGAAACCGGCAACGATGAGATAAACATAATTTATAAAGGAGGCAATTACGGCTGGCCGACAATTAAGGGAGACGAGACAAGAGAGGGACTTATTTCCCCCGTTATACAATCAGGGACGGAGGAAACATGGGCACCTTCCGGGATGGCATACTATAAAGGAAGTCTATTTTTTTCGGGATTAAGGGGAGAAAGTCTTTTCCAGGTGAAAATTAAAAACGACAATAGCCTCGTTTTGACCTCACATTTCAAAAAGGAATACGGAAGAATCAGGGCCGTTGTGCTGGGACCGGACGGATATATTTACTTTTCAACAAGCAACAATGACGGGCGGGGCCGGGCAAAAAGCGGGGACGACAAAATATTCAAAGTGGACCCCCGACCGCTTTAATCGGATGCAAGCCTATGCATAAACCAGGAGACGAGGGATAGTACTAGAGATGCGACGAGTGCCGTTAAAAAGCCGTCGATGGTGAACCCCGGGACAAGCATGGAAGCTCCCCAAAAAAGTAATACGTTAATAATAATGGCCGCAATACCGAAAGTCAGGATTGAAATGGGAAGCGCGATAAGCTGAACTATCGGGCGGATAAAAGTATTTACTACTCCTATGACAATGGCTGCTACAACCGCGGTCCAAAGACCCGCCAGGTGAAATCCGGGAACCAGGTACTCCACCACGAAAAGCGCAAAAACATTTATTGCCAATCTTACAAATAACTTCACACCTTATTATCAAATTTTGATAACAAATAGTCAATAGAAGTATTTTATACCGTAATTAAATTCCCTCAAGAATTATGGTAAAATCCACGAATGCACGAAAAGCCGTCCGAAGCTCAATACTCCGAATGTAGTTTTATGGCCAACTATGGAGTCCGCTGCGGTAAAGATGTGGGATGCCGTGTGCAGAAGTTTAAAAAAGGTCATTTTTTGAATAAACTTCCGTCGGACAGAAAAGTGGAAATAAAGTCTCAAATAGAACAAGCGGCCGCTCTGTCAGGCTGCCCCAATTTTGCAGGGAAACCCCATCCTGAATCAGATGATAGAATGGGACATGAAGGTTCTTAAATTTATCCTCATTCCGACAGCGACATTCCTGATTTTATATATGGTTTGGAGCCGTTTTGGATCCGTCGGGGATTCGAAAGAAGTTAAGGTTTTTGTTGTTCCCGAGAATACGGAAAATTTTGACGTTTCCAAGGCCCTGCAGGATCAAAAATTCATAAGGGACTCAGGTGCTTTCCAATTTCTCCTAGATAACTTTTCCGGAGGCTACGACGTAAAAGCCGGCGGCTACAGGCTGTCTCAGGACATGAACGCCTGGGCTGTTATGAAAAAAATAACCGGAAACGCCGATTTGGTCTGGTTTACCGAATCATTTTGTGTAAGGAGGGAACAATTGGGAGAATATTTGGCTGACGCCCTCAATTGGAACGATAGTCAACTGGTTTCGTGGAATTCGTTTTACAAAAATCTAGGTTCCGATTATTTTGAGGGGGTTTATTATCCCGATACTTACTTAATTCCGCTGGATGAAACACCCGAGGCCGTTGCCCAAAGATTTATTAATAACTTTAATCAAAAAATGTCTCCTCTCTTGCCGCAATTTGCCGACAAAAACATAAAATGGACCACGGGAGTAAAGATTGCCTCACTTATTGCCCGTGAGGCGGCAGGAGCAAAAGATATGAAGTTAATATCGGGAATCATCTGGAACAGGCTGGATACCGGAATGCGTTTGCAAATTGATGCGACAATGCAGTACACGCTGGGCAAAAATGAAAACGGAAAGTGGTGGGGTAGCGTAAATATAGCCGAAAAGAAAAGCGACTCGCCGTATAACAGTTACCTGAACGAAGGCCTTCCCCCCACCCCCATCTGCAGTCCTGGAATCGATGCCATCGAAGCCGCCCTTAACCCAGAGACTACCGAGTGTTTATACTATTTGCATGATGTATATAAAGAAATACACTGCGCAAAAACCTATAAGGAGCACCTGGCAAATATCGACAAATATTTGAACTATTGATTTGTGAGGTCCTTTAAACCGATACAGTCCAGCTGTTTTGAAATTTCGGCTTTTAATTCTTCCACCTTGCCGTAATTGTGTGCCCTGTCCTTATCGCTTTCGGTAATATTCAGCACTCTGACTTCTATACCGTTTTTTTTGACAATTGCTTTAAGCTTTTCGTCTTTACAAAAAACATTCCTTTCGTGTATGGAAGCAAAAACGACGATACCCACGTTGGACAGATCGGCAGGTGTGACGTAATTTGAGACCGCATGGTTATTATTTTTCAAAACACCTGCGCTTGTTGCAAAATAATTCCTTCTATTTAATTCCTCGGCAATATATTGGCTCCTGTCGGTTCCTGCCCAGCATACGGCAAGAACGGATTTCTTTCTGAAGTCTTCCGCTTCATGTCCGCTTTCCATACGCATATTATATTAGGAGATTTGCTAGAATGAAATATGAAGAGCCCTGGTTTTGCTCCTGTTTTAATGTTGGTTTTTATTACCGTTATCTCACTGGTCGGTTACATAATATTTAAAAACGGCAGTATTAAGCCCAACATCACGGCTGTCACTCCCACCGCGGTTGCGACGGCCACCCCAGTTCCTTCTCCTTCTTTCACCACTGCTCCTACGATAAAGCCCACGGCAGTTCCCACTTCTAAGCCATCAGTTACTCCCAAGCCGACCGCAAAGCCCGTAAGCGGTCCTCCCGGAAGCGGACTTTCTACCATTAATGTTGCAACGGAAAAGGGAAATTTTACGGCAACGGTACTTTCTCTTGAGATGGGCAGTACCAGGATGATTACGGATACCGCAAATGACGGAGACTGCGGAAACGGATGCCTTGCCAATAATTTGCAGACTTTTGTCACTAAAAATAACGGATTTGCGGGAGTAAACGGAACATATTTTTGCCCGATTACGTATCCGGAATGCTCGGGGAAGACCAATTCTTTTGATTTTCCCGTTTATAACACCCGTTTGAGCCACTGGATAAACGGCGGGAATCTTTTCTGGAATGGTCGGGCTATGGTTTATTTTGACGGTAGTAGGGCCCACTATGTACAGGATGCCAAATCGTTTTCGGGAGGTTTAACCGCGGGGATTGTAAACTTCCCGGGCCTGGTTAACGGCGGAGCCGTCCAGATAGACGACAACCAGTCGGGTTTAAGCGATAAACAAAAGGCAAAAGGAACGAAAGTGGGACTGGGTTTAAGGGAAAACACCATCATGGTGGTTGTTGCGATGAATGTAAACATGCAGGAATTTGCATATGTTTTTAAGAGCCTTGGAGCAAGTGGTGCTTTGAATTTGGATACCGGAGGATCAACCGCCTTGTATTATGGGGCAAGATATGTATACGGACCTGGGCGAGACATTCCCAATGCAGTAATTTTTGCTTCAAAATGAGTGGACGCTGGAGGGCTCGAACCCCCGACCTCATTCACGTCAAGAATGCGCTCTAACCAACTGAGCTAAGCGTCCCCGCCGACTTGTATTATATCAAAAATTAACCAGCCGATCTTTGAAGATAATGATCCGGAGAAAGAAGGAAAGAGCTACCCTTTTTCTTGTACATGTTCCAGTAGTTTTTCTTTTGTGCGCGTTTATTGGAACTTTGAAGCCAGGCGGCGGCGTAATCGATCCTCTTTCTGAAAGACTGCAAAAACTCCAAGATGTTTTTGAAAAAATTAATGTGATAAATTCCGGGTTCAACAGGAGCCGTCATCATAGCCACCCGTGTTGCCTCCGCAAGGTTTTCACTGCTTGCGGCAACTTTTTGGACTTCCTGCATAAGAGCCTGAAGCTCCACTTTAAGTTCGTTGCGTTTACCCTCAGAAACCCGTTGTTCGTCGCTGGAAAGCTGCCGTTCAAGTGAAATCTGATCCCTGAGATGTTTACTCTCTTCTTCCTTGCCGCTCATAACCTCGTTCATTTGAATAGACTGCCCTGCACTGATTTCCCCGCTTCTTTTGATAGCAGGGACGGGAATACCCATCAATTCCCTAAAAAAGTCTTCAGAAGTGCTTTTCAAAAAATCTCCGGTTTGAGAACCCGCACCTATGCCCAAATCCTTGAGGGATTCAAGAACATTTTGCTTTGTGCGAAGCTGTTGAGTTTTCTTTTTTGGGTCCGCCATTTGCCAAAAGTCTACCCCAACTTAATAAGAAAGTCCAGCGCACCCCTGCGCTTAAGAATCGATTCAAGAAGCCTTTTTCTGCCTTCGGGATCTTCCGGGGTCCCGTTTTCACTTGTTTTTGAGACCTGCGCAACACCCATGGCCGAATCGACATCTTTGGGGTCTACCTTAATGTCTTTTTCCTGGGCAATTTTTGTCAAAATAAGATCCAGAGCAATTGCATCCTTTGCCTGATTGGCATAGTCGGCCCTAAGGTCATCCGCCTTTTTGCCTATTGAGGACAGATACGTTTCAAGGGCCAACCCCAGCTTTTCCAGTCTTGAAAGAAGATTTGAAAGGCGGCTGTCCGCTTCTTCCTCAATTAATATTGCGGGGATGGTTATCTTTACATTTTCAAGAAGTGTTTTTATAACCACCTGCTCTTTCTGCTCGGCACTTAGCTCCTTTTTTTCCTCGGGCTTTCCTTTATCGGGAGTCCAGAGGGTGGAGGCGCGGAATGCCCCCTGAACGGCTTTTTTGTAATCGCCCAAGTTAACCTCAGGAAGCTCGCAGGTAATCCCCCTCACTTGCCAATCTTTACCTTCCTCCGCGCTTATTAACTCAAATTTGGGGTAAACCGCTATTTTAAGGTTATTTTCGGTTACGGCTTCCGATAAAGCCTTGGGTAATATGTGACCTAAAGAATGCTCTACGATTTTGCTTTGGGGGATCTTCTCGGCCACTTTTGCGATTGGGGCCATCCCCTTCCTGAAACCTGGTATTTCAGCATCTTTGGCAAATTCCTTGAGGGTTTCATCTTCCTCCTTCCGTATAACGGAAAAGGGAACGGTGAATGTGATTTGGATATTTCCGTCGGTCTCACGGGCGATAACGGAGGTTATTTTATCAGGCATAAGTGGCAATTATACACTATTTTCCCCCGCTTGGCCCGCCCTTATGTTGTGTGTGGAAAGTAGCCTGGTTAAATTTACCCCTTTGGGGTCCTTTAGGCATAAAACCCTTATTCGGAGTAAAAATTGACGGCTTGCCTCCGCCGAAGTTTAGGCTCGGGATTTTGGGAATTTCCGTTGATTTATTGTCAGCGTTTGCCATTTGACTATGAATATTATATACTATCCTCAGAGTTTTCAAGGGATAGTGAGCTTCAGTTTGGTAAGCTTCAGCCTTTGACCGACTTCAAATGAGAGGAGGTGAATTTTTAATTTAAATGGAATCTAAACTTTTTGTAGGGAATTTGTCGTGGGAAGTAACGGCAGACGACCTTAAGGCTCTTTTTGCTGGTGCGGGAAGTGTTACCGATGCCGCCGTTATAAGCGACAAGATGACAGGAAGAAGCCGCGGCTTTGGTTTTGTAACCATGGGCAGCGATGAAGAGGCTAAAAAAGCTATAGAAATGTTTAATCAGGCAGACCTTAAAGGCCGCAAGATTAACGTTAATATAGCCCGTCCGATGGAACCGAGGCAATAATTTGTGCCTAGGTTTAAAAAGATAGTTATATGATGTTTGCTAAAGAAATATCATAATAATAAAAAGCGTAATAGCGGATTTTGAAAGAGTTGCTATCTTTAAACAATAAACCTTCCCAGAGAAGGGCTTTCTTCGAGTGAGATCTTAATTCTGTTCACCTCCAGTGTTAACTGTCTAAGAAATATTCCGTAATTGATAGAGGGGCCGCAGTTTATTACGATTTCCATGCCGCCACGGTTTTTGTATTTAGGATTTTTCCTGAATGAATTCACATCCCTGAATGAACTTTTAACCTGAACGGGAAGATCTGGTAGCTTTTTATAAGGTTTAAACCTCAACCATTTATCAACTCCTTCGTAAGCGTCTTCATAGGGAACGGCGTCCTGTACGCATTCTATAAAATCCACTTGTCTTGCGTACCTGGTGAATCTTCTTTCGGATTCCAAGCCAATATCTTCGATTGCTCTTGATTCGGACGTTTTGCCGGCCTCACTTAATTCATCGTAACCAGTTTTACCTTCCGAAAGCGCGTTAAGTATTCCGTCGATTCTCGCTTTTTCGAATGCACCCCTCTCTTTCATATTATTACGCGGATTTTAGCGCAAATATGATTTAAAAAAAAGCAGAGAGGCATTTACGGCCTGGTTCCATAACGGAAGCAGATTGTGGTTGGCTCCGGGGTATTTTATATAAGTAACGTCAACTTCGCTATTTTTAAGCGTTTGGACGAAGGAGTCGCTCCACCAATAAGGAACCGCCGTGTCGGCCGTGCCCTGATTTAACTGTATAGGAGCTTTGATTTTGACGTAGTACCCGGTCAATGAGAACATGCCTGCATCATAGGTATCGTTAAACTCGGCAAGTTTGCCTATAATCAGTTTTCCGCTGTCGGTGGCCTCATCGATATAGTAGAGGATGGATGCCGGAAAAGGTCTTGTTACGGGTGCCCAAAGAACCGTAGGGTAATTCTCGCCTGTTATTTCGAGGGTTATCAGCGCAATTTGGCCGCCGTTACTGTGCCCCCAGATAAAAATATTGGTTCCGTCCCACGAACTTAGGGAACCCACCGACTTGAGTACGGATACGGCCGTGACATATGTCTGGAACCGGGATTCAAAAATATTCGCAGCCTCGGAATCGCTATTTCCGTATCCCAAAAAGTCGGGAGCCACGGTTATATAACCGTTTTGGGCAAAAAATGAAGCAGAGGGGGAAGTCCCTTCCCCTATCGCATAGGTTTCCTGGTTTATATATCCCCGGTACATCACAATTACAGGAAATGGCCCCGGGCCTTTTGGAATATTTATCATGCCCGATGTTTTTTTGAGATTGCCGGAAAAATCGGGAGAGAATTCCATCGTAAACTCGTAAGATGTATAAGATGCCGTCTCTTTTAGTGTGTTCCCTATGATAATCTCCGACTTTTTAAATTCAGATTTTGACAAATTTTCTACGGTGTACTTCAAAAGAGGCGTCGGCTTTGCCTGAGGTACGGGATCGGGAGCCCTGGGAAGGCGATACGCATTATTGCCAAACCAGCCTATTAAAAAGAATATTACGGCTATGGATAAATAGTAAAAAAAGCCCCTAAGATTGGACATCTATTTTTTTGCTGTAGATTATTTTTCTCGCAATAGGACTCGGAATCGTAAGTCCTTGAATAATTCCTCCCAGAAGGACCCCTCTTGTAAGCCACGAGTCAAGAATGCTGCCTCCTACTACAACTGAAATAACAAAAAGGATCGAAAAATTCATCCAGTGATGAAAATGTACGAATCTTCCCCTTACGGTAATCCTTATACTGGGCAGAAGCTCAAACCCCCTGATTTTAATGGTGGGGGTTTTTCTGCGTATTTTTGAATCCGGATGGGTCAAGACGTCACAGATTTTGAAACCCGCCAGAAGGGAAATTAGGGCATATAGTGCCTGCATACATATACTCTAGCATAAAAACGGGACTTGTAACAGAAAGATATATTTGACTTCGTATTTTATTCGGGTGTAAAACTAATCATGGTGGTGGCGGTAAACGAAAAGGTAAAAGTCGGAATGAGCGATGCTCCGAAATGGGTCCAGTGGAAGCTTTGTATCTACAAAATCCAAGAAGTGGGGTTCCACTACACCCTCCGCGAAGGTCGTATTCTTTATCACCTGTTTTCGGTTAATACGGAAACCCTATACATGAAACTTAGCTTCAACACGGAAACTTTGGGTTGGCGCCTTCTGGAGGTGGAAAATGGAATTTAATCCCCTGCCTTCGGGGGTCATGCACATTGATCTTAATTCCTGTTTTGCGAGCGTGGAGCAGCAGGCAAACCCGCGTTTAAGGGGAAAGCCCGTTGCCGTTGCGGCCTTTACGACTCCCCGGGGCTGTATTTTGGCTGCCTCCGTGGAGGCTAAACGCCTGGGAATTAAAACCGGGATGAGGGTCGGAGACGCGCGCAGTCTTTATCCCAAACTGGTGGTACTTTCCCCCGACCCCTGGAAATACAGAAATGTACACTTGAAACTCCGGAAACTCGTTTCAGATTACACCGCCGACTTTTCCCCTAAATCTATCGACGAGTTTGTTTTGAATATGGCGGATTACCTGCCCCTTAAAAAGACCCCGTTAAAGTCCGTTGCCCGGGAGATAAAACAAAGGATAAAAAGTGAGATTGGAAATTGGCTTACCGTCTCCATCGGGATGGCCCCCAATAGATACCTGGCCAAAATTGCGGCGGGATTAAAAAAACCCGACGGGCTCGATGAGATAAATAAAGATAATTTTTTGGATGTATATTCCGGGTTAAAACTTACCGACCTGACCGGTATAAAGGGAAGGAATGCGGCGCGTCTTAACGGAATGGGAATTTACTCGGTTCTCGATTTTTATGAAGCCCCCGTTTGGAAGCTTAGAGCCGCTTTTCATTCAATCACCGGTTTTTACTGGAACGCACGTTTATCCGGCTACGAGATTGACAGTACGGAATTCGGGAGAAGAAGCTACGGGAATTCCGTGGCCTTGGGCAGGAATCTCTCAAGAATTGAGGAACTTTCCCCCATCCTCGCCAGACTTACGGAGAAGATGTGTAGCAGGCTGAGAGGGGCGGGATACAAAGCTTCGGGCATCCACCTTATGCTGATCTTTAAAAACGGCTCCTGGTGGCACAGGGGCAGAAGGCTTCCTCAACCTCAGTTTGATTCAAGGGACTTTTACAAACCAGCATTCAGGCTTTTAATCGAAGCGGCCCCCGCTTCCCCCGTTCTTAATATCGCCGTTTCCTGTTTTGGATTGACGCGGGCGGATTCACTCCAGCTTGAATTCTTTGAAGACATGGGCAAGAAGCAAAACCTTACCAGGGCAGTTGATGGCATAAACGAAAGATGGGGAAGTTTCAGTGTCGGATCTGCCAGAAGCTTCGGAGGGGCGCAAACGGTAATTGACAGGATCGCTTTTGGAGGAATCAAAGAACTGGAGGAATTCAGCCTAAATACCGGATAGGTCGACGTCGTCTTCCACGTTGACGCTATTTCTATCCGAAAATCCCGCATTAACCTCAAGCACGTAGTCAACAGGGGCCCCCGGAGAATAGGTTTGCAGATTGACATCAGGGGTGCCGGGAGGAGGTATCGGGATGTTTTTATCTATCTTGACAATTTTTCCGTCGCCGATCCAGATCAGATCGAGCGGAATGAGCATGCCCTTCATCCAGAAAAGCGGGGTAACTCCCTTTGCGTCAAAAACGAAAAGCATTCCCTCGTTCTCTTTCAGAGAGGTGACACCCGAAAGACCGGCCACCCTCTTTTCCGCCGTATCCGCGATCTGTACGTCAATTTTGGCCGCACTTACCGTTATTGTCTTTACCGGACCGCCAGTCGGCTTGGGAATAAAAATATTTGTCAGTCCCGGCGAGCCGGATTTCCTAACCAGAAGTCCGACAACCACTATAAACACCAATACCCCCAATATCGGAAGGATTATATGCTTAAACATATTTTAAAAAGATGACCAAAGCGGCCAAAAAGACCAAAACCGGGATTATCATAAAAAGAACGTGCTCGAGTGTTGAACGGGTGACTTTATTGATATGAAGAGATTTTGACTCCATGATTAATATTAGCACAAATTTATCGGATTATATTAAATCCACCCGTAATCTGTGCCGGGGACAGGAATCGAACCTGCACGCCTTTAAGGGGCACTAGGTCCTAAACCTAGCGTGTATACCGTTTCACCACCCCGGCTCAGCTTAGATTATATCAAAGTCTAGAGGTAGGAAGTCGATTTTTTTGACAAAGAATGTCACCTTTCCTGCCCAGGTTACGGAAGGAGGGGCGTATCTTTTGGCAATTTTTGCGATGGAGGCAGCACCCCTATCTATATATGCAATTCTTAAAGTCTTGGAAACATGTGCAATCGAATCTTCCCAAGACGTAAAACTATATTCCCCGTTTGCCCAGCCGTAGGCATTATAAGAATCAGCGGGAATGCGTTTTCCGAAGGTGGATTCCACACCCGAAATAGAAGGAACAAGCCTATAATCAAGACCGTTTAAGTCGGCATAAGTAACGAATTCCTCTGCGTACACGGCAAGAGGAGAGTTATATTTTTCAAGAAACTCCCTAAGATTTTCGACACGGTAATCGAATCCGCCCTTCGCCGCTGCAATTTTTAGAGATGCGGAAGAATCGGATACACCCTGCGCGCGGGTGGTTACCGTGCACAGGAAAAGCAAGAATCCTGTAATTAGGATATAAATGATAATTTTTCTCATGTCCGTATAACAAATGCTGTAAAAAGAAGGCCCGCCTATAAATAGACGGGCCAAATATGTATTTCAACGCCGGGGTCATGTTTCCATGCCTAAGCCTCGAAATCTACGCGTACTATAGCATAGAATTATAGGTATGTCAACTATTATAGGAGCATACTCATAGTTAGAAGCCTTATTCCATTTCGGACATGAACTCGTTCACTCCATCAGCCCAGGATCCGTTGCTCAGAGGAGTGTATTTACCCATGATTTCATTCACCGTGGTATAGCCTTTATTTAAGTAATCCGTCCTTAGTCCCCTGGAAACTTCTTCAATGCCTTCATCAAAAGATTTAAAACCCAAAGACCCGTTGCTGTGTATACCCCATCCCCAGCAGTTATAGGAGCCCGGCGGTATTATCTTACAGATATTGGACTCTTGTTGGGCAATAGCCGTAATCAGACGGAAATCCAGTGAATACTTGTCGGCCGTTTGGACAATTAGCCCCGAATAGAGGGCAAGTGGTGAACCATAGTTTTCCATATATTGCCTTAATATCTCGGACCTGGCGTCGGATGAAGAAATCTGCTCGGAGACTGTCGGAAATACTGTGGGCAGAGACGCGTACACCTTTATACCCGATTGTGGGGAGACAATAAGATTGGCAGTATCGAAAACTTCCCTGGCGGCGGTATTGGATTTAAAGGAAAAAAGAGAATAAAGGCTTATTCCCAGGGTCAACGGAGTAACAACAAAAAAGGCGGTGACCAAAATTAAATTCTTCCAAAATCCAATATTCTCTTCTCTCGTAAAACTGTCACTTACCATTATTTGTCAGGATGCCACAAAAGGAGACAGTCTGTCAAGTTTGAGACGCTTTTGATATAATTGCATGCAAGCCGAGGTGCTGAAATTGGCAGACAGGCACGCTTCAGGAGCGTGTGCTCGAAAGAGCGTGCGGGTTCAACTCCCGCCCTTGGCACTTATTTAGGTTAGGTCAGTTTTTAGCGCACCCGTGGCGGAATTGGCATACGCGGTAGCTTGAGGAGCTACGCCGAAAGGCGTGAGAGTTCGAGTCTCTCCGGGTGCACTCGTTTTTTTTGAAGGACACTTAGCTCAGCCGGTTAGAGCACTTCGTTTACATCGAAGGGGTCGGGGGTTCGAGTCCCTCAGTGTCCACAGGATGGAAAAGGAAAACCATTTAAATTTGGAGCCGGAAATCAGGTTAATCGGAGCTCTTTACAATTCTAAAACTAATGGCAAGTGCGTATTGGTACTTGAACCGGACCAGGCATGTCAATTAATGGGATTTGAGGTTAACGGTAATAATGTAAAAAAAGCGGCTAATACCATTAATAAAATTTTACCCGACTTATTTAGCCCGATTTTAAAGCCCGGTACAGGCTTGGTAGGTTGGAGCTATAGCCCGGCCAGACTGAAGTTGCGTTCGATTGACACACTGGAAGAGAAGCAGGACGTCAGACGTTATAATATATTCCCCCGGCGTCAAACTGAGGATTGTTTAAGAACTAATCCTAAATTTAAAGCCGTGTTTAAGCAGGTATATTCGAACGGAAGAGTTAGTTATAGAAGAATCTACTAACAGTATTGCACGTTCAACGGAAACACACTTTTTTTTTACAGGTTCTAAAAGGGTTAAAGCTAATTTGCCGAGATAGCCAAGGTGGTCACGGCGGGCGCCTGAAGAGCGTCAAATGGCTGTTCGACTCAGCCTCTCGGCACAGAAAATCTGTCTGTCCTAATTGATTACCTTAATCTTGCTAAGTATCTCCTCAATCTCGGCTATGGAAACCGTGTCAGTTTGGGGAACATTAAAAGGAACATACCCAATACTTGTGTATTGTATATAAAAAGAGCTTCCTGGCAGCTTCTCACAAAGAAAGAAATTATCCTCTGACGAATTTGTGTATTCGGATGTGGCTAAACGCCATAATACCAGGCCATCCCTTTTAATTTGCCTATATGATGGAAATACCGAGGCAAAAGCAGGAGCGTTAGCATTGTTTTTATCGTCCTCAAAAAGACACGCTCCCACAGATCCCGGACCCTGTTTAATCTCAAATGATACGGAACCCTTTGAGAGCTTTATAGGCGCTTGCGTAGTTTCCAATCTCCATGTTGGCGGATAATAAAGAATAAACGCACTGGAAAATTCGGTTTTAGGGAATTGATACGACTTCCAGTTTACGAGGGGTTCCGTTGTGGGTACAGTTGTGGGAGTTATCACCGTTGGTTTGGTAGACTCTTTTGGCGTGGATCTTTGGGATGTGAACGGGATGTTTCCTTTCATAACTCCGAAGTAGTAAGTGGCACCTCCAGCTAAAAATAGTAAAACAATAATTAGTAAAACTTGAGTAAAACCCTTGGGGTAAATCATGATAAGTAAAATATAAAGTATTCGGGGTAAAATGTCTATTGAGTATTTTAAGTTGTGAATATAGAGTTTCAATCTCATTTGCTGTAGAATTAAGGCTGTTGAGGGTGTTTGATCTCGGGAAGTTCTTGACACGGAAAGTGATTTGCGGCGGTAATTCATCGGTAGAATGTCTCCTTGCCAAGGAGAATGTAGCGGGTTCAATTCCCGTCCGCCGCTCTCAACCAATACAATTAGCCCTTGTAGCTCAACGGATAGAGCATCTCCCTTCTAAGGAGGAGATGACAGTTCGATTCTGTCCAAGGGCACAAAACTAAATAATTTGTGAGGCCTTAATAAAGGCTTTATTTGCCCGGAGCTCATTGAAGATTTTACAGGGCTCTACAATTTTAGGATTTGTGATTTTATAGAAAACATTCTTTCCTTGCCTTCTTGTGGTAACAAGTCCGACATAGCGTAAATAGGAAAGGTGTTGGGATGTGTTAGACTTTCGTATCCCGAGAGCTTTGGATAGTTCATTCACCGTTGCCTCTTTTTCGACTATCAGATTCAAAATCTCAAGCCGCTTTGCGTTAGCCATCACTTTATATAGCTCGGCGTTCTTCTTGTAAATCTCCTTACCGAAGGGAGATTTTAATTTTCTAGCCTTATGCATATATTTCTAGGGAATTAACATTATATATAAGATTTCGAGTTCGTCAAATTTATTGTTACAATTACATCATGATGAAAAAAAATATAACCTTAATATTCATGATTTTAATCTTTTTTAGTACCTACTCTTACACTTTTGCTGCGAGTTCACCTTTTTCCGTCAAAAATAATAGATTTGGTATCCATATAACGAATGAGAAAGATTTACCTGATGCCGCGGTACTTGTAAATTCGTCAGGTGGTGATTGGGGGTACGTTACGTTTGTTATCACAGAAGCGGATAGAAACCACGACAGGTGGCAGTCGGTGTTTGATCAAATGAGGAGGCTTCACTTGATCCCAATTGTAAGAATTGCGACTAAGGCAAACGAGGAAATCTGGGAGGTGGCAAACGAAGCGGAGATTAATAATTGGGTAGCTTTTCTCAATTCCCTAAATTGGGTTGTTCAGAACCGTTATGTTACCCTTTACAATGAGCCAAATCATGCGAAGGAATGGGGCGGGAAAATCGACCCTGAGGGTTATGCGAACTACTTGAATAATTTTGCGAATGAATTACACAGTGCGTCTCCTGATTTTTTTGTTCTTCCCGCTGGCCTCGATGCATCCGCGAAAAATACGACATCGACTATGGATGAATCAACTTTTCTTAAAAGGATGCTTGTGGCTGTGCCTAATCTTTTTGATAGTCTTGACGGATGGGTGTCTCATTCATATCCCAACCCGGGCTTTTCGGGCAGCGAAACCGATACAGGAAGAGGAACTATCGGTTCATTTGATTGGGAGCTAAACTATTTAAAATCTTTGGGTGTAACCAAAGAACTGCCCGTCTTTATCACTGAAACAGGATGGTCAAATAAGGAAGTGGACCCCAACAAGATTTCGGATATGTATGGTTATGCCTTTAGGAAGATTTGGAATGATAATAGGGTGGTTGCCGTTACTCCCTTTATTTTAAATTACCCGCAAGAACCCTTTACAGAATTTTCGTGGAAGAAAGCGGACAACTCCTTTTATCCTTACTATTCGAGTATCCAGGCAGTTTCTAAAATCTCAGGCGAGCCTGTTCAAATAGTCAGCGGGCAAATTATTGGTGCTGTTGCCCAACCGGTTATTCTCTTCCGAGGTGATTTTCTAGGGGCAATATTGGCTAGAAATACCGGCCAATCTATTTGGAACACAAAAAATATTTTGGTAACAGCTGATACGAGGGATGTTCTGATTAAGAGCTACTCGTTTCCAAACACTGAACCCACAAGACTTGGCTTAATTTTTTTTAAGGCATCCTTGTCTGAAACGGAGGGGTTTTTTAACAAATCCATATTTTTGAGTGATAAAAATGGTAAAAGGATTACAAATAGTTTTCCGATAGAGGGAGTCATTGCTAAAATAGATAAAATGCAAGTCATTACGTTTTTTGGTAGAATAGGCTCGTATTTGCAAAGCTCTCTAAATTTAAAATTTTAAATTTGGGCCTGTAGCTCAATGGTAGAGCAATTCCCTCTTAAGGAAGAGGTTGATGGTTCGAATCCATCCAGGCTCACATTATGCACTCCATTTTGCCCAAATCCCGGTAGAAAGAAGTCTTCCTGCCGATTTTTCCCGAAGGGTTAATTCTCCGTTTTCGATTTGTCCCCCGAGTATTCCAAAATAATCATTCAATGTGTTGGCAAGTGTGATAGAAGAGGAGGAAATTGCATAAGCGTTAGTAATTATAAAAAGGGGCTTTTCGGACAAGACTTCCATGCAATTTTTTAGAAGTTTTGGAAAATCGCGATTAAAGTCCCAGACCTCGCCTTTTGGTCCATGGCCATAAATTGGGGGGTCCATAATAATTGCATCATATTTGATCCCTCTTTTGACCTCCCGCTCAGTAAATTTTACGGCGTCGTCAATTATCCACCGGAGTGGGACATTCTCCATTCCATTTAAGATCTTGTTTTCATTGGCCCATGTTATTGTGGGTTTTGACGAGTCCAGATGCGTAACACTTGCTCCCGCCCTCGCGGCAAAAAGTGATCCTATGCCCGTATATGCAAATAAGTTAAGCAAATTAATCGGCCGGTGGGCCAATTGAATGGTGCGAAAAATATAATCCCAATGTGTGACTTGTTCTGGAAAAACCCCTGTATGTTTAAACGGGGAAAGTTTTGCCCAAAACTTAATTCCGTTATATTCAAGCCTCCATTTTTGCGGAACTCTTGTTTGAATATTCCACAATCCCCTGTCTTTATCTGTTCTTTCAAAAACGGCGTCCGCCTTTTGCCATTCCACTATAGGTAATGATTTTTTCCAAATAATTTGTGGGTCGGGTCTATCTAAAAGATATTTGCCAAATCGTTCGAGTCGACGTCCTTCACCGCTATCAATCAGATCATAATCCTTCATTAAATAAATCGTATTTTCATACCCTCCAAAACTTCTGTTGAAAAAGAGACCTCCTGTCCGGGAAATTTTGCCCCTGGTCCCCAAATCTTAACAAGTTTTTTACTTTCTTCAAAATCCGGCCCAATTTTTAAGGCAACAGCTTTCAGTGTCTCGCCCTCTTTCATTATAATAGGGTTTCCAGTAGACACATCCTCGTCGGGTTTTACAAGATACACGGTAACAAACTTTAAAGCCCTCCAAATCTGCTCAATTAAATCGGGAATTCCTTCTCCTATATTGGCACTTATTGCGCTATATTCACCCGCTATCATACTTCTATAATTCGGTTCCATATCCACCTTATTAATAACAAAAATGGCCGGGATATAAACTCTATTATTCGAAAATGCGTCAAAAAGGCGGTTGTAAGTAATCTTTTCCTTAAAAGTTATACTTCCGTTATTTATACCGTATTCTCTGGCGATCTCTTTAATAGTATCCTTGTCTATCGCCTGTTTTATATTTGATAAAATTTCAAGCCCTCCTTCCGTTTTCCTTTCAACCAAAACCTTGGGCTTTGCTTGATTCAAACGTATACCGGCTCCTTCAAGTTCTGTAACCATGCTTGCCATGAGATTAACTCTTTTAACGTCAGTCATAACTAACAAAATATCAGCATTTCTAGCAACGGATAACACCTCTTTGCCTTTCCCCCTTCCTTCTTTTGCTCCTTCAATGAGACCCGGGATATCAAGGATTTGGATATAAGCTTTATTGTACTTGAGCATACCCGGGACGACGGTCACCGTGGTAAACGCATATGGTGCAACCTTGCTTTCTGCATTGGTCAGACGGTTTATCAACGTAGATTTACCGGCAGAAGGGGGCCCAACAAGTACAACCGTGGCGTCACCTTGCTTTTTGACCGAGAATGACACGCCTCCGCCCCCGGACTTTCCTGAAATTTCTATTTCCTTATCCTTTAATCTTGATATCTTTGCCCTCATGGCTCCGATAAATCCGTTTGTGGCTTTGTGGTGTGGAGTTTTACGCAATACTTCCCGGATTGCTTCGATTTGTTGGTCAATTGTGTCCATCTAGGCTATAATTATACTCGAAATATGCGCCTGTAGCTCAACGGATAGAGTACCTGTCTTCGGAACAGGCAATAGAGGTTCGATTCCTCTCAGGCGCACAGATATTTTTCATTACAACTTCTTTAAAAAATATGATATAAAGGTTTTCAAGGTGAAGTATATTATTGTGTCTGGTGGTGTTGTAAGTGGCCTTGGCAAGGGAATTGTCACCGCCTCATTGTCCTTTCTTCTTAAGTCCCGCGGTTATAAAGTTGCTCCGACAAAGATCGATATGTATCTTAACGTTGATGCAGGCACGATTCGGCCCCAGGAACATGGCGAGGTTTTTGTTACACACGACGGTATTGAAACAGATGAAGACCTGGGGCATTACGAGAGGTTTATAAATGAAAATTTAAGCAGGGCTAGCTATATCACCACAGGTCAGGTTTATCAAGAGGTCATAAGGCGTGAGAGGACCTTCCAATACAAAGGAGAGGATGTGGAAGCCATCCCCCATTTGACAGACGAGATAACGAGAAGAATTAATTTGTCTGGGGAAACGCGCAATGCTGATATTACTCTCGTAGAGCTGGGTGGTACTGTCGGGGAGTATCAGAACGGCATCTTTTTTGAGGCTACTCGCATAATGAAGCTGAAAAACCCTAAAGATCTCATTCATGTTCATGTTACGTATCTTCCTGTCCTTGCGAATGTTGGGGAATTGAAAAGCAAGCCAGCACAAACATCCGTTCATATTCTTAACGGGATGGGGATTCACCCAGACATTATCGTTGCTAGAAGTGAAAATCCCATAGACGACAGGCGCCTCGAACGCTTGGCGCTATTTTGTAACATCGAACCAGAGAAAATTTTCTCTGCACCGGATGTGCCTTCTATTTACGAAGTGCCGCTTGTTTTTCACTGCAGGGAACAACACCTGGCAACAACTTGTCTCAAGTTGTTGCATTTAAAGACTAAGAGTCATCGTACTTTGGACCCATGGAAAAGCATGGTTAAGAATGTTAAATCCCGTAGATTGCCAGAAGTTAGAATCGCAATGGTAGGTAAGTATTTTGCCACAGGTGAATATAAATTGTCTGATTCCTACGTATCCGTAATTGAATCATTGAAACATGCGGGGTGCTTTCTTAACGTCAAGGCTAAGGTTGAATGGGTCGATAGTGAGGATCTTGAAAACGCAAAGTCAACACTCAACGGTTATGACGGAATTATCGTTCCTCAGGGCTGGGGCAGTCGTGGTATAGAAGGAAAGCTTATGGCTTCAAAATACGCACGCGAGAATAATATACCCTACTTAGGGCTTTGTTTTGGTATGCAAATGGCTTCAATCGAATTTGCTAGAAATGTCTTAGGACTTAAAAATGCCAATACCACCGAGGCTAATCCGAAGACAAAACATCCTATCATTTGTGCGATGCCTGACCAGGAAAAATATCTATCCACACATCAATACGGAGGAACCATTAGATTGGGAGCCTGGCCATGTATTATAAAAAGGGGCACTCTCTTAGAGAAATCGTACAGAAATTACGGCAAAGTCAAGGACGCACCATGGTTCATACCACGCAATCCAACATCAAAGGTTTCGAGTACTAAGTCACTGATTATTTATGAAAGGCACAGGCACAGATATGAATTCAACAATAAGTTTAAGTCATCCTTCGAGAAAAAGGGCTTTGTAATTTCAGGCACCTCCCCTGATGGTAAATTAGTTGAAGCTATTGAGCTTGACAACCACAAATTTTTTGTTGGCACCCAATTTCACCCGGAATATATCAGCCGGCCTCTTGCTCCCCACCCTCTGTTCATTTCATTTTTAAAAGCCACAATGATAAAATAATACCCAAGCCGAGGTGGCGAAATGGTATACGCAAGGGCCTTAAGAGCCCTCGAGTGCATAACTCATGCGGGTTCGAGTCCCGCCCTCGGCACAAACGGATTTACCACTGTCCCCTCATGTCTTCTGGTAAAGTCAGTGCCAATTTTGTCATCACGTCATTTAGGTTCGGCTGGTCGGCTGGACTCTGCTGAATAATTGTTTCGCCAATTGCCAGATGAATTCTCTTGCCTAAATTAAATTTTTCTCTTTTAAACTCATCAATGTAGGAAATTCCCAACGGAATATATATAACTGGTGTTATAAATTTACCTGTTGCCAGTATCCCAGACTCTGCTACGCCCAAAACACCATCGCTGCTTCTGGTACCCTCCGGGCTTATAAGACATCCAATAGGTGTATCTGACATGCGCAGTTCCTTAAGTCTTTTTAACCATGCCTTGTATGTACTTTGAGCCTGATCCCTGGTATATCCATACTCTGGATTGTTCACCTGATATGCTTGAATTACCCGTATAATTTCGAATCCGGTTTTTTTGGCTAAGTTAATCATAAATATAAATTTTCTATTTCTTGGGTTTTCCGGAGATGTGTGAAAATGTGAAGCAGGTGCAATAAGGTGTCTTGAGTATTTTGGATCAAATTTTTGAATAATGTGAGCCGCAAACATTGGGTCGTTAAATGAAATGTGATTAAAGTAAACGATATAACTTAAGTCTGGTTGACTATTTAACAGGTTTTTGATCTCCTCTATCCTTCCGCGGTCTCTCTCGGACAAATTGATTTGAAATGCAACATCTGGAAGAAACCCAGTTAAAAAGTCACGACTAATATTTTCGATTCTTGACGACATTTGATTAAATTATAGCGTTGGTATTAAAGGTGTTCGAATTATAAAGTTATTTTCTGAGCCTGGAATTATAACACCTGTTGCGGTATCATTGAAGGGTCTCTCATATTCCGGAGTGTAGCGCAGTTGGTAGCGCGCCACGTTTGGGACGTGGAGGTCCCCGGTTCGAGCCCGGGCACTCCGACTTTTGATATAATTAGAGTGTGCGGGTATGGTTCAATGGTAGAATAGGAGCTTTCCAAGCTTTTGACGGGGGTTCGATTCCCCCTACCCGCTCAAAATTATTTATTCTGCTTTGGAGCTTCCCACTATAACCTGAACGGTATCAGTTGAAACATTTTCCAAGCTTTGTACGGTATCGACTGCATAGGTCTTCCCCAGAGCCGCAGAAAGGGCGGAAATATAACTTGCATCTACGGTGCTTTTGGCCTTAATAACTGTTTTTGTATAATCATACGTTGACGCGTTCCCTGTAGTGCCCACCTTAAATCCGGCAGTTGTCAAAAGAGTTTTAACCTTTCCTGCCTCGCCGGCAATACCGGAGCCGTTAAGGATGTTAACGGTGTACCTGGTTAAATCCTCGGATTTCACCGGACTGGGCGATGGTGCGGCAGAATTAATCGGCGAGGAAGACGGTGTGGCGACTTCTTCTTGGTTTCTATTTACCCCTTTTTGATAGAAGACAATCCCCCCGAGTATGGCGCCTAAAAGAAAAATGCCTGGAATAATTATCCATAGAGCAATTGATGGGGACTTTCTGGGTTCAACCTCAACGGTATTTCTTTTAACTTCCGTTACCTTCTCTTCAACAATACTTTCAGGTTCTGACGGAACATTGTCCTTGGCAGCCGCAGGAAGAATATCGGGCTCGGACGCTGCCTCTTTAGTCACAGCAACTTCCTCGACAACAACTCTCTTCCTGTCTTTATTTGCTTCCTTGTCCGGCATAAATTAAGTATATAAAAAAACCCTTTGAAATAGCAATTAGGAATATTTTTTAAATTAAAGCATTTACAGGTTTATACGAAAGATCCCTCAACTTGTAAATTTAATACACATTAATTAGAATTATATAATGTTACCAATTACCGACTTTTCATTTATATACAAAGTTTCATACTTTCTAATGGCTATTCCGACGATTTTGGTTATTATAATAGCAATTATTTCTTCTAAAGAAATGGGTGGAACTCTTGGAAAAGGACTGAAAAAGATTGCTATAGGAACAATCGTAGACTCAATTTTAGTCGCCACTTATATTTTTTGGGAAAGAGGTTCTCAGGGGATTATTAACGAAAACATAATGAGATATTTTTTCTTGGTATCAGGTATATTTGCCTCGACCTTCCTAATTACCGGTTTTTATCAAATCTATGAGATCACCAAAAGGTTAAAACTATCAAGTCCCTAATTCTTTACCTTTGTCCGTAATCTCATCTATAATTTTTTTACAGTTATCACAGAGAGTAAACCTTTTTGCTAAAGCAATCTTTTCCTCCTCAGCTTGCCCCCTCAATATCCAACCCCCACTCTCAAATTTTTTATTTCCAAGATATATCTCAACCCTTCCCACATGGCCCAGTTCAAAACCTAAACTTTCTATTCCGGAACAGGGGACCCAAAATCTTGTACCGACAGGTAATTCGGCATAATACTTATCGCCTTCTATTGGAGAAAAACTTTTTTGCCTCACAAAGTAGTATTTAATAATACATTAGGAAAGTCAAATATGGAGTTAATCGGGGTGACTAACCCTTTTTATCTTGAACTATTATTTAGGCTCAAACGGGCTTATCCAAAGATTCAAACACATTTTAACTAGGTACAATAACTAGATTTTTAGTTCGACACCTTTACCAGAATTTAGTAAAAATTCGTTAATTCTTG
>Ga0209210_1001070_pt1 | contig 24572 bp, 26 predicted proteins | sample RifGroA1_FD_183991 | JGI IMG/M metagenome (GOLD analysis project Ga0209210, IMG submission 183991) | Contaminated groundwater microbial communities from Rifle, Colorado, USA - Rifle Groundwater A1 (SPAdes) (version 2) | ecosystem: Environmental > Aquatic > Deep subsurface > Groundwater >...
CTCGTCTGTCTCCGTCGACAGATGGTGAACATTGTTTGGATGATGTTAAAGCACAAAACCGAGTATCGAAATGCTTGACTTTTCCTCATAGCGGATCTCTTCCACCGCGCCCTCGCTTCTGGCATTTCGGCGAAAAAATCCGGCGGCTAAACTAAAAAATACCATGATGTATTTTAGTATAACATTGTCCAGTAATATAACAAGTGTTAAACTGTGGATATTCAACTATGGATCAAATATCAGAAAAACTTGGGCAAAATATGAAGCGCATTAGAGCTAAAAAGAAAATGTCGCAAGGCGATATTGCGCGGGCATTAGAAGTTGATAGGGGCTATATCAGCAATATTGAGAATGGCAAGAAAAATCCGACCCTTGCGACAATTCAAAAATTGGCTAATGCGCTTGGTGTTTCTGCTGATGAGCTTTTGAAATAACTATGAACCAAAACTACACAAAAGCAATTAAAGCCATCATAAATTTTAAAAAGGATTTTGATAAAATTGACCCCAAAACTCCAAAAAAATTAGTTGGTGAGATTGGTGAATTTTATACATTAAGGGAATTAGAAAGATTGGGGCTTGAACCAGAGCACAAGGGCGGACAAGGGGGATATGATATTTTTTTGAAAAAATTAAATAAAAAAATTGAAGTTAGAACTTCATTGTGGAAAAATGAGGGTGTTTATCCAGATAAAACGATTAGATTTTGGGGTTGGCGAGTTGAAAACCAAAATCAGAAAAGAAGCGAAAAATTTGATTATCTGGTAGGTGTTGGACTTGACGACAACTTTTCTAAACCGAAATTTTATATTTTTACCCACAAAGAAGCGTTTCGTGTTGGCGACACAATGATAGGACGATTTAAGAATATCAAAAAGAAAATTCATTTATTTGAAAATAAGAAGGTGTATTCTAAAGCTCTAAAATTGAAGCCAAAGTTGGTAACTTCCTTTGAGAGACGAATAAATAAATTCCCGTCCCTATTTTTAGATAAATGGAATAAAATCAAATGACACAGATTACTACAAAATACTTTTCTAAATATTTTTTCATTCTCATTGTTTTTGGACTCTTTTTAAACTTTAGTAATGTAGTTCAAGCCCAATCCCAATCTTGCAATTCCCTCAAAGAGATTTTTGAAAATAGCGATTATTGCGATAACAATAGCGTTTCCATACACGGAAGAGTGTATGAACTTTTGGACAATAAATTAACTTTGCAAGGATCAAAATATGTTTACGGCTTCCAGATCACCGATGATGGCACTCAAATTATCCGTGTTGTAAGTCCGGACGACATGGTTTTGGTAAAGGATTCCGAAGTGGTTATTGACGGAAGATATTACAAGAAACTATATGCCAATGGTCTCAATTTGGACGATACAATTGTCGCTTCGGGGAAAAATATCAAAGTCATTTTAACGGCTGATGAGTTGTTTAACGAGATTCTTGGACCTTGGGGAGCGACCATGGAAAAAGAAAAGACGCTCGCTCGCAGAAATATCATCTTTGCAATCCTTATCCCATTAGTTTCCGCAGGCGCGTTTTGGTTTGGCCTTGTTTTTTACCAGCGCAGACAAATCAGGGGGGCTACTTTTGAGGGATATGTGGAAAATCTTTTTAACAAACATGAGTGGCGTATTGCGGAAAGCAATGCTTACAGAAAACTTGGACGATGGGTGGAATCATATAGCAACCCTGATTTCGTTTTTATCAACCGAAAAACAAATAAACGAATAGCGGTTGAGTGCAAATACAAATCCGTATCGCCAAAAGAAGACGACAGATTTTTCTGGGCATACGAAGATCAGATTGAAAATTACCAAAACTTTTCTGCGAAAACTGGAACTCCTGTTTTTGTAGTTATCGGTATTGGCGGCAGACCGAAAAACCCGAAAAAGATTTTTCTTGCGCCGTTGTCTCTCGTCAAATATCCCGATGTAAAAATGGATTATTTGCAGAAATTTGAGCGAGACCCTAGAAAATCTTTTTCACTCGATAGCAGTGGAGCTTTGATTTAATTTTATGCCAACAAAAACAGAAAAAGATTTATGGGTAGAGATGTCTATCCGGGAGATATGGACACAAGCGCATTTTGCAGAGATTGCCTATTCGCACATTGATCCGAAAGCCGCGACCGGCAATGATGCTGTATTTTCTTCAATTCATTCGTTCTTATCGCACTGTGCGATGGTATCCAAAATGCTCTCCGCAAATTATGACACAACTACACCACGAACCATCGAGAATGTTCTAGTTATTAGCTCAACCACAGTCCATACAAAAACATTTCGCAATCATCTCGAACATTATGACGAAAGATTGAGGCGATGGATTGGACAGCATGGTGTTAATATTATGATTGGAGATTACAACATTGGGCCGAAATCCGCTTTGCAAATTCCAAACATGGTATTCGTCAGACATTATGATCCGAATAGTCAAATGTTCACATTTGTGAACGATGACTTTGATTTAGGCACAATGTCCTCTGAAGTTCAGAGAATAAAGGGTATTGCGGATAATTGGGTTAAAGGAATGGAGGGTGGGAAAATAAATCCTCCATTCATTTAAAATGTAGCCGCCGGATTTTTTCGCCGAAATGCCAGAAGCGAGGGCGCGGTGGAAGGGGGGTGTGGGGGGAATTCCGCCGCGCCCGAGCGTTCCGCCGGAGCGAAGCGGAGGCGGTCAGTCGTCGGGATTAGTTTGGTAAAAAGTTCGGATTTTGTTCAGGAGACACAGCCAGTAGAAATTACTATAAAATCGTATATAATCATTTTATGTTTTTATTATCAAACGGCAATAAAATAGATACTGAAGGCGTTATTGAAGCCATGGAAGATACAACTGGCGCGCGTCGGTATTTTTTTGATATTGAAAAAGGTGATGTCGTGTGCGTAGAAAAGAACAATGGGAAAAACAAAGAAAAAGCGGAATCTTTGGTGAAGAGCGGCAGATATATTGAAATACCAAATGTTCCGGACACAGAACAGAAAAAGTGGATGATGAAATTCGCTCAAGAATTTTTAAAGTCCGGTAATAAGGATGAGAAAAGTCTCTATGCTAAAATTGCCAAACTTTTGTCCGGTAAAAAAGAAAATTCTTTTAACATGGCGCTTAAAGCGCTTGAAAAAGACAAGATCGGATGGATACACGGCTGGTCGCAGTGGCAAAGAAATTGTCTATGGGAAGAGATGGAAAATTGGTTCAGCGTCTTGCCTGTTGAGATAGAAGACAAATTTGAAGGTTGTGATGATTGCGAACTCTGCAAGCTTATGGCTCAAGGTGAACATATATGCCGGTATAAGCGGTCAAAAAGTTAATGATATGTTTGATGAGGGCAATGAGAAACAAAATTGGGACAAACTTGAAAATTTAGTCGCGGAACAAAACGCTAAACATAAATTTTGGAAAGAGCCCAATTTTGGGTAAAATAAAAAAGCCTTGGCAATCTCATACAGAGACTGCCAAGACTTAAGGCTTATCCAGATTTTTATCTTCCGAATAATTCAATCTCAACTTCTTTATCTAATCGACAGTGAACGACCAACTGTACGGACTCTCCATCTGCGTTCCGGCAGCGTTGGCGGCCCGAACGGTCGTTTTCACAGTAGCTGTATATTTCTCTCCAACTGTAAGTGAAGAATCCGGCGTAAAGATAACATCCCTGCTATGTCCCTTTGTTCTCCCCGCAATCCTGTTGCCGAAAGAGTCGGTTAGTTTGAAAAACTTTTCATCATCCCTTCCACCACTGCTTCCGACATCAATTCCGTCAACTAAATTAATGTCATCAGAGTTTATAAACATGCAAAGCCTTGCGTAAACTTTAGTTTCGGTATCCGCAATATCGTTTTCCGGATAGCACCTTGTCACCCAGAGTTTTTCCACATAAACCGGACCGGGATCAGGTGATGCTGGAGCGGAAATGGTTGTAAATGTGTATGTTGATGTGCCGATATTGTTACCCGCCATATCTTTAATCTCATTACCAACTGTTATAGTATAAACAGTTGAATAATTAAAATTGCTTGATGGCGTGAAAACAGCAGTCGGCGTGCCGACATAATCGGTTCCATAGTCATAATAATTCACATCGCCACCTACGGTGCCGGAATTGCTGGACAGGGTAATTGTGGGTGTGCCGACAGTTGTCGCATCCATTCTTTCTCCGTTGCTGAAAATCACATATACATACTGTGTGTTTACTGCTACCTCCGTGGCATTGTTGAGCGGACTTGTGTACCAAACCCCGGCGTTGGAACCATCCAATGCTGTGCCTGTCGTGAACGAAAAACTTATACCGTTGGACGATGTTCCGGAAAGATTTGTCGTTCCGGTAGCCATTGTGCAGGTGTACAAGGTGCTTGCCGTCAAATTTGCTATCGGTGTGAATTTAGCCGTACCACCTACCATCACTATGTTGCCTCCAATGTAAGTAGGCGTCCCGCCAAAAGAAACAGTAAAAGTTCCCGTGCTGTTTGTAGTGGCTGAACCCACGCCTATGCTGGCGGAGTTCATAGCGTTATCGTTAAACCTAATGGTAACGGCTGTATTGATAGCCACACTACTGGTGCCGCTAACAGGATTTACCGACAAAATTGAGATGTTGGCAGCAAAAGCCCTATCCACCCCAACCACCAACAAACTTGCAATCAACAAGAAAAAATAAAACTTCTTCATTTTCATTATTGTTCACCTCCCATAAAGACAAAAAATAAAGTAAAGTAATTTTTTTAACTCCTCCTTTCTTTTTCTTCCTAAAATTTCTGAAAAAATTGAGATTTTATATTAACAAATCAAGGAACAAGCTCTTTCGGGCAATCTTTGTTCTTATAAAGACATAGCATTTTTTTGCAAAAATGTCCAATAAATTCAGCCAATTTATTGGCGCGGCGCATAGAATCGCGGAGCGGCATCTATTTTTCTATTCCTTTTTGCCTTGAAATAGGATACTCTGTGGATTATGTCAAAAAATGAGGTCATTCTAAGATTTGAAGAAGTGTCTTTTAATTACGGCCACAATCATCCGATTCTTATTGAAGCGGATTTTTCGGGGCGGAGAGGCTCCAAGATTACCTTGATGGGGCAGAATGGCGCGGGGAAAAGCACTATTTTTCAACTGATTACGAGTGCGATTCAGCCGGAAGAAGGAAATGTTCATATCGCGAATGGTCTTACTATCGCCACGGCCCGGCAGGTTATTCCGCGCGACCAAATGAATCTTACTGTCCGCGAATTTTTTGAAAAATATTTTAGCCGAAAAGTCTATGATATTGATCCGAGAATTGATGAAGTTCTTGAAGTCGTTAATCTTAAAGGCCATGAAAAATTGCATGACAGAATAATAAAATCATTTTCCGGCGGACAGCAGGCGAGACTCCTTCTCGCCTCGGCCATTATTCAGAACCCCGACCTCCTGCTTCTTGACGAGCCGACCAACAATCTTGATAAAGCCGGCATTGAACACTTGACCAAGTTTCTGATTGATTACAAAAAAACAGTCATTGTCATTTCGCACGACGCGGATTTTCTGAACGCTTTCAGCGATGGAGTTTTGTATCTGGATGTGTTCACTCGCAAGGTTGAGCAGTATGCCGGCAACTATTTTGACGTGGTGAAAGAAATTTCCGCGCGAGTGGAAAAAGAAAATAGAAAGAACGCCCAGCTCGCCAAAGAGATTCAAGAGAATAAAGACAAGGCGAACTTTTTCGCTCAGAAAGGAGGGCAGATGCGCCTCGTAGCCAAGAGAATGCGAGATAAAGCCGAAGAGCTTGAAGAAGAAAAGATGGATGTGAGAAGAGAAGACAAGACTATCCGTTCGTTCATCATTCCTTCACAGCCCGAAATTGTCGGAAATATTTTGCATATCTCGTCGTTTTCAATAATAAAAAATCATAAGCCGGTAAAACGAAAAACTGAAGTAGTTTTGAAGAAAAATCAGCACTTATTGATTACCGGACCAAACGGCATCGGCAAAACCACGCTCTTGGAATTACTTGCGTCGCCCGAGGGGAAGGGGGCAGAGATTGCTGAAGGCGTGCGAGTCGGCTACTATCGGCAAGATTTTTCCACGCTTAATTTTGAGGACACTGTCCGCGAATCTCTGTTCGCGGTGATGGATAAAAAGGTGGAAGAGACGATGCGCGCGACTGCCGCCGGTTTCCTAATCACTTCAGAAATGATCAGCGCGAAAATCCACCAGCTGTCAGAAGGACAGAAAGGACTTGTCGCTTTTGCGAGGCTCGTTCTCCAAAAGCCCGGGCTCCTGATTCTTGACGAGCCGACCAATCACATCAACTTCCGACACATCCCTGTGATTGCCGAGGCTCTCAACAAATACGACGGCGCGATGATTCTAGTGAGCCATGTTCCCGAGTTCGTCAAGCAAATCCGCATTGACGAGATTTTGGATTTGGAAAAATAGAATGAGTGCGGCAGAAAATAAAATGTTATAATTTAATATGTTATCGCGCGATAATATAACAATAATTTAATGCCCAAGAAACAAAATAGAACAAAACTGCCGAAGGATAAATTTTTTGAAAAGATAGAAGCGCTGGGGGAGGCACTGACTTTTGATGATGTCCGGCTGAAATCCGGATACTCGGAAGTGATGCCGGACGATGTTAATTTGGAATCAAAATTTTCGCGCAACATTTTGCTAAAAATTCCCATCGTGAGCGCGGCGATGGATACCGTCACCGAGCATAAGATGGCGATTGAGATCGCCAAGCTGGGCGGGCTCGGCATAATTCACAAAAATTTGACTCCGGAGATGCAAGTGCAGGAGGTGTGCAAGGTTAAGTATTACCTCAATGGGCTTATTGATAAGCCGATATGTGTCAATCATAATGAAACTATTGAAGCTATACTTAAAATGCGCGAAAAAAGAGAATACGGCTTCCATACTTTTCCGGTGATTAACGATAATGGAGAGATTGTCGGCATTATCACCAGAAATGATTTTGATTTTTGCGACAATCATTCCGTTCGGGCGTGGGAGATTATGACGAAATCCGTCATAACGGCGGACAGCAAGACCAGTTTGGAAGAAGTTTACAAAATCATGACTCAAAAAAAGAAGAAAGCTTTACCTCTTGTGGACAAGAAAGGAAAAGTTGATGGAATGTATGTTTTAAAAGATGTCAAAAGAGTGCTGTTGAAAAATCCGTCTGGTTACAATCTTGATAAGAAAGGACAGCTTCGGGTCGGCGCGGCAATTGGAGTCAATGATTTTGACAGGATTGAAAAGCTCATCGGCAAACATATTGATGTCGCGGTGATAGATACGGCGCACGCCGATACGAAATCAGTGATAAGCATGCTGAAGAAAATAAAGTCGTATTGTAAAATAGATGTCGTCGTTGGGAATGTGTCCGAACTGGAGTCGGCAAAAAGGCTGGCTGACGCCGGCGCGGACGGGATAAAAGTCGGCCAGGGTCCGGGCTCAATCTGCACGACGAGAGTCATCGCAGGCATAGGATCGCCGCAAGTAAGCGCCGTCTACAAGTGCTCAAAGGTCGCCGATGAATACGGCATACCGATTTGCGCCGATGGCGGACTCAAGAATTCCGGAGACATACCGATCGCCATCGGCGCCGGCGCCTCGTCCGTGATGATGGGCGGAATGTTAGCTGGAACGAAAGAATCTCCAGGCGAAGTCGTGTTCAAAGAAGGAAGACAGTGGAAATCTTATCGCGGAATGGGGTCAATCGGAGCGATGGAGACGAACAAAGGTTCCAGAGAAAGATACGGGCAAGTCGCGACAGGCAAAAGCGAGCTCATAGCGGAAGGAGTAGAGGGACTTAAGGCGTACAAAGGGGAATTGAAAGAGGTGATCTTTCAGTATTTGGGCGGACTAAAGCGAGGAATGGGTTATGTCGGCGCGGAAGACATAGAATCTTTAAGAAGAAAAGCCGATTTTATGAAAATCACGAGCGCCGGCAAAGACGAATCCCACCCTCACGACATTTTAATAACCAAGGAACCGCCGAATTATCAGGTGGGAAATTAATATCTTTTTAAAAAAACTGTGAAAAACATTAAAAACATAGTTTTGATAGGGATAGTGGCGGCGGTGGTGTGGGTATTGTATTATTTTTCAATTCGTTAACTCGGCAGATTTTTTCGTAATTTGAGATGTAAAATTATGAAATTTTTTATGTCTGGTGTGTTATGATATAGTCCGTTTTCTTTGTTTTCTCACCTTAATAAATAGGGCAAGAAATTCTGTGGGTATCAGATACCCACAGAATCTTGAATTATGAAACGCAAAAATTTAGGTCCTCGGGTCGCAAAATCTATTTGTCTTCTAAATGTTTTTGCTCAACCAGACCGTAAATTTTTGCGTTTCATAATTCAAAGCACATAATGTAAAAATTTAAAAATATTAATATAACACTGACCAAATATATGCCAAAAATTTCAAAAATAATCGCGAGGGAAATTCTTGATTCAAGGGGGAATCCGACAGTTGAAGCGGATGTTTTACTAAAAGACGGCGCGTTCGGGCGCGCCGCGGTGCCTTCCGGCGCGTCAACCGGAAGCAAGGAAGCGATTGAACTTAGGGACGAAGACAGCAAAAGATACGGCGGGAAAGGTGTTCTTAAAGCTGTTTCCAATGTGAATACGGAAATTAAAAAAGCCCTTGTCGGCGGGGAATTTGACCAAAAGAAACTGGACAAAAAGATGATAGAAATTGACGGGACGGAAAATAAAGGGCGAATCGGCGCAAATGCGATACTCGCCGTCTCAATGGCTTTCGCACGCGCCTCGGCAGCGAGCGACGATATGCCGCTTTATAAACATTTTAAAAAGATAGGCAAAACCGGCAAGCCTCTTGTCTTGCCCGTCCCGATGATGAACATAATCAACGGCGGGAAGCACGCGGAGAACTCAACCGACATTCAGGAATTTATGATAATACCTCTGGGCGCGCCGACATTCAGAGAAGCTTTGCGATACGGAGCGGAAACTTTTCATATGCTCAAGAAAATTCTGGCATCAAGAAAAATGAGCACATCAGTCGGGGACGAAGGCGGATTCGCGCCGTCTCTCTCGTCAAACGAAGCGGCTATTGAAATTATTTTGGAAGCTATCGCCAAAGCCGGATACAAGGCGGGAAAAGATATTGCAATCGCGATTGATTCGGCAGCGAGCGAATTTTATAAAGATGGAAAATATCACTTGGAAAGTGAAGGAAAGATTTTATCAAGCAGTGAGATGGTTGAATTTTATTCCGATTGGACCAGTAAATATCCGATTGTGTCTATTGAAGACGGCTTGGCGGAGAATGATTGGGAAGGTTATGAAACATTGACAAAAAAACTTGGCGACAAAATCCAAATTGTCGGCGATGATATTTTTGTCACAAACAGTAAAATTCTTAAAGAGGGTATTGAAAGAAAAGCGGCTAATTCAATTCTTATTAAACTTAATCAAATCGGCACTGTGTCAGAAACCATTGATACGATAAATATGGCCAATAAAGCGGGCTTCACATCGGTCGTGTCTCATAGAAGCGGAGAAACAGAAGATTCAATAATTTCTGATTTTGTCGTCGGTATGGGGACTGGTCAAATAAAAACAGGTTCGCTTTGTCGGGGAGAAAGGACGGCGAAATACAATCAGCTTTTGAGGATTGAAGAGGAGCTCGGCAAGAAGGCGATTTTTATGGGCGGTCAAGCGCTTAAAAAATAATTGTTCAGATAGCAAAAATTACGAAATGCAAAAATTTATGGTCTGGTTGAGCAAGAACATTTAAAAAACAAATAGCTTTTGCGACCCGAGGACCTAATTTTTGCATTTCGTAATTGGGAGTCATCATATAGCAAAACAGCGGCTCATTATCTAAAATAATATTGAGCCGCTGTCATTGAGATTCAGGACGGTCTTCATTCTTCATATTCAATGTCCGGCTCATTAAGGCAAAGACAAGCCAGCCATCCAACAAACAACCCCACGCACACGATAGACAAGGTTACGCAATAGACCGCTTTCCGCATTATTTTCTCCACTATCTTTTTCATTGCGGGGCCTCCAAAAAGTCCAAAAGAAGAACAATAAATCACTCCCGATAATATATATCTTTTTATATAAAAATCAAGGTTCAAAACTAGGTTCAAGACTAGAACGGCTTTAATATCGCTTCTCCGATTTTATTTATCAAATCCTCCGTATCCGAGTATTCTAAAAATGTTTTTGTCACAGCCTTAAGCGAGCCAGATATCTTAGAATTTTTTCTGTAAATACAAGCGATTGGCACATTCAGCATATCTGCCCAGCCCAACTCAATTCCAAGACTGGTAGACGGATGAGAAACTTCGGCGATGATTAAATCACAGCCTTTTTTAAAAAGCTCCTTTGAGCCAAAAGACTCTCCGCTCTCTTCGTGAGGAAAAATGAAAGTATGCTCCTTGCCTATCGGACTGTTCTTGATCGGATTGTAAAGTTCCTTTTGAAAATCAAAATTTCTTGAATGCGCGATGTAAATTTTCATAAAATTATTTTACAATTCATAAAATTTATCGTAGTGATTGACCCCCATCAATTGTATAAACACCGCCAGTAATATATCCTGTATCCTCACTCGCCAGGAAAAGGGCTAGCTTAGCAACCCCTTCGGGAGTGCCGGCTCTTTGCATTGGATTCTTTTTTAAAAATTCGTCATATTCTTTCTTTTCGGGAAACGCGCGATGAAGCATTGGCGTATCAATTGGTCCTGGACAAATAGAATTTACTCGCAACCCTTTTTCCGGGAATTGCAAAGCGATTGCTTTTGAAAACATAATGACTGCTGACTTTGACGCGCAGTAAATCGCTGACTCTTTTTCTGGAACTATTCCAAGAGCCGAAGATATATTTATAATATTTCCTTTTGTCTTTAATAACTCCGGGATTGAAAATTTTGTAGTTAGAAAAACGCCCTTGAAATTTACATTCATAATCCAATCAAAATCAGTAATTGGCATTTGAGCAATATCGCTTTGGGAAAGAGAATACACACCTGCAGAATTTATTAAAATGTCCAGCTTGCCGAACTTTTTTATCGTTTCAGAAAGAAGATTTTTTATTTGACTTTCTTCTCGAACATCAGTCTGTACAAAAAGGCAATCGGAAGAAATTGATTTTGCGATATCATTGCCGTTCTCTGATTTATCACTTGCAATAACAACTTTTGCTCCTTCTTCCGAAAAAAGTTTGGCAATGGCAAATCCAATCCCCGATGTGCCGCCTGTTATTATCGCAACTTTATTTTTCAGTTTCATAATTGAATTTTATATCGTTACTATTTCCGAAGCCCTCTATGCCGAGCGAAACTGTCCTCCGCAACGAATATAACTGGCGGAGGAGGTGAGATTCGAACTCACGGCCCCGTTTCCGAGGCGACAGTTTTCAAGACTGTTCCGTTAGACCACTCCGGCACTCCTCCTAAAAAACATTCACTCGAACAAAATGTTCAAGTAAATAATAACTTAACATATTCGCTCCAATTTTTCTAATGCGCCAAGGCGAAGCACAGCACTTGGCGCGCACCGGCATTAAGCAGAGTTTTTTTCGCTTCCGACATTGTGGCGCCGGTCGTGATGACATCGTCTATGAGAATGATATTGGTGCCGGAAATTTTATCCGGATTGGCGGCTCTGAAACATCCTTTAAGATTACTCAATCTTTCATTTCTGTTTTTGAGGGAAGTTTGGCTGGGCAAATCTTTTATTTTTTCAAGAGCATCAAGGCATAATGCAAAATTTTTTTCCGCGTCAATTCGCGCCAGCTCTTTCGCGATAAGCTCGCATTGATTGTATCCTCTTTCTTTCAAACGATTTTTGGAGGAGGGAATAGGGATAAGAATCGGATTTTTAAAATCGGAAAAAATAGCTTCATCGGCAATCTCGCCCAGCATATATTCGTAAAAAATTTTGCAAAAAGCACCCAGTATTTTTTCATTTTTTCTGTATTTTATTTCCCATATCGCCTGCCTTGCCAATTCGTTCCGATAATCAAACAGAGCTTTGCCTTCCTCGCCGTCAATCTCTCTTGCTCTCGGTATTTTCTGATCAATCTCATCCGCGCTCATATTTTGGATTGAAATTATCGGTGCAGGACGGGGAAAAAGGAAATCTAGAATCAAACTTAGTAATTTGCGGCGATATTTCATAGTGTAAGTATAATTTAGCTGGTCTGAAATTTCTAATTCCTAATTGACCTAATTTCTAATCAAATTCCAATACCTAATGAATAAATGACTAAATAGAAATTTATTTAATCTTGCCTTATTATTCATTGGGATTTGATTATATCAATTAGAAATTAGACATTAGAAATTAATTCCCAAACCTACAACCTACAACCTACAACCTACAACCTACAACCTACAACCTAAATATTATGCTATAATGTGTTTTATTAAACATCATGGATAATCTTTTTAAAAAGGTCTGGAATTATTTTTTTTCAAAGAAGAGCCCAAGCGTGTTGGGGATAGATGTGGGATCTTCCTCAATAAAATTAGTCCAGCTTAAGAAGAAGGGGGGGAAAGCCGTACTTGAAACTTACGGCGAAATATCTCTCGGACCTTACGCCGGTTTTGAAATCGGCAGGTCAACCAATTTAAGCGCCGATAAAGTTGCCGAGGCTCTTCGAGATCTTATTGGCGAAGCCAATGTTACGACCAAATCGTGCGGGCTTTCAATTCCGGTCAGTTCAAGTCTTATTACTTTCATAAAATTGCCCCAGACGGCTGAAAAACAGCTTGAAACCGTCATACCTATGGAAGCCAGAAAGTATATACCGGTTCCGATTTCGGAAGTCAGTCTGAATTGGTGGGTCGTGCCGGAAGAACAAGACGAGCGCTCCGAGTTTCAAGGCAACGAAGGTGAAAAAATGGAACAAGGCATAAATGTCTTTCTCGCCGTCATCCACAATGACGCCATAGACCGCAATGCTAAAGTGGTAAAAGCCGCGAATTTGGAATCAAGCTTTTTTGAGATTGAATTATTCAGCAGTATCAGGTCCTCGCTTGACCAGAGCCTGCGTCCGGTTATGGTTTTTGATATGGGGGCAAGCTCCACGAAGCTTTATGTCGTGGAACGAGGCGTGTTGAGAAATTCTCACATCATCAACAAAGGGTCGCAAGACATCAGTATGGCGGTGTCAAAGTCAATGGGAATAAGTTTTGAAGAGGCGGAGAGGCTGAAGAGAGAGTATGGAATCGCGAGCGGCGGCGAGAATAAAGACCTGACGGAAATAGCTTCTCTCACTCTTGAATACATATTTTCGGAATCAAGCAGGGTTTTGTTGAATTACCAGAAAAAGCACAATAAGAATGTGAGCAGGGTAGTACTCACGGGCGGAGGCGTCAATCTCAAGGGTTTTAAAGATTACGCTCAGACAATTTTTCAGGCGGAGTGCGTTATTGCCAATCCTTTTGAGAAAGTTGAATTCCCGGCTTTTCTTGACGATGTCCTAAAAACAGCCGGTCCCGAATTTGCCGTAGCCATAGGCGTGGCGCTGAGGAAACTTCAGGAGATGGAGTAGAAAGTTATCAAGTTCATCAAGTTTGTAAAGTTATAAAGTGAAGATTGGGCGATAAGAAATAAAAACTTTACAAATTTTCCGCTTTCTTTCTTTTTATCTGCACTTTATAAACTCGATAACTTTTTAGACTTTATAACTTGCGCGCGCTTCGCGCGCGCTTGCTCTCAAATTCAATACGATTTATAATAGTAGAAGCTTGTTAAGTCATAAATTTCTGTGAATTACGAAATGCAAAAATTTATGGTCTGGTTGAGCAAAAACATTTAGAAGATGAAGGGGTTTTGCGACCCGAGGACCTAAATTTTTGCATTTCGTAATTCAAGATAAATTTTAAAATTCATATGGACGGAAAATTTCAAACGTCATTTATCCCCAAAAAACCCGTGGTCTCTTCTGAAAGAGTCAGAAGTTCCGGCGTAAGTTTGTTTATGGCGATTTCAATATTTGTTTTCATCGTCAGTTTGGCACTCGCCGGATTTGTTTTTGCCGGACAGAAATATTTGTCGTCGCAACTTGAAAAAGACAAGAAAAGTTTCGCGAAAGCGCAAGAAATATTTGACTCTCTCACTGTGGAAACTCTCGTCAAGCTGGACAAAAGGATAGAGTCCGCCAAAAAGATATTAGAAAAACACATCGCGATTTTGCCCATATTTGATTTTTTGGAATCAAAAACTCTCAAGAATGTGCGTTTTAAGTCTTTGAAAATATCCTTTTCAGAAAATGGCGTCGCGGAAATTGAAATGAAAGGAGAAGCAAGAAATTTCAGCGCCGTGGCTCTTCAGTCCGATGTTTTCGCCGAAAGCAAAGAGCTCAAAAATCCCATAATATCGGATATAGATTTGACTCTTGCCGGCGGAGTTTCGTTCAACTTTAAATCAGAGGCGGACCCGAGTTTTGTTCTTTATAAAAACGCCAGAGGAATTGAAGATAATAAAGAGAATAATAATTGATATATGAATATAATAGCGCCAATATTTTTAATCTTAGCCGCGGTCGGGATTTTCTACGGATACACCAATCCTAATTATCGTGGCGAAAATGTTCCGACGAACATAGTGAAGCTCGCGGAAGAAAGAAAAAAGTACGCGGAAGCACTGACCAATTCCAACAGTCTCGTATCTGAAAGAAACAAGCTTGTGGAGAAAAACAATAATCTGTCCGGTGATGATCTGGATCGGTTGAAAAAGCTCATCCCCGACCATATTGACAACGCGAGGCTGATAATTGATATTGACAATATAGCTTCAAGGCACGGTCTTAACATAAGAAACATAGATATAAACAACGACGCGGGGAATAAAGAAGCTCTTGGTCCCGATAATAATCTCTACGGCGCTCTCACCTTTAAATTCAAGATAATCGCTCCGTATGACAAATTCAGGTCGTTTTTGAAAGACCTTGAAGACAGCTTGAGGATTATTGATGTCGTCGGCATTTCTTTCAGCTCGACGGAAACAGGCTTTTATGATTACGAGGTCTTGATAAAGACATATTGGATTAAATAAATTTTAAATAAAATGTTCAAAAAAAATAAAGTCATACTTCCGGCCGCGCTCATAATACTGGCTTTTATCGGCTATCGTTTTATGTTCCAGAAAGACCCGTCGTCCGGCAACAGCGCTCTCGCGGTTGAATCCAAAGTGGCGGACGGCGGACAATCAGTAATCGGCAAAGATCTCATAGTCACTCTTTCTAAACTGAAATCTTTGGTTTTGGACGAGACTTTTTTCAAGGACCCGGTTTTTAACAGTCTGAATGATTTCAGTACCTCGATAGCCCCGCAGGAAGTCGGCAGGACGAATCCATTTTCTCCAATAGGCGGATTATCCGCTTCGGACAATGGTGATTTTTCCGCGGACAAAAAAGTCAAAAATTAAAACGGAATTTCTGAAAACGATTCCATTTCTTAATAAGTAATCAATATCGCAAAATGAGCATTTTAGAAGTATTGGCGGACAAAAATATCATAAGGGCAAAAGATATTGACAAGATCAGGGGACGGGCTGAATCTTCCAACCGCAAAACGGAGGAAGTTCTCGCAGAAATGGGGGTCAAAAACGATGAGATTTTGGCGGCTTACGGAGATTATTACAAAATTCCCACAAGAAAACTTGAAAGCAAAGATGTCTCTTTTTCTCTTCTTAAATATATTCCCGAGGAATCCGCGACTCATTATAAATTTGTTCCAATCGGTTTGAAAGACGGCGTTCTGGAAATAGGCATAGTTGACCCGGACGACATTGAGGCGAGAGACGCACTCAATTTCATAGCTTCAAAACTCAACATTCCGTTTAAGGTTTTTCTTATCACGAAGCGCGATTTTGACGAAACAATAAAAGCTTACAAGGGCCTTTCCGGCGAAGTGACCAAGGCTCTGTCGGAGCTTGAAACGGAGCTTTCTTCGGATCTGAAAGACATTGAGATGAGGAGAGGCGATGATGATATTTCTCAAAAAAATACCGAAACCAAAATCATTGAAGACGCTCCCGTCACCAAGATCGTCGCCACGGTACTCCGTTACGCCATAGACGGCAGAGCGTCCGATGTTCACATTGAGCATATGCGCGACAGAGTCAGAGTAAGATTCAGAGTTGACGGAATACTGAATACAAGTCTCGTCCTTCCTTCTTCCGTCCATCAAGCAGTCGTCGCGAGAATAAAAATTTTGTCAAATATGAAGCTGGATGAAAAGAGAAAGCCTCAAGACGGCAGATTTACCGCAAAAATATCCGGTAGAAAAGTGGATTTCAGAGTGTCTACTTTTCCGTCTTATTACGGCGAAAAAGTCGTGATGAGAATTCTTGACCAGGAAAAAGGAGTTCAGACCCTTGAAACAATCGGACTTTCCAAGAAAAATTTGGAATTGGTGCGGGAAGCGCTAGACAGGCCATACGGCCTCATACTCATATCTGGACCGACGGGGTCTGGCAAAACAACCACCCTTTACTCAATGCTCAACGAAATAGACAAGGAAAGATACAATGTTTTGAGCTTGGAAGACCCCATTGAGTACAATATTGACGGCGTAAGCCAGTCTCAAGTTCATCCTGATATCGGGTACACATTCGCGACTGGATTAAAGACGACTCTTCGCCAGGACCCGGATGTGATAATGGTCGGCGAGATCCGAGATAAAGAAACCGCCCAGCTCGCGGTCCAAGCCGCCCTTACCGGACACTTGGTCTTTTCAACAATCCACACCAATACTTCCACTGGCGTGATTCCGAGACTTATTGATATGGGCGTGGACCCTTACCTTATAGCCCCGACTCTTATCCTTACGATGAGCCAGAGGCTTGTCAATTTGTTGTGTCCCGGCTCTGGCAATCCTCTGCCCGTAGAGGGTAGCATAAAAGCTCTTATTGACAGGCAGTTCAGCGATCTGCCGGAAGAATTCAAAAAAGAATTACCACCTTTAAATTATGTTTATGAAAAATCACCGTCCCCGACTTGTCCTAGCGGTATAAGAGGCAGAATCGCCGTTTCCGAAGCTTTTAAAATGGACAGCGATATTGAAAATCTCATTTTAAACAATCCGATTGAATCAGCCGTATTTAAATCGCTTCGGAAAAAAGGGATGATCACTATGAAAGAAGACGGCATCATCAAAGCCTTGAATAAGATTATCCCCTTTGAAGAAGTCATCAACCTGTAGTATAATTTAAAAAAATTATGGCGGGTAATTTCTGAAAATAAATAAGGGGCGAATAAGTTTGAATTTCTCGCAGCGTCACGCTTATGGAAAACAAAAATAAAAAAATAATGATAGTGGACGATGACCGGTTCTTGATTGATATGTATACTCTCAAATTCAGCAAAGGCGGTTTTGATGTTGAGTCAGCGACCAAGGGAGAAGAAGCTTTGGAGAAGCTTCGGGGAGGACTTGATCCTGACATACTTATACTTGATGTCGTTATGCCCTCGCTTGACGGCATCGGACTTCTGGAAAAGATAAGGCAAGAGAAGCTCGCGGATAGAGCTGTTGTCATAATGCTGACCAACCAAGGGCAGAAGTCTGACATTGACCAGGCAGATAAATTGGGCGTTAATGGCTACATAGTAAAAGCGATGACCATACCTTCCGAAGTTTTGGAGGAAGTTATGAATATTTACAATAAAGGAAAAAGATAAGTTCTAAATCAAAATGCAAAAAGATTACAAAAAAGAACTCAATGAACTCATAAAGACCGTCATAGACGAGGGAGGTTCCGACCTTCATATTTCCGAAGGAAGGCGCCCGACGATACGGGTTTCGGGATTCTTGATTACTTTGGTCAAAAAGGATGTTTTTTCAAAAGAGGACACTTACGGTATTATCAAAGAGCTTCTGATCCCTGCAAATAAAGAGCTTTTTTTGAAAAACAAAGAAATAGATTTTTCTTACGACTATTCCGGAGACGGGGCGTCGGAGTCCGCGGGCAAAAAAGGCGCTCGCTTCAGGGGAAACGGTTACTTCCAGCAGGGAAGCGTGAGTGTCGCCCTTCGTCTTATATCGAAAAAGATTCGCACTATCGGGGAGCTCAATCTTCCTCCCATTCTTGAGTCGTTTACTCAAAAACAGCAGGGATTTTTTCTGGTCGTGGGGCCAGTCGGGCACGGCAAGACGACTACATTGGCCTCTCTTGTTGAAACAATCAATGAAAGCCGAGCCGAGCATATCATCACCATTGAAGACCCAATAGAATATATTTACGAACAAAAAAGGTCAATTATAGACCAGAGAGAAATAAGGGTTGATACGGAGGATTTTCCCACCGCGCTTAAAAGCGTGTTTAGGGAAGATGTTGATGTGGTACTCATAGGCGAGATGCGCGAAACCGAAACCATATCAACCGCGGTAACTGCCGCGGAAACGGGACATCTAGTGTTCTCCACTCTTCACACCAACAACGCCGCCCAGACGATTGACAGGATAATAGACTCGTTTCCGGCGGCTCAACAGGACCAAATAAGAATTCAGCTTGCAGGAAGCCTTGCCGGAATTTTCTCCCAACGGCTGATTCCAAGAATTTCAGGCGGACTTATCCCGGCTTACGAGCTTCTTATAAATAATAACGCGGTGCAGAATCTTATCAGGGAGAAAAGAACGCACGAAATAAATACTGTCATTGAAACCGGCTCCCAAGATGGTATGATTGACATGAACAGATCGCTGGCTGATTTGGCCCGAAGAGGAGAGATAACCATAGAGAATGCCTATCTCCACTCTCTTAATTCAAAAGTTCTGGAGAAGCTTATATAAAGAAGGTTGTAGGTTTTAGGTAGTAGGTTGTAGGAAGAAAAATCCTCAAAACCTACAACCTACAACCTACAACCTACAACCTAAACATGTTATTCAATTACAAAGCATTAGACGAAAAAGGCGAAGATAAGACGGGGAATATTGAGGCGTTGAACGCGGATATCGCCATAAGCTCGCTTCAGAGGCGAGGTCTTATAATTTCGCAAATAAAAGCTGTTGATGGAAGCTCATTTCTTGAGAGGAAATTCTCTTTTTTCAACCGGATTTCAAATAAGGATGTCGTTATTCTTTCTCGCCAGATGGCCACGATGTTTGAAGCTCAAGTCTCGGCGCTCCGAGTTTTTCAGCTTATTGCCGGCCAAACCGAAAAAGCGGCCCTTAGAAATGTGCTCAACGAAGTGGCTTCCGATATTCAAGGCGGCAGTTCAATTTCAGACGCGCTGTATAAACATCCCAATGTCTTTTCTGATTTTTATGTGAATATGGTCCGTTCCGGCGAGGAGTCGGGACAGTTGGACAAGACTTTTCTTTTTCTGGCTGATCATTTGGACAGGTCTTATGAAGTTTCCTCAAAAGTCAAGAACGCTTTGGTTTATCCGGTTTTTGTCGTATTCACTTTTTTTACGGTTATGTTCCTTATGTTTACGATGGTAATCCCGAAAATAAGCGCTATCCTCGTGGAATCCGGACAATCAATACCGATTTACACGAAAATTATTATGGGCATTAGCAATTTCTTGGTCAGCTACGGAGTGTTTCTCATTATAGTCGCGGTTATCGGAGCCTTCTTTTTTTACAGATACAGTCGCACCAGAGAGGGTAAAATTTCCGTGGACAAAGCCAAACTTTCAATTCCGTATGTCAGTAATTTATTCAGAAAACTCTATCTTTCGCGCTTTTCCGACAATATGAATACGATGTTATTAAGCGGGATCCCGATGGTGCGAGGACTTGAGCTTACTTCTAAAGTCGTGGGCAACGAGATTTACAAGCAAATTTTGGAGCGCGCTTTGGAATCGGTGAAAGGCGGCAGTTCTCTTTCCGATTCTCTTGACAAAGAGAGCGAGATTCCGGGGATTTTGATACAAATGATTAAGATAGGAGAGGAGACCGGGGAATTGGGGAATATATTGAAAACCCTGTCTAATTTTTATCGCCGAGAAGTTGTAAATGCCGTTGACACGGTCGTGGGTCTTATTGAGCCGATTATGATTGTGACACTGGGCTTGGGTGTCGGCATTCTTCTTTCTTCCGTTCTTATACCCATCTACAATATTTCTTCGGCGATGTAGACAATAGTTAAAAGTTTATTCCGCCCGAGGCGGATCCTCCTTCGGAGGAAAAGTTTATAAAGTAAAGTCAGAAGTTTTTTCTCCGAAGCTTGTTAAAAGCACAATTAATATGTTATTTTGGTTCAAATGGATAAAGCTAATCTTACAAAAGAGCAAAAGGAAAAAATAATCGCCGCAATGCGATCTTGCGGTGCCGTGGTTGGCTATTTGTTCGGTTCTTACGCTCGCGGAACGGCGAATTTGCGAAGTGACATTGATGTTGCCGTGGTTTTTCCTTACGAAATGGCGGTTGAATCGCAGGAGAATCGCGTTGAGGATATTCGGAATAATCTTGAAAAAATTTTTGGGGCAGACAAGGTTGATGTGATAAATGCCGGAACGATTAAAAATCCTCTTTTGCTGTATCTTGCCACTCTCGGAGAGGGGGTGGTTCTTTTTGCTGACAATGTTTCTATAAAGAATTCCGTCGCGGCGCGCGCTCTTCGGGATTTTGAAGATACCGAATATTTGAGACACATTCAAAGTGCGAGTCTAAAAAAATTATTCGCTTAAAACACAAAAATGGTCCCAATAAATACTGCCACAATTGAAGATAAGCTGTTTCGGCTCAATGAAAACATAAAATTCATTGATGATGTTCTGAAAAAATCCGACAAAGATATTTTGGCTGACAGACCACTGTATTACGGCTTACAGCATCTGCTCCAGATTTCAATAGAAATTATTATTGACATTGGTTCTCATATTTTATCCGAAAAATTTAGCATAAACCCGAAAACATATGCCGATGTTATCGCCACTCTCGGAGAAAAAAATATTCTGGATCAAAAGTTTGCTGCGGAGCAGGCGGAAATGGCAAAATTTAGAAATATGCTCGTCCATTATTACGACAATTTAGATGACAAAAAAGTTCTTGAATATAGCCATTCTGCCCCGGAAATTTTCCGATTGTTCGGTAAAGCCTTTAACGATTTTTTGAAAAAGAGCGAATAATGCAGGCGTGAGAGTTAAAAGTTCATCAAGTTATCAAGTTTGTAAAGTTAGGAGAAAAGATCTTCTGACTTTACTTTATAACTTCATGGACTTTATAAACTTTCGACTATTTTTGGTTATCCACAGCCGATATTTCTTGACTTTATAATTTTTTGCTATACTTATCTCCGTAAGCTTGAAAATACCTTTAGGCAAGCATTATGTTTTAATAATGCCGGTCCGATACGGGGAAGAGGTCGATTCGTTCCGGTTATCCAAAATGACCGCGAACGAACTCTTTGCAAGCGTTTTTATTTAAAAATTTATTAAAATTATTAATTTATCAAATTTCAAAAATGTTAAAAAATTCAAAAAAAGGTTTTACACTCATTGAACTCTTGGTGGTCATCGCCATCATCGGTATTCTTTCTTCAGTCGTGTTGGCTTCCCTTAACTCGGCGAGGAATAAGGGGAATGATGCGGCTGTTAAGTCAAACTTAGCTAATCAGAGAGCGGAAGCTGAGATTTTCTATGATGCGGGCGCAACATATGAGGGCGTGTGTGCAACCACAGGAACCAATGTTATAGGTGACGGAGTAACAGCGGCAGCTATTGCTGGTGGTGGAACATATACAGCAGGCGATACCGTAGATGCTACAGCCAGTGCGGCAGCGTGTCATGACTCAGCTTCAGGGTGGGCAGCAGTTTCCCCTCTTAGAGGTGGTGGTGGATACTGTGTGGATTCGACAGGGGCATCAAAATCTGTCGTTATTACAGCTCTTGATACAGACAATGACATAACATGTGACTAATTAAGAAAAAGTATAAAGAAAAATTGGGCTAGATATTTTCTACTGAGAATATCTAGCCCTTTTTCTTTTTTTATAACTTTTTTATAAAATGACGATACTATAACTTGGCGGTTTCACCGCCAAGTGAATTTCTTTTTTGTTGGCGGATGTTATATACTTTTAATGTGATAAATTTTTTAAAAAATGTGAAATGCAATTCTCTGACTAGAAACCTACAACCTACAACCTACAACCTACAACCTAGCAAGGGTTTTACCATCATTGAGCTTCTCGTGGTCGTGGCGATAATTGGAATCGTCTCCGGAATAATTGTGGCGTCCGTTAGCGGCTCAAAAGCCAAAGGTCGTGACGCGAAAAGGATAGCCGACATCAGCGTCATTCAGCTCGCTCTTGAGAGGTATTATGATGAGAAGCGTTACTATCCCACTGATTTAAGCAGTTCCAGCAATTCAGATGATTTATCCGATTATGACAGTTCCGTGCCGACAAAAGATTCTTCGGGCAATGACTACAAATATTCAGCTCTTAACGCCGATAATACCGCTACTTGTTCCAATGATTGCCAATCTTATCATCTCGGCGCCACGCTTGAATTGGCAAATGGAATTTTGGATGATGACACGGTTGATGAGGATAATAATATTGGATTTATTGGAACAGGTCTTGTGTATGATGTTTTGCCTAAGTTTTAGAAGTCTTTGAGTCAGTTTTCCGTCGTTCCCGCATTCGCGGGAACGACGGAAGTAAAATGTGGAAATTAAAAAAGAGAAGCCGGAGGACATTTGCGGCGCAAATTGGATGTTTCGTTTCCAAGTGATCTTTAGGCTTGGAAACGAAACATCCAAGTTCAAACCTACAAACTACAACCTAATTTTTGTGTTATCATATTAACTATGGATCTTCTCATCTGGTTTGCAATATTCGTCTTCGGAACAATCATTGGCAGTTTTCTCAATGTTGTGATTTTGAGATACGACACGGGGGAGTCGATATTAAGCGGAAAATCCGCCTGCTTTTCTTGCGCAAAAAATCTCTCGTGGTATGAAATGTTTCCGATTTTGAGCTGGGTCGCGCTTCGCGCGAAGTGCGGAAATTGCAAAAGCAAAATATCATGGCAATATCCTCTGGTGGAATTTTTCACCGGCCTTCTTTTTCTCGGTGTCCATTTAAAACTAAATGGAATTTATTTTTCAAATTCACCGCATTTATTTTTAGCACTTGGAAACTTAGTTTCCAAGTGCGCTTATTTTTATTATTTTGCCGTTTTCAGTATTCTTATCGTGATAACCATTTACGATTTAAAACACAAAATAATACCGGATTTGCTAGTCTTTTCTTTCGCCTTTCTTTCTCTGATTTGGTTTGTTGCTAATATCGGTTTTGCGAATTTATTCCAATCGCCTCACTTTCTGGACTTGTTTGCCGGTCCGATTCTCGCCTTGCCTTTTTTTCTAATGTGGCTTTTGTCAAAAGGGCGATGGATCGGACTCGGCGATGCCAAGCTCGCTCTGGGAATGGGGTGGTTTTTAGGTTTGATTCCGGGGGTGTCGGCGGTGATTCTGGGTTTTTGGATCGGGGCGGTCATTAGTCTGTCATTGCTCTTTGTTCAGAGGTTGAATTTAAGCGGAAAAAATCTTACAATTAAGAGCGAAATACCATTCGCGCCGTTTCTCATCCTCGGACTTCTCGCAGTTTTCTTCTTCGGCTTTGATGTGATGAATCTCGGTGTCTTGTTTTCTCAATAAAAAAGTTGCAAATCAAATGAATATTGAACTTAAAAAAAATAACTCTCCGTCTAAAAACTCACCCCTTAAAAAGTTAAAAAGCTACCCGCTAAAAATATTCCGTCTCTTTTCTAAAAACCTACCCGCCCGCCACGACTGCTGTCGGGCATGTCGGGCGCGGCAACCTAAAACCTATAACCTAGAAACTACCAAAGGTTTTACTTTGGTCGAGCTCCTCGTCACCATAAGCCTCTTTGTCGTCCTCACCACTATCGTCCTCTTTAGCCAATCAAAATTCAACGGAAGCGTGCTTCTGACTAATTTAGCCTACGATGTCGCTCTTACTGTAAGGCAAGCGCAGACTTTTGGGGTTAATGTCCGAGAGTCATCGGCAGATGTTTTTGATAAAGCTTACGGTGTTCATTTTGACATATCAGACCCGGCTCATTTTGTCCTATTCGCGGATTCTTTCGGCGATGACAAAAAATACACCACGGGGAGTGATTCCGAAGTCAACAGTTACAGCATTAAGAGAGGTAATAAAGTAAGCGATATTTGCGTCACTTCTTCCGGTACTTCTGATTGCGAAATCAATAAATTGGACATAACTTTTCTTCGTCCTGAACCCGATGCGATATTTGAAAGCGATCCAGCCAAATCTGGCATAACCGAAGCGAAAATAATAATCTCGTCAGCGAACGGCGACAAAAGAAATGTCCTCATCAATTCCACCGGCCAGATTTCCATCGGCAGATAGAATTAAAAATGATCAAACAGCCAAATGAACACTAATATTATTACAAAAAAACTCTCCCCTAAAAAGCTAAAAAGCTACCCGCCCGCCACGACTGCTGTCGGGCATGTCGGGCGCGGCAAGCTACAAGCTAACCGTTTTCATCCATCAGCTTCCCGAAACCTACAACTCCGCCTCATCGGCGGACGAGCCACAACCAAAAACCCAACCTCATCGGCGGGCAGGCTACAACCTAATCGCGG
>Ga0209210_1001071_pt1 | contig 24569 bp, 24 predicted proteins | sample RifGroA1_FD_183991 | JGI IMG/M metagenome (GOLD analysis project Ga0209210, IMG submission 183991) | Contaminated groundwater microbial communities from Rifle, Colorado, USA - Rifle Groundwater A1 (SPAdes) (version 2) | ecosystem: Environmental > Aquatic > Deep subsurface > Groundwater >...
GGAGCGCAAGATATCGGCCGGCGACTCGTCCTCGCGCGGCGGCGCCAAGTCGAACGGATTTATGTGATTTTCGGAGTTAAGCGATATATTGAAGTAGCGTCCGCCGACGGTCTGCGCCAAAAACTCATACTCGCGCTCGGGGTCGATGACGATAACCTCGGTGTCGAACATCAGCGTGCGCAAAATTTCCAGCTTGGTGGCGTAGCTTTTGCCGGAGCCGGACTTGGCAAAGATGACCGAGTTGTAGTTCTCGAGCGAAAAGCGGTCAAAAAGCACCAAGGAGGCGTTGTGGCGGTTGACTCCGTACAGTATCCCCTTGTCGGAGGTAAGGTCAAAAGATACAAACGGAAATATACTCGAGAGCGGTGATGAATTGAGTTTGGAGTTGACCTTGAGCTCGTCGTGGCCGAGCGGCAATACCGATTTGAACCCCTGCTCCTGCTGGAAGAGCGCCGGCTTTACGTATACCAATCGGCTCTCGAGCATGGACTTTATTTCGCTCTCCGCTTTGTCCAGCTCCTCGACGGTGGCTCCGTAAATGGTGATGTAAACGCCGACATCGAACAGCTTTTCCTGCGCCTGCTGGAGCTGGTTGCGCAGGCTCTCCAGGTCTTGGTAAGCGGTGTCCAGTATCGGGTCGCGCACCAAACCCTTTTCCTCCCGGCTCATTATCTGGCTCTGCACTTCCGCGACCTTTTTTTGGAACTTTTTCAGTATCTCGGCGGAGTCGATGGGGTGGATAAATATCGAGATATCCAGTATGCGGTCGAGATTGATAACCGGAGAGAACCACGAGTCGGTCAGCACACGAGGGTATGACATGACAAAGAACGTACGCGCTATTTTGTCTCCGAGGTTAATCTCGCGCGGCGTAATTTTGAGCGCCGACGGAGCTATGACGTCCTGCAGTTCCAGCACCCCCTCTTTATATATCTGCTCCGGCAGAATGGAGGCCATCGGAGCCAGCGTCCCCTCCTTTTTTTTATTTAAAAAATCAAATAGAGCCATATTGTATTTATGGTTTTAATTGTGCTTGTTGTAAGTTGGTGACCTGCAGAGGCTTTTCCAGTTCGCCGGGATTAAACAGTTTGTAAAACAACTCTATTACCTCCTCGGTGCCGAGTTTTGCCACGCGCACGCCCGTGCGCACCAGCCCCTGCTCGACAACCGAAACTCGCTGCTCGAGCTGGGTGCGGTATTGCTCAAATTGCGCGTCGGCGAGCGCGCCTGCTCCCTTTTGGCCGCCGCCGGGGAACAGTCCGCCGAGCATTCCGCCGCCGCGGTTGATGAGCGCGGGGTCGTACGGCACCACGATAAAAAAGTTTTTCGTCATGATGTTGGCACGCTCGGTAAAGTCTTTTATAAACGCCATGTACTCGCGTATCTGTATCTTCATCAGCTCGTCGAGCTCTTTTTGGTAGCGGTCCTGCAGGAGCGCGATGTACGGCCTGATGTCCAGGTCGCGGCTCTGGATGGAAAACTCAACCGTAAACTCCAGCGAGTTGAGGAAGTTTTGAAACTGCCCGATGATTGCCTGCTGTTCGTCCTGCGACTTGAGCGCCAGGTTGATGCTCGACGCCATCAGCAGTACGCGCAGAGAGCCGTCCTTTAATATAATAACGCCGTCCCGCACCTCTTTGATGGGTACAAATTCCTGGGTTGCCTGCGCTTTGACTTTAGGGGTATCAGCCATAAATTAGATTTCGAACCCTGTTCGAATCGTATTGGACGAAGTCTTGTCTTTGATATTCAGCGACCACGACAGGTCTTTTAGTTTGCTTTCGGAGAGTTTTGGCACGGGCAGGTTTATAGGCTTTGTGGCGGTTGCTTGTGGTGAACCTGTCGAATCCGTCGAAGGATTGGCCTGCCTCTGCTTCCAAAGATAGAGCTTACTCCCGGTAAAGTACCCGAATGCGTGTTCCATCGCGTGTATGAGCGGCCTGCCGTTGATGTTAAAAAAGGCCAACCCGCCGGAAAGCGCCATAACGGGGATGCCGAGCAGTACCGTAAGGTACAAAGGCAAAAAACTGAACATCAGCAGACACAGTCCTCCCCCGCCGGCAAGGTAGATAAACTGCTTGAGCGTCAGAGGGCCAAAGATTTTGTCCTCCACCTCGATAAATTGAGGAACTTGGTACTGGGCCATCGGTATTAAGTATACAACCAGTACAACAAGTACGATAAATACAATATAGGACAACCTGAGCCCATCGTACTTGTTGTATTTATTGTTCTAGTCGTTCTAGTTTAATTTGTCGGCTCCCGGTATGGGTCTGCGGTGTACGGTTTCGGTGCCGGAGGCGGTGTTGCAGGAGGTTTTGCCGTGCCCTTCGAAGCCTCTGGCGAAGTAGGGGGAGTTGTAGGCGCGAGGCTCACTGTCTTTTGCGCGAGCATCATGTCCGCCGGATGAGGCTCGATAGCCTTTGGCGCAGACGCTGGTACAATACTTACCGGTTTAACTATCGGAATACTGGTTCTCTCTATTGCGGGAGTTTTTTTGCTTTCTGCAACGAGGGTCTCTTGCAATGCTTGTTGTTCCGTAAATTCCTGCATAGACCCGCGTATCGGAATAAATATAGATGTTCCTATGTCTTGAGCAACAGTGTTGGCTTTTTCTGCCGATATGTTCAATTCTTTAGATAAGTTTTCTGCAAACTCTGCCGGGTCGGTAAAACCGAGCATTACCATGTATGTTTCGTCACTGAGGTTGCCTATTTGGTCCACATGCAGAGCGTTTTTTGTGCCTACTTCTCGTATTTTTCTGTCTACTTCGGCAGACTGTACCGCCCTTCTTATTTCTTCCGGCAGTTCCTCAAGCCTGTTCTGTATTTTTGTTGCTAAATCTTGGTCCATATATTTATAATTTTAGCTATTAAGCGGCTTTGTTTTCATCTAGGTTTAGTTTGTTTTCCGCGTTATCGTTGGCGGGAGTTTTCGTACCGGAGCCCTTGTTGTCATTGGCGGGTTTGGGGATATCGTTAGCCCCGTTGGAAATTTGGCGCGCAATGTTGGCGAATCCTTGTGAAGAATTTTCGTTCGTTGCTTTCATCGTTTTTATCGCTTTTCTGAAGAGTTCGCGATCATCTTTACTCAATGTCGCAGTGACGTTACGGCCAGAGGACGGGAACTGCCAGCCACTAGGAGGCGAGGCTGGTTGTGGGCCCGCCCCTGGTGCGCGCGCAGGAACCGGAGGCGGTGGGGGTATTGCCGCTCCCCCTCCTCCGCCCCCTCCACCACCGCCACGGCCGCCACCGCCAGGAGTCTTCGGTGGTGGCTCTGGAGTTTCGTAGTTTTCGTCAACTGTAAATTTGAGGGTGGAGAGAACGTTTTTTATTTGGTCGGCATCGGTCTTGCTACCGCGTATTTTTGCAGCCGCCTCTTTATCCGCTTTACCAATCCAGAACGGTACACCGCTTGTGGCTCCCCACGCGTTGCGCCAGTCTTTGGTTGTAATCGCTCCAGCGTATATTTTTGCGTTCTTTGAGCCGGCGTCCTCCTTTGCTTTTTTAATTTTGTCCTTAATGTTGAGTTCCTTAAGAACTGCTTTATACGCATCGAGTGCGCGTTTTACATCCGCACTAGTTGCGTCCCCATTTGTTCTGTCCTCTTTAGCTTGTGCATACGTTCCTGCGGCGTTCATTAAGTCTTGTTTTTGTTCTTTACTGAGCCCTTTTACTACTCCGCCTACTGCTTTATACAATTGTCCCTCGGACGGCTTAAGCAACGCAGACTCTTTGTCGCGTCTCTCTATACGGGCATCATAACTTTCTTTGTAGTTCTTCTTGCTTGCCTCCCCGACGTCCACTCTGCCACCGGTAATTACATCGCCGCCGAGCACACCCAAAGCGGTCCGAGCACCGGGGATTCCGCGGGTATCAAAACTACTCCTACCGAGGGCACCGGTCCCGCGCCAAAGGGTTCTGCCGAGTATGCCTCCTTTTGCAGCCCAGTTACGCATCGCTGCAGTTTCAGACACGCGTTGTCCAGCCCAACCAATGGTGTTTCTTCCACCCCAACCAATCGCTCCGAACGCTTTGCCGGTTGACCAGCCGGTGACTTTAGACGCCATAGCGCTACCCTCTTTGACCATCCACTCGGAGACGTGCAAGGCGACGTACATAAGCGCGAGCACAAACCCCATGCGGATGCCGACATTCGCTATCGCCGCCCCGATGCCGGTGATGTCGCTTGCACCTGTACCGGAGTTCATCGCCGCGTCGAGTATCGAACCGCCCCCTTGGTCGGCGCGCAAGAGCTGTTTGGTAAAGCCGGTGAGTATAAGGAACATAAAAAGGAATATCGCCGGATAGATGGAAAATTCGATAAGCTTTTTGAACCACTGGTCAAAGTACCCGGCGGTCTTGGGGATTGTTTTCGCCACAAACGCGAGCGGCGAGGCGATGATAAGGAACCACAACCCTATAATGCGTAGGAGGAACTTGATGCCGACCTGCAAAAAGGCAAAGAACAGCATCCAAAACATCGCCGCCACTGATACGTATACAATTGTTGACACTATAAGTCCGCACATTGAGCCGTTACTGCCCTTTCCGCAGGCGTTTGACGCTTTGGTAAAGGCATCCGAGCCGTACAACTTTTGGAGCTGTACCGCGCCCATGATAGAGGCGCTCAGGTCTTTGACCCCGTTGATGGTGGCCGGCTTTTCGTTTACTGTTTCCGTCGGTATGGCGTTATAAAACTGCAGAGCTAAGATATTGCCGGTGTCTATGATGAGCCGCGTAAAAAAGAAGCTAAAGTTGACCAACAGAGCGATGACGATGACCAGCGCGAGCTGTTTTATCGTTCCGGCAGTCTCGGCAAAGAGCATCACCGTGAGCGCGATATAGATAAGGATAAATATAAACGCCATGTTGGCGATGTCGCGCACGGTTGTCCACCCGTTGGATAAAAAGTCGAGCGCGTAGGCGGTGCTGTTGAGCGAGAGTTGCACTACTATGCTAAAAAAGTACGCTCCTATGTAAGCTACAGGACTCGCAATGCCCGGACCCGCCCAATACACAAGCGCTGCGACGCAGTTTGTAAATAGGGTGCCTACTTTGCACCCGAAGTCGTCTGTGGACGGTTTGGCTGGATCATATTTATTTGTCGTGGTCGGTTGTTGGGTGCGATTTTGGGCGTTTATTTCGCTGGTTGCAAATGTGCTACACCCTGCATTGGTTCCGCCTTCTTCTATGCATTGAGCGTAGATTTGTTGATAAGTTGCCGCGTGTGCGGTCGGTGCGCCGATTGGCACCATACTCAAAATCATCGCCAACAAGACGATTCCCGGGATTATTTTTTGGCTAAAACGCATAGCATTGGGTTAGTTCGCTATCGGTCTGTTGGTTGCGGCTCGCAAGCGCCGACTGGAGCGCCGAGCGGTCCTGCTGGGCGGTGGTCACGTCGGCGGCGGTGATGATGACGCCGGAGGAGAGCGCGCTGTTGTACGCCGCTTTGACGGCGGCGACGTCGGCCGCCGAGGTGACGCTAAGCACGAGCGTCTGCAGTTCCTGCAGTTTCGCTATCCCCGCGTTGGCGTGCGTGATATTGGCGTTGAACAGGTCTATCTGCGCGTCGTAAGAGTGCAGAGCGGCAAGCGCGTTGTCGGCGTTGACTCGCGCGGTCGCCCTTTGCGCCTCGGTGTGGCTCGTACTCGACGATGCCGTCTCCCAGCAGTTGGCAAGCGTATTGAGTTTGGTTTGCGCGTTTTGTATATCGCTGATGCTCCCCTGCTGCGCCGAGCCGTACTGCTGGGCGATGACGACCTTGCCCTGCATGTCGGCGAGCATTGCCTCGGCGTCTCTCTGCGCCTGCTGTTGTTCCGGCGTGTAGTAGTTGGACGCGTAGCCTTGGTTGCCGCTGACGGACGAGAGCCCGTTTTGGAGCGTCTTGACCATAAGCTGGGTAAGCAGCGCGTTGACTATCTCATCAAAGCTTTTAGCAAGGCCGAGCTGGTCTTGGCCGGCGCCGAGCGACTTGTTGAGCGCGTCGGCGATGGTCGAGCCCGGCGTGACGGTAACCATGGTACAGCCGGTCTTTTGGCCGCTGACCGGGTCAACCCCTTTGCACACCTCTTTTTGGCTCGAGAGGAAGCCCTTGCCTATGATGTAGTCCTGCTGTTTGATGCCGAGCGCGTTTGACTGCGCCGTCTGCAGACCGGCTTGCGCGTAGGCAAACGCGCCAAATGGGTTATTGGTCGGTATGGTCGTAAACTGCAGCATCCCTCCCCATCCGCCTTGGGAGAAGCTGCCGCTCATAAATTTGTCTACGTTTTTTATCACGCTGGTGAGCGTGCAGGACTGCGCGTTGCGGCGCGCGTAACTCTGCGCGAGCGCGATGCGTATCTTGAGCTGGAACGGCGAACAGAGGAACGAGAGCGACGAGCCGCGTATAAACTCGCCGGCGGCCACATCCGCCACATTGTTAAAAAATTGCTTGTAGTTGACAACGAACGACGGCTGTCCGTTAAACCCGGAGTTTATCCAGTTGACCACGCTCGCGGTTATCTGCTGTACGGCGGCGCGCGCCAGCGAGCGCGTGATGCAGTTGAGGAAGTTGTCGCGGAAGGTGTCGCTGCTTTTAAGCGTGTTGCCGTAGGTGGTCTGTATGTTAAGCGCGAGGTCATTGACCGGCACAGCCGCCGCGGCGCCGACGCCGTCGGCGGCGACGCCTACCCCGGCGCCGCTGACTCCCCCGAGCAGTCCGGTTGTGCAAAGCGCCGCTCCCGCGCCGGCGGCCAAAAGCCCCGCGGTTAACGAATTATTACCGTTGTTCCCCTCTATGTTGGTTCCGCCTTGGATATTAGGGTTGCCCAACACCGTGCCGGTATTGAGCTGATTGATGGTCGGCGGTACATAGCTGGTGGTTTGGCCGCCTCCCAATCCTCCTATACTGCCGCCGCCGACCCAGTCAACTCCCGGTACTACCGCTACGCCGCCGATGGAGCCTCCGCTGCCGGAGTAGTCGATACTGCTGCCGTTGTTGCCGGCGATGGTGCCGCCGGAGCTTCCACCTATGCTACCGCCGCCGGAAGAGCCGTTTGTGCCGTTCCCTGCCGTATTGCCGCCGCCTGCCGGTACCACGCTTGATGAGTTACTGCCGGAGGCGCCGGAGGTGTTGGTGCTGTTGGGTTTGTTTTGACCGCTCCCGAACGCGCCGGTGTTGGCGGGCGCCGCGCTTTTGCCGCTAAAAAGCCAAAACCACGCGAGACCGATTATCAGCGCAAACGCGAGCGCCGCGAGTATTATAAAAATAACTTTTTTGTTCATTTTTGGTTACGGGGAAACAAAGACCGACCAGGCTGCGCCCGGCTCGTCCTTACTAAAAAGTATACCGCCTTTGCGCAGTTGTTCGGCCAAGGTTGTTAACACGCGCGCCGCCTCTGTGCCCGCGGTTTGGAATGTCTGCAGTCCGGAGAGTCCGCGCAGCGGGTCGTCGAGAGACTTCTTCATTTCGGCGGCGGCGTCGGACATGCGCGACAGGTCGTTTATAAGCTGCAGATGGAGCGGCGCCATGGTCGGCGGCACGGGCACCTGTGCCAAATCCGCGGCGAGCGCGGCGTACGCCGCGCTTATTGCCGCGAGCTCGGCAAGCGCCGATGCGTCGGCATAGTCGGTCGCCTTTCCGACCGCCAACAGAGCGCCGGCGGCGTTTGCCTTGGGGTGGTTGTTGAAGGTTTTTATGACCCCGTTACCCCACGCGCGCATGGTCGCGGCCGTCTGAGCCGCCACGGAGAGGTCTGCCGCCGCGTAAGAGGTTTTGGCGTTTAAGCTTATCTGCGATGACGCGTCGGCTATGAGCTTTTCCTGCGTCGGGATGTCGCTCCCCATCCCCTGCGCGCCCGCGGCGCTGAGGTTTATAAACAAGGAGCGCGCGACGCTGGTGGTTATATTGGAGCTTTTTGCCGCCTCAAGCAGTTTGTTTACGGCGTTTTGGTCCGGCACCGGCGGCAGGCCGGGCGCGGTTGCCTGCACTTCGTCCAGGTTCTCTCTCCAGTCTCCGGCCGGCTGTGCCGGAGCGGCGGCGAGGAGCTCCGCGGAGCCCGCCGGCCTTGTGACGTATTGCGCGCCGATTATAAGGCCTCCGGCGGCAACGACAGAAACAACCGTGACCGAAAACTGCTGGCTTGGGAGATAAGAGACGACGTTCATTACCTCAAGTATACTGTATGTATATGCGCGCTATCTCACGGATGTTGGTTGTCGTGTTGCTGGTGGCGGGTTTGACCGCGCCGCTGAGCGCTTTCGCGCTCGGCGTTCCGTTTGGCGGAAGGATTGCAAGTATTTTCCACTGTCTCAACGGCGGTATATACGAGACAGTAGTCGGGGTAAAGGGCGGCGCGTTCGTGTGGACGCCGGCAACGCTTACCTTCCGCAACTATCAGATCAGGCCGGGTGTCAACCAGGTCGGGATAGCCGATATATTGTATCCGTGCGTGGTTTCCTGGACGCCGTTTGTATATATACCCGGTTTCAGGATACAGATGGTCGGGACAAGTCTAGCCATTTAAGCAAAGGCACATCCTCGGCGCGCGCTTTGTCTTCTATTCTAGCTTTTTGCAAAAAGCTGTAATAGTCAGGCCCGAGGTTATTTTTGAGGAATTTGCGTTTTTGTGAGAAGCCTTTTTTAACGAGCTCAAAAAACTTTGCTTCGTGCGCGGAGCTTTCAAAATTTTTCCGCGAAATGTTTTCCACCGCGAGTATAGCGGAGTCTACTTTAGGCGGCGGAGAGAAGGCTCCCGCCGGAACCGTTTTTATGTACCGGGGCGTCCCGTATGCTTTTATCGACAGAGATAAAATACTTTCCTTTTTACTTCTGGCGATTCTTTCCGCGACTTCCTTTTGGATGAGGAAAACTAAAGTCGACGGCTGGCGCGGCGCGGTAAGAAATTTTTTAAACAACGCGCCGGTTATGTAGTACGGAATGTTGCCCGCGACCGCAAAGCGGTCGCGGGAGATATCGAAATTTCGAAATGTCGAGATGTCAAAATCCAGTGCGTCGCCCTCTATCACTTCAAATTTTGATATATCAAAATCTTTAAATTTCTCCCGCAGCAGCGGGACGAGCCGCCGGTCTTTTTCAATCGCGACAACCTTCGCGCCATGCTCGAGTAAGACGGAAGTCAGACTTCCCTCACCGGGCCCCACTTCCAAAACCGTCTCCCCTTCCTTTATATGCGCGGCATCGGCCACCGCTTGCAAGTAGGGTTTTGCGTGCAAAAAATGCTGCCCCAGTGATTTTTTCTTTTCCATCGTATTAATCTAAATATATTGTTTTTCCGAGCCTTTCCGGACTCTCGGCCACTATGAGCTCGGCCGGCAGTTCGTCCAAAAACTGCGAGTTTGTGCGCACGTCGGTATTGCCGAAGATGGTGCGCATCATGGCGTAGGACAGAAAGACCTTTTTTTGCGCGCGCGTCAGCGCGACATACATAAGCCGCCTCTCCTCCTCGAGTTTTCCTTTGTCGTCGCTCGTGCCCTGCCCGCCTGCCGGCGGGTCGTAGGGGAAGAGCCCTTCCTCCAGTCCGATGATAAATACATAAGGAAACTCAAGCCCTTTTGCCGCGTGTACCGTCATCAGCCGTACTTGGTTTTTGTCCTCCTTAAGCTCGTCCTGGTCAGAGGCAAGTGCCGCGGATTCCAAAAACTTTTCCAACCCTTCCGGCACCGCAAACCCGTCGTATCGTGTCGCCAGCGAGACCAGCTCGGCGAGGTTTTCCAGCCGCTCCGCGCCCTCGAGTTTGTCGTCTTTGAGTGTTTTTTCTATGCCGCTCTCTGTTATGACCGCGCGGATGAGTTTGGACGGCGGCACGGCAATGGCGTCGGCGCGTATTTTTATCAGCAGCCGGCGCATTGCCGCGACGCGCTCGCGCGTTTTGCCGGTCAGCATTGCTTCCTGTCCGGATAAAATTTTTAGTTTCGTCACCTTTCCGATGCCCGCAAGCGTGTCGACGATGCGTCCGACATCCGCGGAGTTCTCGCTCATTGCCGCGCGCACAAACGAGAGCACGTCTTTGACCTCTTTGCGCTCAAAAAACCGCGTGCCCAGCACCTGGTACGGAACGCCCGCGTCCAAAAGCTTTTCTTCCACCGCGCGCGACTGGAAGTTGGCGCGGTACAGCACCGCGAAGTCGTGCGGCTTTGCAGGTCTGACTTCCCCTGAAGAAGTCAGACCTGCTTTAATAAGTTCCTGGATTTTACGCGCGACAAACAGCGCTTCGTCCCCGCCGTCGCCGGCCACATACAGCGACAGCGGCTCGCCGTCCGCGTTTTTTGTAAAAAGATTTTTTTCCGGACGGTTGGTGTTGTTGCCGATAAGGCTGTTGGCCGCCGACAGTATCGTTTTTGTCGACCGGTAATTTTCCTCCAGCACCACCACCTCGCCGCCGTACTTTTTTTCGAACAGGAGCATATTTTCAATCTGCGCGCCGCGCCAGCCGTAAATAGTCTGGTCGATATCGCCGACTACGCATATATTTTTTTCCGGTCCCACCAACAGCTCCGCAATCTGCGCCTGGATGACATTGGTGTCCTGGTACTCATCCACGTGCAAATACTTCCACCGGCGCTGGCAGCGCTCGCGCACCTCGGGATATTTTTGGAGCAGCTGCACGGCGCGCAGCAGCAGGTCGTCAAAGTCCATCGCTCCATCGAGGTACAGAGCCGCCTCATATTTGAGCCACGCCTCCGCTATCTGTTTGTCCCGCCACGAAACCGCCGCCTCGGCATACATGTTGGCGGTTATCCCCTCTCCTTTGTTGCGCGACGCAACCGCGAGCGCCATCCTCGGCTCGATATCATCTCCGCCGCTTGCCTTGAGCGCCTGCTTCATTGTCCGCAGGGAGTCGGCGCGGTCGTATATAGCCGGAGCGCGCTTGTATCCGAGCAGTTTTGCGTTTTCTTTTATAAGAGTAAGCCCGAGCGAGTGAAAGGTGGATATGAATGGTTGCGGAAGTCTGACTTCCGCGGAAGTCAGACTTCCAAGCACCCTGCTCCGCATCTCCCCGGCCGCTTTGTTGGTAAAGGTGATAGCCAAGATGCTTTCGGGCGCCGCCCCGCGGCGGATGATGTTGCGTATGCGCTCGGCGATGACCCTGGTTTTGCCCGCGCCGGCTCCGGCAAGCACCAAAAGCGGCCCGTCTATTGACTCGACGCATGTTCGTTGTTGTGGGTTCAATGTGGCGAGGTGGTCCATTACTGCCACTATACTGCCAAAACCCTTATTTTCCAACACTTTTTCATCGTATTTTCATAGTTTGTCCACACGCCTGCGTTAGGGCGGTTGACGCTTATGGAGCGACCTGCGTATAGTTAAAAGTACAGGGATTGGAGTTAAAAAGTGGCTCTGTAGAGCCGTTTTTTAGCAGACTCACGCAGAATACAGCCTAGATTAACGCTTTGAACTTAAAACACTCAGTTAGAAGGTCTATACGGTTTGCGCTTGTATCGTCAGGCATCTCTATTTTTATGCTTGCGCCGGCGCTGGTGTCGGCGAGCATTTTTTCTATTCCAACGTTTTTATCCAGTTTTACAAAAGAAACGTTGGCTGCAGAGTCGGATTACAATTCTCAAACTGTTCCACTCCTTGCCCCGGCGGTTAACATTGATCCTACTCCTTCCATCGGTGGAGGCGATATCGCGGTGGTCGGCGGAGTCGCGCTCCTTTCTCAAGACGGACCATCCGGAACCGCGGCCGATCTTGAAAACGCTCTGCCGGAAGCAACCGCTATTTCTGTCTATACTGTCCGCTCCGGCGACACACTCAGCGGCATCGCAAGTATGTTTAGCGTCTCGGTCAATACCATTGCTTGGGCTAACGGTATTCAAAGCCGCCTCATCCATGAGGGGCAGGAGCTCGTCATTCTACCTATAACCGGCGTTAGGCACACAGTTGCGGAAGGCGAGACGCTCGCTTCGATTGCTAAAAAGTATGGAGGCGACCTTGAGGAAATTGCAAACTATAACGAACTTGCGACAAGCGCTTACCTTGCGGCCGGGCAGACAGTAATCATCCCCGACGGCGTTGTTGCCGCCCCCCCATCCTCCACGATATCTGCTCCTTTGCGCGGCGGGTCCGGCCCAGACTTGGATGGTTATTACACGTGGCCGGTCAACGGCGGCGTTCTTACGCAGGGCTTGCACGGCTATAACGGCATCGACATCGGCGCGCCGACCGGAACCCGCATCTTGGCTGCGGCTGTGGGTACGGTCATTCTCGCCAAAGGCGGCGGCGGATGGAACGGCGGCTACGGCAATTATGTTGTTATCCGGCACGACAATGGTACGCAGACTCTGTATGCGCACATGAGCCAAGTACTCACCACTGTCGGCACGCGCGTCCAGCAGGGCAGTTCCATCGGCAATGTTGGTAGTACCGGCAAAGCGACCGGCTCGCATCTCCACTTTGAGGTCCGCGGCGCCACGAACCCTTTTGGGATATAAATAAAATACCACTTCATGAACCTCATGAGGGCTTCATAGCACTCCTTGTAGAGTGGGCTCATGAGTTTGATAGATTTGAACCGGTATAAATCTTTTGCGGTTATAGTCGGGTCGGCATTTTTTGCCTTCTCGCTCTTTGCCTTCCTGTTTTCATTTCCGCCGCAAACAGCGGAGGCGCAAGAAAGCGTAGCAACCGCCAACGCGGCGGCGGCGAGCGGCCACCTGCGCCCGCTGGAGATGCATATCGCCAACAACGGGCTTGTGCTTTTGCGCAGCGCCAAGGTTGTTTCTGTAGAGGGCAAGGTCATTATCGTGCGTACTACATGGGGTTCTGCGGATTTTACCTGGACAGTTCGGACCAACGTAAGCCACTTCGAGACGCGCAGCTTCGGGACGCGCGTTCTAGACCGTGACGGCAAAAAAGACTCGCTTGGGTCTGTACAGCCGGGGATGCTGGTCACCATAACCGGCACCCTTGACTCGACGGCCGAGGTGCCTACTATCGATGCTGACACGGTCAGGCTCTTGGAGTGAGTTCCGGCGGTAGAGTTCATCAAGTGTTCATATTAGTTTAAGTACAGTAAAATAGTATTATGAGATTACTTATAGTCGAAGATGAGGAGGCGCTCGCCAAAAACCTCAAGAAAATCCTTGAACTGAAGGGTTTTGCCGTTGACTGGCTCTCCGACGGCGAAAAGGCGCTTACCCGCATACTCATGTACCGCAACGAGTACGATGTCATTGTCCTCGACCTGACGCTCCCCGGCATGGACGGCGCCACTCTGACAAAAAACCTGCGCGCCGGGGACATAACCACGCCCATTGTCATCCTGACCGGCCGGAGCGAGACGGAAAATAAGATCGCTCTGCTTAATGCGGGCGCGGACGACTATGTCGTCAAGCCATTTTCGTCGGCGGAGCTTATCGCGCGCATTATGTCCGTGGCGCGCCGGCCAAAAGAGGCGCACAAGGTCGTGCATACCGTCGGAGATATTACTATCGACACCGCGTCGCACAAGGTGAGTATAGGAGACACAGACGTGCCGTTGACGCTCAAGGAGTACGCCCTGCTCGAGTGTTTTGTCAGCCGGCCCGGCGACGTGTTTACGCGCGAGGAGCTGTCCTCCAAGGTATGGGACTTTAACGCTATGACCTTAAGCAACGTCCTCGATGTGCATATGAAGAACTTGCGCAAAAAACTCAGCAGGAACGGCAACGGCGGCCGCTTCGAGACGGTGCGCGGCGTCGGGTACCGTTTTGTGGCATGAGCAGCTTCGATTTTTTTCAGTATCTAAAACGGTATGGTCCGGAGATCGGACTCTTTGTTTCCTATTTTTTAATCGGGCGCGTCGGATTTAGCCTTAACCCGGTTGATACTTTTGCGACCTTGTTTTGGCTGCCGGCGGGTATTGCGCTCGCGGCTCTCTTTTTGTACGGGTATCGCCTGTGGCCCGTTGTTATGCTTGCCGCGTTCGCGGTCAACCTTTCAATCGGCGCCGGATTCATGGTTTCGCTCGGTATCGCGCTTGGAGAAACGCTCCAGGCTCTCGGCGTGGCGTATTTTTTAAAAAAATACACCGATTTTAATCCGACGCTGGCGCGCCTGCATGACAGCCTCTGGCTTATCGCGGTTGCTTTTATAGGCACGCTGATAAGTCCGACCGTGGGCGCGGCAAGTGTGTGGTTAGGAGGGGCAACCGGCGCCGGAGGCGCCGGCGCTCTGTGGAGCTCTTGGTGGATAGGAGGCGCGCTCGGTATGCTCATGGTTGCGCCACTTGTCTTAAAATGGCTTTCCACTCCTTTCTTCAAAAGAACGCCTCTGCAATATATAGAGCTGTGCGCGGTCGTCGCGGCCGTGTTTTGCACCTCTATTTTTGTTTTTTGGATGTCGGACACGCATTTTATTTATTATCTTTTTATTCCGCTCACCTGGGGCGCGCTGCGCACCGGTCCGCGCGGCATAACGCTCGCGCTGTTTGCCGCGGCGCTTACGGCTGTCTCAAGCACGTTCGCCAGCTACGGTCCCTATGCGGACCAGGGGCTCTATATCCAGATTTTTGTAGGAATCATGAGCGCCTTGTTCCTTATCTTGACCTCCATTGTGGAAGAGCGTAAGAAAGCGCAGATATTCCTCGGGCGCCATGTGGGCGAGCTGGAGGATGCCTTGAGCAGAGTCAGTTCGGAAGATAAGGCGAAAAAAGATTTTCTCTCCATTCTCGCGCATGAACTGCGCAATCCGCTTGCCGCCATATTGAGCTCCGCCGAGCTCTTGCGCCTGCAGGAGGTGCACGCGCCCGATACCGCCGCTCTGCTCCAAACGATAGACGACCGCGTGCGCTCCATGACAGTTATGCTAGACGACCTGCTCGACATCTCGCGCATCTCGCACAACAAGCTGGTCTTGCGCAAAGAGCCGCTCTCCATGGATTCCGTCATAGACCGCTCCGTGCGCACGGCGCAGTCTCTCATACGGAGCCACGGCCATATGCTCTCGGTCCGGAAACCGGAGCATGATTTATATCTGGAGGCGGACCCGATACGGCTCGAGCAGATAATAGTCAATCTGCTTAACAACGCGGCAAAGTATACCAACCCGAACGGGTCTATCGAGCTTAGTACGAAAAAGGAGGATGCCACGGTGGTCATCAGCGTCTGCGACAACGGCATAGGCATCCAAAAAAACATGCTCGAGCGCATTTTTGAGCCGTTCTTCCAGGTCGAGCGCGGACGCTTGCCTACCCAAGGCCTTGGAATCGGTTTGCCGTTGACGCGCCAATTGGTCGAACTGCACGGCGGTACGATAAAAGCAACCAGCCAAGGCGAGGGCAAGGGCTCGCAGTTTACCGTCCGCCTGCCGCTGCCCGCGCATATACAGCCGCCGCAGGCCTCTGTCCCCCACAAACGGATTCGGGGCGGAGCGGTACAGCACGTTAAGGGTATTCACACTATTTTGGTCGTCGATGACAACGAGGTAGCGGCCGACGCGCTTGGTCGGCTCTTGGATCTGCGCGGCCACAAGGTCAGCATTGCCTACAACGGCACCGAAGCCGTACAAAAAGCCCGCGAGCTCCATCCGGATATTATTATCCTCGACATAGGTCTGCCGGACGTGGACGGGTACGAGGTCGCCCGCGTTTTAAAAGAGGACAAAAAGTTTTCGTCCGGACTTATCGCGCTTACCGGCTACGCTCAGCCCGAGGACAAAGAGCGCGCCTACAAGGCGGGCTTTCATGTGCATTGCACCAAGCCGGCCGGCCTTAAGGAGCTAGAAGCGGCATTCCGGAAGCTCCCACAAGCGAGCGCTCGATAGAATGGATTACTGCCGCATGGCTCTGACTATTGCGATAAGCACGCAGGCGCCGAGCACCGCTACCAGGAAGCTGTATAAGTTGAAGCCCCCTACTCCGCTTTGCCCCAGCAGGTTCATGATAAATCCGCCGATGACCGCGCCGACAATGCCAACGCCGATGTCCCACAAGAGCCCGCCGCCGGTACCCATGACCATCGACGCCACCCATCCGACCAGTCCGCCAAACACTATCCAAATGATGATGTCCATATAATTATTTTTCTTAAGCGTTTAATTTGACTGCGTTGTGACAAGCTCGGCGGTTACGACGGTTCTTTTAATGTATAGTTTCTTTTCTTTGTCCCAGTCTCCGGAGCAGGTGATGAGGTTTAACTGCGCTTTTGAGGCATCGCCGATAAAAATGTCGGTCGTCGGCGAGTCGTAGTCATAGGTTTTGCTTCCTACGACGCGGAACTGCGCCGTGTTTCCTTTTTTGTCCACCACTTCCACCTTGTCGCCCGGTTTCAGTGTGCCGAGGTTGTAGAAGACCGCTTTCTCTACGTCTTTGCCGTCCACGTGGCCGTTGATGACGGCGATGCCCGGCATGCCGGGCCTGGGCCCTTGGTTGTACCAGGCAGCGTCGGTAAAGTTGGTGGGGATGCCCATGGCGCCGTCGCCCTTCCACGAAAGCCCGACGCTTTGGATGGCGGCGTCAACGCCTATAGCCTTGATGATAAGCCGCGCCGGCGCGGCCGGCTGTGTAAAAGAAGTTCCACTGCCTTGTTGAGTTGTCGATGTGCCTACCGGCTGTGTGTACGTCTGCGCGGTAATTCTGTTGGTTTGTATAACCACCGAGAGGCCTGCAACAAGCAGGCCTACGCCGATGGATAGTAGAACCGCCTTCTTCATTTATTTGCCGTATCCGCCGCCGGTTTCAGGCAAGCCCGGGGTGACCGGAGGTACCGGAGGGACATACACACCCGCCAGCACATTTATCGCGCAGGTGCTACTCACCGCGCCGCTGGTAACCGTGAGTGTCTTAAGGCCGGCGCTGGCATAACTCGCGCTAAAGCCCGAGCCGTTCGGATTGATAATGGTCAGGTCGGGAGCCGACCATACATAGGTGCCGGTGCCTCCCGTAGCCGATACCGAGGCGGTCTGCCCCAAGGTCACGTTCTGCACCGCGGGAGAGCACATAAGGGAGCCGCTGGTTGCCGCCACGACGGTAACACTGCAGGTTGCCGCCTGGCCCGCGCTCGACACGATGACCGTGTAGGTGCCCGGAGTCGGATAGCTGACCGCAAACTGCGTGCCGGCCGAGTTGGTAACGTTGAGGTTTGTTCCGGACCATGCGTAGGTTCCGTTGCCGCCGGACGCGGTCAGGGTCGCCGCCTGGTTTGCGCTTACCGTAGACACTGAGGGGCTGCAGCTCACCGGTACCGTTTGGGCAAAACTTAACGAGCCGACACTCATGCCCATGACCGCGATAGCGGTTACGAACGAGAGCAGTGCGTACTTTTTATTCATTTTCATATATATAACTTGATTAATTTTTGTAACTTTTAACTTCTTCTTCGACCTTTATTCACCGGTAACAATCTCATGAACCCTGTGTGATTTTCATGAAGACCTTTCCCCCTCTAGTTGGTTTTGAAGGATATGAGCTCGCCGCGCACCGTGCCGGCGGCGTTTTCGGCGACCGTGCGGTAGTAGTATGTCGTATTTGAGTTCAGTGATGACACGTTGGCATCGACCGATACCGTGGCGGCGGCTCCACCGGCAGACCTGCGCTGGGTTGTCCTAAGCGAGGTTACCAAAGACGAGTCGGTGCTGTACTCAAACCAGTAAGTTGTCTGCGTGCTGTACGGGTTGACCGTGCCGCGCAGAGTCGCGGTCGTCGTGGCGACCGGTCCGGCGACCAGCGTCGTTACCACCGGTATCGCGGAGAGCGGCGGGCCTGATGTTTTGAAGGTGAGTATCGCGCCGTTGGTTGTTCCGAACTGGTTTTGCGCGTTCAGCCGGAAGTAGTAGGTGGTCGCCGGAGCGAGGTTAGAGAGGGCAAGCGACGCGCTCACCTTGACACTGCCGTCGCCGACCGATTGCAGAGCGCTGACCGCTCCAAGGTTTGCGGTATCTCCGTACTCGAACCAATATTTTGTCGCGCCCTTGTTTGGCGTTACCTCGCCGTTGATGTTTGCCGAGGTGCGCGTTATGGCGGTTGCTCCGAGCGTCTTTGTGGTCGGGATGCTTCCGACCGGAGCCGGCGTGCCCACCGTGGTGTGGAAGGTGTATATAGCGCCGGTTGATTTGCCTATGGAGTTTTCAGCGACCAGGCGGAAGTAGTAGGTCGTGTCTTTGGCAAGCTGGGTAATATACGTCGGCGCCGCAAGCTCCACGTATCCCGAGCCGATGTTTTGTTTTGCGGTGGCGACTCCGAGGTTGTTTGACGCGCCATACTCATACCAATAAGAGGTAAAGGCGCCGTTAGGTATGACGCCTCCGACCACCACCGCGGTAGTGTCGGTCGGGCTGACGTTTGAGTTGGTGGTTGCCGCCGGCGCGCCCGGCGTCCTCCCCTGCGGCGGCAGGGTTCCGTCTCCATTAGTGCCCCCGGTCGGCGTAGAGCTTGCCGTCGGCGACGGATTGCCCTGCGTATAAAAAAACACTCCTCCGGCGATAAGTATGAGCACTATGACGACGCTTCCTATGACGGCTCCTGAATTTTGATTCATAACAAAAATACTATGTTTATAAAGTTCGCCCGATATTGCAATAATGAGTTACCCCCGCTGAAGACCTCATGAAGAGCCATATTTGTTGACAGGATTTTAGAGGGATGATACCCTGCTCGGGTTGCCATTCCGGCAATTTCAACCAAAGACGGAGTTCTTTCTGATGTCGTTCAAAAACACCGTTCTGTTCGCCCCGCACATGGCGCCGCTCGTGGCGATCGCCGGCATCGCCGGCATCGACTTCCACACATTCAAAGCTTCCGAAGATTCCACCGGTCTCGCCACGCGCGACCAGCTGCAGCAGGCAATTGGCCTCACATCGGCAATTCCGCTGATGGAAATCAAGAAGGCAGAGCATCTCAATGAAGTCACGACGGCCGGCGCCAAGCTGATCGACGCGATGAAGCGGTCCAAACTGCATGACCGTGCGCTGGTAAGCCAGCTCATCAAGCATCTGGTCGATGCCGGAAACAAGGCGACGAACAACTATCACGTCAAACAGAACGGCGCCGGCGACAAACCGGCCGTCAGCACCGGCACGCACGCGCAGTAACACCGGTCGTTTGATCGGCACAACTACAGCGGCAGAGGTAACCCCTCTGCCGCTTTTTATTTTCCAAAATACCCTTATAAATCAACAACTTGTGTAACACAAGTTCGTTCCTAAATTACTCATCCAACAGGCGCCACAAATACATACAAGCAACCGTGCGGTGGCCTTGCCAGCCGCTCGCCAACTTTTCCATTTGTTTCGGCGAGGGTTTTGCGCGCAGGCAGAAAAGTTTTTGGAATCCTTTTTGAATGCCGAGGTCGCCGGTTGGCAAAACATCCGGCCGGTTGAGCGTAAACATCAAAAACATCTGTGCGGTCCACTCGCCTATCCCCTTTACCGCAACAACATGCTCGATAATTTCCGCGTCTGACATTTTTGAAAAGAGTTCCGGGTTAATCGTGCCGTCTGTAAACTTTGCCGCTAAATCTTTAAGATACGCCGACTTCTGACCCGACAGTCCGGCCGAGCGGAGTTTTTCTGTTTTTACTTTCAGCATATCCTCCGGCGCCGGGAACTTTTTGTCGGGGAAGAGTGCAACAAATCGTTTCAAAATAGTCCCCGCCGCCTTGCCCGAAAGCTGCTGATAAACAATGGCTTCGGCGAGCGACTGAAACGCTCCGCCCGCGTGCGGCCGCCGGTGCGTAATAGGTCCGTGCCGTTTTATAAACGCGCCAAGATATTTGTCGCGCTTGAGAAATTGTATAGAGGCTTTATGCATTTAACTTTTCTTTTCGCGGTACTGGAGGGCTTCGAGGACATGCGAGTCGTTGACGTCCGGATGTTCGTCGAGGTCGGCTATGGTGCGCGCCACTTTGATGACGCGGTGGAATGCGCGCGGAGAGAGCGCCATGCGGGCTCCCGCTTTTTCCAACAGCTCGCGCACCTTCGGCGAGAGCGGCACCAGGTCGTCGAGCTCGCGCGGAGAAAGGTCGCTGTTAGTTTTGCCCGGGTTTTTATTTTTAGCAAATCTTTTTTTCTGCGCATCGCGCGCCCTCAGCACGCGCGCCCGCGCCGCCCTCGTTTGCGCGCCCACAATGTCGCGCTTGCCGAGTTCTCCGAGCTCCACCGGCCCCATCACGCTCCACAGATCGATGCGGTCGGCGATAGGGCCGCTGATTTTGCGGCGGTAGCGCTCCAGCGTCATTGGCGTGCATTTGCAGGCAATCTCCGGATGGCCGTAGTGTCCGCACGGGCACGGGTTCATCGCCGCCACCAGCGTAAACCGCGCGGGAAACTGCGCCGTGCCTTTGGCGCGCGACACCGAAATAATGCGGTCCTCCATCGGCTGGCGCAGAGCCTCGATGACGCGCCGCTCAAACTCGGGGAACTCGTCCAAAAACAAAACACCTTTGTGCGCGAGCGTCGCCTCGCCGGGCCGCGGGTTGGCTCCCCCGCCGACGATGGATACATACGACGAGGTGTGATGCGGACTGCGGAACGGCGGCATGGTCAAAAGTTCTCCGCGTAAAACGCCCGCGACCGAATGTATGGAATTTACTTCGAGCATGTCGTCGAAACTCAGCGGAGGCAGGATAGACGCGAGCGCGCGGGCAAGCATGGTCTTGCCCGTGCCTGGCGGACCTGACAACCCTAGGTTGTGTCCGCCCGCCGCCGCTATTATTGCGGCGCGTTTTGCGCTTTCTTGCCCGCGGATGTCCTCAAAGGCAAACTGCGACTCGCCGAAGTCCGGCGCGAGCTTGGTCGGTGCCGCCGGTTTGACCCGGCTGCCCAAGGACTCTCCTTTGGCTCCCTGTCTTAAGGAGAGTCCTTTTCCAGCCGGCTTTTTCGTATTCAAAAAATCCACGACCTCCAGCAGTGTTGAAACGCCATACACCGCTATCCCCTGCACCAGCGCCGCTTCCGCGACATTTTCTACCGGGACAAAAACCGCTTTTTTCTTTTTGCGCTTGGCCTCCGCAACCAGCGGCAAGACTCCTCGCACAGGCTGGAGTTGGCCGTCTAAAGAGAGTTCGCCGACAAAAAGATACGGCTTCGGGTCAAACTGTATGTCCCCTGCCGCAAGTAAGTATGAAAGCGCTATCGGCAGGTCGAACATCGGCCCTTCTTTTTTTAAATCCGCGGGCGCCAGCGATACGACCGTCTTTTCGTTCTTAACCTTCGGAGATTTAAAACCGGAGTGTTTTATCGCCGCGGCGACGCGGTCGAACGCCTCCTCCACCGCTTTGTCGGGGAGCCCGATAATGTCGAACCGGTGCAGCTGCACCGGAGATATGTCGGTCTCGACCGAGACGATGTGCGGCGTGAGTACTGAGGTTTGAGCTCCATAAACCCTCGCGTAATGCATGTCCTACATAGTACTACGAGTATTTTTTATAGATGCGGTCGTGATGGTCAAAGTCTACCAAATACACTTCAAGAGCACGGATTTCATACAGAAGTACAAACGATCCGGCTATGTGGATTCTGCGGTAATTACGCAATGTATACCGCAGCGGTTTGCCCAGCTCCGGCTCCCGTAGAATTTTAGCAACGCCGACTTCGAGACTTTTTAATAAGGAAATATTGTGGCCTTTCAGTTTTTTGAGAGCGCGTTTATAAGTCGCGGAGAGAGAAAGAGTGTATTGTGAGCCATCCTCCATACTCTATAATTTGCGAACAAATTCCCTGTACTCTTTCATGTTGCGCAAACGGGTTCCTTTACCCTGATCAAGCAGTCTTGACTCCCGCTCCCAAAGCGCAAGCTTTTCAGGGCGAACCTCATCGACAATCGCCATACCCCTCTTCCCCTCCGCAAAATCCTCAGCCGCTTGCCTAAGATATAAAGCAAAAGGCACGCCCTCGCTCTTGGCGCGCTTCATAGCCTTGGCCTTAACTTTCGGGTCAATGTTAAAAACAATTTGAGTAGTCATGCATATAGCTTATATATAGCTAAGATATATGTCAACTGGTTTGAGTGCAAGGAAACCCCGCCAAGGCGGGGTTTCGGAGCGGAGCGAAAGAGGTCGGCGGGAGGCTTCGCAAATGCGACGGCATGAGACTTGAGGAATTTTCTAGCAAGAAAATATCCGTACTCCCGCCGGCCTGCTTTCGCGGAGCCCCTATGCCATGTGCATCTTGCACGTGGCGGATGCCGGGTTGGCCTCGAGGCGGTCCTCCTCAACCTTTTCTCCGCATTCCTCGCAAAAGCCGTAGGTGCCGGCAACCATGCGCGCGAGCGCGGCGGTTATCTCTTTTTTACGCTCCAACAGCGTCGCCGTTTCGGACGAGTGTTCCTCCTCCGCTTCCATCCGGTCGGCAATCTCGTCCGGCTCGGTCGCCGTTGCGTCGACATCCTCGTGTCCGAGGTCGGCAAGCTCCTGCACCACCGTATCAAGCTCCTCCTCCAACTTTATTTTTAGTTCATCATTTGTCATAAAAAGTATAATAACACGTTTGGCTACTTCCCCGGGATAGGGATAACCGGCGCGGTGTTAAGGCGCGATATAACCTCGCGCAGGGTGTACTCGTTGGTGGTAATAAGGATAATATTGCGCCCGAGCACCGTCCATAGCAGGAGCACGTCGCCAGCGTCGTTGAGGTACGCGCGGGTGTCGCGGTTTTCCACCACCTTGTCGACAAACGCCGTCTGCAGGAGCTGCGGGGTGGTGCTTGCCGGCGGAGCCGCCCCCTGCATTTTGGGGCTCGGGTTCCGGCCGAAGAACGGCAGCAGGTCTTTTTGGAGCGTGCGCTCCCAGGCGAGCATGCCGGCGTACGCGGTTTCGTACGAGTCTACCTGCAGCAGCAGGAAGGGTTGGTTTTCCTCGAACGAATGTATGCCGACCAGGTATATCGGCTCGACCGTGCGCATGAGCTCCGGCGGTATCTGCGGCGCGATTGTCTGCAAAAGTTCGGTTATACCGGCTTGGACCGGCGCCGCCCCCTCCTGCTCCGGTTGTTTGGTAAGGTACAGCCACTCGATAAGTCCGATTGGCATCTTGACGCTCCGCCGCGCCGTCTGCAGGTTGGACATGATATTTCCTCTCTCCCCCTGTCCGGTTTTTACCATAACCGGAACAACTTCGTCGACGAATATAAAAGGCGCGGGCGGCTTTTCTGCGATAGACAGTGTTGCTGTCTGGCGTAAAAACACTACCGTAAGCGCGCCGGCGGCGACTAACACAAGCGCCACTCCGGCGGCGACCATCGACCAACTCTTGAGGATTGCTTTTATTTCTTCCGGCGTTTTACTGATGAGGGGATGTTTGCCGCGGCGCTCCGCCTCCGCGGCCGCGATAGACACCACCGATACGCCCTTGCCCTCCTGCACCACCTGCTCTATATCGCCGCGGTATGTTTGCAGCGGCGAGACTTCAGATTTAGGAGCGGGGTCCGGTTTCTTTTCTGGGATAGGAGGCATTGGATGGTGGTGCAGGGAGAAGTCCCTTGCGAGACGCAAATTCCGGATCAGCCATTTTGATGGAAAGGTTGATGCGGCCTTTGTCGTCTATCTCCTTTATCATAACCCGAACCTTCTCCCCTACCGCTACCGCGTCGGAAATTTTGTTGATGCGGAACGGCGCTACCTCGCTTACGTGCACCAACCCTTCGGCGTCTTTGCCGGGGCCGACGCGCACAAATGCGCCGAAGTCCATCAGCCGCGTCACCTCGCCGTCGTACACCTCGCCCGGTTTGTACTCTTTGACCAGCGCTTCAATCATTGTCTTGGCCGCCTGCGCCGAGCCGTTTTTGCCGGTGATAAATATCGAGCCGTCGTCCTCTATCGATATTTCGTCGACCTTAGTGATGTCTTTAATGCCGTTGATGGTCTTGCCGCCGCCGCCGATAACGAGCCCTATTTGGTCGGGTTTCACTCTCATCGAAATTATTTCGGGCGCGCGAGGGCTCAGCGCCGCGCGCGGCGCGGCTATTTCTTTGGTGATAACGCCGAGTATCTGGAGCCGCGCTTTTTTTGCCTGAGCAAAAGCTTCGGAGAGCACGGCGAGCGGCACGCCCTCCACTTTGACGTCCATCTGCACGGCGGTCACGCCCGCGTCGGTGCCGGCGACCTTAAAGTCCATGTCGCCGTGGTGGTCCTCCGGCCCTTGGATGTCGGTCAGCACGCGATACTCTCCCGCTTTTGCGTCCGACATCATGCCCATGGCGATGCCGGCGACGGGCTTGCTAATCGGAACTCCCGCGTCCATGAGCGCAAGCGTGCCCGCGCAGACCGATGCCATCGAGGTCGAACCGTTGCTTGCCAGTGATTCGCAGACGATGCGGATAGTGTAAGGGAATTGCTCTTTGTTGGGGATGATGGCGCGGAGCGCCTTCTCGGCCAGCGCGCCGTGGCCTATCATGCGGCGGTTCATGCCGCCGACGCGGCCGGTCTCGCCGACCGAAAACGGCGGAAAGTTGTAGTGCAGCATAAAGCGCTTTTTTCCGTCTTGTATCTCGATGCTGTCTATAATCTGCGCGGCCTCCGGTCCGCCGAGCGTCAACGCGCCGAGCACGTGCGTCGCTCCGCGGTAAAAGAGCCCGGTGCCGTGTATCATCGGCGAGATGCCGCCGGCTTTGGCGTAGAGCGGGCGGATTTCGTCCATCGCGCGGCCGTCGAC